>WNGG01001383.1_pt1 | contig 27404 bp, 27 predicted proteins | sample 5400661 | NCBI WGS metagenome assembly WNGG01 (sample SAMN13153372, study PRJNA577476) | soil metagenome | isolation source: 100 cm soil or saprolite under Garry oak tree replicate 1 | place: USA:California | collected 2016-06-15
GATCGCCGCGAGCGTGGTCTCCGCGAGCCGGACTTCCGCCGGGGATGCAGAGTGAAGGTGGTCTCCCAGAGGAACACCCGCGCCGTCGACCACCACCATCCACTTCGTGCCCTTGCCCCGCTTGGTTTTTCCGACTCCGTAGCCCCTTTTTTCGCGGGAGCAAAACTCCCATCCAAAAACGATTCGCTCCACTTCAACTGCTGGCGTTCGTTCAACTCGCTCAGGAACGTGCGCCAGATGTTCAGCCACACGCCCTGCTCGTCCCAGTCCCGCAGCCGCCGCCAGCAGGTGGAAGGATGCGGATACTTCTCCGGCAGGTCCTGCCAACGAGCGCCGCTGCGGAGAATCCACAGAATCCCTTCCAGAACACGACGGTTGTCGATCCACGGGCGGCCACCCTGGCGGTGCCTGGGTGGCTTGGGGAGCAAGGGCGCGATTTTCTTCCACTGCGCTTCGGTCAGCAACGGAGCGGACCGCGCCATCGGCCCTCCTTCGGCGCTGCTCACTCCGCTTATCTCTCATTCTGCCAATCACAACCACCGTCATTTCAGGGGCTTGTCGCGGGTTATGCAACAGCTTCTAGGCAGAATCGCCAAGTTAAATTGTCGAGGATCGAAATCTAACAGAAGCGAGCTTAGATTCACCAAACAGATATCCAAGCCGAACAATTGGTTCTGCGTTATGCTTTCAACAGAGAGATTTACTTAGAGGGGGCGGCGAATGGTTCGGTGTCGCTTGTTTTTCCGAGTACCCGTTCTGGTTATCCTGTTCACGTCGAGTCTCCGGTTGTGGGCACAAAATCAAACCGACATGGCGAATTTTGAACTAAACACAGTCCTGATGGAATCAACCTTCAAGATTGAAGGACGAACTGCTTTAGGACAGCCGACATTCGGAACGGCATTCATTATGGGTAGACCCTATGACAAGCCGCCAGCGGACCAGCCGAACAGAGCAGCCTACGTGCTTATTACAGCCGCCCACGTTTTGGATGAGATGCAGGGCGACACTGCCGTGCTTCATTATCGTCGGAAAGTGGATGCAAGCACTTGGACCCGTGTTCCACATCCTGTGCCAATCCGTGCGAATGGCAAGCCGCTCTGGAAGAAACACCCCGACGCCGATGTAGCTGTAATGTACATCCCCCTGCCTCCAGATAATTCGATGCCGATGATTTCAACGGACGTACTTGCGGATGACAAAATCCTTGCCGACTTTGAAATCCATCCAGGCGATGACCTGGCTTGCCTAGGATATCCTCTTGGACAGGAAGCAAACGACGCGGGGTTCCCCGTGTTACGAAGCGGAAAAATTGCTTCGTATCCCTTGTTGCCAACCACGAAAACGAAAACCTTTTTGTTTGATTTTCGCGTATTCAAAGGAAATAGTGGCGGCCCAGTCTATCTTGTTCAGTCGAACCGCTGGTACAAGAGTGGTGGTGTCAAGTTGGGACAGACAATCCATATCATTGTTGGGCTTGTTTCGGAAGAGCGCGTCTTGACGCAGCAAATCCCAGGGCCTTATTCAGAAGAGATACGACAGTACCAGCTTGGCCTTGCTGTGGTAGTTCACGCCACCTTAATAAAGCAGGCTATAAACCTCCTGCCGCCGCCCGACACAATGTTTCGTTGAAAAATTCTAGGTTGCCCTGTTCTATCGTTGCGCTGAGGGTCATTGGATATGGTGTCCCTAAAAAACAACGGGAGACCCTTAGTCCGGTTCCGTCCGCCGCCCGCATCCGGCCCCATCCCAAAGGAGAGAAATTTGATGACAGCAGAAAGCCCGACATCCGCAGGGACGCAACACGTTCCCTGCCATTGGCTGCATATTGAGTATGCGCAGCGCTTCGCGGCATGCCCTGATTGTCGGCGGCCACTGTGGTCCGCTCCTAAAAGTAAGTGCCGTAACCACTCGACATACTGCTGCCCGGATTGCTTTACGTCCGCGCAGATTGATGAATTTGCACAGCAAAGAATGATGACAGGAAGGACACCATGAAAAAAGCAATCAAGGATGTACAGCGCGGCACGGCGAATTGTGACGTTTTGCAAGAAAGCTCCGTGAAAGGTTCCGCCCACGTAACGCGGATGACGCCGCTGGAGACCAAGGCGCAGCAAATGAAAGCCGCCAAGGAATTGGGCATCGACGCGAAGCGCGAGAAGGGCACGAGCCGCCGCCGCGCAGATAAAGAAGTGAAAGCGCTGTGAAAAGGTTTCCGTGCCCGCATTTCCGGCCACGCGCAATTCAAATTTTTTCTCAAGGAGCCGATCATGCCAGAAGTACACACATCCGTCGTAAGCGACAAGTCGAACAACGCTTTGAAATTTGACAACCCAGGCGTCACGCCACTCCCACAGGGAGCCGGTCAACCTATCGTGCAAACAAAAGACGCGAGCGGCAAAATCACCAGCACGAGCGGACAAGTGCCGGGCAGCTCAGTTGTCTTCAATTCCCCCGGCTAAGAGTGAGCCTCGTTGAGCCTCCTTTTTCCGGCTACCCGGTGGCCATCCCAGAGGAATCACAAATGACAGAAGAAGAGCGAATCGAAGCCGAGGTGCATGAGTTCATTATTGACCGCAGGCACCTCGCGTATATTCAGAACGAACGCAATCAAGTGCTACTGCTGAATTATTTGGCGGAGAATGATTTGGCGGTTTCGGCTGCTTCCCTTCACGCAGCTTACGAGGCCCTGGCGGACGAGTTGGAACTTTACCCGAAGCAAGAGCCGATCTTTGTCGAAGAGCAGCCAGCGCCAGCCCCAGCGGAACCCGTGCCCGTGGTTCCCACCCGGCCCGGCATGACCGCGTGGAAAAATGGCAGGTAAATTATCGTTGAACCCGCGAGGTCATTGTGAAAATTCGTGCGATTTATTTGGACACGCAAGGGACTGAGTATTCTTGCTACGTTTCCAAAACCGACCAGGGCTTCATGCTCGCCACGGCATGCGGTTTGCGCCCGATCACGTTCTACATCGAGGGATCGGAAGTGGCTGGCGGGTACGTGCAGTTTCACGACTATTGTTTTGAAGGGCAGCCGGGACTTCGCGCCTGCGATTACTTCTATTCGATGAATCGGTTGCGAACGCAGTTGCCGTGGCCGCAAAAGCCCGCCACACCCCCGCCGATCTCCCAACAGCCGGAAGATTTTCGTTTGCATGTCGAGGCTGGTGGTGATTCGTTCATCCGCTTGCAGGAAGCGGGCGTGCGGGCCACAGCGGAATATGAGACAAACCGAGAGCGCGAGCGGCGTGAAATGCTCGCGGAGCTAAATCAACCGGACGCGCATAAAATACGTCAGGCACGTGAGTATGCCGCCGAAATACTTCATGCACGCCGACCACGCGGACGCGGCGCGGCATTCATCATCAAAACGAACGGAGAATAAAATTCATGTACAACGGATTCATTGCAACGAACACGCGCTTGAAGAAAAGCAAGACTGTAGAAAGTTCCAACACGGCTGGTGCCCCAAAGGTCCCATCTGGCGGATTGAAGAGCCGCGAAGAGTTGAAAAGTTTGGGCGAGCGGCATGGTTGGGCTGCATCCGAGCTTTCCATGCGTCAAATAAATTCGATGTCGGCAGACGAGACGCTGTGGCATGGCATTTTCAACAAAGAGAATTTTGAGCGAGCCTTCGAGCGCGACGCCATCGCCAAGCACAATCGAGACGCAATGTCCGTGTGGGACACCCGTAGAAAATGGCGTGATGGAGTCACGAAAGAAGAGACGGAAAAGGCGCGGATCGCTGGGGATCAGTTCGCTACGCGGTTTCCGCAGTTCGACCGAACTCTTGCAAATGCTCAGGCTATGGTGACCTATATGGAAAACCACGATTTGGACGCCACGAAAATCGAGAGCTACATCACCGCGTTTCGGGAATTGACTGCGGAGGGGAGGCTGACACTGGCCGAGGTGCAATCAGCGACGGACTTCTATAACGAACATAAGGAACTTCATCCGACCCAAATTTCCCCGCTCATCGCTGCGCGGAATCAGCGTGAACAAAACACGGTGGCCCATTTCGCCAAAAGTGCCAGCGCGACAAACGAGGGCAGCGTGACTCGCGTCGTGGATTATGGACAGGAGAAGCACGGCGTCCCGCCAGAGGGCGAAAAGTACAGTTTCAAGATGAAGGTCCGCGCAATGTCCGCTGACGAACTCGCACAGCGGTGTGCTGACGATCCCACGTTCAAAGCCGCGCTTGACGCTCTCGACTAAACAGTTTTTTGGCTCCCCCACCGAGCGCACCCTCACATTTTTTGCTACAGGGTCTGATCTGCTTGGCTGACAGCGTTACCGGCAGCAGTATTCGTTGCAAAAATCGTAGCAATCAAGCAAAAGATCAAGGCCCGCACAAACCGCCATTGACCTGCGGTCACCTACAGTGCTCTTTTCTCCGCTTTCACCAACCTTCAATGCCTCTTCTCCTGGTTCTCGATCCTCTTCCTCAAATCTCTTACTAGCTGCCGCGCCGCACCTTTGCGGCTCCAAGCCATCGTGTTCGACCAGAGTTTGTCGCCAGATTTGGGGTCAAGAAATGCGATCTGTGTTGAGCCATAGGTATACGAGTAGACGCTACTGCCACCCGTGGTGATGTCTGTATTTCCCACTTTGTTCGTTACATACGGTCGGTTGTAGGAGCCAATGCCTTCACTCTCCTGCGTCGTTAGGACGACGATGAGGTCAGCATCTGCCCTGTTCAGAACAATGCGGAAGCGCTTCCATTTACCCATCTCTTCATAAAAACGGTCTGCTACGTCGGCGTATTTGCTCTGATTGTCAACGAACAGCGTCTTCGCTTGAACGATTCGTTCAGGTAACGGGGCCTGCTTGTTCCCATACGCAACCCCGGCCAAAACCAACGCCAGAACAGCGATAACACTCACTCGCATTTGGTTCGCCTCCAACCTAACTCCCATTTTAGCGAGTTACGGATTGTCTGTAGGCGTTGTGTCTGTAGACTTGTGCGAATCGTAAACCCCAGACTGCTGGGATGCAACAGGTCTTGTTGGCGTTGGGTAACCGCATGAAGAACCTCCGGGAGAAGCAAGGATTCAGCCAAGAGGCGTTCGCTGACCATTGCGGTCTACATCGCACGGCTGTCAGTCTGATCGAGCGAGGCAAAAGAGTCCCTTCGCTAACAACTTTGCTAACAATCAGCGGCGGGTTTGGAATGTCAGTCAGCGAATTACTGCGCGGGGTGGATGCAGGGTATAAGCGCAAACCGAACCGTTAAAATCAAGCCAGCATCTATTTGTTTCTCCTAGCTGTGCTTAGAATCCTCATCCACAGCCAGGCGCAATCGTCAGCGGTAAGCAAAAGTATATTTGGGTCATTATGCGGCACGGTGCGCCCGTCAGGATTACGGCGCATGGCTTCGTCGATATCGCGCCAGTCCACGTCGTATAACTCGCCGTCTGACGTTAGAAAGCGAAGGGGATGCTTTGGGTCTCGGGCATTCTCTACCGAAAAATCTGGGGAATTCACGGTTTCCCTTTCCGGGCGCATCTGCCAGTATGGCGACCCACCGTGATCTTTTCGACTCGGTTGGTGCGAGCGAAGTGTGCTCGCGTCTTGATGTAAAACGAGTATACCACAGAATCTTTCCGGGTTGTCTGATCTTCTGAACGACTGCGCACGTTGTCATGGCGCGACGACTATTACTGGAAGGCGAAAGGACGGTACGAATCGTGCGAGGACGAGCGCGAGTTCGAAGAACTTCTCAAGCGAGATTGGGAGGAGTTCGAACGGGCCGAGAAAACGATGAGCGCGGCATTCATCAACTAGAGCAGAACCGGCAAGTCTACTCGGTCGAAGGAGCCGACTCCGCTATTTAATCAGCTCAACCGCAGGTTGCTCTGCACCCTTTCTGAGGTGGCGTGTCATACCCACTCCCGGCGCGAAAGCGCCGCTCTTCCTTAGATGATCTAAGTTAGGTCTTCAGGAAAAGCACTCGGCAGAAATCCCAAAATGATCTAACGTCACCCTTGGAATTCTCAGCCTCTTGGCGATTATAAGGAATCCGTGCCCGGATCCTACTTGGCAGAAGCAGCCAGACGACTTTTAGGAAAAACAGGTAAGACGCGACCCCAACGAGGCCCACAAGCAAAACGTTCAGAGAATTCGACACGGGAAGTCCCCCATAGCCAAATTGCATAACCACCGCGCCGATGAATACCAGCCCCGGCACGAAATAGCATAGTTTTTGGTAACTGAAGGGCTCGTCACTCGGTCTCCATCGGGCACCACCGGGCATGGTCACACCTCCCGCTCAGAAAATCCAAACTTGCTACCAAGAGTCGCCAATTTGGGTCGAGCATTTGAAGCCCCCATAAGCCAATGCGAACTCAAACCCTCCGGTTACACCCTTGCAGCTAGCGCCCGATGGGGTTGTCTCACTGAAGTAGGAAATTGGTCCAACTTGGTAAAACCGGCCTTCTTCAGGCCCCGCCAAGTCTTCACGACACTTAGCGCCGCTGCATCCAAATCCGCCCGCGCCTGCTCCTATGCCACCGCCAAAGAATCCGGGCTGTTTCTTCGTTAAGGGCGGCCTTCGGCTTAGACCTACATTGCCGAAACCGCACAAGGTATAGAAGGGCACGTTGAATGTAGGATTGCTTGTACATATGAACACGCCCGAGAAAGCGATGCCACCTATAGAAGCAACTCCCCACCCTACGCTTCCATAACCTTCTGCAGTTAGGGCGCCGCTCACCCACCGGCCACCAGGACAATCTGCGCACGCTCCAGACTTGCACTTTGACCAGCCGAAGGGGTCGAGATGGCCTGTTGGTGAGTTCGATACGTACGGGTAAAAGTTCACATCGGCTTGGAAACGCTTGGGGTCCTCGCTGATGAACCGGCCCGAGTTCGGATCGTAGTATCTCGCCCGGTAGTAATACAGGCTGGTTTCCGGGTCGAACTCGCGGCCCGTGTAGCGGAATGAGTTAGTGAGCGAACCGGAGGACGCAGTTTGATTCCCGAACGAGTCGAACGTGTACGTCTGCGCCAGCGCTCCGGCTGCGTTGCTCAATGATGTTACCGAATTAAGGCCGTCCTGGTGATAGTAGCTAGTCGTTCCAGATCGCAGTTCTGCTAGAACCTGATCGATTCCTGAATCTTGAGCGTAACGCGCTACCACACTCCCGCTCTGATCTACCTCTTCGATGACGTTGGGACCACTGTAAGCATAGATGCTTGTGCCGCTGGACGAAGATTTGTAGATTCTTCTGCCGAAGGGGTCGTATTTGAAGCTGACGGTGCCCCCCGTGCCGGGCAGCGTGACGCTACTCATACGGTTCTCGAAGTCCCACGTGTAACTCGTCGTGTTCGACCCAACCACCTTCGTTTGCGTATTCCCGTTGTAGTCGTACGTGTACGTCGTGCCGGGTATCGACGTTAACTCGTTCGACGCGTTGTTGCTGTACGGTGAAACGCCCAGGGACGACAAGCGATTGCCCACCGGATCGTAGGTGTAACTCTCTGTCGTGTTCACTCCCTGTGTGACCTGGGTCAGCTCGTAAATCGGATCGTAGGTGTAATTCGACGTGACCCCCGCCAACTGGTCCGTCTTCGTCGCGCGGTTCCCGGCGTTGTCCACCGTATAGCTCGCCCCGTCCAGCGTCGTCGCGCCGCTCTGGTGCAGCACACTGAGCAGCCGCGAGAGGTTGTCATAGGCATAGACCGACTTCAGCCCGTTCGGACGCGTCATCTGCGTCCGGCGGCTCAGCGCGTCGTAGCTGAATCCGAAGTTGCCTGTCCCGCTGAACGCCGCCGGGGGCGTCAGCGTTTGCAGCCGGTTCAGCGTGTCGTACACGTAGCTCGTCGAGCCGTTCTCAGGATCGGTGAACCCCGTGCGGTTCGACGCCGCGTCATAGGAATAGCTTGCCGTGAAGTTCCGCCCCGTCAGGAACGTATATTGCGTGGTCGCTTGCGTGAGCCGCCCCATGTTGTCAAACGTGAACTGGTACGTGCCGGTGGGGTCGCTCACCTGGATCAAGCGCGAGTCGTTATCGTAGGTGTTATTCACGGCCGTGTTATCAGGATAAGTCTTCCCCGTCAGCCGATTCAACTGGTCGTAAGTGTAGGTGATGGTCTGGTTCTTCCGGTCAGTCTTGGTGATCAGGTTACCCACCGCGTCGTAATAGTAGTATTCCGACAGGCTCGACGGGAACGTCGTGCGGATCGCCCTGCCAAAAGCGTCGTAGGCGAACGTGGTGGTGTGATTGTTGGCGTCCTGAATGCTCGTCAGATTGTTTTCCGTGTCATAGCCGTACGTCGTGACGTTGCCGGGAGTGGCCGCATCGGTGACGCTCGTCAGCCGGTCCGCGTCGTCATACGCGTAGGTCGTCGTCTTCCCGTTTTGATCCGTCACGGAAGTGCGCCGCCCGCGATTGTCGTAGGTGAACGTCGTGGTGCCGGTGCTGCCCGGATACGTGATCGTCTTGAGCCGGTCACCTGTGTCATAGGCGAAGGTGGTCTGGTTCTGCATAGCGTCGGTGACCGACGTGCGGTTGCCGTGAGTGTCGTACACGTAGGTCGTGACATTGTTCTGCGCATCCGTGATGGTGTTGATCAAACCTGTCGGGTAGTAGGTCAGCGTCGTGATATTGTTCAGCGGATCGGTGATCTGCGTCAGTTCGCCCAGCGAATTGTAAGTAAACTGCGTGACGCTGGCCGCTGTGGTGCCATTCGGCGCGGGAGAAGTGACCGTCAGCAAATTGCCTTTGGTGTCGTAGGTATTCGTCGTCACGTTGCCCATCGGATCGGTCGTGGTCAGGACTTCGCCGAAGCCGTTGTACGTGTATCTGGTTGTGGCGTAAGTGGCCGGAGCAATCGGCACGGAGACGGAAGTCACGTTGTTGTTGGAATCGTAGGTATAGGTCGTCGTCGCGCCGAGTTCATTCGTTTTCGATAGAAGATTGCCGCGACTGTCGTAGGTGTTCTGGATGGTTCCGCGCACCGTGCAACTGGAGCACCCCGACCCCTGCGAAGTGGTGGATACCCACTTTCCTCCAATCACCTGGGAAACGTAAGTCGTTGGATTGCTGAGAGAATCCGTCAAGTTCACGGTGGTACTGAGCGTGAACCACGGGCCGTAGGCGACGATACCGCCCACCGAGACAGTCATTTGTCCGCTCGAAGCTGTCGCAGGAACAGTCGCCACGATCTGCGTGTCACTCCAACTGCTGACGGTGCCTGCTCCCCCGTAGAAGCTTGCGGTGCTGTTGCTTTGCGTAGGCCCGAAGCCTGTGCCGGTAATCGTTATGCTCGTGCCCACAGGCGCGACGTTCGGCGCAATTCCCGTGACCGAGAGTGCCTCCAGTACCGTAAATTGCACGCCGTTGCTGGTGACGCCGTCCTCCGTAACGGTTACGGGGCCGCTCGTCGCTCCGCCTGGCACCTGCACGGTGATGGTCGTGTCGCTCCCGCCGTTGTAGCCCTGTGCCACCACACCGTTAAAGCTCACTGGGAAGTAGGCCGGGCTCACTCCAAAGCCGCTGCCACTCAAGGTGACCGTAGCCCCGATCTGAGCGCCCGGCGGAGTAATGCTGTTGATGACCGGCCGGATCACGGTAAACACAGCGTTTGATGGGCTGATCACGGAATTCACTGTGACCGTGACATTTCCCGTCGTCGCGTTGTTCGGCACAATCGCCACGATCTGCGTGTTACTCCAGCTCGTGATCGAAGTTGCCAGCGCCCCGTTAAAGCTGACCGTGCTGCTCCCCTGCGTCGCGCCGAAATTGGAACCGGTAATCGTCACGGACGTGCCGACTCCTCCCAGGCTAGGCGACAAACCCGTGACAAACGGCGTGGACCCAATGGTTACCGACACATTGTCAAACGTGGCCGTAGCGAGAACGGAAGGATAAGTATTGCCGCTCACGGCGAGCCCGATGTACACGTTTGTCGCCATCGTGATCGTCTGGGTCGTTCCCATCTGTGTCCAATTCACTCCGTCTGCGGAGTAGTAGCCATAGAAACTGCTTCCGCTCCGAATCGCTCTCACCCAGTACGGCAGTGTCACGGTGCCGTTGCCACCGCTTTGGTAGCCAGCATTTCCGCCCGTGGTCAAGCGCCGCCAGAAATCGACCACCGAAGGCGTGTAACCGGCGAAGGCATTTGCCGAGGCCGTGTCGAGAGTCTCGCGAATCATCACCCCTGCCTGGGGATACGAGCCTCCCTGCGCAGAAACCACGCGCGCGATGATCGCTCCGTCGCCCGACAAAGGCTGATACACAAAGTGCATCCCGTCCGCAAAGGGATTTAAGTTGGCGTCGTCGATACCTTGCGCACCCCCCGCCCCGCTTACCGTGAATGTTCCATTCGTGAAGCTCGCGCTCCCCGCCAAACCTACCTGCCCTACGTCTTGATCAAGCCACGGCGTTGGCAGCGGTTGCGAGGTCACCGTGAAATAGACAGCGTTGCTGTCGTTCATGCTCGGAGCAACGGAAACGACCAAGTACCCCGACGTGGCACCTGTCGGAATCATGATGACGATGGACGTGCCGGTCCACGAAGCGATGGTTACTGGAACATTGTTCAGCGTCACCAAACTGTTGCCTTGGGGCGACCCAAATCCCGTGCCCGTAATGACCACCTGAGTCCCTACAGCCCCGGTCGTTGCGGAAACCTTGGTAATGACCGGTGCCGGAGCTGCAGCCGAGGAAATGGAGACGTTGTCAAGCGTCGCCGTGGCAAGTGTCGTGGTGCTCTGGCTGGACACCGCCAACCCGATGTACACATTCTGCGCCATGGTGATTGACTGGGAATAGCTCCCGGCCTGGGCCCAGTTCACGCCATCTAAGGATGCGTAGCCGGTAAATGTGCTTCCGCTCCGAACCAGCTTCACCCAGCACGGCAGCGTCAGACTACTAACGCCGCCTCCGTTGAACGTGCCTGCGCTCGTGCTCGGACGATAAGTAAAATTTACGGCCGATGGCTTATAGGCCACAAAGGCGTTCGTTGCGGCCGGATCGAACGTCTCGCGAATCATCACTCCCGCCTGAGCAGTCGTGCTTCCTTGCAAGGAAACCACGCGTGCCACAATCGTCCCGTCGCCCGACAGGGGCTGATACACAAAATGCATTCCATCGCTATTGTTTCCGACGCCCACTCCAGCACCGCTCACCGTGAAGGTCCCGTTGGCATAAGTCGCGCTCCCGGTGACTCCCACCGGTCCGATGTCTTGGTCGAACCAGGCACGCGGCAGCGGTTGCGATGTTACTGTGAAATAGACGGCGTTGCTGGTGTTCATGCCCGGCGCTACAGAAACTGCCAGGTACCCCGACGTTGCTCCCGAGGGAATCGTAACGATTATTGAGGCGTCTTCCCACGAGTTGATTGTCATAGGAGCATCGTTCAGCAGCACCAAACTGCCGCCTTGAGAAGCTCCAAATCCAGACCCGTTGATCACCACCTGACTTCCTATCGATCCGGTCGTGGCGGAGATATTGGTAATGACCGGTACCGGAGTTGCAGTCGAACTAACCGATACATTGTCAAACGTGGCGGTGGCCAGTGCCGAGGTGTTTTGGCTGGAGACAGCTAGGCCGATGTACACGTTTGTCGTCATGGTAATCGTCTGGGTGGTTCCAATCTGCGTCCAGTTCGCACCGTCGTAGGAGGAATATGCGCTGAATGAACTCCCGCTTCGAGCCAGCTTCAACCAGTATGGCAATGTCGCATTGGAGCCATTCTGGCTCGCAGTATTTCCTCCGGTGCTCGCCCGATAATTGAGATACATCGTCGAATACGTTTTCCAAAAATATGTATACGCGTTCGTGGCACCCGAGTTGAGCGTTTCGCGAATTGTCACTCCCGCTTGCGCCGACGCTCCTTGCAAACTCACCACGCGGGCCACAATCGTCCCGTCGCCTGACAGGGGTTGATACACAAACTGAATCCCGTCGCTGAACGTTCCGTAGCTAATCCCTTGCCCGGCCCCGTTCACCGTGAACACGCTGTTCGCATACGTCGCGCTCCCGGCCAGACCCACCACACCGATGTCTTGATTCAGCCACGAGGAAGGCAGCGGTTGCGAGGTCACCGCGAAATAGACAGCGTTGCTGGCATCCATACTTGGAGCGACAGTAACCGCCAAATATCCCGACGTTGCGCCAGTAGGGATCGTGGTGACGATGGACGTGCTGCTCCAGAAGTTGATCGTCACTGGCGCACCGTTCAACAAGACCACGCTGCCGCCTTGGGCGGCTCCAAAGCCAGACCCGGTAATCGTCACCTGACTTCCCACCGATCCGGTTGTGGCGGAAACACTCGTGATAACTGGCCCTGGGGTCGCGGTCGAAGTAGTGGAAACATTGTCGAACGTAGCTGTGGCAAGGGTCGCGTTGACATCGCTACTCACGGCGAGGCCGATGTACACGTTTGTCGCCATGCTGATCGTCACGGCCGAACTCACTTGGGTCCAATTCACCGCGTCTGCCGAGAGGTAGCCGGAAAATGCGCTCCCGCTTCTAACCACCTTCACCCAGTACGGCAGCGTCACGGGGCCACCGCTTTGGTAGCCAGCATTTCCGCTCGTGGTCAGGCGACGCCAGAAATCGACCACCGAAGGCGTGTAACCGGCGAAGGCATTTGCCGAGGCCGTGTCGAGAGTCTCGCGAATCGTTACCCCCGCTTGTGCCGACGTTCCCTGCAAACTCACCACCCGCGCCACAATCGTTCCGTCACCCGACAAGGACTGATACGCAAAATTCATTGCGTCACTGTAAGGATTTCCGTTCGTGTCGATACCTATTCCAGCCCCGCTCACGGTGAACGTTCCGTTCGCGAAGCTCGCACTTCCTGCCGCACCTACAGAACCGACATCACTGTCTGACCAGCCAGACGGCAATGCTGTCACCGTAAATGTGGCACTATTCACCGTCTGGCCACTCACTGTCACCGAAAACGGCCCTGACGATGCCCCCGATGGCACGAACGCAACGATGCTTGTATGGCTCCAGCTTGCGACTGTCGCACTAGTCCCGTTGAGTGAAATTGTGCTGCTGCCTTGCGTCGCCCCGAAGCCCGTGCCCGTGACTGTCGCCTGCGATCCCACAACACCTGAAGTTGGCGACACGCCCGTAATTCCCAGCCCTTCAACCACCGTAAAGTTGATGCCATTACTCGCCACGCCCGACGCCGAAACCACCACATTCCCGGTGGTGGCCCCGATGGGCACAGGCACTACGATGCTCGTCGCGCTCCAACTCGTAGGTGTGGTATACGTACCATTGAAGCTCACCGTTCCGCTGCCTTGCGTCGCTCCAAAGTTGCTCCCCGTGATCGTCACCGAGGCTCCAACGACCCCGGAGGTAGCCGACAGCGTACTGATAGCTGGTGCGGGAACCACCGTAAAGCTGGGGCCATTGCTTGCCACTCCGCTCGCGTTCACAACGACATTTCCAGTCGTCGCTCCAGGCGGAACCAGGACTTCAATCGTGGACGCACTCCAGCTCGCCGCTGTCGCCGCCGTACCGTTGAACGTCACCGTGCTCGTCCCTTGCGTCGCACCATAGCCCGACCCGGCGATTGTCACCGAGGCACCCACTGCTCCCGTGGTGGGTGAGAGGGTGGTAATGCTCGGTGCCGGAACCACCGTGAAGCTCAATCCGTTGCTGTCCACTCCACTCGCATGTACAACAACGTTGCCCGTTGTTGCTCCCGATGGCACCGTGACCGCGATGCTCGATGCACTCCAAGTCGTCACCGTGGCTGTTGTCCCGTTGAATGTCGCTGTTCCGCTTCCCTGCGAGGAACCGAAATTCGACCCCGTAATGGTCACTGCAGCACCCACAGCTCCCGTTGTGATCGTTAAGCTTGAGATGCTCGGTGCGAGAACTACTGTAAAGCCCGAACCATTGCTGTCCACTCCACTAGCATGAACAACGACGTTGCCCGTTGTTGCTCCCGATGGCACCGTGACTGCAATGCTCGAAGCACCCCAAGTCGTCACTGTGGCCGTTGTCCCATTAAACTTAACCGTGCTGGTTCCTTGACTCGTGCCGAAATTTGATCCGTTGATTGTCACCGCCGCGCCTACTGCACCTGTAGTCACAGACAGGCTCGTGATGCTTGGTGCTGGAACAACCGTGAAGCTTGATCCATTACTCGCCACTCCGCTCGCATTCACCACCACGTTCCCCGTGGTCGCCCCGCTCGGAACTGTGGTCGTGATACTCGTCGCACTCCAAGTGCCCACTGTTGCCGCTGTCCCGTTGAACGTCACCGAGCCACTGCCTTGACTCGTGCCGAAATTTGATCCGTTGATTGTCACCGCCGCGCCTACTGCACCTGAAGTCACAGACAGACTTGTGATGCTCGGTGCTGGAACGACCGTGAAGCTCACACCATTGCTCGCTTGGCTGGACACGGTGACCACTACGTTTCCAGTAGTAGCGCCGCCGGGCACTGTCACCGTGATGCTCGACGAGGTCCACGCCGTCACCGACGCGGTTGTGCCGTTGAACTTGACTGTGCTGGTTCCCTGCGGCGACCCAAATGTTGTTCCCGTGATTGTTACTGATGCCCCGACGGCTCCAGAACTGATCGATAGGCTTGTAATATGCGGAATGACCGTAAAATTAATTCCGTTGCTGGCCACACCGGATACCGTGACTACAACGTTGCCCGTGGTGGCGGCGCTGGGCACAGGCACGATGATGCTGGTCGAGCCCCAACTTGTCGGTGTCCCTGTAGTGCCATTGAACTTCACTGTGCTGGTTCCCTGCGGCGACCCGAAATTCTTACCTGTGATGGTCACCGAGGTACCGACGGGACCGGAAGTCACAGACAGACTTGTAATACTCGGACCCGTAGCCTGGGTGCTGATTGCGAAGAAGGAGAAAAAAAAGACCACGAGAACGAGTATCGACTTCCAATTACGCGCGCGCATGGAAACTTGCCTCCGGGGCTCTACGGTCGGAGCCATCAAACGCGATCCTTATCTCACGAACGACGAGTCATCCCCAGCGATCACGGATTGGGGTAAGAGAGCGTGACGGCTTCAACGCCTAATGCCCGCGACGAAGTCAGCCCCCGCGAGCTGCTGTCGTAGGTATGTGACTCAAGAACTTTGCCGTTAGAGTCTGTTACCGATGTGATTCGAGATTGTGAATCGTAAGCGAATGTCAGTGTCGTCAAATCGGGATTAGTCACCTGGCTCAGACGGTTCTGAGCGTCGTAGGCGTAGGTCAGGGAAATCCCAACACTCGATGAAACACCAGTGACCAGATAGCTGGAAGGGCTCTGGTAAGTGAAGGTAAGAGTCCGCGAGGCCGGATCGGTGACGGTCACGAGGCGGTTTAACCCGTCGTATGAAAGCTGCGTTGTATTGCCGTTCCGGTCGATGATGGCGGTTAGCGATCCGCTGGTGTTGTCAAAACGCCTCTGCTCGCCATTCTGAAAGGTTAGCGTCCAGTAAGTATTCCCTTGGGCCAGGGTAGCGCTAACATTCGCGGGAGCAGCTAAACCAAATGTTCCAACGCTTGTATATCCAAAGGACCAGAAGCTGCCGTCGCCACGGGCGTACTTGATGTAGTTGTCGCTACCAACGAAAACTCGCTCTTCAAAGGTTGAGCGCCAATTGGGTCCGAATAAGCCGACCTGAAACGCAGTTTGCGTGGGTGGCCACTCACTATTCCAGGTTCTGACTAAAGTCAATCCGCCTGAGAGGCCGGGAATTCTCAGGTCCGTCTGTTGGATATAAGCGTTGCCGGTAGCCAAATTGATGGGTGCACCGGCCGTCCCCGCTGCGGCAAGGCAGCCGGGACATACCTCTTTTGGAGTGGGCGGAGGACATGCATTCGTAGTTACCTGGCAACGCCAACCGAGCGTAATTTGATAACAGTTGAATACGTCCGGAGGAAGGGGGGGCCAACAGGTCGCGTTCCACTGGCTATTAAAACCACACTCGACCCAAGTCAGGCAGCTTTGCGATTGGGCCTGTGCATTCACACTCAACGTACCGGCCGCTGCCGCAAGCACGCACAACCCGAAAAGAAATGTCTTCATCACAATCACCTCCATACCGAGTGGACCGTTGAATTGAACAAAGGTAGCCGCAAACTTGCTGTCGGCAAGCCTCGGCTACGATTTCGTCCCAGGGATCACGCAGCGCCGAAAGAAGCAGAACGCAAACACACCTCTCCGTCTTCTGCGAGAACAGCGAATAAACCCCGCAATTTGCAGCGAGGTAAACTCTCTTAGGGTATCTTTAATCGTAAGTCAATAGTACTTTGTTATAACTTAAGATATACTTCTGTGGATAATCTGTGAATAAACTGCGTTCGAACAGGTCGCATGCGGCAGATTCGTGCTGAAGAAGATGCGAAGAACGTAGAACAGCGGGGGAGGAAAGGCGCGGTCGCCTATTGCTTGTTCTCCTACAGAAAACTGCGCACAGAAAGCGGCTCCCGCTAAATTGAGACGCAAAGAATTGGAAAGTTCACAGGAACTTTTGCGACCAAGCACACCTAGCATGCATGGAAGAGAAGGGCGTCCCGCTGCGTGGGGTCATCCATCCTCGCGTCCCTCTCAGGGCAAGGTGACGCCAGGGTGCTCAGCACCGAGTCTTATATATTCTTAGGGCTTACGTGTCAAGTCTTTACCGTTGACAAGTTAAAATAGTTCCGCTAAAAGCTACTCCCTGCTCCCTCTGGAGGACCGTCATGCCCCCTCTCGCAATCTGTGTAAATCCTAAGTGTAATTACCGAATTGAATTGCACGACTACAAAAGCGGGACAGCAATTGAGACCCCGCTGGAATGCCCGAAGTGTGGATCGCCGGTAATTTCGTTGTGCCCACGTTGTCGGTTTCTTCTATTGAAGCTCGATGCGGAGAATCCGAGATGTGAAATGTGTGGCCAGCAGCTAAAGAAGATCATGTTAGAAGTTCTTGCAGAGGAGTACCAGTCGGGTAGGTCCGTAAGGGGTTTATCGAAGAGGGAAACACAAGTCGTTCAGTCGATAGCCAGAGGCAAAAGCAATAAAGAAATTGCTGTGGCTCTCAGTCTCAGCGTCAAGACAATAGAGACCTACCGAACGAGGATCATGTTGAAGCTTGATGCACACTCGGTAAATGACCTGTTCCGTTTTGCTGTGCGCCACGGACTCATCGAAATCTGACATCCTGACATGCGATTGCTGACAGTAAAAACCTGACAGAATAAGCCGACTTGTTATCGTCTTTTCAATTTGTGACAGTCGGTCAGCATTGATGTTCCCAACTGAATCGTTTGTTTGAAGTCATACCAGGACTCTGAAAAGAGATGCCAATGGGAGCCGTGTTGTCGAAAGACCTTGGCAATTCCGCACGCCCACAATGCTCCGAATCTCCAGCCCAGTGGATGAAGGGACATCTATTCGTGGTCGAACATATTCGCCGCATGCGAGGTGAATCACAATCACATTTGATGCGCTGCTCAGACAACAACTATTACGTGGTCAAATTTCAAGGAAATCCACAGGGCACGAGAATCCTTGTTAATGAACTGCTCGGCACCCAACTGGCGGCTCGACTTGGGCTTCCCACAACACCAGTAGCAGCCTGTCATGTAAGTGAAGACCTTATACAACTGACGCCGGACTTGTGCTTTGAAACACCGAAGTGGCGCATCCCATGTCCGCCAGGATTACACTTTGGCTCGCGTTATCCCCTCGATCCGCATTGCGTGACGGTATTCGATTTCTTTCCGGATAATCAGCTATTCAAAGTAAGGAACCTCAGGGATTTTGTGGGAATGGTTGTCTTTGACAAGTGGACTTGTAACACGGATGGGCGGCAAACCATTTTCTATCGAGAACAAACAGGAAGCCCCTACAGGACGGTAATGATAGACCAAGGGGGATGTTTTAACGGAGACAGGTGGAGTTTCCCGGATGCTTCTCTCTATGGCCTGTACTGTAGGCGCGTCGTCTACGAACACGTAAGCGGAATGGACAATTTCGAGCCTTGGCTCACCAAACTCGAATCAGAGATCAATCTGGACATGCTTATGAATATCGCGCAGGGCCTCCCGCCCGAATGGTACGAGTTCGATGTGACCCGCCTCCAGCGTTTGTTGGAACGGCTTGATAGAAGGCGCGGCAAGGTGCGAGAACTTCTCTGGTCAGCTTGGAAGTTACGTCGCGTCTTTCCAAATTGGGTAGAAAAAGAACTTACGATGGCAGGCTCTGTACGCGATCATTCGCTATGATCTTCGGTTTCTTCGGGGGCCGCGCTTTTTGTTTGGGGATTCTTTTCAGTTACACGCCTGTTGCGCCGCGTCCTCGACATCGAGAATGTTGTTCGCTTGCTCGAAGGTTACGTTTCGCCAATCTGGTCCAATGTGGTACGTGACTCCTGTCTCTGGTGGGAAGTCCGCATAACTTACGCCTACTTGTACGCGGAGCTTCCTGGCGTTAGCTATCCTCGCCAGCTTCAGCAAAAATTCCCGCGACAGCCATAGAGAGGTTATCTCTGTCTGCTCATGCGGCTTGAAGACGCGAAAGCCCCAGGTAACGCCGGGCGGTAAGGTCCCTGAACCACGTACCTCAGCATAGCGTACCTCAGCATAGGTTAGTCGGCCTTCTCCCATTAGGTGCTGAAGGCGGGGAGCGGGACCGTTCACGGCGCAGTTCACAGGTCGGAAAACGGACCAAGCTACCGTGAAGTCTTCGACGGGTCGATCCGTCGCGTTCTTCACCGTGACTGTGGCCAGCACGTTGTCTCCGCTCGGTCTGATGCTCACGATTTGCACCGGCGCATCCGTCTGGACCACTGGATCGATAGCAAGCACAACAAGGTTGCTGGCGCATCCGGCGAGCGGCAGACCAAACGCTCCGATGGCGAAAAGAACGATTGGCCTTCTCATTGGTCTCCTCTCCGTATTATGACTTTGATCGCCACGATCAAGCCCATGACAAGGCCAGCGATTAGAAAAACCCAAAATGATACCCAACCCATGCGATACCAATGGCTACCTAAAGGCCAGCCCCCCGGCAGAAAAAGGTTCTGAAGTATAACCGCCCTGAGAACGAACGCTATCAGAATGAGAACCGCAGCCAAAATCGACAAACTCTTGGGAAGTAGCATTGCAAGCCCTTGTGACATTGCTTTCTACGCTTTGGCAGACCACTAGCCAACAATTGTGCAGCCGACCAGCACACACCCAACCAGCTCGACAAAAGAACACGCTACGAACTGTGATAAGCAAAATGATGTTCGGGTCAATGATTGTATGCCAGAAAATTCGTGAGAATCGAAGCATGAAAATAAACACTGGCGGAGTTGGCCGGACTCCATGCCACATCGTAATTTTCGGGGATCGGGCGCATTGAACGCGGTCGCCAAAATATCAGCCTCACCAACATCGGCAGAATCGCACGGGCACTGAAGGTAAAGCCGCGAGAACTGTTCAAGAGCGTCCACTAAAATTCCCGCCTGACTGCCGATCATTCCGTATTCCGAACTGCCCCTCTTCTGTCAAAGAAATAGGTGTGCGCGGGTCAGGATTTGGGGCATTTTCAGGCTGGCGCGGTGTCAAGACACCCGCCTGTTAATTCAACAACATGGAGAAAAAACAATGAAACGCTTACTCGTTGTTACGATCCTGGCAGTTGGTATGCTCGTAGGAGCGGGGTCAACCGCAGTAGATCGGCTCGGAATGGCATTTGCCGATGGGCAGCCACCACCGCCGCCACAGCCGACGCCTTGGTTGGTTCAGGCATGAACTGCTCGGCCCCAAACCTATAGCTAAGGCTCAGTAGGTGTGCGCGCATCCTGGCAATACTTCTTGGTTTGTCATCGGGGGTATGCTAGGATGCGCGTCAATATATGTGGACGTATCTGCATGTTGAATAGCGAGAATGTGCTTATGCGCCGCATGGAGTGGGGTAACAAATGCTTTCCGCGATCCTGGCAATTCTTCTCCTCTTTGCAGTAGTCGCCCTGTTAAGAGAAGACAAGGCGCGAGAGCGCAGAAAAGCAATCCAGCGCGACATGCCGCGTGAGCAGCTTCTGCCCCGACACTACAAGTCCTTCGTCGATATTGAGAAGAAATTGTGGGAGGCCACAGAAGCCAGCCAACGCACCGCCGATTGGGAAAGGACGAGAATCAAACTGCGAGGCGCTGAATTGCAAGTGGTGCGGGACTACGTTAAGGGATTGCGGGAAGACTTTTCGCAGGGCAATCGCATTTTCTCAGTCGTGATCGGGCGTTCCCCTGACGAACAAATCCTAAAGCAATTGGAATGGCACCGCATGAAGATTGAGTTTCCATATTACGCCTCGCTCGCCTTGGTGCGTTTCCGTCTGCGGATGGATCGGGTGTCACCAAGGGAATTGCAGCGCCTCACCCAGGCCGTTGCAACGATGGCGTACGAAGTCCGCTCGATATTGCAAGTGTTCGAACGCGGAGGGCACGGAGATTTTGTAGAATCGCTTCTCCGAGAATATTGACCTGGCCGGGCAAAAGGAATCCTGCCATAACGTGATACCATCCGCTCAGTGTGAACCTTAGCACCTTCCAAAACTATCTCTGGATAGCGGAGACCACGCTGACGTTTGTGCTTTTCGCGCTGGTGTTTGCTCGCGGCTTACATCGTAGGCTGCCGCTATTTGCCGCGTATGTTGCCCTGCTCGTGGTGGAGACCGTTGCGGTCCACTGGACGTATCACCATTGGGGCTACACGTCGTCAGCGGCACGGTACGTCTATTGGTCATCCCTCGGCATAGTCCTGTTGGCAAGAATGTTGGCCGTCGCAGAACTGTGCTGGCGAAGCCTCCGATCCTCTCCCGCAGTGTGGGCAATCACACGCAGATGGCTGGCGCTCTTGGCGTTGGCATTGTTTGTCTATGCCCTGGTAGGAGCGGCGAGAAACAATTCACCCGCGATTGCCCTTCTGTTGACTGCGGAGCGCAGCTTGGACTTTGGAATCGTCGTCATTGTTTTCGCGTTGCTTCGCCTGCGCCGCCGTTACGATGTATGGCTCGGCGCGGTGGAAAGAAATGTTCTGCTTGGGTTCGCAGCTTACTCCGCTTTCCAGACCGTCAACGATGCTTTCATGCAGAAGTGGATGATGCACTATTTCCGCTGGTGGGTTTCAGCGAGCGTGGTCTCATTTGAGATCACCCTGCTCATTTGGATCGCCCCCCTTTTGCGGCCGTTGCCTCCGCCCGCTCCTCCATCCATTTTGTTTTCTAAAGAAGAGAGTGTGACCCTGCTGATGCAAATCCTTGAAAGGATGCGGAGAATTGCGGAAGAAATGAAGCGCATTGCGCGGTCAAAGTGGAAGTGAGGCCGAGCGCGGGCCGCGCCAATTCGATTTGGCGTCGGCGGCGACTTGACTGGCCTCGATTATTTGGAAGTGACTGCAATCATGCGTAATAGAATTCTCTTGACACTGTAACTGGGCATACCATATAAGAGCTTCCGCGCCGGGCACCCTGGTCCCACCTCCAAGAACAAAGTTGGGATAGATGACCCCTAGGGTGCCCTGCCCACCATTTTCCCAAAGGAAGGGTCTGGTCCATTGAAGTGGCCGATACCCAGTGGAGTTGAACAGATAGTCTTGAGCGTGCGGCCTTGGCGTCGGAGCACGTACAATTCGAATGACATCTAACGCGGGCCGTCAAAATTGGCTTGCGAATGGATGCATAGTGCCCCTTGCGCCATACATCTCATCCAGTTCATATCGAGTGGCAAGCCGTTTCGTAGCTCCGCTCCGTATGTACACCCCTTTATCTTTTACCGCGTAAGGCTTGTCCTTGCCTTCTGGAATCGTCACGACAATAACCGGAAGATTGCGAATCTGAACCTCATCGATGGAAACATCGAGCGGAGGATCGCAATAACTTCTTAGGATTTGCGTTATCGTATCCTTTGGTTTGTCCAGTCGGCAACCCACGATTTCGCAATTATCCGCAACTCCGATGAAAATCCGTCCGCCGCGACGATTGGCAAAAGCAGTTGCACCAATAGCGATCTGTTCCCTGTTCTGCGGAATTTCTTTCTTGAACTCTATCGTGACAGATTCGCCCGATTGAATCACTTGCTCTATATCCTGTTCAGGTCCTTCGATTCTCACGCCCTCGGCTACATATTGGCTTCCCGCCAGAAAACTCCTACGGTCAACCAGTTCTCCATCCTTACGGCACAAAAGCACAACGAGCAGGTCACGGGGGAAGTCTCCAATTTTGGCCGATGCTTTGTGGTCGGTGAAATTTAGGTCCGCAGTGATGGAGATGCCGCCGTAATAGCGCACAAAGAGTTTTCCGACCAAATCTTTTTCAGAACTTCCGGCAAGGCACTCTATTTCCACTTGAACGCTATTTGTTCCGATGCGGATTTCCTCGATCTTACCCCTGTAATCTGGAACGAGCGCCGCGAGAATGCCTCCGTAAGAGCTATTGTCGCCAAGGCGCATGCTGAGGAAACTCTCGATGGCCGCTGCTGCTGATGGAAACACGGGCAAGTCAACGCTATGTAGTACGCCTTCCATAGAGTCGCCTTTGTATTCTTGATCGATGCTGAAATTGAATTCGTAATACGGGTAAAAGACAGGAAAACGGTGTGGCCCGCTGTGCTGAAAGTGCTTTGGAGAATTTGGATGAAGTGAAGCCTGAATTTCGATTTCTGGAATGCCGGGGAGGCAAAGGCGGTCCCGCTCAACCACACTTGAAAGGACGATCTTTGCATCATCAAGTGACATGGCACCCTCAAGCAGCTTGAAATCTCCGTAATCAGCTTGGACACCAATCGACCGGACTTCACTTCGGTGCATAGGAAACAGGAACGACGTGACGTTACGCCACTTCTTGTCGTATCCCCTCCCAATAGTCGAGCCAAAAAGAACGTTGCCGTACAGACCTGACCTGTTGTCCCACAGGCTGAACAATTCTTTTAGGACAAGTTTACTGTTCTCGCGTTGGGCGTCGGAAATCATTGCGGGGTCTCCTCCAGTTCCGGGTGCTTCATGCCATTATAGCTGCAAGGTGGTGTATTATCCCACCAGGTAACGTGGGACAAATTCGACAGACCCAAGGTGTCCAGCGGATTTCGCGGAGCTTCACGATCACCAAGAAATCGCAGCTCGTATGCGCCGAAAGGAATACCCAATGCACGAACGAGCACGCACTTGGGCCGCGTCGGACGGAAGCAGCACAGTATTCGTTTATGTTGAGATTGACATCGGGAATTTTGCAAGCCGCTTCACAGAGGGTTCTGTCGTGATCGAGCAGCGCACCGCCATCGCAGGTGGATTATCTAACGAACAGGTGGAAGCACTATTCGCAAACTCTAATGAAAACCCCGATTCGGTCAAGTATGTAGTCGAGATTGCACTCCATGAAGAGGAGCAGCTTGCGGGCAGGGCCAATTGGCTGGACACGAAGACAGGAGCCGTCCTGGGCTTCGTGATCGTTTCCGTCGCCGAGTTGTTAGGATTCCTTTTCTTGGCGTCGGGTGAAAAAGCTAAACTTCCTGGTGTGCATCTATGCCCGTTTGCAATGTTCTTCTTCGTAGGGTTGGGTGCGTTGGTCGTAGCATCACTTCTCGGTCTCTTTGAGTTGGCTCCGATGCGCTTCAAGTACGGAGCGTCAACAGAATTGCTCGCCCCTCACGTCGATAAACCCGTCAATGAAGTTCGCATGCTGTGCCTCGATTTCCTTCGTGGGACTGTGGCGCATAACCGACAAATCGTATCGAAGAAGGCGAATTTGGCGAAAGCTACGGTGATTTTTGTGGCCGTGGCTCTGTTCTGTTATGCTGCAGCCGTGGCAATTTTGTTTTTGTCACTGTTTTAAGAAACCTCCGCCCTAAAAAGGTCTGCGGGCATTAAGTCTGCTCCATCGCGCTGCAAAGAGGTCATAGTCTTTGACCGTTTTCAGAACCGCTTCAGGGGGCCACACAAATCCAGCGGGAATGCGCGGATAGAAAGGTACAGCCAAGAGTTCAAATCCGTGGACAGGGGACAATGCGAAAAAGCTCGGTTTTCTCTCGGCGACAACCTGAAAGACAAAACGCCCAATCGCATAGGTGCAAACGTAAAGCTCAAGATTACCTGGATCGGGAAGTTCGTGATAAACGGTAGTGCAGCGTCCATGTCCGGGAAGATATCCGGCCATCCACATATTGATATTCGGAGGAATGTCTAGTGTCTGCCTAAATCGGTGGCGCACTTCACGCGGAAAGAAACGACCTGATCGACGACGGTTCAGATGTTCAATAACGACCGTAGTCTTAAACGCAAAAAGCGCAATGGAATTGGCGCGTGATTGCGGTATTGGAATGTCCACCTTCCCTGAAATCAGGTCCGTCATGGCTGGCTGCGCGTGCTGTGACTCCATGTCGCTCATCCAGCCGTTATTGCACTGCTCGCAAACGACTTTTGCAGTCCAGTTTAGTTTGTCGGCGGACCAGTTTTTTCCCTCAAGTATGTTTAGGAATTTCTTCTCTCCGGGGAACAACGCATTCATCCACTGGCTCCATACGTGTTCGCCAGAAAGTTTGGCTGTCGATGGGCAAAAGGCACACGCTTCGGGCATGTGGTATTTTACCGCTTTGGGTGAACCGTAGATTGTGCGCTGTTTGCGCGGGTCGCGGCATCCAAGCTGCATGCGCAAGCAATAGTCGAGGCCGGGACGAGCCTTCATGTCAGGCGGAAGGATGATGATGTTTGGAGTTGATGGCGATGATTCCCGAATTCCTATCGCACCTGAGAACGCATCACGGATTGCCCGTGCCATTTATGCAGGCCGTGTTCGATGGAGTGCCCGATTTCCGAGCAGTTGACCCGGAAAAAGTAATCAAATGCGTGGAAGAAAAGTTGTGCGCGATTTGCGGACGGCGGCTAGGCGAGAATCCGGTTAGACCGAGACGGTTCCCGCTGACTTAGAAGATTTCTCAAACGCACCTGCTACCGCCCGGATCGACTGGTCAACCTCTTCTGTAAGCACCCGGAAGTGCTTCTTGTAGCTTCCGTACTCTGTAAGGGTTTGTTTCCTGATTGCTAAAGCCTCATCGCCAGAAGCGTGTCCTTTCAGCTTACTTCTCAAAGTATGCGCTGTTTTCAAAGGGGCCACGATTTTCCGGGCATCATCCTCCGCGTATCCGAGTCCATTTAAGCATTCTTCTATGAGGCTTAGTGATGCCAAATTCGCATCTGGCGATCTGTCGAGTTGCTGCGCCGTAGTTCGTAGCCATTTCGTTTCAAATCCCTCAACTACTAACTGATCGAGGTGGAGAATTTCGTTCTCCCACTCGTCATGTGAAGCAGTAACCGGATAATGGACCTGATCGGGTAATTTCTCACCCCGCAAAGTCCACCACGGCACTTGTACGCGATTCCACTCGTGCAGTGCGCCCTTTAGACTAATCAACGGGTCATACTCTTGATCCCAACTGGCCTTAAAATCTGATTCGAAGGCGCGCTTCGATATGCCTCCCTTTGGTTGTTCGTTGTGAGCTTTCCAATACAGTTGCTCCTCGTAAGGTAGGTTCCTCAGATAAACGACATACGTGTGAACCTGCCCTGCTTCATTGATATCATAGGTTTGCAGATGCCATCCGCCGCGACATGAGATGGAACGGTCTTCCAGGCGGTATTTTTCCGAGTCTGCTTTGTATTTCGATAGCACCTCTGGTCTGAAAAACGCCGGGCTGGTTTCGTATGGCAAGTCTGATTGAGTGAAGTAATTAGCGGTCTGTCCGGGCGCACATGAAATTTCCCGCACAACATTGTTTTTCCAATCACGGGCTATAAACGAAGCGTACTGTTTTCCCTCTTCAGGTTCGCCAAAGTTATGACGCTTTAGGACCGCTTCTTTCGGAGTCAGAGAAACCACAATTTGACATCCGCGCATGTAGCTTGCATGGCCTGGTTCGATGTGTGATCGATAAAAGAGGGCAAGATCATTCACGGACTGCACTTCATGGCTGTCTGACCATCCGCCAAAATGAGAAGAACGAAAACGCGTGAAGTCGAAGGTTCGGACGATTGCGGAGTCGGTCAGCACGAGATATTCATCGAGAACAGCCCGGTTGAACGTAATGACGGTTCCGCCGAATGCGGTTCCTCTTGCTGGAATTTCAACGATACGAATCACATCTTCAATGTCGCCGTGTTTGTCGAGGCGACAATACGCACTTCTGGATTCGAGGAAATGAAGGCCAAACAAGTGGGTAAATTTTTGGAGCACTTCGTAATAGTTTTTGTCACCGATGCGACCCTCAAAACTCCTGGCGAACACCAATTGCTCGCCACTATCGAGTGTTTTGCTCCCGGTGTCATACAGCGGCGGGACTATCGAGACCGAGGCCGGTTCTCGAAACGTGACCATAACTCCCCACGATGAATAAGGATTGTGGCCCCATTTCATTAGGTCTTCGATATTTGGAGGATTTACCGAGGCCGAGGGTACCAGGACAGCGTGTACGAACGCGCATTCATTTACTGCGTACATAACGAATTCATTTTCTAGTGCGTTGTCCTTTAGGAATGCAACACCATCGTCCAGCTTCAACCAAGACTCGAAGGCTTCTTTTTCGGAAGGTGCTCTCGAAATATCAATCAATCTTTTTATCACATCAGCCATGACGTTCTAACTCCGCATTTCTACACGCCAAATGAAAAGGGCCGGGGCGCACGCGGTCGTTCAGCGGCAGGGTTTTTCCATGCCGAGGGCGAACGCGGAGGACCAGAATTTTAGAGCCTCTTGGTTGGCGAGGGTATTGAGCCTGTCCCACTGATCCAGCCGGGGTTGATTGATCCAATCCGCATATTCCAGTGGGAACATTTGTGCGGCAAACTCAGCATCGCGGAGAGCCGCGTTTGCTTGGGATCGATGGATCAGCCACTTCAGTCCACTTATCAGGACATCGGCTTTCAGTCTGTTGATGCGAGCTTCACGGCTGACCTTAAACATGGACGCATACCTCCGTTCTTGCGAACTTATCTTGGCCTAATCGGGGAACACGGAGGCGGGAATCAAAACAGGGGAACGCCCGCCAGTTCGGAGAATCGTTGTTATGCACCGAAGTGCTTAGCGTGTAACCGTTCCGGCCTACTGTGATAATAGCATATTGCTTGCCGGAATCGGGGCGTGGCTTGTCCTGGAGCACGAGCCAATTTTTGTGCCCAATTTTGTGCCCACCAGCAAACCCGACCGAAAGCTACAAATTGCGATCCGATTGAAGTAAGCCCAAGAAAAGAAAGCAAGTTGCAGCGATTGACGGCAATTCGTGGCAATTGCCGTAACCTGTTGATTCTTCGTGCGGCAACGGCTACGAACCAGAAGGTCGGGAGTTCGAATCTCTCAGGGCGCGCCATTTTCTTCCTCGCGCACTGCGTGTAGTATGTTTTTCCTTCCAAGTCTGACGGTGGGGAGAGCCCGATTTGTCGGCCGCAAATCGCCGGGCTT
>WNGG01002641.1_pt1 | contig 27400 bp, 26 predicted proteins | sample 5400661 | NCBI WGS metagenome assembly WNGG01 (sample SAMN13153372, study PRJNA577476) | soil metagenome | isolation source: 100 cm soil or saprolite under Garry oak tree replicate 1 | place: USA:California | collected 2016-06-15
CGGGCCGCGCCTATGTGGAAAAAGTTTACGAAATTCCGGAAATGGGGCGCGCCGCCAAAGGACGCTCGATCGCGAATATTTTGGAACTGCGTGCCGATGAAAAAATCGCCGCGACCATTCGCATTCAAGCAAAGAAATCCGGAACTGGACCGAATGCCGTCGATCAAACGTGGGATGAAAATCTCCACATCGTATTCGCCACGCAATCAGGCATCGTCAAGAAATCCAATCTTTCGGATTACCGCAATGTGCGCAAAGGGGGCATCATCGCCATTCAAATTGAAAAAGGCGATCGCTTGATCGATGCCAAGCTGACGAACGGAAATAACGAGATCGTGCTTATCACCCGGGAAGGAATGAGCCTGCGCTTTCACGAAGAACAATTGCGCGATCAAGGACGCAACACGGTGGGGGTATGGGGAATTCGGCCCGACAAAAAAGATCACGTCGTAGCAATTGCGATTGTCGATCCAAACGCGATGCTCCTTGTCGCCGGCGAAAACGGCATCGGCAAGCGAACACCGTTCGATGATTACCGCAAACAACGACGCGGCGGCAAAGGGATCATCACGATGAAGACCGGTGAAAAGACCGGGAAAGTAGTCGGTGCGCTCACGGTCACGGACAAAGACGAGCTCATGCTCATTACGACCAAAGGCCAAATGGTGCGGACGCGGGTAAAGGAGATCCGGGTCGTTGGCCGGAACACCATGGGGGTCAAGCTGATGGATCTGCGCGGCGCCGAAAAACTGCAGGCCATCGCGCCGGTCGTTAGTCAGGAGAGCGAAGTTGGCGCAGAAGAAATTTCCAACTCGACGCCGGCAGACAAATAGTGCTCGAATTCGACAACTAGCCGACGCCGTCTTTGCGAAAAAAAGGAATACGCGCATCGCGTGCCCCCTTTTTCCCCAATTAGCAAACTCGCGCCGTCTAGTAACCGCGCGGGGGAGGAGGGATAGGCTGTTCGATCGTAGTAGTGTGAGTGGTCGCCGGCTGGGTCACCGTTTCCTGCGTCGTCGTCGTGGTCGTCTCGGTCGGCTGCGATGCACAGGAACTCAGGAGCGTCATGGCAAGAAGTGCAAGAACCGGCGTAAGAATAATAAGTTTTTTCATAATGAAGTTGATCGTTCCAAGAAGGATTCGTAGCAAGTTGCTTTCACAGATGTATTAAAAAACACAGAAGCTGCTGTCGGCATTCTTCTTTATCTCGATCCTAGTGATTGTCGATCTTAGCACGCTGCCGTTTCAACTCAGCGCGCTTGCGCTTGGACTCGAGAATCTTTCTTTTGAGCGCGCGCGGACGTGGTGATTTGCGACGACGCTCCTTTTCATGATGCGCCACTTCTACGGCACGTCGTTGTTCGCGAGCCCGTTCGATCGCGTCGAGCAGCCGTTCGCGCGCGAGCTTGCGGTTTTGCGCCTGCGATCGCGAATCCTGCACCGTCACGCTGATTCCGCTTGGCCGGTGACGCAAGGTCACCGCGGTTGCGACCTTATTTACGTTCTGACCACCAGGCCCGGAAGATCGCGCAAAGCTTTCTTCCAAATCCAATTCGCGGATTCCGAGTCGAGCCGTTCGACTCTCAATCGTTTTTTCCATCGCCAAATCAGCAGCGCATTCAAAGCGGCGCGATATTCTGCCGGCCATTGCGCAGCACGCGCGCCATCCAAATCAATTCGTCGAGAAATTTGTCCACGCGCGAGACATAGCTTTCATCGAGCAACTGCCCCCGTTCATCGAAGAGGGTTCCGACTTTTCCGAAGTTCACGTCTTCGAAGATCGTGACGAGACCGAGCTCGCGAAGGACCGGCAAAAGATTTTCGATTACGCGCGCACCACCAAACAGCCCGGCCGAGACGCCGCAAATTCCAGCGGCTTTGTGAATGTATTCTTTCAAATTCATATCGAGCGCGTGCTTTAGAAGTCCTGGGTAACCATGATTATACTCCGGCGTGACGATAATGAGACCGTCGCAGCGTTCGATCGCTGCAGAAAACTTCGGATCTTTCATTTGCTCGCCGGCATCGTCGAGATGCATGGGAAGCTCGCGCACATCGATCAGTTCCGTTTCAACGCCCGCACGTTTCTTCGCCTGTTCGAAAACAAATTGCCCGACATGCTCGCTTTCGCGGCCCCGGCGCGCCGTTCCGAGAATAATGGGAATGAAGAATGGGCGCTCTGCCGGCATTGGATCGACAATTCGGATGGAAGGAAACGTTAGTAATCTTCTGCCGATGGCCGGACTCAAACCGGCACGGGCCGTTTAAAGTCTAACGGATTTTAAGTCAATCGGTAAGTATTGAGTGAGGCCGATGGCTTTCATGAACTGTTTATCTTTCTTAAGCGGCATGCGCGGGCAGATTTTCTTCAATCTCGTTGATCAACTCGGGAATAGTGATCGGCTTGGCGAGAAATGGATGCCCTTGGATGCGGAGGCCAGTCTTTGTCTCAGGTTTCGTGACTAGCGCGGTGAGAAAGATAATCGGCGTTCTCTGCAATTCCGGATCGGCCTCGATTTGTGCCGCTACTTCGCCTCCGTCTGTCTCTGGCATCATTATGTCTAGCAAGATCACATCCGGCTTAAAATTCTGGGCGCTTTGATGAGCCTTAGCAGCATCGTTCTCTTCGAGCACGAGATAGGAGCCGGCCCTTTCGAGAAGTATTTTGACCAGGTGGGTGCTTTCCCGGTCGTCATCAACAATCAGGATGCGTCGCTTTTCTTTGACCGCCGACCTGGCGATTGCATCGATCTCAGACTGATCGAACCAATAAACGCGACACAGCGGTGGATTTTGACTAACGATGTACGAAGCATTCACATTAAATCCGTTCGCGTCTTCGATGACTTGCATTACACCCGATACTTCCAAATCTATTCCGTCCCTCACCGGCCTGAACGTCACAGTCTGTCCGTCGATCTTCTCAGGGGACATTGGCAGCTTAACCGTTGGCGGTCTGTATCTCATACACGAGAAGATCAGACTGCACTTAGTTCTAGCAAGGCGATAATTTCCTCCAAGTCCCAAATATGGTCGGTCACTTTCGTTTCTATTATTGGTGTGACTTCCAACGTTTGGCGAATCCGGCAGAAATTGTAATGCATGTAGTGAAGCGCAACCGCGTGCTCGCTGGAATTCCACTTGGCAAAACTTGGCGAATAGACGGGTAATCCGTGCGTTTTGATGCGCGAACGTGCAGAATCGATTGAACTCGCTGTGTTCGCAAATGTCACCTCGTAAAATGCGTTTTCAGAAGTGCCGATGATGGGATTTGAACCCATACCTCGCTTTTCGCGAGAACGGATTTTAAGTCCGTTGCGTCTGCCATTTCGCCACATCGGCGCAATGCGTGCACTCTACGCGGGTCGCTGCGCAGACCAAGATTTTTTGGGCCGCAGCAATTACATCCGCAAGGTCGACGCGCCGCGTAATTAAGAGACGGGCTTCTTCGCCGGAAGGAGCATGATGGAGGCAATTTTAACCAGGAGAAATTCTATGGCAGGGAAATTGGATGGAAAAAAAGTTGCAATTCTGGTGGCGGACGGTTTCGAGCAAGTCGAGATGACAAAACCACGTGATGCGCTGGAGCAAGCCGGAGCGGAGACGAGGATCGTTTCCCTGAAACCGGGGCAAATCCAGGGAATGCATCACGCCGACAAAGGCGATAAGTTCGATGTCGATCTTACCGTCGCCGATGCACGGGCGGAGGAGTTTGACGCGCTCATGATCCCCGGCGGCTTGCTAAATCCGGATGCGCTGCGCTCGAATGAAGATACGCTCGAATTTGCGCGACATTTCTTCCACGAGAGCAAACCAGTGGCGGCGATTTGTCACGGACCGCAAGTGTTGATCAGCGCGGATCTCGTGCGCGGGCGAAAGATGACTTCGTGGCCGGCAATCAAGGCAGATATGCGCAATGCGGGAGCGCGTTGGGTGGATGAAGAAGTCGTGGTCGATAACGGCCTGGTCACAAGTCGCAAGCCTGATGACATTCCGGCGTTCAACGAAAAGATGATCGAGGAATTCTGCGAAGGCCGGCATGAAGCGATAGCCGGAGCGAGTTCCGCGGTTCTCGAGACCTAGTTCGCGGCCATCGGAGCGGCGGCGAAAATTTTCGCGTCGCATTTGAAACGCCGCTCCAGGCTCGCGCCGGCCAAATTCCCTTGCAACTTGTAGCTGAGACTTCAATTTCACGATTGGAGCGCTCCCATGACCACCGCCAACAAAATCACCGTCGTTCGGATTCTGATGATTCCGGCGTTCGTGACGATGGCGATTTATTACGGCCAAAGCATTCAGCGAGGCGCACCACTCGAATGGCAACGATTTGCGGCAATCATCATTTTCCTGCTCGCCGCGGTAAGTGATGGTCTTGATGGCTACGTTGCGCGCCGCTACAACCAACGCAGCTCGTTAGGCGTGATTCTCGATCCGATCGCAGACAAAGGCCTGCTCCTCAGCGGCATCATCACATTGAGCATCACGAACTGGAGCGAACTTGATCCGGATTACGGAAGATTTCCCGCGTGGTTTCCCGTTCTCGTCATCACTCGCGACGCCGTCATCCTCGTCGGCGCGGGTATCTTGCATTTGCTTAATGGCAAAGTGCAAGTCAAGCCGAATTGGACCGGCAAAGTTGCGACCGTTTGCCAAATGTGCGCGATCGCGTGGGTGATGTTGCAGCTGCATTTTCTTCCCCTGCTCTTCGTTGTCATCGTCGCCGGAATTTTCACATTCGTTTCCGGCATCGTTTACGTAATGGATGGCGTGCGCCAATTGCAGGCCGAAGGCCACGCTCACGCCAAACGGGACTGACCTTGGTTTTTCTGTGCGATGAACGGCCAAAGCGGAACGCCGAACGTCGCCATCGTCGGTCGCCCGAACGTCGGTAAATCGGCGTTGTTCAATCGCCTGATCGGCCGCAAGATCGCAATCGTTCATGATCAGCCGGGCATCACGCGCGACCGGCTTTCGGCAATTTGCACGCTCGCGGAGCGGCCGTTTAATCTTTGGGACACCGGCGGAATTTTTGGCGCGGGCGAACCGGAATTGACCTCTCAAGTGCGTCATGCCGCCGAGGAAGCTTCGCGCGAAAGCGATCTTCTTTTGTTCGTGGTCGATGCAAAAGAAGGACTTTCACCGATTGACCAGGAACTCGCGAGAACTCTACGCAAGTCTCACAAACCAATCGTCCTCGTCGTTAACAAGATCGACAATGAGCAACACGAGAACCTCGTGGCGGAATTTGGCACGCTTGGGTTCGAAAGAAACCTGTCAATCAGCGCCGAGCACGGCCGCGGCATTTCTGAATTGGTCGAAACGATTGTCGATCTTTTGCCCGCGACCGCGTTAGAGATCGAGAAGCGAGCGTCGAAAAGCGAGAAGCGGCTGAGCATCGCCGTCATCGGTCGTCCGAACGTCGGCAAATCGTCGCTGATCAATTCCATCATGCGGAGCGAACGTGCCATCGTCAGCGAATTGCCAGGTACGACTCGCGACGCGATCGATATTTCATACGAGCGGAATGGCGAACAATTTCTGTTCATCGACACCGCTGGAATCCGCCGGCGCGGCAAACACTCCAGCTCGGTTGAAGTCTTTAGCGTGATGCGCGCAGAGCGGAGTATTCGTCGGGCGGATCTCTGCGTGCTAATCGCCGATGTTACAAGCGGCGTCACTGCGCAGGACAAACGGATCGCCGGCTCAATTCAAGAGGCGCGCAAAGCGGTGATCGTCGTCCTGAACAAATGGGACCTGGTCAAACCCGCCACAGGACGATTCCGGCCGACTGGCGGACCGAAGCGCGGTGAAAGGCAAACGATCAGACAACTTGTCGATCTAGCGCGCGAGAAGCTTTTCTTTCTCGACTACGCGCCGGTACTGGTCGCATCGGCGCGCACCGGCGAAAACATTGAACACTTGTTTGGACTTATCGCAAAAATTCAGAGCGAATCTCGCGCCCGCATTGGCACCGGTGTCCTCAATCGTTTATTGCGCGCTGCCTTTGCGGCCAACCCGCCAACGATGAAGAAAGGCCGGCGCCTCAAATTGTTTTACGGAGTACAAGCTGCCGGAACGAAAGATCATCGAAATCTGCCGCCGCCGGAATTTGTCCTGTTTGTGAACGATCCGCGATTGCTGAGCGAGCAATACAAGCGTTATCTGGAATCGCAAATTCGTAAGGCACAATCCTACGCTGGGTTGCCAATCGTTTTCACCTTGCGGGCACGCATGGATTCGCGCCGGACCTAATCATTTGACGGTCGGGCGAAACTCGGTCGAGCCGCGAAATTCACGGCTGCGCAGAGCGTCGCCCTACCGGCTTGTGGTAGCGGCAGTTTGATCGAACATTCTCCCTCTGGCACCTGTCTCATCACACACATGAAATCCACTCAGGAAATTACGGCCGAAGTGCAACGGCTCGGCCAATGGATTCCTGCATTGCGCGAACAAATCGGGCATGTGGTAATCGGGCAGAAATATCTGGTCGATCGACTTCTGCTTGGCTTGCTCGCGAACGGTCACATTTTGCTCGAAGGCGTGCCCGGCCTGGCGAAAACGCTGACCGTGAAAACGATGGCCGCCTGCATTCAAACCGGCTTTCAGCGGCTGCAATTTACGCCCGATCTTCTGCCCGCCGATTTGATCGGCACGCTCATCTACAACCCGCGCACCGGAGAATTTACAACCAAGCTCGGCCCGATCTTTTCAAATTTGATCCTAGCCGACGAAATCAATCGCGCGCCGGCCAAAGTGCAAAGCGCGCTGCTTGAGGCGATGCAGGAAAGGCAAGTGACGATCGGCGAACAAACTTATCCGCTCTCCGATCCATTCCTCGTGCTCGCCACACAGAATCCGATCGAGCAGGAAGGAACTTATCAACTGCCCGAAGCGCAGCTCGATCGTTTCATGTTAAAATTGAATATCGGTTATCCACAAAAATCCGAGGAGCGAACAATTCTCGATTTGATGGCGACTTCGGCGCCGGACTTGCATGTCAATGCTGTGGTTGACCCGAAACAGGTCATCGCGGCGCGCGATATCGTAAACCAAATTTACATCGACGAGCGCGTGAAGGATTACATTGTCGATGTTGTCTGGGCGACGCGCGATCCGGCCGCCTATAATTTGCGGCTCGAAGGATTGGTTCGGTACGGAGCATCACCGCGCGCCACGATTTATTTGGCGCTCGGTGCCCGCGCGCACGCATTTCTCAACGGCCGCGGTTATGTCACACCGCAAGATGTGAAGAGCATCGGCCCGGATGTGTTGCGCCATCGCATCATCGTCAGCTACGAAGCCGAAGCTGAGGCGGTCACGAGCGAGACAATCGTGGAAAAAATCTTCGCCGGCCTTCCGGTACCGTGAAGCTTTTGTCAACCCGAGCGAAGCCGAGGGATCCCGTGATGCATCCGAGAAGTTAGAAAATGCCGCCTCAAAATTATTTCGTTTACATCCTCGCGAATGAGCGGCAGACCGTTCTCTACATCGGTATCACGAACGAGTTGGAGCGGCGTCTTTGGGAGCACGGCGCGAGTCGCCGCAGCCACTTCGCGCGACAATACGATACGGACAAGCTCACCTACTTCGAAGCCTTTCCTGACCCGCTGAGTGCAATTGCGCGCGAGAAGCAATCAAAGCGTTGGCGCCGCAAAAAGGAAACGCTGGTTGCACGTTCAAATCCGGAATGGCGAGATTTACTCGTTGAAATGTGGGCTATGAAATGAAACTGAAAGTGGCGCAACGGGATCCCTCGACTTCGCTTCGCTTCGCTCGGGATGACTCGGTCGAAAGCGCGCAAAAAACTGCGGAAATTCTCAAAAAGATCCGAACGCTCGAGATTAAGACGAAGGGCCTCGTGGAAACAGCCTTCGCGGGGGATTATCACAGCGTCTTCAAGGGACGCGGCATGAATTTTGAGGATGTGCGCGAATATCAACCGGGAGACGAAATTCGCGCGATCGACTGGAATGTGACGGCGCGGCTCGGCACAGCGTTCGTAAAACAATTCACCGAGGAGCGTGAGTTGACTGTGATGTTGATTGTCGATGTTAGTGCGTCAGGCAATTTCGGCAGCACCATGCAGTCGAAGCGCGAACTTGCGGCAGAAGTTGCGTGCCTGCTTGCGTTCAGCGCAATTCGAAATAACGACAAGGTCGGCCTGCTTCTCTTTTCCGATCGGGTCGAGCTTTTCATTCCGCCAAAGAAAGGCCGGTCGCATACATTGCGATTAATTCGAGAGATCCTGTTCTTTCAACCCGGGGGACGCGGGACTGCGCCGGCCCTTGCGCTCGATTATCTAAACAAGATCGTCACGCGCCGCGCGGTCGTGTTTTTTATTTCCGATTTTCAAGCGCCCGACTTTTCACATGCTCTCGCCGTGAGCGGGCGGAGGCACGATTTCATTGCCATTCATATTCAGGATGAGCGGGAAAAGGTCTTGCCGAGCATTGGAATCATCACGCTGGAAGACGCCGAAAGCGGCGAGCAAATCGAAGTGAACACGATGGAGCGCGCAACGCGGCAACGGTTTACTGATTTCGCAGACGAACAGGAAGCGGACCTTTCGCGCACACTTCGTCGCAACAACATCGACGTGATCGCGTTGCGAACGGGAGAGGATTATTTGCCGGCCTTGCGCTCATTCTTCAAGCAACGCGAGCGACGAGTAGCGGTTCGATGATGTCGATCTTGTCCATGTCGATCTTGCTGGCGGAAGAATTTCACGACATTGCACCGCCGGTCGATTATTCGTTGGTCCCGCCGTGGGTGATTTTTGTCGCGACGTTTGCTGGATTAACTTTGCTCGGCTTGGTTACCTGGTTGATTTTACGGAAGCGTCAGCGGCCGCAACCACCAAGACTGCCGCGCGATGTTGCGCTTGAGTCGCTCGAGCAAATCAGCGCCGAGATCGAGAGAATCAGTCCGTATCGATTCAGCATTCGTGTGTCGGACATTCTTCGCCGCTACGTCACCGAGCAATATGCACTGCCGGTGACACGCCAGACATCGGTCGAATTTCTAAACGCGCTCACCAAATCTTCCCCGTTTTCGGGCGAGGAAACGAGGCTGCTCGAGAATTTCCTGAATCGATGCGACCTGATCAAATTCGCGCGGTACGATGCGACGACGGCGGACAGTCGTTCGCTTCTCGAAGAAGCAACGCGCTTTGTCAAAGGAGGAGAACTTGCCACTACATTTGCCTGATTGGGCGGCGCATACCGCGCTCACGTTCGCGCGTCCGTGGTTGCTCCTGTTGTTGCTCGGGATCCCGTTGCTCGCCTACTTACGCGGGAAACGTGGGCCCGCGGCGGCGTTGACCTTTTCGTCAACAGCGACGCTGCGCGCCATCGGAAAACAGAGCGCTGCTCGCGCCGGCAAAATGCTGCGCGCGCTGTTGCTCGCAACTTTAGCGCTTTTCGTCGTCGCACTGGCGCGGCCGCAACTTGGTAAAAGTCTTACTCAAGTCGAAGCCAGCGGCATCGACATCATGCTCGTGCTCGATGTCTCCGGGTCGATGTTGATAAAAGATTTTACGATCGGCGGCGAAGAGGCGACGCGGCTTGATGCGATCCGTGAAGTAACGCGAAAGTTCATCGAGGGTCGGCCGAACGATCGCATTGGCATCATCGCCTTCGGCGGCCGGCCCTACGTGGTAAGTCCGATGACTTTGGATCACGATTGGCTTTTGCAAAATCTCGAACGCGTGCGGATCGGACTGGTTGAGGATGGCACTGCCATCGGATCGGCCATGGCTGTGGCAGCGAACCGACTCAACGACAAGCGCTCCAAGAGCCGCGCCATCGTACTTTTAACTGATGGAGAAAATAACGCCGGAAAGATTCCGCCAAATACCGCGGCGGAAGCGGTAAAGGCGCTTCACATCCACTTCTACGCGATCGGCGCGGGCATTAACGGAGTCGCGCCAGTGCCGATCTTTACCCCGCGGGGCCCGCTCACCGATACCCTGGGGAACATTCTCTACGAAAACCAGCGCGTAGAATTCAACGAGGCCGGGTTGAAGGAAGTGGCCAAGATCACGGGCGGACAATTTTTCCGCGCTACCGACACGAAATCGCTCGAACAAATCTATCAGGACATCGATAAGCTTGAGAAATCGACCGTGAGCGTAAAAAAATATCAGGAATATCGAGAATTATTTCCGCTCTGCATCATGAGCGGCTGCGGTTTGCTGCTCGGGCAGATTTTATTGTCGCAGACAATCTGGAAAAAATTGCCGTGAAGGAGATGTCGATCTTATGAGCTTCGGGGCGCCGGAATGGTTTTGGGGATTGCTGGCAATACCAGTGCTCGTGGCTCTTTACATTCGCGCAGAACACCGCGGCGCCGAGCGTTTGGGCGAATTTGTTTCGCCGCGCCTGCTCCCGCACCTCTCGGGGACGGTCAATCGATTTCGCCGCGTCCTGCGTTTCGGGTTGCAATTGTTCGGCCTGGTCTGCGCGATCGTCAGCCTGGCTCAACCCCGCTGGGGCTATACGTTCCAGGATGTAAAACGCAAAGGTCTCGATTTGCTCATCGCGGTGGACACGTCGCGCAGCATGCTTTCTAACGACGTGCCACCGAACCGTCTGGAACGCGTCAAACTTGCGGCGCAAGATTTGATTAACGAATTGGAAGGCGATCGTGTCGGCTTGATTGCGTTTGCCGGTCGCGCCTTTTTGCAAGCACCGCTGACAATCGATTACGAAGCCGCCGTGGAATCGATCAACGATCTTGATACAAAAACGATTCCCGAAGGCGGGACAAATATCTCGGAAGCAATCGCGCTCGCGTCGCGAACTTTCGGAAAGAGCGCGATGGGAAATCGCGCGCTGATTATTTTTACCGATGGCGAAGAGTTAAGCGGCGACGCAATGCAAAGCGCGAAGATTGCGGCCGACACCGGTGTACGCATTTTTACGGTTGGCGTGGGGACGCCGGAAGGCTCGCTCATTCCGATCAGTGGGGAAGATGGCGGAACAGCTTTTGTCAAAGACTCCGCAGGCCAAGTCGTAAAATCGAAATTGGATGAAAAACGCTTGCGCGAGATTGCGCAAGCCAGCGGAGGATTTTATTTGTACTTGGAAAACGGCCCGCGCACAATGCAGCAGATTTACACTGAAGGCCTCGCCAAAATGCAAGCCGCCGAGCTCGACGTGCGCTTGTCGCGGCGGCCAATCGAGCGCTACGAATGGCCACTCGGCGTCGCTTTGCTCGCGCTCGCCACGTCGATCTTGATTGGCGAGCGCAAACGGGTGCGCGAAAGAATTTATTCTCGCGCGCCGGCAAAGATCGCGGCAGCAACCGCTGCTCTCCTGATCTTTTTCGCGCCATTCGCCTTTGCCGCGGTCTCCGGGCTGGAAGCCTATCGTAAGGGGGAGTTCGGTGATGCTTACACGCAATTTCAGCAAACATTACAGGCGCATCCGCAATCGCGCGCGGAAGATAAGCTTCATTTCGATTCCGGCGCGGCGGCTTACAAAATGAAAGATTACGGCAAAGCGCTGGAATCGTTCAGTCAGGCGCTGCTCTCGCCTGATCGTGGTCTGCAGAGCAAGAGCCATTACAATCTCGGCAACACGCTTTATGAGCATGGCGAAACGCAAAAGAGCGACGACAAAAAGCTGAGCGATTGGGCAAACGCGCTGCAGCACTATGAGCAGACGCTTAAGGTCGAACCGCAGAACAAAGAGGCGGAGGAGAATTACGAATACGTAAAGAAAAAGATCGAGGAGCTAAAGAAAAAGCGCGAGCAACCACCGCCACCCTCACCTCCGCCCTCGCCGCCATCAAAGCCGCAAAAGGACGAAAAGCAAAATAACCAGAATCAGCAGCAGCAATCCTCGTCGCAAGATCGACAACAACAGGAGAAAGAGCAGGAACAACAGGAACAGCAACAATCGCAAGCTCAGAACAAACCCGAAAACGGCCAAAACCAAAAACCAGAAGACAAGCAGGACCAAGCTCAAGCGAAGAACGAACCGCAGAGGAATCGGGCGCAGCCCGGCGAGAGTCCGTCGCCTTCGCCATCACCCGGCAAAGGAGAAAGCAAAGATCGACAACCTTTGCCGGGAGAAAAACAAGCAGAAGAATCACCGAGTCCGGGAGAAGGTGAAAATGAAAGCCCTTCGCCAAGTCCCGGTGAAGGCGAAAAGGAAACGCCGTCGCCATCGCCGGGAGAAGGTGAAGGCTTAGGCGAAAATGCAACGCCATCCGCGACTCCGTCAGAATCGCCGCAAAAGAAATTCGCTGGCGAATTAAAAGGAGCCGCAAGCGAAAAACCGGAAAAGCCGCCTGACCAAACCACGCAGATTGCCGAGGCCGAACCGGAGAGGGAAGGTCAAATGAGCGAACGCCAGGCCGAGGCGCTCCTCCAGTCGATGAAGGATGAAGAAGCGCGTGTGCGATTGGATGAACACAAGGCCGCACGCCATGTCTATAACGACTGGTAGGACGATGGCGTTCGATGTTTGATTGAAGATGTCGATGTACGGAATGCGTGCTTCCATTCCAGTTTTTTTCCTGGCGCTGACCGCGTTTGGCGGAGTCGATTGCGTGCTTGCAGATGCTCCGAGAGTGACCGCAGTTCTGAGCAACTCGGAAGCCGCCGTCGGACAAACGATCCAGTTGCAAATCAAAGTCACGGGCGATCGCGCTGCGGAAGCCCCAGAAAATATCGTTATCGATGGTCTTGAAATTAATCGCACCGGAACAGAGCAGCACTTTGAGATGAACAACTTCAATGTGAGCTCAAGTGTGATTTACAATTACACGATTCTCCCGCTCAAATCGGGCACGTTCAAAATCCCCTCGCAAACAGTTCGCATCGGCAGTAGTTCGCTGCGGACACCGGAATTGACATTAAATGTCGCGGATTCACCTGGTCGTTCCTCCTCATCGCGCTCAAGTCGCGATCTGCCACCTGGCGATGCGAACAAGCTTGTCTTCGCCGAATTGATCGTGCCCCAAAAGACTGGCTTTGTCGGTGAGACGGTGCCGGTCGAAATTCGGCTTGGCTTTGACCCGCGTGCACATCCGAAGCTGGTTGATGGCCCGGAGATAACCGGGCAGGGATTTACCGCGCAAAAGTTGCAGCAGTCCCAGGAGGGTCTTGAAACGATCAACGGAAGATCTTACGACGTGGTGACATTCAAGACTGCGATCGCGGCCGCCCGAGCGGGAAAATTTGAAATCGGACCCGTGAAAGCGAAAGCGCAAGTGTCGCTGCCGCGAAGGCCGGGCACGTCGCGGTCACGATCGCGCTCGCCGTTCGATCTGTTCAACCTGGACGATCCGTTCTCCGATCCGTTCTTTGCGGATCCATTTGGTCAGTTCGCCGAGCGACGCGAGGTGGACGTGGAAAGTGAACCCGCAACCTTCGAGGTGAAACCGCTGCCGGCGAATGCGCCGCCGAGCTTCTCTGGCGCGATCGGAAATTTCACGATGACGACGGACGCCAAGCCAAAAAATGTGCAAGCCGGCGACCCGATTACCGTAACATCGACAATCTCCGGACGCGGCAATTTCGACCGCGTCAATGCGCCTGTCTTTGAGGATGAGCGAGGCTGGCACAAATATCCGCCATCCGCCAAGTTCAAGCAGGACGACGATGTCGGTATTAGCGGCGCGAAAACCTTCGAGACCGTTATTTCACCGAATGAAAAGAAACAGGCCCTTCCGCTTCTGGCATTTTCGTATTTCGATCCGCTAAAAGAAAAATATGTGACGCTGCGGAGCGACGCGATCCCGATCAGTGTCCAGGGTGGCGCCCCGACCCCACCGAACGCGGTCGCATCGCAGCCGGCAGCAACACCGCCGGCTGCCGTCGCTGCGAAATCGTCGCCGAAACCGCAGGACATTTTGTATCAACTGACAGAACGACCCGCGCGCGTGCAGTTGTTCACGCCGCTGTTCGCGCGCCCGATTTTCTGGATTGCCCAACTGATTCCGTTGGCGGCACTGCTTGGATTTATCGGATGGAAGATCCGGCAAGCGAAGATCGACAATCGCGAAGCGCGACGCATCGGCGCTTTGCAGCAGGAATCGACTGATCTTTTGCGAAGGTTAAGACGAGGCGAGGTGTCGCCGCAGGAATATTTCTTGGACGCTTCCCGCGCTGTGCGAGTGAAGACGGCGCTCGCTAAGAATGTGGATCCAAACGCAGTGGATGCGGAAATGGCGGCAGCAACATTTCAACTCGACGAAAACTCCCGCGCGCAATTGCGCCGCTTGTTCGAGCGAAGCGACGAATTGCGTTACAGCGGCCGCCCCAATGGGACCGGAGCGATTTCCCCGGAAAACCGCCGTGAAGTGCTGGAGCTGATCGAGAATTTACGGGTATGAAACAACTTATTGTCGCTCTTTGCTGTATGATGGTTTGCACATTTGTTGTTTCACCGGCATTTGCGCAGTCGGATGCGGAATTTGCCAAAGCAAACGCGAATTATGCGGCAGGCCATTTTCAAGAGGCAGTCAACGGTTATGAAACACTCGTCCGCTCGGGAGAATGGAGCGCAAATCTGTTTTACAATCTCGGCAACGCTTACTTCCGAGTGGGAGATTTCGGGCATGCGATTTTGAATTACGAACGCGCACTCGCGCTGGATCGACATCATCCGGAAGCGGACGCGAATTTGCGCATCGTGCGAGATGAGGCACGCGCACTGGAGATGCAATCAAGCTGGCCGGAGCGTTATTTCCAATTTGGGAGCCTCAGTCAATACAGCGTCGTGGCGGCGGTCGCCTTCTGGCTCGGGATGTTTTGCGTTTTCCGGTTGATCTTCGGGCGACGCCGTTCCGCTGCGATCATCGCATTGTCGATCTTATCTTTTTCGACTTTCGTTATTGCGGCTTTTGCGATTTATAAACTCGAGAATGGCAACAACGGGCGCGCACTTGCGATTGTGACTGGCACCGGAGTCGAAGCGCGGTTTGCTACCGCAGACAGTGCGAACAGCGTCCTCGCGCTGCCTCCTGGCAGCGAAATCAAAATCCTGAGTACTCGCGGAGACTGGATTTATGGGGCGCTGCCCAACAATCTGCGCGGCTGGCTCCCGGCGAAGAGCGCGGAATTGGTGCGGCTGTAGGCACGGCGCTGTGCGTCGTCGAAAACCGGCCGCTACAGTGCTGATATTTGCGACGATCATAGATCGCCACTAGAGAATTTGTATGAAGGCGGAGATGGACATCGGTACCGACAAGAAAGCGCTCCAGATCAATCTGGATGCGAAGAAGTATGGGACATTCGCCGAGATTGGCGCCGGCCAGGAAGTTGCGCGCCGCTTTTTCCACGTGGGCGGCGCGGCCGGGACGATCGCAAAGACGATGTCGGCTTACGACATGACCTTTAGCGATGCGATTTATGGCCCGACCGATCGTTATGTGAGCCGTGTCCGGCTGCAAACAATGCTAGACCACGAATACAACCTCTTGCTCGAACGGCTTAACGCGAAGCTCGGTGGAGAACGAACGTTCTTCGTCTTTGCCGACACAGTCGCAGCGCGCAGCTTTAAGCAGCACAACGAATCGCACGGCTGGCTCGGCGTGCGATTTCAATCCGAAAAGCACGGCGAGCCGAGCCAGATCATCATTCACGTGCGAATGCTCGATGAGACCAATGTCGATCAACAGGAAGCGCTCGGAGTTATCGGCGTTAATCTAATTTACGGCGCGTTCTTTTATGCTGAGCCGGAAAAATTGATCTCATCGCTGCAAGAAAATCTGGCGCCAGGGCGGATCGAAGTGGACATGATCAAATTTTCGGGTCCGCTTTTTTGCAAGGTCGACAATCGCTTGATGAGCTTGCAACTCGTCAGCCAGGGTCTGACGAGCGCGGTCATGTTCAAAGTGGATGGCGAGACGGTGCAGCCGGCGGAAGTTTTTTATAAAAAGGCGATCCTGGTCGAACGCGGTAGTTTTCGCCCGGTCACTTACGCGACCAACGACATGCTGGATGGCGCGCGCGGTGTGTTTCTGGCGCAGTCGGGTTGCTCGGAGAAAGATCTGGTCGTGCTCATGGAGATGACGCTCGAGAATCTGCTTGCCGAAGGGCAGCTCAATCACACCGATTTTCTCGCCCGCGTCGATATTTTAGGCGCGCTCGGACGAACGGTCTTGATCTCGAGATTCGGCGAATACTACCGGTTGGCGGGATACCTCTCGCGCTACACGAATCGAATGATCGGGCTGGTGATGGGGGTGCCGAGCTTGATGGAGATTTTCGATGAGAAATATTATCTGAACCTGGAAGGTGGAATTCTGGAAGCGCTTGGCCGGATGTTTAAAGCCGGACTGAAGCTTTACGTTTATCCTATGATCGACGAAGAAACGGGCAAAATCGTCACCGCGACGCAGCTCGAAGTCGCGTCAAACCTGCGGTCGCTCTTTGATTATTTGATCGACAATCAGTTTATCGAAGAGATCTCCCATTATCATTCCGAGTACCTGCGGATCTATCCGGCGGCGGCCCTGGCCAAGCTGCAGTCCGGGGATACCGGATGGGAGCGAATGGTTCCGCCGGAAGTCGTCCAGATCATCAAGGAACGCGAATTCTTCGGCTACCACGCGCCGGTCGCGGCGTAACTGACGATTAGCGGACGCCTGATAAATTCACGCGCGGAGCATGGAATAGGGTTAGAAAAAGATCAACGTCGGCACAGTTCCCGCTACATGGGACATCAGCATCATGGCCAGACCCGGAGATTCCGTTATCGGGATAGATTTAGGCAAGCATGCGTTCAAAGGCGTGTCGCTGCGCCAGAACAGCGATTCCCGCCTCGTGCTCACGAACTTCGCTTCGCGCGAAGTGCCGGAAGAATTCGCCACGGTCGATGAATTGGCGCAACCACTGAAACTTTTACTGCGCGAACTTGGCGGACGTATCAGGGGTTGTGCCCTCGCCATATCCCATCCCGCCGCGCTCTTGCGCATCATCGAGCAACCCAGCACGCCCATTAACTTGCTCCGCAATGCGCTGCGTTTAAATGGACTGGCTGTGCTCAACCAGGAATGCAAAGATTTCGTGCTCGATGTCGCGCCGGTGTGCGCAAATGGAACTGGCGAAGGCAATGCGAGCGGAATCGACTCGGGCGGGGTAGCGGTTCAGAGCGCCGTCGCGACAAAAACCAAGTACCTCGTGGGTGGAATGCTGCGTCAAACCGTGAAGCAAATATCCGAAGCCATGAGCAAGGCGCGTGTCTCGGCGGACATTCTTCAACTGGCTCCGGTATGTTCGTTCAACGCTTTCGAATTCGCTTACCCGGAAATTTTCCACAACGACGCTTTTCTCCTCCTCGACATGGGACACTCCCAGAGCACGGTGCTCATGGGCAGTAAAGGAGAACTGGTGCTGGTACGCGGTATCGATTACGGAGGAAAGACGCTCCGGCAAGCGCTCACCGCAGACGGTGCGCTCGAAAAAGATGCAGCCTGGACGCTGCTTCAGCAGGGCGATCCGGGGATGGCAGAGATCTGCCGTGCATCGTTCGCGCGCCTCGCCACCGAGGTCCGTAACTCGATCGGCTTCTTCGAAGGGCAAAGGGAAGAAAGCATTAGCCGAGTTTGTGTTTCCGGCGGATTAGCCCGCATCGAGACCATTCTCCAGATGCTGAGCGACGACCTCGGACTGCCGTGTGAAATTTGGGATCCGCTGGAGACATGTGAAGTGGCCCTCTCCGCGCCGAAGCGAGAGGCCCTCCCCCATGAATTTGTCTCGCTCAACGTCGCCTGCGGGGCGGCATTCGAATACCTCAGAACCTAACGAGCGATGGCACTTCATCTCAACCTCCTTCACGAGGAGATTCTGGAACAAAGACAACGCCAGCGCGATCCGCTGAAGATCGGCATGATCGCGCTCGTCGCCTGTGGCGTGTTGCTTTTTCTTTATTACACTTGGAACGCGTACCGAACCCTGGAAATCAAGAGCCGATTGACCACAATCGAGCGAGCTTGGAAGAAGATCGAACCAGGGGTGACCGCCGCGCAAAAGCGGGTCGCGGACCTTGAAGGCGTCATTAAAACCACGCGGGCACTCGACGATTACATCGACAATCGATTCTTCTGGGCGCCAGTTTTGCAAAAGGTCTCACACTGTGTAGCGCCGAATACGCAGTTAACCAATTTTGAAGGCGCCGTTCAGGATGAGAACAGAGGGATCGACGTCTCCCTTGAAGGCATAGCGGCCGGGCGCGAACCACGATCCGTCGCGGAAGATCTACGCCAGATGCTGCTCGAACAGTTCCGCCAGAGCTACAGCGACGTGAAGGCGGAGTTCAAAACCCTCGAAGACCTCGATACCATCGTTAATGTCGCCGGCACACACATGGCGACGGCGCATTACATTCTCAGCGTAAATTTCAATCCAGCCGCTGTGCCCAAGCCTGGCGAATCGCCCGCTGCCACGCGCGCCCGGAAACAATGAATCCATGAAGGTAAACAAAGATCAGATCAAGAAGCTGTTTCTTAGTACCATGGGCTTCATATTTTTACTCTACGTTTACTTTAGCTTCTTCCTCGGCCCGCTGAATCGAAGCCGCGATGGCATGCTGCTAGAGATTAAAGATCTTCAAAGCAAGCTGGACGCCTCCAGGGAGCAAATGAACAAAGCGGTCAAGCTCGAACAACAGGCCAAAACTTCGACCGGTCGTTTTGCGGCATTAAAGGCCCTCAATCCGGAAGGCGCGCCGATCGCCTGGTTTCCTCCTCGAGTCAGAGCATTCTTCGCAAACCAGCAGGTCGATAAAGTTGTTGCGAGGCTCGAAGGCAGCACCGGCTTCAAGCAAACCGAGCTTACCGGATGGATGAAATACAGCTGGATAATCGACCTCCCCCAGGCCGATTACGGAACGTTAGGCCGCGCAATCGCTGAACTGGAAAACACCGCCCCTCTCCTGTCGATCACGAAGCTGAGCATCCACACCTTGCCGGAGCAATCCCAATTCCAGCATGTCGGTCTTGCCGCCGTTAACATCATTGAAAAGAAATGAAAAGCTTCGCATTTCTTTTCCTTCCGCTCGTTATTGCCCTTGGTGCCCTGCAGGGCGGCGAGTCCCCCGTGCTCGAGATTAAGAACAAATCTTCTTTTCAAATGGAGAGGAATGGCCGCAATCCTTTTTGGCCAATCGGTTTTAAACCAGCGGCCCAGCTGGCGAATCGCAGCGCCAATCATGCCGGGCCGGACGTTCCTTTAACCGCCTTCCTCCTTACTTCAATCACTCTCGACCTGGGGACGCACTTCGCGATTATCAACGGCAAAACCATGCAGGAAGGCCAGCAGTTCAGCTTGCAATCGGGCTCTCAGAATTATCAGATCAAACTCAAGTCCATTGAGGATGGGCGCGTCATTCTTGCGTGTCGCGACCAGGAGATCATTGTGCCGCTACGGCGCAAGTAAAGTGGGACAACTTTCCAACCTCTCTTGAAAAAAATTCGCAAGTTGGAAAGTGGCATAACAAGATCGACAATCGTGGACCGACGACCTGACTTTGCCTGAAAGTGTCCAACCCGATTGATTCTCCTTGCGAATTGCAGTACCATTTCGCCCATTCGCGATTAATACGAAATCCGAAGTTGCAGCACTGAAGCGCGTCGCCTGAAAACACCACCGACATTTATCCTTACCCTCGCTTTTTGCTTTAGCGCGTTCACGGACGGACGCGCTGAAGGCTTCGATAAAGCGTTCGGACCGCGTTTCAATGCCGGTTACGTCGCGAAGCCAAGCGGACCTGGGCAAGAGCTCGATTCTATTCATCGGTGGAATGAAATCGCCATCAATGCTAGCGGCCTCGACCACACGCCGGTCGCACCCGGCGAGACTCGGGTATTCGGAGAACAACTTGGGCCGGGACGATCAAGCCGCGCAATGGCCATTGTCCACATCGCGATTTTTGATGCCGTTAACGCCATCGTTCAACGTTATCAAAGCTACAGTGGTGTTCAGCCCCCGCGCGGTCCGGTCTCGCTCGATGCCGCGGTTGCGCAGGCCGCGCATGATACGCTAGCCGCTCTCTACCCATCCCAAGCAGCGACTTTCGATAGTGAGCTGGCCAATGATTTAGCACAAATCAAAAATAAAAATGCAAAAGCGAACGGCACTGATCTCGGCCAGCGTGCCGCCGCGGCGATTCTCGCGATGCGAACAGACGATGGCTCAGAATTTCCGGAACCTGCTGTCGGCGTCGATTATTTTACGAGCGATCTTGCCGGGCATTGGCGCCAGGATCCGATCAGCCTGATTCCGCTCGACCAGCGCCGAATACGCGGCCGCATACGATGAAGTGAAGAACGTAGGCGGTGACGGTGTCGTGACGCCGACGATACGGACCGCCGAACAAACTTTTATCGGCACGTTTTGGGCATACGACGGGACGCCGAGCCTCTGTGCGCCGCCGAGACTTTACAATCAAATCACCGTGCAAATCGCTGACCAAAAGAAATTGAGCGTTGTCGATCTTGCACGGCTGATGGCGCTGGTGAACACCGCTATGGCGGACACCGGCATGTCGGTGTGGGAGTCAAAGTATTATTACGATTTCTGGCGCCCGATCACCGGCATCCGCGAATCCGATCCTGGAACCGGACCGACTGGCGCCGGCGACGGGAACTCCGCCACAATTGGCGACACGAGTTTTACACCGCTGGGCGCGCCCGCGAGCAACTTGACCGGACCCAACTTCACACCTCCGTTCCCGGCTTATCCTTCCGGTCACGCCGGTTTCGGCGGCGCGCTGTTTGAAACTTTACGCCGTTTCTTCGGAACCGATGCCATCGCGTTCACCTTCGTGTCGGACGAATTCAACGGAGTCACAAAAGATCACAACGGCACCGTGCGTCCATACATGCCGCGCAATTTCTCCTCACTCTCGCAGGCCGAGGAAGAAAACGGCCAGAGCCGAATTTATCTCGGCATCCACTGGTCGTTCGACAAAACGGAAGGAATCACGCAAGGCGAGCACGTAGCCGACTACGTATTTGAGAATGCATTCCTGCCGCTACACCACTGACGACGCTCACGGTCCCTTTTCTCCCTACGAGTGGGCTGCTTCGAGCTGAGAAATCTGGACGAATTCGCTCTCGCGCAGCACGACCGGCTTGGTGCGGCGCACCAGTTGCCACCATTGAATCGCTGAGCCGAGTACGATCAGGAGCACGAGCACAAGAAAGGAAGCCGCCACCAGGGCGTCGAATCGCCAGACGGATGCTTGCCGAATCAGTTCGGCTGCTTTGTAGGGATCGGCCAGCGCGGCGGCTTGCTCGGTCAACGATTGCGCGCCGGTCAGGAAGCCAAGTTTCGGATCGACCGAGAAAATTTTCAGGTAACCGGCGGAAAACGTGACCGCGCACATGAAACAGAGCGGCACGAGCGTGACGAAAAGATATTTCGTTTTCTGCATTTTGATCAACAGCGTCGTGCCCAAGCAAAGCGCGATGACCGAGAGCAACTGATTCGCCAGGCCGAACAACGGCCAAAGGCTGTTGATTCCGCCGAGCGGATCAATTACGCCCTGATACAAAAACCAGCCCCACGCGGCCACGAGCAGCACGCTGGCAAGGAAGTTTGCGCTCCACGACCGCGTATTTCCGAGCGGACGCCACACATTGCCGAGCAAATCCTGCAGTAAAAATCGGCCGACGCGCGTGCCAGCGTCGATCGTCGTAAGAATGAAAAGCGCTTCGAACATGATCGCGAAGTGATACCAGAGCGCGAGCGCCGTCGGGCTGGCCGAAGCCCGCGCAAACATGTGCGCCATGCCCACGGCAAATGTCGGCGCGCCACCGGCTCGTCCGAACATCGTCTTCTCGCCCAGGTCCTGCGCCAAGATCGACATCTGTTCTTCCGTCACCGGAAATCCCGCGGCCGACACTTTCGCGACCACTTCACTCGGGGCTCCTTTCGCGTTGATCGCGAAATATTCGCCCGGTTGCAGAACACAGGCTGCAATTAACGCCATCAACGCGACCATCATCTCCGTGATCATCGCCCCGTAGCCGATGTCGCGGATGCGCGACTCCCGCCCGAGCATCTTTGGCGTCGTGCCCGAAGCGATGAGCGAATGAAAACCAGAGACCGCGCCGCAGGCGATCGTAATAAAAACAAAGGGAAACACCGGCCCGGCAAATACCAGTCCGCTTCCATCGACAAAGCGCGAGATTGAGGGCATCAACAACGTTGGATGCAACAGGACCACGGCAACCGCCAATGCCGCGACCGTTCCCAATTTCAAAAACGTGCTCAAGTAATCGCGCGGCGTGAGCAACATCCAGACCGGAAGAATCGACGCCGCCAACCCGTAAATCATGATCGCCCAGGCGATCCATTTTTGATCATGTCGAAACCAGACTTCGATTGCCGGAAATTGCGCGAGAAATTGTCCGCCCCAGACTGCAAAGATGAGCCCAACCAATCCAAACGCGGTGATCCATGCCACGTTGAATCTTCCGCTGCGAAGACCGGCTCCCATGATCAGCGCGATCGGAATTGTCATTGCAATCGTGAACACGCCCCACGGGCTTTTGGCCAGCGCTTGCACGACGACGAGCGCGAGGACGGCCAAAAGAATAATCATGATCGCGAGCACGCTGATGAGCGCGATTACTCCCACGCCCGGCCCAATTTCCTCTTTCACCATTTGGCCTAACGTCTTGCCGCCGCGCCGCACCGAGGCGAACAAGATGATCATGTCGTGCACCGCGCCACCAAGCGTGGCGCCAATCAAAATCCACAACATTCCCGGGAGAAAACCAAATTGCGCCGCCAGCACGGGACCGACCAGCGGCCCCGGCCCGGCAATCGCCGCGAAATGATGACCGAACACCATCCATCGATTCGTCGGCACGAAATCCTTGCCGTCGTTTTGCACAACCGCTGGTGTCGCACGTTCGTCATTCAGAACGAGCACCTTCGCCGCCAGCCATTTGCTATAAAAACGATAGCTGATCGCGGCCGCGCAAAAGCCCGCCGTGACGATCCAGAGTGCGCTGACCGATTCACCGCGCGAAAGCGCTAGCACACAGACGGACGCGAGCCCGAGAATGGTGACCACGATCCAAAGCAGCTTTTTCCAGAGAGCCATTATTTCATTTTAATTGAAATTGCCGCGTCGCACCACCGCTGCAATGTATCCTTAAACCAGCCCATGCACTTTTCCCACAAAATAGCGAAACTAGCCAGCGGCCGCGCCTTCAGCAGCGCGCGGAGCCATCTCCGCCGTTTCATCTTCGGATGGCGCGTTCCCATCAAGCTCGAAGCGAACGCGATCATCGACACGATCGATCGTAAGGAGTTCGAACAGATTTATGAGCGCTACGCCGTCGACGATCCGGGCGAAGATTGGCCGAAATATCTCGATCTTCCCCGTTGGATCGACATTAATATTCGCCGCATTCGCGACGTCGAGCTCGATATTGTCACGCGCAAACGCATTCTCGATCTCGGCTGCGGCGCCGGGTACTTCGCTTACATCGCACAGTTGCTCGGACACGAAGTCGTCGGCCTCGATCTCGATGATCTTCCCATGTTCGGCGAAAGCACGCGGATGTTGGGCGTGCGACGCGTGATCTGGCGGGTGCAATCATTCGTTTCACTGCCCGATCTGGGAGAAAAATTCGACCTCGTTACCGCTTTCATGATTTGCTTTAACAGTCACAAACAGCCTGATCTGTGGGGCATACCGGAGTGGGAATTCTTTCTCGACGACCTGTCCAGGCATCTTACACCGCGCGGCCGCCTTTGGCTGGAATTGAATAGCGAATACGACGGCACTTTTTACACGCCGGAGTTACGACAGTTCTTCGAACACCGCGGCGCCAAGATCGAGAATCACCGCGTCGTTTTTAGTTCAGGCTTGCGCGCGCCTGCTTTAGCCGCGCCAATTGCTCGCTGAAATTCTTCCGTCGCAGCCGATGTTCCGCGACCACCGCCGCCGGCGCGCGATCGACAAAAGATTTGTTCTTCAATTTGTCTTCGACCGTTCGCACTTCCCCTTCCAACCTCGCAATTTCTTTGTCGAGGCGCTCGCTCTCCGCCGCTTTGTCCGCCTTGGTGACTGCCAGAAAAATTTCGCCGAGCGGAGTCATCGCAACTGGAATGCCAGGCTCCGATTTATGTTTCGGATCGAGAATGACTTCCTCAGCGTTCAGCAAACGCGAAATCGCCGGTAGGTGATCTGATACTTCTTTTTCGTCAGCTCGTAAAATGAAACGCGCCTTTGTGCTTGATGAAATTTTCGCTTCCGCGCGAAGATTTCGACCCGCCTGAACAGTTTCGTAGATCGCGGCCACAAGTTTTCGCTTCCCGGCGAGATCGACATCGTCCAGTCCGAATTTTTTCGGCGTCGGTTCAAACTGGATCGATTTTTCTCCGAAACCGAGCAGCGACCACAGCTCCTCGGTGATGTGCGGCATGAACGGGTGCAGCGATCGCAAGACCGCCGAGAGCACGAAATCCATCACCGCTAGTGCGGATTTCTTGCGCGATTCATTGTCGGCAAAGATTTCAGTCTTCGCTGCCTCGACGAACCAGTCGCAGTAATCGCTCCAGAAGAAGTCGTAAAGGTGCTGTGCGACCGCATTGAATTGATATTCGCCGTACGCCGCCTCGACCGCGTCGATTGTCTCATTCAATCGAGCGAGAACTTCTACCACGTAGATCGATAGCGACGCATTGTTGATCTTCGGCACGGCATCGCTCGGGCCGTGCATCTGCCGAAAGCGCGCTGCGTTCCAAAGTTTCGTCGCGAAGTTGCGGCCCTCTTCAATTTGCTTTTCGTCGAAGCGAATGTCCTGCCCGCTTGGCGCGATGCGCATGAGGCCGAAACGCAATCCGTCTGCGCCATACTTGTCGATCAACTCGAGCGGATCGGGCGAGTTGCCGAGCGACTTCGACATTTTGCGCCCCTGCTTGTCGCGAATCAGTCCGGTAAAGAAAACGTCGCGGAATGGAATGTTGTCTTCGATGCGCTTCGATTTGCCGGGCTTGAACTCGAGTCCGGCGATGATCATCCGCGCCACCCAAAAGAAAATAATGTCCGGCGCGGTCACAAGCACCGAAGTTGGATAGAATTTCCTTCGCGTTTCCTCGTCCATCGTTTCATACGCCCACAACCAGGACGAGAACCAAGTGTCGAGTGTGTCCGGATCCTGCGTCCAGTTCTCTTCGTCCTTCGGAGGCTCAAGCCCAACATAGATTTCTTCTGACTTCTGGCTTCTGACTTCTGACTTCTGACTTCGATACCACGCCGGTATCCGATGGCCCCACCAGACCTGGCGGCTGATGCACCAGTCCTGAATGTTTTCCAGCCATTGCGCGTAAACTTTCTCCCAATGCGCGGGAAAGAAACGAATGAGATGATCGCGCACGACGCCGAGCGCTTCCTTCGTTTTCGGATAACGCAAAAACCACTGTTCGCTGAGGCGTGGTTCAATCGGCACTTCACTGCGCTCACTAAAGCCGATATTGTTTTCGTACGGTTCCGTTTTCGAAAGCAGTTTTCTCTCTTTCAGGATCTCCGCTGCTTTATGGCGCGCTTCGAATCGATCGATTGATTGTTCCATCCGCGTACAGAACATCGACAATCGGCAAGTTATGGCGCTGGCCGATTTCGAAATCTAATTTGTCGTGCGCGGGAGTGACTTTTAGGACGCCGGTGCCGAACTCCGGATCGATGGTTTCGTCAGCGATGATGGGAAGTTTCTCACGCGCGAGCGGACGCCAGGCACGTTTGCCGATAAGATTGACATATCGTTTGTCGTTTGGATGAACCGCGACACCGGTGTCGGCCATAATCGTTTCCGGCCGGGTGGTGGCGACTTCCAAAAACCGTCCCGGCTCTTCGACAATTTCGTAGCGAGCATAATATAAATTTCCTTTTTGCGGTTTGGAGATAACCTCTTCATCAGAAAGCGCCGTTTGCGCGGCCGGGTCCCAGTTGATCATTCGGACGCCCCGATAGATCAGTTTCTTTTCATAAAGATCGACAAAAACTTTTTGGACGGCGCGGACATAATCGTCATCGAGCGTATAGCGCTGGCGCGACCAATCGCACGAGCACCCGAGGCGTTTGAGTTGTTCGATGATGATGCCGCCGTGTTTATCCTGCCATTCCAAGACGCGGCACAGAAATTCCTCTCGACCGAGATCGTGGCGCGTTTTTTTCTCAGTGCGGCGGAGATGTTTCTCGACGGCGGTTTGGGTCCCGATGCCAGCGTGGTCGGTCCCCGGCAGCCAGAGTACTTCGCAACCAAGCATACGCGCGCGACGCGCCAAGATGTCCTGGATCGTATTGTTAAGAACATGCCCAAGAGTGAGCGTGCCGGTGATGTTCGGCGGCGGAATGACTATCGAGAACGCCGGCTTCGATGACCGCGCGTCAGCTTCGAAATCGTGATTGTCGATCCAACGTACGTACCATTTTGGTTCGACCGATTTCGGATCGTAGGTTTTCGAAAGCTCAGCCATCGCGATGAATCATCCGAAGGCCGAGCGGGTTTGCAAAATGAAAAGGTGAACACTTGCGGCGGCAGGCCACCGCCATCACCTTCCGGCTGCATGAGCGATCTGCGCTCCATCGGCGTTTTTGATTCCGGCATCGGCGGGCTCACCGTCGTGAAGGCGGTGCGCGATTTGCTGCCGAACGAAAAAATTTTTTATCTCGGCGATACCGCCCGCGTTCCTTACGGCGGAAAAAGCGCGACCACGGTTCAACGTTACAGCGTTGAGATGACGCAGATGCTGCTCGGCGAAGACGTGAAAGCGATTGTAATCGCGTGCAATTCGGCTTCCGCGGTGGCGTTGCCGAATTTAGAGAAAACTCTTTCCGTCCCGGTGATCGGGGTGATTTTACCCGGCGCGAAAGCCGCCATCGCCGCGACGCGCAATCGCCGCATCGGCGTAATCGGCACGCGCGCGACGATTAAGAGCGGCGCCTACGAGCGCGCTATTCACTCACTTGATTCGAAGATCGACATCTCCGCGCGGGCCTGTCCGCTGCTCGTGCCCTTGATTGAAGAGGGCTGGCTCAATGACGAACTGTCGGATCGTGTGATCACGCGTTACCTCGAGCCAATGGTCCGCGAGAAAATCGATACACTCGTGCTCGGCTGCACGCATTATCCGTTGCTGGCTGATGCGATCGCTCGTTTTCTTAAGAGCAATGTGAAACTGGTCGATTCTGCTTGGAACTGCGCGGCAGCCGTCCAGGATCTTTTGAATCGACAATCACTGCGCGCGCCGGCGGAGAGTTCCGGCGGCCTCGAAGTAGCCCTCACAGATGCGCCCGACAACTTCCTGCGGGTCGCGCGCGAGGCACTGCAGTTAGAGATTGGCGAGGTGCAATTGCGCGAAGTTATGCACGGCGCGCCGGCACTGTAGCGGCGCTCTGCGAGCGCCGAAATCGAAATGGGTCGG
>WNGG01005492.1_pt1 | contig 27390 bp, 27 predicted proteins | sample 5400661 | NCBI WGS metagenome assembly WNGG01 (sample SAMN13153372, study PRJNA577476) | soil metagenome | isolation source: 100 cm soil or saprolite under Garry oak tree replicate 1 | place: USA:California | collected 2016-06-15
CGGATTATTCTAGCGCGAAAGGCTTCATGGTTCTAATGCCGTACGGCTATTCTATCTGGGAGAAAATCAAAGAGGATTTTGACAAGAAGATCAAGGCAATAGGGCACAAGAACGCTTACTTCCCGCTGCTCATACCCGAACGACTGCTCAAGACGGAAACCGAACACTTCGCAGGCTTCACCCCTGAGGTCTTCTGGGTCACACACTCGGGAGACACAGAACTCGCCGAGAAGCTAGCCGTGAGGCCGACTTCTGAGACCATAATCTACGAGTCATACAGCAAATGGGTGAAGAGCTGGCGAGACCTACCCATTCTCATCAACGTATGGAACTCGGTAGTGAGGGCCGAGATAACGTCTACACGACCCTTCCTGCGAACAACGGAGTTCCTCTGGCAGGAGGGACATACTGTACACGAAACGGAAAGGGAGGCCGAGGAGGAAGTAATGACCATCTTAGGCATCTACACGAAACTGGTCGAGGATGAATTAGCGATCCCGATTCTTGTGGGTAAGAAGACGGAGAGAGAGAAGTTCAAGGGTGCAGTGTATACGACGACGATGGAGGCCATGATGCCTGATGGCAAGGCATTACAGATGGGAACATCGCACCATCTGGGACAAAAGTTCTCAGTACCTTTTGAGATCAAGTATCTTGGGAAGGATGAGAAGGAGCACTACGGCTGGACAACATCTTGGGGATTATCTTGGCGGGTTATAGGAGCGGCAATCCTTAGCCACGGCGATGACCGAGGATTGATCCTTCCCCCTAGGATCGCACCTACACAAGTCGTAATCATTCCAATCTTCTACAAAGAGACTGACCAGAAAGATATCTCAGATGAAGTAAAACACCTGTCATCTCAGCTGGAGCAAATCGGGATAAGAACACTGATCGACGATCGAGCCCAGTACACCCCTGGCTGGAAATATCACGAGTGGGAAATGAAAGGAGTTCCCCTTCGTGTCGAAATTGGCCCCAAAGATGTCCAAGCGAAGCAGGTGACGGTGGTCAGGCGGGATACTAGGGAGAAGATCGCAATAAACCGATCCGACGCGAACGACCGAATTAGCAAGATACTCAACGAAATTCAGAACCAACTATTCGATCGAGCAAAGAAGTCCCTCGACGGTCTGACGACCATAGCAGCGGATATGCAATCATTCAAGAAGGTCTTGGAAGAAAAAGGAGGGTTCATCAAAGCCTTTCTCTCCGACGACTCTTGTGAAGAAAAGATCAAAATCGAAACTGGAGCGACCGTGCGAGTCGTGCCTATGAAAGCGGCGAAAAAAGGCAAGTGCGTATACTGCGGAGCGGACAATTCGATCGAGGTTTACTTCGCGCGCTCCTACTAGCCCCTGACAAGTCTTGAGTTCTTGTAAGCCCACGAAACTCGCCGGAACAGTTCTTCCCTAGCAAATCGGAACTTCGAGGCCCCAAAGCCCCGCACCGAAAGAGAGGCAAATGCAGCACCCACGGCCCCAGCCCATACAACATCCCGGACAGACAAGAAAGTCGCAAGCCAGCTAGCAACGAAAATATCTCCCGCCCCAGTCAGATCAACCACTCTGGCTTCAGGTACTGATGGAATATGGAGAGCACCGCCTTCTTTTTGCACCAGAAGAGAGCCAGATCGGCCTCGCGTGATTATCACGTACTGAGGCCCCTTGTTCAAGAGCAGCCTCGCTGTGGAGACTATGGTCGGAGCGGGGGCAATAATGCGAGCTTCGTCCTCTGTCGCCTTCACCAGATTGCACTTTGACAGGAACTGGTCGATCCTTTTCCTTGCCAGACGAACAAACCCTTTGGGCCCTTCGGTTCGTAAGAGTCCCTGAACATCAAGCGAGAGGAATTTGGAGTGATGGCGAGCGTAATGTAGCGTGTCCAATCCAATTTCCAAAAAGACAGGGCCTAAATGAATTGCTTCGAAGGGACCAGGACTAAAGCTAGGCTTGAGTTTCTGGCCGGGATGAATCAGCTCTAGCTTACGCGAATCTGCGCTGTAGGATATTCTGAAATGAGTAGTAAGACCGTCGAGCTTCTTGACCCCAGAAACATCTATCCCGCGATTCTTGACCCAGGATAGGATGCCTCTAGGATAATCGCGGCCAATGTTTGAGAAAACTGATACCCTTGCGCCAAGGTAAGCAGCAGCAAGAGACGAGTAGAGGGCGGAACCGCCTGGTCGGACCACAAGTTTACCGTTTTGGTCAAGCTCGTCGAGAGTAAGGTTGCCATAGACCCCAACTCTCACCGGTTAGCCCTCCACTAACACAGATTCACTCTCCGGGAAGAGATTATGTACTCATGGCGCTCCTTGAAAGGTAGGATTGTTAGATAGTGCCTAAGAAAAGACGATCTAGAGGACGAAGCAAGGGAGGCAAGGGAAGAAGCGAGCTCGTCCAGTGCGCAAACTGCGGAATGCTCACTCCACGAGACAAGGTCAAGAGGGTAACCAGCTGGGTGTCCCTGGTTGAACCATCGCTGGCAAAGGAACTTAGGGCTCGCGGGGCCTATATCGCAAGGCAGAGAGTTCTTAAGAACCTCTGCGTTTCCTGCGCCGTGCATTTTGGAGTCTCCAAGGTCAGGTCCGCAGAAGACAGACGCCTCTAAGCAGAGTCCCTGTCAGAACCTGAGAGTACGACCCGAGTTCTGTAAAGACGCTCGACAATAGTCACAGTGGACAGCAGCGCGACGAGTCCTGCCCCCAATTCCAACGACAAGGAGTTGAATGCGGCAAAGATTGTTGCGATCATTAGAATTAGAAGCCGTTCTGGGCGCTCGGCTAATCCGACGCCTTGCAATTTTACACCCTCGACATCGACTCGCGCTCTAACGTAGCTTACCATCAAAGAAGCTGAAAGCGCCCACAGAGAGAGCCATCCTGGGACAAGACCTCCCGCGAAGAGACCGGCGTAGAGCGCTATCTCGCCAACTCGATCCAAAACACTGTCCAGTATTCCTCCCATTTTGGAAATCTGATGGTATCGGCGGGCCATGGCCCCGTCTATCGCGTCGAAATAGGCGCCAATTAGGAGTGCCAAGACAGTTCCCCAGACTAACAAAATGGTTCCTAGGCCCGACGAGTAAAGCAGTGAAGCAGCGAGGGTCAGGAGGAAACCGATGGAGGTTACCGAGTTCGGAGTGAATCCAGTTTTGTTAAGTGTTCCCGCGGCCCGTTGAAAATGCCCTTCGACAAGGTGTTGGATTTTCGAGAGCATGTGACTGGGATTTCCCCATTCGGAGCCGGCATTAGAGGGTTGTCGTTCTTCACAAAACCTTCTATTGTGGTGTAACGGATGATGACGAAGGTCTTCGTGTTTGGGTAAGGTTGCAAAGGGCGTCAAATGCTCAGTTGTAGGATGCAAAGAGGACGCCGTACGCTCCATCTCACTGGAGGAGATCTCAAGGGCGGGCTTGAAAGCCTCCGCTTCAGGACGAGGCTATCTCTGTAAGAACCACTACAAAGAGCTCAAGAAGAAACTCAGGAAAGACAAGCAGATCGAGCAGTGGCGGATGAAACGATGAGACTCCTTCTAGTTCATGCAGATCGATTCGAATACGAAGCTCGCGAAAAAGCAGTCAAAGAACCTGAGCCTCTTGATGAGTCGCACAAGAAGGGAGCCCTCGAAAACGGACTGGTAGTCTTCTCGACCGTCGAGAAAAACGACGAGCAAGAACCTGAACAGATCGCAACAAACGCAGCCTCTTCTATTGAAGAGGTCCTTGGATGGCTCAAGACCAAGAAGGTGATGGTTTACCCATACGCCCACTTGTCCACGAGCTTGGCCTCCCGCGAGCCAGCAATCTCCATCCTCAAGGCCTTGGAGGAAAAACTCTCTCAGAAGGGCTACGAGGTCAGCAGAAGCCCCTTCGGATGGTACAAGAGCTTCACGATAACCGCCAAGGGACATCCTCTATCCGAGCTTTCTAGAACCATTACAGTGGACACAAAATCACGACAGGCTGCGCCTGCGGTCAAAACTGAATATGTCATAATGGACCAAGAGGGGAAATTACACTCGCCGGAAGATTTCGTATTTGGGCCGCATGATGCCGAGTTCAAGTCTCTTGTCGAGAAAGAAGCTCTGAAGAGGGGGATGACTGGAGGCGAGCCGCATTTTCTGGATTATGCGCGTCGGTTCGGTATCGAGTGGGAATCCTTTGCGGATGTAGGTCAGATGCGGTTCGGACCCGAGGCCAACCTGGTAATGGACTTGCTAGCAGAGTACGCGGGACAAGTAATCCGACGGATTGGTATTCCGATACTGAACGTGAAGGGAACCAACATGTTCGATGTCGCTGTTAAGCCGATCAAAGAACACCTCCAACTGTTCGGCTCCAGAGCCTACGAGGTAAAAGTGGACGAGAGGACATTTGTTCTCAGATACGCCGCATGCTTCCAGCAATTCTCAATGGTCAAAGACTGGACTCTAAGTTACAGGACGCTGCCGTTCGGGACCTTCGAGGTCGCGGACAGCTACAGGATGGAGCAGAGCGGCGAGCTGCTACTTTCCTTCAGGCTGAGAAAATTTCTGATGCCTGATTTACACATCTATCTCAAGAGCGTCGCAGAAGCGATCCGCGTCGGAGACAAGATCCATCGTACGATCTACGAAGAAATCAGGAAGCTGAACAGAGAATACGTCTCGCTCTACAATACAACCCGCTCGTTCTTCGAAGCGAACAGAGATTCTTTCATGCAACTGGTAGAGGTGGAGAAGAAACCGATACTTCTCAACTTCGTCCCCGAAGGATTGTACTACTGGGTCCTAAACGTGGAGTACAACATCATCGACGACCTGGATAGACCTAGGGAGATCGGAACTTTCCAGATCGATGTTGGAAATGCGAAGCGGTTCGGAATATCATATGCGGATGAGAAGGGCGAGAAGCAATTCCCGGTGATTATTCATACCGCCGTGATAGGCGGACTGGAAAGATACCTTTTCACTCTTCTTGATTCCGCTGTTCGTTTGGAGAGGCAGGGCAGGAAACCGATGCTTCCGGTCTGGATTGCGCCAGCTCAAGTTCGAATCATCCCGGTCTCGCAACAGTTCGTAAAACAAGGTATGGAACTGCTCGGGACGTTGGAGAAGGCGGGGATAAGAGCTGATCTAGACGATAGGGACGATACGATGCAGAGTAAGGTACGCGACGCTGAGCTCAGCTGGATACCTTACACCATAATCTACGGGGAAAAGGAGATCAGCACAAAGGAGCTCTCGATCCGGTCGAGAGCCAATTCAAAGGAGAGCAAGATCGCTTTGACTCCGTTCTTGAATCAATTCAAGACCGAGATCGAAGGATACCCGGTTAGGCCTCTTACCTATCCGGCCCTGCTCTCTCAGCGTCCCGGCTACAAGAGAATGTAAGTTGAGCGACGGAGAATAAGCAATTTATATGCAGCCATTCATAGCCCGTCGCGATAAGTGATAGCCGAACTTGAACAAAGACCAATCATATGGCGGTCTGATATTCGCAGTATCCGCAATCGTGTTCATCGTGTACCTGATCTCGTTGACAGGTGAGCCTTGGCGGACGTACGCGATCGAAATACCAGTTGTCCTAGGAGTTCTGGGAATTCTGGGTATAACTGGTTGGATCGGCTGGACAATGCTTACGACTCCGCCTCCGGCGCCGCTGGAAGCTGAGCCAAGCGCTACTGGAACTGGTTCGAAGCCTGACGAGAAGCATTAGCTCTTCTCGATCTTAGGTTACTCTTTCTCATCGTTTCTGGTTACAACAGCTGTAATTCCGGCTTCACCGTCTCTCAGCCTACTCTTCGGTGCGACCAGATGAGTGAGATAGCTATAGACAAGGTAGTGACTGAGATCAACGGTTTCCGCCAGCGTTTATCTATGCTGAAGGAGGAATACGCCAGAGCCAACCGGGCTATGGCTGAAAAGATGGCCCAGCTGGGCGAGAATCTTACCCGAAGGGTCCGGGATCTCAGAGATCAAGTTACTAACGCTCCCCAGAACCTGCTGGGGCTGGAGAGCCGTTTTATGTCCGGGGATATTCCTGAGCAGGAGTACAAGTCGACGAGGGAGGAGTATCGGAATCAGTTGCAGACGAACTTGCGTAGTATCGACGAGATTCGTAGCCTGCTCATGGTTATGAGCCAGTTGGAGATGCGACCTGGAACCGCTGGTGCGGCTAGCCAGGGCGGCATGTCGCCGCGTCCTTCGCCGACAGACTAGGCTGATACTCGACTCGCGTCGGTCTCTGCTTGACGGAGTGTCAAGCAGACGAGTTTAGTTTCTGCGTGCTCTCCCAGATTCGCCTCTCTTGCGTCGCGAGGTGTGCTGTGCAAGACCCCCCCTTTTAGAGGAGAAAACTTGCTGTCTGGCAGCGATTATGGGCGAGACAGGCGGTTCAGGGCATAGACCAGGCTTGGATGCCCTAGCTGTTTTACGAGTCGTCAAGAAGGATTTGCTATGCAATTAACGGCCATCGCGCCAGATTCGGGATCAGGGCTGATAATAGCCGATTTCACAATCTTCTCTTCCCGGATTTACCACTCTCGCACACAAGGATTGTGGAAAAGTTATAGGAATTTCCTGTCGAGATTCTCTCTCTGTCTGGGCAGGATTCCGGGCTTGTTTTTTCGAGACGGGTGCGTTATCGGCTTGTCTAGTCATTTTCGGTCCCTGTGGATTCCCCTAGGGACGAGCGTGGAATAGTATGGTCTGGAAATCGTGAGCTTAGATTCGGGATCGGGGCTGATAATGGGTGAAGAGCGTTGTCGGAAGGAATCCTCAAGCTTAATTCTCCAATGGTAAGACTCTAGGGCATCGTCAAAGTGACCACTAGAATGTCAGCGGTTACCTGTCCCCGATGCGGCGCAAGCAACGCTCCACAAGCACGATACTGCATGACCTGCGGAACCGCGCTGGTACCAACCGCTTCACCAGCACCACAGACTCCGCCACAGCCAGCATATCCGTACGCGATGCAGCCCGTCCAGCCATACTACCAATACCAGTATCCCCAAAACGCCTGGGAGGTCGCCCGAACAAACAAGATAAACAACAGCCTAACAGGCTTGCTCCTACTCGTCATCGGCGTCCTGATCTCGTGGATACCCTTCGCAGGCGCCATCGGAGGAATAGTAGGCTTCATCGGCGCCATACTCGTTCTCGTAGGACGCGAACCCTTCGGCGAAAACCATGTTCGAAACACAACACTAGCCCTGATATTCTTCATAGTTGGGATCTCCGTCACAATATTCGGATTCTTCTACGCCCTTGTCTACGGCTTCTCCTCGGCTTTCGGTGGAGGAAGCTCATCCTCCATCCTCACACTGTTCAGCATCATTTTCGTCATCGGCGGAGCAATCTTCGGACTCTCCCTAGTCCTCCTCACATACTCCCTCCAAAAAAGTCCTGGTCGAACACTACTCTGGACAGCCTACGCGATCTCGATAGCACTCGGTTTGGTTAACCTGTTAATCCTGCCGTTCGGTAGCGGCGGATTCTGGACGATCTTCTTCGGGACAGGAGTATTCCTCTTCAGTGGCTTCCTCGCCGCCATACCGGCCGCAATTTACGGAACGGCATTCTATCTAGCGAGAGAAAGAATCGTCAGGCATGAGATCCCGTCACCCATGACGCAACAGTCAACTGGCAAGCCACCCTGGTAACCACATGGCGTCTTCGTCGAGGTTCGCCTTGTCGCTGAAGCCGAACGTCGCATACATCGTCTTGAACTTCTGCGCTGCCTGGAAGAAGCAGACGACCTCGCCGTCCCTGGCAAAGATCAGGTAGGAAACCCTGCGTTTCACGAAGGGCGGGGCGCGGGAAAAAAGACCACCCCCGGGGGTCGAGAAAAGCATGCTTATTTTGAAAGAGATTCCCGAAACGAAAATACGCGCAGCAGAAGTGTTTAATCTCAATTGTTGGTCATGAAATGAGATGAGGATGTAGCGGCGTGATCAGGGGATTGTGGGATTTACCATATTCCGTTGCTTCAGTTAAATAGCATCCCGGTAGAAAAGCGGCTGGAGGGGTATTTTGAGGTCGTTTAGCGTAGAAGTATACTCTTTTCCGTAGAAATGAGTAAAATGGCTAGCATGTTCATATCAACCGTCCTGAGGGCACTCCCAAGAACGGGCCGTGTTCTTAGACAGGCGTGATGCCCACATTCTAATAACCTTGTTACCTAAAAAAGGTAGTTTCCCCAAAGGCAACTCGCATGGCAACACAAAAACTCAGTTTTACACGACTCGACCAAGGCAAACCCCTCCTCAACCGCGGAACCCTAGACCAGTACCGTTTGGTAGTGGTATGCGTCAAAGGCAACGTCAGCGTCAAAGAAACCATGAGCCTAATCCTGAAAGAAGCTATTGGCCCTGAAGGTCCCTCCCCAACCCTTGTGCTGGGACCAACAGCCCCAGAGGATCTCTCCACCGAATGGACCGGTAAGGTGGGATGGATTACCTTCGTTGACGGAACCTCAATGTCTCACCCCTCCAGCGACGTAGAGATAATCTCCCCGGACAACTTGTTGGAGATCAACTTATTCATTGAAAAAGCCTCCCAGGGAGAAGGAACTCAAATAATTCTGGGCGACTTTCTCGACAATATCATCAAGAGCATCGGTTCCCCAGAGAGCTTCTACTCATTCTTCTGCCAACTCGCCTCAAGGGTCCGACTTAGAAAAAGAACCGCGATACTCGTGATAAAAGAGGATATTCATGAAAAGCCGATGGTCGAGATGGTCAAACGATTCGCCGACATCGTCTTGGAATTCCGCGACCAAGACAACGAGGGCGCACTGACTGTCGAGATGAGAACGCTAAATTTTGCAGATAACATCTACACCAGATGGCTACCCTTCCCACAAGCGCTAAGACCCCTCTGCACGAATTACACCTAAAACCGGGACCCCGACCCCGATCACACGGGGTCGCGGCCTGAAGATCATCAGATACAAGAGAATCTCGTCAACCAACACCAAGGCAAAGACCCTCGCTGAAAAACGGGCCGCCGAATGGACCGTTGTGGTATCGGAGGTTCAGACACAAGGCAGAGGCCGTTCGGGACGAACTTGGAAATCGCCTAAAGGCGGCCTTTGGTTTTCGCTAATTATCAGGCCGAAGATACCGATCGATCGGATACCGCTTATCCAGTTCTGGGTTGCCAACGCTCTTCGAAAAGGAATCGAAGAGGTATACGGGGTCCGATCAGAGGTAAAATGGCCGAACGACCTCGTGGTCAACTGGAAAAAACTGGCGGGCATTCTCATCGAGACGAAAATCAGCGGTCCAGAGCTGGTATACGCAATCGTCGGCATCGGGCTCAATGTGAACCTCACTGCTGAACAGTTGCCGACGGGAGCCACCTCGATTTTCCTGGTGCAAAAGAAACGATTCAGTTTAGAAAAGACCCTTGGCTCGATTCTGACTGTCTTGGAACGGCATTATGAGAGCTTGAGAGACGAAAGTGCAGTTGTGGGTGATTGGTGGAAGCACTGTGCTCATCGAATGAAACCGGTGCTAATCGAAACCGGCAACGGTAAGATCCGCGGAAAGTGCGTTGGACTAAATCCGGACGGAAGCATCATCATCCAGACTGACCACGGAAACCTGACAATTCCTGATGGGACTCTTCGACTGAACGCGTGAGTTTGTCTTCCGTGCTTTAATACGAGAGGCCTCTTCAGCGAGTTCCAAACGACCATGACGATGAAGGAACTCTCGAAGGAGCTCAGCGACCTCCGGGAACGATCTGAGGAAGGCGGCGGCAATGACAAGATCGCAGACCAGCATTCTAAGGGAAAGATGACCGCCAGAGAGCGAATTGTCGCACTTGTGGATCCCGGCAGTTTTGTGGAGATGGACAGGTTCGTGGTTCACCAGACCACCGACTTCGGCATGGCGGAGAAAAAGATCCTTGGCGATGGGGTTGTAACGGGTCACGGTAAGATTGACGGAAGAACAGTCTATTTGTTCTCTCACGACTTCACCGTCTTCGGAGGCTCCCTCGGAGAAATGTTCGCCAGGAAGGTAACGAAAATAATGGATCTCGCCCTCAAGACTGGGGTCCCGGTTATCGGGATTAACGATTCAGGCGGGGCCAGGATCCAAGAAGGAGTTGTAAGCCTAGGCGGTTATGCTGAGATATTCTTTCGCAACGTCCTAGCCTCAGGGGTGATCCCGCAGATATCGGCTGTGATGGGTCCGTGTGCGGGAGGGGCGGTGTATTCTCCTGCCATGACGGATTTCACCATCATGGTCGATAAGACCAGTTACATGTTCATAACGGGACCAGACGTCATCAAGGCCGTTCTCAATCAGGACGTTGATTTTGAAGAGCTTGGAGGCGCAAGACTCCACAACTCCAAGAGCGGAGTCGCGCACTTTTTCGCCCAGAACGAGCAGGAAGGATTACAGCAAATCCGCAAACTCTTGAGCTTCATCCCATCCAACAACACCGAGGACCCGCCTAGAGCCAAGCCAAAACCACCCGTCGGGGACAAGAGTGAGCTCAACGATGTCCTGCCTGACAACCCCGACAAGGCGTACGATATCCGGGATGTCATAACCCGGATCGTCGATGGAAGCGAACTGTTCGAGATACAGTCTCTCTGGGCTCAGAATATCGTCATCGGACTCGCCAGACTCAACGGATACTCGATTGGGATCGTGGCGAACCAGCCCAAGGTTAGCGCTGGAACCCTGGACATCGATTCCTCCGTCAAAGCTGCACGCTTCGTCAGATTCTGTGATGCTTTCAACATCCCCATCCTGACCTTAGTGGATGTCCCTGGGTTCTTGCCGGGGATAGATCAGGAGCACAACGGGATAATTCGGCATGGGTCAAAGCTCCTCTATGCCTACTGCGAAGCCTCTGTTCCCAAACTTACTGTAATCGTAAGAAAGGCGTATGGAGGCGCCTACGACGTGCTTGGAAGCAAGCACATCAGGGCCGACGTGAACCTTGCCTGGCCCTCGGCCGAGATAGCCGTAATGGGTCCCGATGCAGCGATCAACATAATCTTCCGCAACGAAATCGCCAAAGCGAAAGACACCGTGGCAGAGAAGAGGAAACTTGTGAAGGAGTATCGCGAAAAATTCAGCAACCCGTACATCGCTGCGGGAAGAGGATATGTTGACGATGTTATCGAGCCCTCAGAAACAAGGGAGGCATTGATCAAATATTTCGAATCTGTGAAGACCAAAAGAGAGGCCCGCCCTCCCCGGAAACACGGCAACATTCCACTCTAGACCGGACCACTACCGATGTTCAGAAAGATCCTCATCGCGAACCGCGGAGAAATCGCCATAAGAATCATACGAACTTGCAAGAAACTCGGAATCAAAACTGTGGCAGTCTATTCAGACCCCGATCTAGAATCCCAGCACGTCATCCACGCTAACGAAGCCTACAACATCGGGCCTGGACAGCCTCTTGAAAGCTATCTGAACATCCCAAAGATAGTCAAGGTTGTGAAGGCCTCCAAAGCGGAAGCAGTGCATCCCGGGTATGGGTTCCTAGCCGAAAATCCCCAGTTTGCGCGCGAGTGTGAAGAGGTAGGCCTCGTTTTCATCGGACCAAGAAGCAAGATTCTGGCTTCAGCCACAAACAAGTTCGCATCAAGGGAAACAGCAAATCGAGCCGGCGTTCCCACGATTCCCGGTTCGAAACGCCAACTAGAAACGGTGGACGAGGCTGAAAATGAAGCCCGTCGAGTGGGCTTTCCCGTACTGATCAAGGCCTCCTTTGGAGGAGGCGGAAGAGGCATGCGCATTGTTGAGACAGCGAGTGAATTGCGAAGGTCCTTCGATCTTGCTGCTTCCGAGGCGAAGGGAGCGTTCGGCCGTTCAGAACTCTACCTCGAAAAACACCTGAAAAATCCTCGACACATTGAGGTCCAAGTAATCGCCGGGCGAAGAGGACAAGTTGTCCACCTGGGTGAGAGGGAGTGCTCGCTTCAGAGGCGACACCAGAAAATCCTCGAAGAAACGCCCGCACCGCGACTCGATTCCACATCAAGGAAAAAGCTGGTCTCTCTTGCCTTGAAGATCGCCAAAGCGACGAAGTACGAAAATGCGGGAACAGTCGAGTTCGTACGATCAGCGGGGGGCGAGTTCTACTATCTTGAGACGAACAAGCGAATCCAAGTAGAACACCTCATCACGGAAATGGTCACTGGGGTGGATATTGTCGAGCAGCAGATTCGAATCGCTAACGGAGAGGGTCTTGGATTTTCTCAAGAAGAGATCGAGTTTAGCGGTGCTGCGATGAACTGTAGGATTAATGCTGAGGATCCGTCGAGAGGCTTCGCTCCCTCGCCCGGCCGCGTCGAAGAATTTGTCCCACCAGGAGGCCCTGGTATTAGGGTCGATACGGCCATGATCGACGGTGCTGTGATTCCGGAATACTATGATTCGCTCATCGCGAAGATTGCTTCATATGGCCGTACTAGGGAGGAGGCGATTCAAAGACTCAAAGGCGCTTTGAGCGAGACGATCATTAGCGGGGTCGAGACCACGATTCCTCTCCACCAGACCATACTTGAAGACAAGGGCTTTGTCCGTGGTAATTACCATACTCAGCTCCTCGATAGCAAGATTTCCACCTGGAACTTCAATCCACAACTGTCAAAGGAGGAGGTCGCAATGCTGCATTTGACAGCAAACTATCCCTTCGCAGGGCCTAACAAATCGCAACTAGAGAGCGGTCAGACAAGATGGCGAAACACTCTCCAGACGGAACCATCACCGAGGCAACCTTTGTTTGTCGAAGGACTCTAAACAGATTCGCCGCCTCACTGTCAACGGAAGAACCTGGGCCATTACAGAGCTCGAGAAGCAGGGCATAACTCAAAAGATCAAAATCAACGATGAAGAACTAAGTGTTCGCATCCTCCGAGAGGCAACAGATGATCAACCAGATCTAGTTGCGAATATCAATGGGAAGGTTCTCATCGCGAGAAGAGAAGAAGAGCGCGATGGAAGCGACTATCTCATTCGACTAAACGGAAGACTACTCAAGGTGAGTTTAGAGGGAAGAGAGCAACTATCCCAAAATGCGAAATTATCTGAAACTGTGATTGGGCCTGTTGTAATAACTGCGCCCATGAGCGGGAGAATCGTATCCTTGAAAGTGTCTCCTAACACATCAGTAACCATGGGCCAACCGCTAGCCGTCCTCGAGGCGATGAAAATGGAGAATGAAATAGCCTCACCCAAGACGGGGATCGTGAAGGAAATCTACGTCAAACCTGGGGCTTTGGTGAAGGCGGGGGAACAGTTATGCCTAGTCGCATGACAATTGCATGATCAATTCTTCTGGATTAGAGGAAGAAGCCCAGTGTAGAAATCGAGAGACTCCGGGTTCGCCAGTGCATCACGATTCGTAACGGGCCTATTGTTAACGATATTCGCGACAGCTACCTCCACCTTCTTCATGTTGAGAGTGTAGGGAATATCGGGCACTTCCAAGATCAGAGCCGGAACATGCTTGGGTGAAGCCTCAGCCCGAATCACTCTCCTAATCTTCTCTTTCAGTTCCTCCGTAAGCTTATGGTTCGGTGATAGCTTGACGAATAGGATGATTCTCTGATCTCCCGCCCAGTTCTGACCTACGGCGAGGCTGTCGGCGACCTCAGGCAGTTTCTCAACCACGTTGTAGATTTCCGACGTACCAACACGGACCCCAGAGGCCTTTATCACCGCGTCCGAACGTCCATAGAACGTGTAACCACCGGTATCGCCGTGAACCAGCACATAGTCGCCGTGCCTCCAAACGTTCTTCCCCTCGGGGCGATAATATTCGAAGTACGCCTCACGATACCTCTCATTACTGGGGTCATCCCAGAAGTATAACGGCATAGACGGCGTTGGAGTCTCGCATACAAGCTCGCCCATCCTATCAACAACAGGCTGCCCATTCTCATCGTACACGTTGATCTTCATCCCGAGCCCCGGTGCTTGCAGCTCACCTCCAAAGACTGGGAGAATTGGCACCCCACCAGCGAAGCAACCATTGATGTCTGTACCTCCGCTGATCGAGTTGAGATGCAGGTCCGCTTTGACCTCCTTGTAGACCCACTCAAACCCTTCCACGGAGAGAGGCGATCCGGTTTGGGAAATCTCTCTAAGCGATGATAGATCTTCGCCCGGTTTAGCGCCTATTCCCCTGAGATGATTGATGTAACTGGCACTGCATCCCAGGATTGTTATCTTCTCTTCCTGAACCAGCCTCCACATCGTGCCCCAGTCAGGATGGAGAGGATTTCCTTCATACAAAATGAGGGTCGCGCCTGCTGCTAAGCAGCTCATCAGCCAGTTCCACATCATCCAACTCGGCGAGGTAATGTACGTGATCCGATCCGTGTTCTTCAGATCAGCATGAAGCTGCGTCTCCTTCAGCTGGTTTACCAAAACTCCAGCAGCTCCTTGAACAATGCATTTCGGCCTCCCGGTTGTCCCTGATGTGAACATGACGAGGACCGGATGGTCCGAGGGCATTTGCTCAAACCGAATCTGGCCGGACTTACTCGCCGATCCGAATTCATCGAATCTAACGGAGTTGACAAGTTGGCCCACGCCAGATTCGAGGTCCAACTGGGGGACCGTCACTATCTTCTCAAGTGAAGGGATTCCCTTCGCGACATCTTTGACGTTGGACGAAATGTCGAATTTCTTTCCCTTGTAGACGTAACCGTCAACGGCAAACAATACTCTCGGTTTGATCTGACCAAGCCTATCCAAGACGGCGCCTGAGCCGAGCTCTGCCCCGCAACACGCCCAGACCGCTCCGATGCTGGTAGCAGCCAACATTGCGATCGCTGCTTCCTCTATGTTCGGCAGGTAACCTCCGATTCGGTCGCCAGCTCGCACTCCTGTCTCACGTAGACCATTCGCTACACGTGCGACTTTTCCGTAGAGGTCGGAGTAGGTCAGGCTCGAACGTGCTCGTCCCTCAGAGCGTGAGATGAGTGCGACCCTTTCGTCTCTGAATCTCAGAAGGTTCTCGGCGAAATTGAGTCTCGCCCCGGAAAACCAATTGGCCCCGGGAAACGTGCTAAGATCATCGACGACTGCCTCAAATTTTTTCGAGGATATGATTCCTGCATAGTCCCACATGGCGGACCAAAACTCGATAGGTTTCTCAATGGACCACCTGTAAAGCTCAGGATATGATCCGAGACTCAGACTGTGCTTCTTGTTGACGAATGCCAGAAATCGAGTGAGATTGGCCTGTTTTACTCGCTCACCCGAAGGAGTCCAGAGAGGATTTCTCCTGGGACCCGTTCCAACCAAGTCGGCCAACCGCTCCAAAAATCCCTTGATAACTTGTCCGGACTTGCTTTGAAGGATTTCGACCTGGATAATTTATAGCCTTTCAATCAGACCCCAAACCCGGGTCCAGTTGACCGTCGTCGATGTAAGGCTACTTACGGATGGTTATTTCACGCTTGACAAGAGCTTTCTCGTATTTGGCAAATATCAAGGAACCAAGTACAAAGCAGCACTCAAACCTCTACTGATACGAACAGACAAAGAGAATATTTTGGTCGACACGGGAATCGGGACGTTGCCACCGAAATACGAGAAATTCCACGAGGTCATCAGGACCAAGGAAGAGCAACTACGGTTATCTTTGAAGAAAGCTGGACTGGAACCCACAGACATTTCTCTAGTGGTGAATACTCATCTGCATTTTGACCACTGTGGAAACAATCTTCTCTTTCCGAATGCAAAGTTTCTAGAACAAATAGACGAGGTCCGGTATGCGTACTTTCCAGACAGATTCATGCGGGTAAGCTACCTGCGTGAATTTTTCGATACCGAAGGAGAAATCGTGCCGCTACGAGGAAGATACACGATTGAGGACGGAGTGGAGATCGTGCCAACACCAGGCCACACCATAGGGCACCAGTCAGTTATCGTGAAGTGGAAGAACCGGAACCTCGTTTACGCGGGGGATGCGGCTCCCTTACCGGAAAACATCGAGAAACGGAACATCACAGGAATGATCTACAGCACGGCGCAAGGACTGGAATCAATCGACCTCTTACGACGGATAGAGAACCCGGTCTACATTTACTCACACGAGAACGAACAACTGAAAATTCCGGCGTAGCCCTCGCAAACTCAAACTCAGGAATCTCAACTTCATGCCCCTCTTCCCGCGGCTTTTCATGTCCAGCCTCTTTTGACCGCTTTTGAGTATGCTTTCCAGTAAGGGTCCACGTCAGGGTAGCGGAGACTACGTGTCCCCTTGCTTGTAGTGGCCTTGCAACCTCGAAACTTCGACGTCAGGTTCCCGACAATACTTGAAGGAATTCCGTGTGAAGACAACTTGGCCCGGATCTCGTTGGTTTTTGTTGGTCTTGATGCGATGATGAGACTTCCCTCGCTGAGAGAAACCAGCGGGTCAATTCTGAATAATTCGCACAGGCGCTCGGTTTCTTCGCTAACATGTATCTGTCGCAAATCCACCATTAGACCGAGCCTAGATGCAGTCGTCAGTTCGATCAGCCCAGCGATCACCCCGCCTTCTGTCGCATCATGCATTGCTGTGACACCTCGATGTCGAACTCCTATGGACGATGAAGTCAACGCATCTGCTACTGTACTCACTTTGTAGAGATAATTCCAAGCCTTGTCAAAGAGATTGCTACCAAGAGCATTCCTTACTTTACGTGGGAATACTCGCGTCAAGACTGCGGTTGTCTCGACTGCCGCTCCCTTTGTCAGCACAACATCATCTCCATTACGAGCCATGCTTGACGTTAGGTAATGGTCCTCTGGGCCAATAGCCATTACGACACCTCCTCCAACTATTGTGTAATCTACGCCCGGATACCTTCCAGTGTGCCCCCCGATAATTGAGAGACCCAGCCTCTTGCATTCTTGGTGGAAAGACCTCCAATATTTCGCAAAGCTTGCGTCGCTCAGGGTTGGTGGGAGGTTGAAGTCAAAGAGTCCGAACTGAGGGGAAAATCCGCTAGTGGTGAGATCGGAAGCCAATAGATGAACAGACAGCCACGCTGAAGCCTTCGGGCCAACTGAAGGAATGTATGATAACGGATCAGAGGTTGCGACCAGAACGCGGCCACGACTAAGCCGAACAATCGAATTGTCAAGACCGAAACCTGGGCCGACGACCAGTTGCGATGATGACGCCCCCAAGGACCTGTAGATGACAGATTCTAAGATACTCTGGCCCGCTTTGCCGAGCCTTGGAGATCCGCGCACAGATTCGGGCCTAATCGAAATGCTGGACCCGATATGCCCTCTGAGCCGCGACAACGAGAATCAGCGCTACTGGTATCCACACAATGTCAATGAGCGTTGCGAAGTCAAACGACGCAAGCCAAAAGCCTTGGACCAACCCGGACGAGTTACAGCCCGGTTGAACGCAGTAAAAAGCGGTAAACGAGTAGACTGGCCAGTCAATTAGAAAGAAGACCACGGTCTCATAGACTGTGGCTAGAACCATTCCGAAAGCCAACAGACTTCTTGTCTTATTTCTGAATCTTTGAACGATTAGAACCTCAGGTGCTCGAGCCAACACGATTCCTGGAATGAAAGTTAGGGCCCAAATGGGAGGCGCCGCACCGAAGACGAAAATGTTGATAGTCTCACCAATCGCCGAGCCGATTGCCGTGGACCAGAAGCTGACTTTGCGCGAAAACAGAACGGCTAGAGCGAGATAGAAGGCGGGTGCGGCGGTAATCTCCCCGAGTGGGTAGGGGAGGGTGAAGCCAAACAAAACGTTGGAGAGGATCGTTCCGACGGCCACTAGAGCTGAAAATGCACCGATTCTGGCGATGTCCAATATTGGGTTTCTTGGACGAAGGTCTCTCTGAGCCGTAGTGGATTTTGGTAATTCGAATGAGTTGTTCGACTGGCTGTCTCGATTCTGATTCACTTTTTCTTTTTCCTGTCGCGAGGGCCGGTGAACAAGGCAGAAAGTAGGCTTCGTATCGTCCCTCCGCCGGCATTACCCGGATCAGGTTCAAAGGGTCGATGGCAGGCGAAGCCATCCTCTCAGCCGGGTTTATCCCAGCTCCCCGTCGCTAGAAGAACACAAAGACCGCGTATTTAAGCGCTGGCCGACAATCATTCAGTTTCTTTGAAGAAATAGCGAGGCCAGTGAGGCCAGCTGGTCTCCTGTGACTTTGGACTGAAGTCGACCTCCAGCTCCATTCCAATCTTCAAAGATTCGAGTCGCGAGGTTCTGATAATGCTAGGCAACTTGACCCCTTCTTCCATTTCCACAATTCCCACCGCGTAGGGAGTCATATGTTTGAACTGCGGCGGTGAAACATGGACAATCGTGTACGTGACGAGCTTGCCCTGAGTGCTGAGCTGAACCCACTCAACCCTCGAAGACCGACACTTTGGACAGATTGCTCTAGGAGGGACCATAACGTGTTTGCAGCGAACGCATCGAACTGCCATGAGTTTGCGATCCGCGCATTGTCGATAGAACTCTTCGATTGTCGGAGGGGGGAGCTCGCTCAATTCCTAAGCGCTCCTCAAGATGTGAACTACTCCGGTTGCTCCGGACCCGCCTAGATTATGGGCAAGAGCGATCTCGGCGTCCGCGACCTGTCTTCGGTCAGCCTGTCCAGTCAGTTGTAGGTATAGCTCGTGGACCTGTGCCGTTCCGGTGGCGCCTACGGGGTGCCCCTTCGACTTGAGCCCACCGCTAGTGTTTATCGGAATAGTCCCACCAATATTCGAAGCCCCGCTCTCGACGAACTTGCCCCCTTGTCCAGGCCGGCAGAAACCCAAGTCCTCGCAAGCGATTATTTCTGCTATCGTGAAACAATCGTGGACCTCCGCAACGTCGATGTCCTTCGCCTTCACATCAGCCATCTTGTAGGCCTCTTGCGCCGCTTGCTTAGCGGCGTTGATGGTCGTGAGGCTGTCACGCTCATGAAGACAGAAGGTGTCCTGAGACTGACCTGAACCGATAATATGGACATAGTTGTCGCTGAGCTTCTTCGCGAGTTTGGGTGCAGTCAGGATGAGGCAGCTGGCTCCATCAGTTATGAGGGAACAATCATACAGCTTGAGAGGCCAGGCGACCATACGGGATTTCATGACCTCATCGAGGGTCACTTCTTTCTGCATGTGGGCCTTAGGATTCAGTGCACCATTCTTGTGATTCTTGACGGCCACTGCCGCCATTTGCTCTTCTGTCGTACCGTACTCATGCATATGCACTGTTGCCATGAGGGCAAAGAGTCCTGGGAATGTCATGCCATTCCACTGTTCAAATGGATAATCAGAAGCAGTCGCCAGTATCCCTGTAACTTCCGGCGTAGGTTGATTCGTCATTTTTTCAACGCCCCCAACTAATACGATATCATAGAGTCCGGACTTGATCGCCATTATTCCGCAGCGAAGCGCCGATCCTGAGGACGCGCAGGCGTTCTCGATCCTTGTTGCGGGCGCGGGCAAGAGACCTGCCCAGCTCGCGGCTATCGGGGCATCGTGCGCTTGATGTTCGTAGGCTTCGCTCATTTGGCCGATGAAGGCGGCTTTGATGTCCTTGCCAGGGTCTAGATCCTCGACTCGGTGAAAGGCTTCTAGAGCTGCTTCGGCGAATAGTTCACGAGCGTAGACGCCCTCTCGCCGGCCGAATTTGGAGAGGCCCGCGGAGATTATTGTAGCGAGCGGCTTGACCCTACGCGGCCTACGCAACTAAATCTAGAATCAAGGGGCGATCCTTCACTAAAATAGCCTTCCTTGAACAAATGCGAGTCCTTGAGTCTCGTTTATGCTGAGCACTCCCACAAGAGTGACAGGATGCCGCCAAGCACTTGGGCGATTCGCTCCAATTCGAAGCCCTACATACGGTCCCTTCTGTTCAGGTTTCATGGAATTTTGTTCGTCTTCAGAGCTTAATTACTTTTCACGAGTTCATTCTTTGCTGAAACATCATGTCAGGGTCTGAATCTGAACTACAGAAGCGGCTGAAGGGCATACAGTGGCAGAGCCAAAATTGTCTATCCTGCATCTGGTTTGCCACAACCGATCCGCTCAACGCTGATCTGTTTGACAGGGCAATGTGCATTCATCCGAAGCTCAAGATCTACCAGTTGGTCGTCTCCGGCCGCGACTGGTGCAACCTCTACGAGGAGATCAAACAGAAACAGATCGAACACAAACAAGACATGGCTTTGAAGGCAGAAGAAAAATCCGGATAAACTGAACTCGTCCTCGGCCTCAGACGGCTAAGGGAATTCGCCTTTGGCTATTTTGTCGTGATGTTCACATAACCACCGATGGGGGCTTCATCGACCACGAACAACTTTTCGCATCACCTTGACGCGATTGCTTGTGCCGAGAGCACCGAGGGGACGGAAGCCCAGCTCGGCGTACATTGACTCGGTTCCACCCCAGATGAATGAACTCGAGTATGGTTTCCCTCGTGGAAGTGCCTTGGGGTATCCGTCGACCGTTCCGCCCCCTCTCGCGGCGATGAAGCCGAGTGCGCCTTCCAAGGCTGCCTTAGCAACCCCCTCGCGTCTGTGGTCGCGGTCGACGAAGAAGCAGGTAGTCCTCCAGTCGGGCGGAGCCACATCCATCGTGTCGTACCCTCTCATTCGGCCGGGAAGCTCGGGAGGAGGTCCGAACTGGCACCACCCGACAACGTCGGCCCCGTCGTAGACGAGCGCGGCGTGGGACTGGTTTGCTCGAACGAGTTTCTCTTTGTATTCCTTGTGCTTTCCCGACCACTGTTTCGCCAGACTGGGCGTGAGGTGAAAGAAGGTGCACCAGCAGCCGCCCCACACTCCATTGTGTTTTTCGACCATTCGCTCAAAGTCTGGCCACGTCGCGGACCCGAGCTCCCGGACTGAGAATCGCGCCTTGAGCTGTCCGGGTTGCTTCGTGGGAGACGTGGGATCGCTCTTCGAGTCCGCACCTCGAGTGGTCATCTTCGTCAAAGTAGAGATACGCCTACCAAGCCCCTTTCTCGACCCTTCCCTAAAATCTTCTGACGAGGGCGAGCTAATAACTAGATCCTTCGTGGCCTCCAAGCGAGTGCGTTTCCAGCTTATCATCGCCACCCTGAATCGGTCGCGCCGAAGTCCGCTGGGGCGGGCTAGCTGAGCTGAGTGATCTGAATCAGATTGCCTACAGTGTCGTCGAATCGGGCTATGGTTGAGCCGGCTGTTTTTGTGAAACGGTCTTTTGCAACGCACGGGGGCCCGGGGATCCTCAGATAAGCCACTCTCGCGGACGAGGCTTCTGCAAAAGTTATACGAATTTGTTTTCCAGATCCTCTTCTTGTACGGGTATGTTTTCGGGCTTGTTTTTTCGAGATGGGCATGTTATCGGCTTGTCCCAGGTTTTTCGACCTCCACGTATTCCCCTAGGGATAAGCGTGGAATAGTCGGGTCTGGAAATCGCGGGCTTGAAATCGCGATCAGGGCTGACAATGGGCGATTTCACTGTGAGAACTTTGCGCCGTGAAGGGCGGCGGGCTATGCGAGGCTGGCTGAACGTGAAATTCTCTGCGTTTCACGAAGGGTGGGGCGCGGGAAAAACAGACCCCCCGGGGGTCATGATTTAGTTAACAGAAAAAAAATAGTTACGCAGAAGGAAAATTTACTGAAGAAAAAACGTGCTTAATCTTGATCAAGGAAAGGTCGGAAAGGTGTCCGGAATGATTTTGTGGGGCTGGAGTACGTGGAGCGGATAAAAAGTTCGAAACCCTAACAAATGATTTTGTGGGGCTGGAGTACGTGGAGCGGATAAAAAGTTCGAAACCCTAACAAAAACACCGAAAAAATACATCTTTTTATACCTGCCAAGGGGAATGGACATTAGACATGGGAGGAGTCAGCCGTTGTTCACAAAGCTCGAAGCAGAGAACGCCCTCAGCCAAGCAAGGGCCGAAGCCGAACGACGAATAGCCCGTCCCTCACTACCACTCCTCACGAACTTCTCCAGATCCTACGCCACATACCAGGAAGCGAGAAAGCATCTTCCATCCGGAGCGTCCTCGAATATCCGCGTTCACGCCCACGACCCCTTCCCTATCCTCTTCAAGAACGGTCTAGGATCCAGAGTTCGCGACCTGGACGAGAACGAGTACGTGGACCTCCTAATCGCCTACGGCGCGCTAATCCTCGGACACGCTCACCCGGCAATCGTAAGTGCTGTCGCTGATCAGCTTCAGAACGGTTCGATGCTTGGGACCACTACCGAGTTGGAGGTAGAGGTCGCAAAGAAGATTCAGTCGATGGTTCCCTCGGCCGAGATGGTCAGCTTCTCCAACACGGGGACAGAGGCTACTATGGAGGCTGTCCGGATTGCTCGAGCGTTCACGGGCAGAGAGAAGCTCCTCAAGTTCGAGGGCCACTATCACGGACACCACGACTATGTTCTCTTCAGTGTCGAATCACCTTCGGTTGTCGCTGGACTCGAACAATCGCCCTCGAAGCTTCCATTCTATCCAGGAATCCCAGAAGAGATAGCAAAGACCGTTGTCATTGCAAAATGGAACGATACAACCGCCCTAGAGAAGGTCGTCAAGAGAAACGCCGCGGACCTTGCCGCAATTATCATGGAACCAGTTCTCGGAAGTTCCGGCGTGATTCTGCCAGACGAAGACTATCTCAAATCCGTTAGAGAGATCGCTGACAAGTACGATGTACTCCTCATCTTCGATGAGGTTCTGACCGGGTTCCGTCTAGCTCCTGGTGGCGCTCAAGAATTCTACGGCGTAAAGCCCGATCTGTCTTGTTTTGCAAAGGCGCTGGGAGGAGGAGCACCGATCGCCGCGGTCACAGGCCGAAGAGATATCATGAGTATGATCGGGCCTGGACGTATCGGGTACGGTGGAACGTACAATGGGAACTCGATGTGCCTCGCCGCGGCAAAAGCAACGTTGTGGGAGCTTACCAGGAACGATGACGAGGCATTCAGGCACATGCACACCATCGGAGCGAAAATCATGGAGGGCCTGGGAGAATTGATGGAAAGATACGACCACGAGGGGATCGTTCAAGGTCTCGGACCCATGTTTCAAGTATTCTTCACCAAAGAACCGAAGATAACGGGTTATCGACAGACTCTCAATGTAAACACGGAGAGATTCCGGACATTTCGTAACCTAATGTTGCAGAGAGGGGTTTACTTCCATCCTGACGGTATGGAGAGAATCATGATCTCTGCAGCACACGACGAGCTCGATGTCGAGAGAGTTCTTGCAGCAACCGAAGAAAGTCTCCGGGAACTTCCCAGAACTCATTAGATCTATCTCTAATTTGAAAAGAAAAAATAGGCAGGGAGACGCGGTCGCTACCTCTCTCGATTGACACCACGGAGTCGGTGACCTGCCTCTTCATGGCCATAGCTCTACTCGGCGGCCTTCTAACAGAATATTTCTTGGGGTTTTGGTGGGCTGATTACTTGTCGCCGGAGTCATACTCGCGTTCGTGGCGAAGTCTGCTGAATTGTACCGCGAACTCCATGAAGAGTGAGGAGCGCCAAGCACAATAGCCACGAACCGTAGAGTCCTGCACTGGCAGACGATTACGGGTGGCCTTTCCGCTAGCGGGTCTCCAAGTCAACGCGAGTGCGCCAGCGACGACACCTAGCACAAGTCCGACTAGGAAACCTCCCATCCCACCGAATATGCTGATGACTGAGAAAGTCAGAATGAGAGCCCCCCAAAGTTGATTCGCAGAGGGCCGAATGTAAAGCATCACTGAACCCAAAACCACTACGGTACCGGAGACGAGTCCCACGATAGTGAAAGTTGGAGCAAGACCAATCATCATTCCCATACCAATTCCTCCATACATATTTGACATCATACCACTCGTCCCACTCACGGAGCCTCCCATACCACCCATCATGTTAGGATTGCCGAAAGCGAACATCGACATTACGATGGCGCCTAGAATGATGAAGATCCCGGCAATCAGGCTTAGAACGAACGGTGCGACAGGCTTCTCCTCGACGGTCGCGTGAGACGCACTGCTCATAGAGGGATCATTGTCCGCATGCTACTTGAATCTTCATTCCTTCTTTCAACACTACATCCAAGGTACCCGCTGGCTCCGAAACTCCGTCCACAACAATGTACGCTCGATGACCAGGGTCCACTGGATGTCCGAGCACTTCGCCTGAGTCAAGGTGTTGCCCCCAGATGGCGAGAAACTCTTGAAGGGTAAAGTCTCGGACAGTGTTGGACTCTTCATGAATCTGGCCCGACGCGTCATGAGTGTGCATGGGGGACATTCCTATTCCATACTGGTCGAGCGAGTGGTCCTTCCAGAGACTGGAATCTATGCCTATCTGCGCCGGCACCGTTAGTGGACTTCCGTTTATGGTTACGGAAAGTTGAGGGTGCCAATGCATTTGCATCGTGTTATGGGCGGCAAACTGAGCAGCAACCACAGATACGCCTATGACTGCGAGAACAATCAATGAAACGACGATAATGTTCCTTCCTCGGTGGCTTCGGAAGACTGAACTAGATCTCACGACCGTCTGAGGTCGGGCTAGGGAACCGGCTCTCTTAGGGTGCACTCGTTCATAGTGCCCTTTCAAATTCTCTTTCTTGACAGAAACTCCGCAGAAAGGACACTTCTCAGCTTCCAAAGATGGACTTTGCCCCAGCTTCAGATGCTCTACTTTTCGGATAAAGACATTGCCATAGCTTCGTAACCTGGATTCCCCCGAAGGCTCGACCTATTTGGTAGGAGACTATAGATGCCGCGAGAAGGGTTCCGCTCAGGATGCAAAGTAGGAGCGGGAAGACCAGGCCAGCAGTGGCGTAGTCTACGGCGTAAATCCCGTGCAGGATGATAACCATCGCCGCAAAGCTCCAGGTCAGCCCTACGAGCAACCCCTTACCGAGGTAATGGGCCAGGCTCGCATAGACGACAAGGCCGATAAGCAGAAAACTTGTGACCAGAAATGCCTTCCCGGAGAGGACCCACCAGTACCAGTAGACCTCAAAGTTGTTCACTATCAGGCTAGTTATCACCCCGAGGAAGAGAAAGGTGAAAGACGTGACATTAGCAACAGCAATCCTCAGCCGCGCAGGGACAATTCGGGGCCCGAAGAAGAGCGCGAGGGCAATCAAGATAGCGACCTCAACGACCTTCGAAAGAGTCCCAAGAGATTCAACTGCCTCGGGCTCCAATGAAAAAGGAGGCGGAACGATTCTAGTTATCAGATATAGTTCGATGAAGAAAACAGTGAGAGCAACGCCAACCCACCAGAGCAGTCTTTCCCTGTAACGAATCAATGGAATTGCTCCGATTTGAACGGCCCCAGACCCGATGAAGAACGCAGCGGACAGTGGCTCGGTCAGGTGCTCCAAAACTGCCAGCCAGTGCAGCAAACCATCAGCATACAACAATGTCAATCCGAGCGGAAGCACCAGTGCTCGAAATGACGTGAGTGATTCTGGATATCTCAGCACGAGCCCGGTCAGGATGATCGCAGTGCCAAAAAATGCGAGAGCAATAGCGATGGGAGAATGGGCTATGGTTGCCGCGGTGGCGCCGTGACCGGCATGTCCTGACGGGATCGATTGCTCAGCCTGCCCAGTCAAAACATCGCTGAGAAGAGCGCCAACTCCAACGACAATGCCTAGTATGACCAAAAGGGTTCCTAGTTTTATACTACGATTGTTGTGTTGCAAAGCCTCCCCAGAGAGTTTGACACTCTCTCTTCTATCCTTGCACATGATCCATTGAGAACTTTTTCCCCCGGCTGGAACGGCCACCAATACCTGCAAGCCTGTCGGGATAATATTTGGAAACCGACGTCCGATATCGCCGACCTTTGACGAATCACTCCGACACATGCGTGAGCGGACAGGGGCGGGCCTTAGCTTGTCTCTCTGAACTTTACTGGCGGCTCGACGTGTCTCGCCAATTCTCTCTTGAGTTTTCCGGAGATCTAAAAGCTGAAACAAGAGAATAGCCTAGGGAGGGCACCTCAGAAGTCTCTGGCGAAGAAATCAAGCTCGACGCCGTCGCCCAACTCTGCCCTTTCGCAGCGTTCCCATGATTCTCTTCAAGGCGCCTTTTGGCTTGGGACTGCAAGTCTCTCCCGCATTGTCAGTCATACCAATTCTCCCCAGAGATAGTTCAGTGCTGGCATGAAGACTTCGCCACCAGCCAAAGGCATGATGATCCCTACTAGGTCTAATTTGTGTAACAAATAGAATTCTGAAACCTGAAACCGTCTTTTCAGCCTCCTTTTATCCACGGCAGGGAATACTAGGCTCCCGGGGAATACGAGGGAACCCTGGCATGACAGGTCGGATCGTCCTCGCAGGCGGCACCGGCTTCATCGGCACCTTCCTCCGACAAAGACTTGCTGCTGAAGGGTACGAAGTCGTCCTACTCACCCGCTCGCCAATTCAAAATGGAGGAGAGATTCGGCAAGTCCCCTGGGACGGACAAAACCTGGGAGATTGGAGAACAGAGCTTGAAGGATCTCACGCTCTCATCAACCTCTCCGGCCGATCAGTCAACTGCCGCTACAACGAGAAGAATCGCCGCGAAATTCTCGAGTCTCGAGTCGAGACGACACGCATACTCGGTGAAGCAGTCGCCCGAGCTGTCAGCCCTCCCCCGGTCTGGCTGAATGCCAGTACGGTTACCATCTACAAACATACGTTCGATCGGTCAATGGACGAGGCAACGGGAGAGATCGGCGCAACACGCGAGGCCAAAGACGCATTCTCCATCGACGTCGCACGAGCATGGGAACAGTCACTGAGCGAGGCCCGGTCCCCGGCTACGCGCAAGGTGGCGATGCGGACAGCGATGGTGTTCGCCGCTAACCATGGAGGAGTCTACCGAACGCTCCGCTCACTCGCAAGATGGGGTCTCGGCGGCCCGATCGCAGGAGGACACCAATACATCTCCTGGGTTCACGAAGACGACTTTTGCCGAGCAGTCGAATGGCTGATCAATCACAACGACCTCAGCGGACCAGTCAACATAGCCTCGCCGAATCCGATCCCCCAGCGCGACATGGCGAGAATAATTCTACACGAGCGAGGAATGCCCTTCGGGATGCACGCGACACGCACAATGCTCGAAATGGCCGCATTCATCCACCGGACCGAGGCGGAGCTGATCCTCAAGAGTCGCCGCGTAGTGCCCGCCCGCTTGCTCGCTTCCGGCTTTCAGTTTCACTTTTCGAATATGGAAGGTGCTGTGCGGGAAATTGAGACCCGTATCAGGGGGCGTGCTAGCTAGTATGGATCTGTGGGTTGCTCCTTCTCAGGAAGATGGGAGTATGGCCCCAATCAGAGATTGAGGCGGCCTTTAACCTGTCTCTCTGAACTCGAGGGGCTTTCCAAAATGCTTCGCTAATTCTCTCTTCAGTTTTCTAGAGATCTGAACCACTGATCTAGTCTTGTAGTCGTAGGC
>WNGG01011470.1_pt1 | contig 27378 bp, 23 predicted proteins | sample 5400661 | NCBI WGS metagenome assembly WNGG01 (sample SAMN13153372, study PRJNA577476) | soil metagenome | isolation source: 100 cm soil or saprolite under Garry oak tree replicate 1 | place: USA:California | collected 2016-06-15
ACCTTCCGTCAGCGGCAAGAGGAACGCCGCGGCGACGGAGGCGATCTCCGCGCCGCGCAAGCGATCCAGAGGCGCGGCGCCCTGCCCCCCTTGCGCCGCTTGCCGCGGCAGCTCATTCAGCTCCCACGCCGCGAGGGCGGCGGCCGCCGAGACGAGCAGCGCGAACGGCAGGCCGCCGAGCCAGAGGAGCCAGAGCACGAGCGGCAGCAGGACCAACGCGGTCGCCACGCGCACGACGAGGTTGCGGTCCACGCCGGTCATACCCCCACCCATCTAGCGGGCGCGTCGGATCTGCGCGCTCGTCTTCCCGAACCGCCGCTCGCGCTTCTGGAAGTCGTCCAGGGCGACGAGCAGCGCCTCCTCGCCGAAGTCGGGCCACAGCGTCTCGGTCAGATGGATCTCCGCGTAGGCGAGCTGCCAGAGGAGGAAGTTGGAGACGCGCACCTCGCCGCTGGTCCGCACCACCAGCTCCAGCGGGGGCAGTCCCACCGTCCACAGGCGCTCCTCGACGGCCTCGGCATCGACCTGGTCCGGCCGCAGCGCGCCCGCGCGGGCATCCTCGGCGACCTTGCGGGCCATGGCGACGATCTCCTCGCGGCCGCCGTAGCTCAGCGCCAGGGTGAGGACCATTTCGGAGTTCCGCGCGCTGTCGCGGCGAAGCTCCTCGAGCGGATCGCGGACCCGCGGCGGCAGGCGATCCAGCTCCCCGATGGCGTGCAGCCGGATGCCGTTGTCCATGATCTCGGGGCGCTCGCGGTGGAGATAGTCTCGAAGCAGGTCCATCAGGCCGCTCACCTCGTCCGGCGGCCGGTGCCAGTTCTGGGCGGAGAAGGCGTACAGGGTGAGGGCCGGCAGCCTGAGCTTGCGCGCCGCGCGCGTCACCTCGCGCACCGAGTCGGAACCCCTCCGGTGGCCCTCCAGGCGGGGGAGGCCCCGCTGCTCCGCCCAGCGGCCGTTCCCGTCCATGATGATGCCGACGTGGCGGGGGAGCGGCCGGGCGGCGACCTCGGCGCGCAGGTGCGCCAGCTCCAGCTCGTTGAGCAACTCTCCTCCGTCAAAATGAAGCGCAAGAGTCTACACTAGAGTGCAACCCACAAGGTCCGCGTTGCGAAAGGCGCGGACGTTGTGGGATGCACTCAGGATGGGCAGGCGCGCGTTACCTTAATCCCTATGCGTGGCTGGTTCGGACCGTTCCGCCTCGAGCGGCAGGTAGGTCGCGGGGGCCTGGGGGCCGTGTTTCGCGCGGTCGACTCGCGCACCGGTGCCACGGTGGCGCTCAAGATGCTGCCCCCCGGCGCCGACCCGATCGGCGTTACCCGGCTGCGCCGCGAGTTCGCCGCCTTGCGGACGCTGTCGCACCCGAACATCGTCCGCGTGCTCGACGTCGGCGAGGAGGACGGCATCCCCTGGCTCTCGATGGAGTTCGTGGAAGGGCTGAGCCTTCGCGAATGGCTCTCGGTGGTGGGCGACCCCGTGCTGCTGGAGCCGGAGCCGGTGGAGGGGGCCTCGGAAGGCGTGGATCTCGACGTGCTCTTCGACGAGCCGGACTCGGGCATCTTCCTGGCGACGGCGCGCGCTCGGCGGCTGGCGCTGACCACCGGAGTGGAGGCGATGCTCTCGCCCGAGGAGCAGGCCGAGCAGAACCGGCAGGAGCGGCTCGCTGCGCTGTGCGAGTCGATGGCGCAGCTGTGCGACGGGCTCTCGTTCATCCATGCCCGCGGGCTGGTGCACCGCGACTTGAAGCCCTCCAACATCCTCGTCACCCCGGCGCACCGGGCGATCCTCGTCGACTTCGGGCTGGTGAAGCAGCTGCACGAGGACCGCGCCACCGATCCGGGCCGCGCGGTCGGCACGTACCGGTACATGGCGCCGGAGCAGGCCCGCGGGGAAACGGTGGACCTGCGCGCCGACCTGTACTCGCTGGGAGCGACGCTGTACGAGCTGCTCGCGGCGCGGCCGCCGTTCGCCCAGCAGAACCAGCTCGAGCTGCTCGAGGCAGTGGTCGGCAAGCGCCCCGCTCCGCTGTCGGAGATCAATCCCGGCGCCCCGCGCCTCCTCTGCGTCCTCTGCGACCGCCTCCTCGCGAAGCGCCCCGAGGACCGCCCCCGCGACGCCGCCGAAGTCGCCTCCACCCTCCGCTCCGTCGGCTCCGCCCTGATCCAGCCGAACTGACCAACCGGACGCGATCCGGACTAGACCTTCCCACGACCTGGAGCGGCGTGACGGGCCCCACGACTGTCTGGTACTTCAGCGCGGCGTGGCTGAGGCGGCACAGGGGAGGATGGAGAGGATCGGGCGGGCGCTGTTTCGCCGGCGGTCGTTCACGCCGGTGCCGCTGCTGATCGTGGCGGTGCCGCTCCTGTGGCGCAGCCGGGGAGGCGGCGGAGCTGCGTGGACCGCTGCGGGGGTCGGGCTGTGCGCCGCCGGGCAGGCGCTGCGGGCGTGGGTGCTGGGCCAGGTGCCGGACGGCACCTCGGGGCAGAACGAGCGGCTCATCGCGACGGAGCTGAACACCTCGGGGCCGTACGCCCGGACGCGCAACCCGTTGTACCTGGGGAACCTGCTCATCACCCTGGGGCTGTGCGTGGTCGCGCACGATCCGGTCCTGCTCGCGGTGGTGGCGGTCCTGTTCGCGGCGCAGTACCGGGCGATCGTCGCCGCCGAGGAGAGCTTCCTGCGGGGCCGGTTCGGCGCGCGCTTCGAGGAGTACTGCGCGCGCGTGCCGCGGTTCTGGCCCCGGCTCCGCGCGCCGGGTGGAGCGGTTGGACCGTGGTCGTGGCGGCGCGCCCTGCGCAAGGAGCACAATCCGCTGGCAGCGTGGGCGGCGCTCGTGATCCTGCTGCTCGCCTCCGACCAGGCCGTGCGCGCCCGCGCGGCCGGAGCGCCTGCGACCCTCCGCGGCTACGGTCTGTTGCCCTACGCGGTGCTGCTGCTCGGGATCGCGGCGGCCTGGCTCGCGGTGAAGGGCTGGAAGCACCGGTGGGCGCGCGGCGGCTTCACTGACGATCTGCGCCGCCGGCTGCGCGAGACCGCGCGCTGAGCGGCTCGCAGGACGGCCTCCCCGCTCGCGGGGACGCTCCGGCGCAACTCTGTTACGATCCGGTCATGTTGCCGCTCGCGACGAGCTGCTGGCTCGGCTTCCTCATCGGGCTGCGCCATGCGCTCGACCCGGACCACCTGGCGGCAATGAGCACCCTGGTGGTCGACCAGCCGCGGCGGCAAAGGGCGGCCGTCCTCGGGGCCTGGTGGGGAGTCGGCCACTCCGCCGCTCTCCTCGGCGCGGGAGCGGTCCTGCTCCTCTGCCGCGTACGGCTGCCGGATCGCGCCGCGGACCTGTTCGAGCTGGGCGTGTCGGTCATGCTGATCGCGCTCGGGACGCGCAGCCTGCGCCGGGCGTTGCGCGCGCGCGGCGGCGCGGCGGTCGAGCACGCCCACGGGTACGTCGTCCATGCGCACGACGGTGACCAGGACCACTTCCACGTGCGTTCCCTCACCATCGCGCGGCGTCCCCTCCTGGTGGGCCTCGTGCATGGACTTGCCGGCACCGGCGGGATCACGGCGCTCGCCCTCGCCTCGATGCCCAGCGTGGCTGCTGCGCTCGCGTACGTGGCCCTCTTCGCCCTCGGTTCCATCGGCGGCATGGCGCTGCTCACCGGTTCGTTGGGCGTGCCCATTGCCCGTCTGGCGCGCCGGCCTGCCGCGCAGGCTGCTCTGATGGCCTGTGTGGGAACGGTGTCGCTCCTGGTCGGGCTCGTCTGGGGCGCTCCCATCGTGGGACGGCTCCTGCCTTCCTGAGCGTTGCGCTCAGCCGCGCTCGCTTCGGCGGAGCACCAAAGCGGTGGCGCCGAGGCGCCCCTCGTGGCACCGTCCGCGGCCGATGGGCAACTACCGCCGCCTGCTCGCAGCGGTCCGGCCGCACGCCGGGCCGTTCGCGCTGGCCGTCGCTTCGATGGTGGTGCTGGCGGCGGCGACGGGCCTGTTCTCCTGGCTGGTGGGCCCGCTGTTCCAGTACGTCTTCCGGGGCGGGGAGCTGGGCTCGACCGCGCTCCCCTGGCTGCCGCACCTCGGCCGGGAGCAGCTGCAGCGCGCGCTGCCGCTCCTCATCCTCGGGATCGCCCTGGTGCGCGGAGCCGCGTACTTCGGCCAGTTCTATTCGATGGGGATGCTCGGCCAGCGCGTGGTGGCCGATCTGCGGCGCGCGCTGCAGGAAAAGCTGCTCGCGCTGCCCGCGGCGTTCTTCGCGCGAGCCTCCTCCGGCGACCTTCTCTCGCGGTTCGCGAGCGACGTCGCGGCGGTCGAGTTCGCCGTCACGTACGGCCTCGCCTCGTACCTGCGCGACGGAATGCAGGTGCTGGTGCTCCTGGGCGTCTCGATCGCGCTCGACTGGCGCCTGGCCGTCTTCGCCTTCGTGGCGGTGCCGCTCACGGTGGTCCCCATCGTGCGGTTCGCGCGGAGGCTGCGGCGCATCGCGGTGCGCGGGCAGGAGCAGATCGGCGGGCTGTACACGCTGCTCCACGAGGCGCTGCAGGGCGTGCGCATCGTGCAGGCGTTCGGGATGGAGCGCTACGAGGCGGACCGGTTCCGCGCCGAGCAGGATCGGTTCCTCGGCACCATGCGGCGCAGCTTCTTCGTCCGCGCGATCTTCACCCCGACGCTCGAGCTGATGGCGGCGGTCGGGATCGCCGCCACCGTCGTGCTGGCCGCGCGCGCGGTCGAGCTGGGCCGGCTCCAGCCGGAGCGGGTGATCTCCTTCCTCGCGACCATCGTGCTCCTCTACCAGCCGCTCAAGAACCTGGGCGGCACCGGGCAGGGCGTGACCCAGGGCCTCGCCGGCGCGCAGCGCCTCTACGAAGTGTTGGACGAGCCGGAGGGCCTCGCCGACGGTGGCTGCGAGCTCCCCCGCTTCGCCGATCAGGTCCGGTTCGAGCGCGTCTCGTTCCGCTACCCGGACCGCTCTCCCTGGAACGCCCGTTCAGGCGGGAACGGGGCGCCGCAAGCTCCGCTGGTCCTCCGGGAGGTCGACCTGACCTTGCGGCGCGGCGAGGTGGTCGCGCTGGTGGGCCAGAGCGGCGGCGGCAAGACCACGCTGATGAACCTGGTCCCGCGCTTCGCCGACCCGACCGCCGGGCGCGTGCTGATCGACGGACACGACGTGCGGGAGTTGTCGCTCCGGTCGCTGCGGGCGCAGGTGGCGCTGGTCGGGCAGGAGACGTTCCTCTTCAACGACACCGTGCGCGCGAACATCGCTTACGGCAGGCCGGACGTTTCGCCCGACCAGCTGGCGGCCGCGGCCCGGGCGGCGCGCGCCGACGAGTTCATCCGCGCGCTGCCCGACGGCTACGACACGCAGGTGGGCGAGCGCGGCGTGACGCTCTCGGGCGGCCAGCGCCAGCGCATCGCCATCGCCCGCGCCCTGCTCAAGGACGCGCCCATCCTGCTCCTCGACGAGGCGACCAGCGCGCTCGACACCGAGAGCGAACGGGAGGTCCAGCGCGCACTGGATCGGCTGATGGCGGACCGGACCTGCCTGGTGATCGCGCACCGCCTCTCCACCATCCGGCACGCCGACCGAATCGCGGTGCTCGCGGAAGGGCGCATCGTCGAACTGGGCACGCACGACCAACTCCTCGCGACCAAGGGGGAATACGCCCGCCTGTACGCGCTGCAGTTCGCCCCGGGCTGAACGCCGGATCCACTTGCGGCGGACGACGAATGGCGCAAAGCTACCGGCGCCGATGACCCCCCGGGTACCCAGCAAGAAGCAGACGCTGCTGCAGTACCTCCAGCGGGGCGTTACCATGGTACACCTCGACGCCCGGCGCCCCGGCGTGGTCGTGCCGTCCCAGTACGCGGGCGAGGCCCACTTGAGATTGAACCTCAGCTACCGGTATTCCATCCCGGATTTCGAGATCGACGAGCGCTGGATCCAGGCGACGCTGTCCTTCTCGGGCACGCCTTTCCGGTGCATCCTCCCCTGGCAATCGATCTTCGGCATCACCTGCCACTCAGGCGACGGCCAGGTCTGGCCGGAGGACCTGCCGACCGAGGTCATGCAGACGCTGGGGCGGCCGGACCGGCAGCCTCCGGCGCGCGCGGAGCGGCCGGGCCTGGTCGCCGTGCCGCGCGAGGCGAAGGCGGGCGATCGGCCGACCGCCGAAGCACGCGACGCCGGTCCTTCTCAAGGGAACTCTCCCCGGCATCCCCACCTGCGGCTGGTCCGCTAGAGTCGAGGTCGACATCGAACGCTCGACGTCGGCCGCTACAGCTCCGCGGCAGCGGCTGCGTCGGCGGCGATCACGACTCGGCCGGCGGCGCGGCGGAGCCATTGGGCGGGGCAGGCTACCAGGTCCTCCGGCCCTTTCAGCGTCCTCGCCAGCACCGCTGCCTTCTTCTCCCCGGTCACCTGCAGCACCACAGTCCGCGCCGTGACGATCAGGAACGGCGTGAGGGTCAGCCGATCGACTCGCGGCTCCAGGTGCTGGGGCGCGCGGACGTGCCGGACGAGCTCCTCGTCCCCTCGTTCCGCCGAGCTGGGCACCCCCGCGAACAGGGAGCAGATGTGGCCGTCCGGTCCGAGCCCGAGCAGGACCAGGTCGAGCCGGGGCGGTTCTCCCAAGGTCGCGCGCAGCTCCGCCGCCGCGCGCCGCGCCTCGGCGTCCAGGTCCGCCGCCTCTCCGCGCAGCCGGTGCACCTGCGCCGCCTGGACCGGGACATGGGCGAACAGCTCCCGCTCCGCGAGCCCGTAGTTGGAGCGCTCGTCCTGCGGCGGCACCGCGCGCTCGTCGGTGAAGAAGAAGTGCAGCGAGCCCCACGGGATGCGGTCGCGAATCGCCGGCGAGCGCGCTTTCTCGAAGAGCGGCCGCGCGCTCCCTCCTCCGGTCAGCGCGACGGACCCGCGCCCGCGCGCCGCCACCGCCCCCGCGGTGGCCTCGATGAACAGCTCGGCCGCCACGCCCGCCACCTCGGCGGCGTCGCGGACGACGGCCACCTCGCTCACGAGCCGTTCTTCGGCAGGAGCTTCACCGCGGCCTGCACCGCCGCGGCGTACAGCTCGTCCTGCCCGGCGAGCAGCTTCAGCTCGAGCCCGAGGAGCCGGCCCGGCGCCTCCGGGGGCAGGCGCACGCGGTTCACGATCTCGCCATCGTCGTCCCCGCGCACGTCCGCGACCAGGAGCGCCTTCTCCCGGCGCAGCGTGAACGTCACCGGCGGCGCGGTGAGCTCGAAGGCCGCGATCTGTCCTCTTCCCAGCGGCGCCGCCGAGGGACATCCGGTGAGCGAGGTGCCGTCCCCCGCGCCGGGCATCGACGAGTCCCTCTCCGGCTCCGCCCCGGTGAGGAGCTCCACCCGCGCCTTCCGCACCCGGGAAGCGAACCACCCGGCGAGCAGCACGCCTTCGGCCCCGATGGCCCCGGCGCAGATCACGCGGGCGGACCTCAAGTTGCCCCGGTGCTCGCGGAGGTTGGGGACGTCGAGCACTTCGGCGGCAAGCGACATCCACGGGAAGATGCGGGCCCAGGCGAGGTCGCCGATGGGAGCGCCGCGCGCGACCATCGCGGCCACGTCCGCGAGGGCCTCGGTCGGACGCGTGCCCGAGTCGATGATCACCCGGTCCGCCGCGTCGACCGCCCGCCGCAGCAGGGCGCCTTCGGGGCGCCCTCCCCAGACGACCACCACCGGCAGATCGGGCACCAAGAGGCCCAGCAGCGCCGACTCCAGGTGGCGCACCCCGCCGCCTTGCGCGGTCAGCACGATCCGCTCCAGCGAGACCGCACCCCCGCTGCGCACCACCGAGACGCGGGCGGCCACCGAGTCGCCCTCGGCGCGCGGCTCGGCGATGAGCACCACCAGCCTCGAGGGGTGGAGCCGTCCCGCGGCCTCCAGCGCCGCCTGGGCGCGGTCGTACGCGGCCGGGCTGAAATAGATGGCCACCAGGTTGAACGCGCTGACCGTCTCGCCCGCGCTTCCGCCGCGCTCCTTCGCCTGCTGGAGCAGCGCGCGGATCTTGTCCAGGTCCATCCCTTCCTGGAACCGGATCGACAGCTCGTCCCAGCCGCGCGGCGCCTGCCCGCCGGCGATCGGCTCTCCGATCGAAACGCTCATGGCCGCCTCCACGCCCGCCCGTCGCGAGCCAGCAGCGCGTCCGCCTCGGGCGGCCCCCAGGTGCCCGCCTCGTAGGGGTGGGGCGGCGGCGCGTCGGGCGCCTCGGTCGTCTTCAGGATCCCGTCGACGAGCTTCCAGGCCGCCTCGACCTCGTCCTTGCGGGTGAACAGCGTCTGGTCGCCGCGCAGGGCATCCAGGAGCAGCCGCTCGTACGCCTCCGGCGAGACGGCGGCAAAGGCGGCGCCGTAGCGGAAGTCCATGCTCACCGTGCGCGGCCGGTACCGTTCACCGGGCACCTTGGCGGAGAAGCGCAGGGCGATGCCTTCCTCCGGCTGCACCCGCACGATCAGGGTGTTGGGCGCCGCCGCGCCTTCGCCGAAGAGCGCGTGCGGCAGCTTGCGGAACTGGATCGCGATCTCCGTCACGCGCTTGGGCAGCCGCTTGCCGCTGCGCAAGTAGAAGGGCACCCCGTCCCAGCGCCAGCTGTCGATGTTCAGCTGGATGGCGGCGAAGGTCGGCGTGCGCGAGCCCTTCCCCACCTCCTTCTCCTGCTGGTAGCCGGGCACGTCGTTGCCGGCGATCTGCCCCGCCGTGTACTGGCCCAGGACAACGCGCTGAGCGACCGCGTCGGCCCCTTCGATGGGAGAGATCGCGCGCAGGACCTTGACCTTCTCGTCGCGCACGGCGTCCGCGTCGAACGCCACCGGCGCCTCCATCGCCGTCAAACAGACGAGCTGGAGGACGTGGTTCTGGATCATGTCGCGCAGGATGCCGGCCTCCTCGTAGTAGCGGCCGCGGCCCTCGATCCCCAGCTCCTCGGCGGCGGTGATCTGCACGTGGTCGACGTAGTTGCGGTTCCAGATCGGCTCGAAGATGGTGTTCCCGAACCGGAAGACGAGGAGGTTCTGCACCGTCTCCTTGCCCAGGTAGTGGTCGATGCGGAAGACCTGCCGCTCGTCCATCGCCTCCAGCACCATCCGGTTCAGCGCGCGCGCCGAGGCCAGGTCGCGGCCGAAGGGCTTCTCGATCACCACCCGGGTGAACCGGGCCTCGCCGGGCGGACGGATGAGTCCGTGCTTCTGCAGCTGCCGCAGCAGCACGGGAAAGGTGCTGGGCGGCGTGGCGAAGTAGAAGAGGCGGTTCCCGCGGGTGGCCCGGGCGCGGTCCAGCTCTTCCAGCGTGCCGGCCAGCCGCTGGAAGGTCGCGTCGTCGTCGAACGCGCCCGGCACGTAGCGGATCCCGGCGGCGAAGTCGCGCCACAACTCCTCGTCGATGGGCTTGGTGCGCGAGAACCTGCCCACCGCCTCGCGCAGGTCCGCCTGGTACTGATCGTGCGTGTACTCGCTCTTCGACACGCCGACGACCCCGAACGCCGCCGGAAGGTGCGCCGACACCGCCAGGTTGTAGAGCGCCGGGATCAGCTTGCGATGCGCCAGGTCGCCGCTGGCGCCGAAGACCACCAGCGCGCACGGGCCTTCTTCACTTCGTGGCCACCGAACTCGTTGCGCAGCGCCGCCTGCACCTTGGCGTTGAACGACTCCTGCTGGCGCGAGGCGATGCGCTCGATGAGCGAGAGGGTGATGACCGGCGCCGGGACGTTCTGGTCCATGGCGGCCTGCACCGTCCAGCGGCCCTCTCCGCTGTCCTCGACGTAGCCGCGGACGCCCTCCAGGCGGGGATCCTTGCTGAGCGCCTCGGCGAGCAGCTCCAGCAGCCAGGAGCGCACCACGCTGCCGTGCAGCCAGACCTTGGCGATCGCGGGCAGATCGAGGTTCGGGAACGGAGCGGACTTGAGGATCTCGAACCCCTCGCCGTAGGCGGCCATCAGCCCGTATTCGATGCCGTTGTGGACCATCTTGGTGAAGTGTCCGGACCCGGCCGGGCCGGTGTGGAGCAGCCCGTTCTCGGGAGCGAGCGTCTCCAGGACGGGGCGCGCCAGGCGGAACGCCTCGGGCGAGCCGCCCACCATCAGGCAATAGCCGTTCTTGAGGCCCCACACGCCGCCGCTGGTCCCCGCGTCCATGAAGAAGAGCCCGCGCTGCTGCAGCTCCTGCGCGCGGCGCATCGATTCCTTGAAGTTGGAGTTGCCGCCGTCGATGATCAGGTCGCCGCGCGACAGCTTGGCGGCGAGCGAGACGATCAGCTCCTCGGTGATCCGGCCGGCCGGGACCATCGTCCAGACGACGCGCGGCGGCTGCAGGGCGGCGACTACCTCGTCCAGGGTGGTGGCCGGCGTCGCGCCGTGGGCGGCCAGCTCCGTCGCGCGGCGCGGATCGACGTCATAGACCACCACCTTGTGGCCCCCGCGGAGCAGCCGCTGCGCCATGTTGGCGCCCATCCTGCCCAGGCCGAGCATCGCGATCTGCATCGCCGTCTCTCCCAGCTGCCACCCGTTTTGGCGGCGCTGCGCTTGTCGCGCGGACTAGTTGCGAATCAGCTCCAAGGCCTCGCGCACCGCCTGCAGGAACTTCCGCGGGTCGCCGTCCTCGACGTACACGCGCAAGGCGCGCCGCCCGCGCGCCTGCAGCACCTCCAGGTCGCCGCGCGCCTGGGCGGCAAACAGCGTGGCGAACCCGTACGGCTGCCCCGGGATGGGGATGTCCGCCCCTCCATCCACGGTGACCTGCAAGAACACCCCGGTGCCGGGCCCGCCCTTGTGGAGCTGCCCGGTCGAGTGCAGGTAGCGGGGGCCAAAGCCGAGCGTAACGGCCAGCCTGGTCGCGTCGCGCACTTCGCCTTGCAGCCTGGAGAGCTCCGCGTGCAGCCGGTCGTCCGGCACCACGTACCCGAGCTGCGCGACGTAGTCGCCCTCGTTCCCCAGTGCGAGGTGCGCCGCGATCCAGGTCACCGGGCTCGACGCGCCCTTTTCTCCGAGCGTGCCCGCCGCCTTGCGCAAGATCCCCGCGTGCTCCGGGCTGCAGAAGAGCGAGAGCCCTCCCCCGCGCACGGCCGGCTCGGCCGGCGGGAGCTTGCCGCCCGAGAGCAGCTCCTTGGTCTTTTCCTTCGCCACCGCGACGTCGGGCTCGTCGAACGGATCGATGTCCAGGACCACGCCCATGATCACGGTGGCGATCTCCCAGCGCAAGAACTCCCCGCCGAGGCCGTACTCGCCCGCCACCTCCCACCGGATCACCGGGTGACCCGCCTCCGCGAGCGCCTGCACGGCGCGCTCGTGCTCCGGCGCATGCTCGCCCGAAAGCCACAGCGCGACGAACAGGCGGTCGTTGCCGTACACCTCGGGCGTGCCGACCGGCTCGCCGTCCACGGGCAGGATGCCGCGGCCGCTCTTGCCGGTGCTCTCGGCGACCAGCTGCTCCACCCAGGCGCCGAAGGGCCGCAGGCGTGGGCTGAACAGCAGCGTGAGCTTGTCGCACCTGGCGCGCGCGCAGCCGCCCGCGATCGCGCCCAGCCGCACCGCCAGGTTTTCTTTCAGGGGCACGCGGGCGTGCGAGGCCAGCGCGACCCGGTCCGCCTCGTCGAGCAGCTTGCCGACATCCATACCCAAGAGCGCCGCCGGGACCAGCCCGAAGAAGGACAGCGCCGAATAGCGGCCGCCGATGTCCGCCGGATTCGTCCAGGTGCGCCAGAACCCTTCCTTCTCCGCCAGCTGGTGCAGGGGCGAGCCCGGATCGGTGATGGCCACGAACCGTCCGCCCGCCTTGCCGGGGGCGACGCCCTCCAGGACGGAGCGGAAGTGCCGGTAGAACGAATTCACCTCGGTGGTGGTGCCGCTCTTCGAGGACACGAGAAAGAGGGTGCGCGCGAGATCGAAGCCCTCCACCGCCTTGCGGACGGCGTCCGGAGCGGTGGAATCGAGCACGCGCAGGTCGAGGCCGCCGGGCTGCTTGCCGAACACGCGCGACAGGACGTCGGGGCAGAGGCTCGAGCCGCCCATCCCCAGGAGCACGCAGTGGCGGAAGCGCTGCGCGGCCTCCTTGGCGAAGCTCACCAGCTCGGGCGCGTGGGGCCGCATCCTCTGCGACACCTCGAGCCACCCGAGGCGTTCCTTCGCCACCTCCTGGTGCTTCGGATCCGCCCCCCACAGCGACGGATCCTTCGCCCAGAGCCGCGCGCCGACCTTCTTTTCCGCGGCGATCTTGAGCCCCTGCTCCGCCGCGTCCTTGCGCCGTCCGAGCCGCTCGTCCACCTTGCGCGCCTTGCGGAATCGCTGCGCCTCGGAACGCGCCCCGATCGCGTGCAGGAGGTTCTCGAGCGCCGTGCTGAACAACTCCAGGCCGTCCTCGGTCAGCTTGCGGCAGACCGCCTCGAGGTCGATGCCGATCTGCCCGAGGCGCGCGAGCTGCGCGCGGGCCTCGTCGACGCCCTGCAGCACCGAATCCGGCACGACCTTGCCGTGGTCGTTGAACGCCTCCAGGGTGGCGAGCGGCATGGTGTTGACCGTCTCGCGCCCGATCAGCGTCTCGACGTAGAGCACGTCGCTGTACGCCTTGTTCTTGGTGCCGGTCGACGCCCACAGGGGCCGCTGCCGGGTGGCGCCCTTCGCCTCGAGCGCCTTCCAGCGCGGCGTGGCGATGCTCCGCAAGTAGACCTGGTACGCCTCCTTCGCGTTCGCCACGGCGATCTTCCCCAGCAGGGACTTCTCGCCCTTCTGCTCGAGCAGCTTGTCGACGGCCGTATCGACGCGGCTGACGAAGAAGGACGCCACGCTGTGGATCTGCGCGACGGGCAGGCCCTTGGCGAGCCTGTCCTCCAGTCCCGCCATGTACGCGTCGACGACCTGTTGATAGACGGTGTTGGAGAAGATCAGCGTGATGTTGACGCTGATCCCCGCGGCAGTCGCCTCGCGGATGGCCGGGATCCCTTCCGGGTTGGCGGGGATCTTGATGAACAGGTTGCGGCGGTCGACTGCCTTCCAGAACCGCTTCGCCTCCTCGACGGTCGCGCGCGTGTCGCGGGCGATGAACGGCGACACCTCGAGGGAGACGAACCCATCCTTCCCGCCCAGGCGATCGAACAGCGGCCGCAGCACGTCGCAGCCCGCGCGGACGTCGCCGATCGCCAGCGTCTCGTAGATCTCCATCGGCGTGCGGCCTGCCTCGATCAGGCGCGTCAGCTCGTCGTCGTACTCGTCCGACTCGACGATCGCCTTCTCGAAGATCGCCGGATTCGCCGTCACGCCGCGGATGCCGTCCTCGCCGACGAACCGGAGCAGCTCGCCGGAGTGGATCAGCTTGCGCCCGATCAGGTCGAGCCACGGGCTCTGGCCGACCTCGTTCAGCATCTGGGAGGTTTTCATGGCCTACCCCTTCGCGTCCGTGCGGGCGCGTTCGGCGAGCCAGTTGCCGAGGCGCCCGGCGATCTTCTGCGGCGTCATGCCGTACGCGTCCGCCAGCGCCTTCTCCGGCGCGCTGGCGCCGAACCGGTCGATGCCGACCACCAGGCCGTCGCCGATCAGGCGGTACCAGTCGAGCCCGCCGGCTGCCTCGACGGCGGCCAGCTTGGTCCTGCCGTCGTGGGGCAACAGCTTGCGCCGCTCGTCGGCGGGCCACTCGAGGAAGCGCTCCACGCAGGGCATCGAGACCAGGCGCGTGCGCGCGCGCAGCCCGGCGTCGAGGAACTGGAGGGCCTGCTGCGAGGCCGGCAGCTCCGACCCGGTGGCCACGATCACCAGCTCGGGCTCGCCCTGCGCCTCCACCAGCGTGTACGCGCCTCGCAGGATCTTCTGCACGTCGCCCGCGGCCGCGCGCTGCAGCGGCGGCAGCTTCTGCCGGGTGAGCACCAGCGCGGTCGGCCCCTCCTTGCGCTGCAGCGCCGCGGCCCAGGAGGCGGCCACCTCCAGCGGATCGCCGGGCCTCCAGACCTGGAGGTGCGGGATGGCGCGCAGCGAGGCGAGCTGCTCGATGGGCTGGTGGGTGGGCCCGTCCTCCCCGAGGAAGATCGAGTCGTGCGTGTAGACGAACAGGCTCTGCAGCCTCGACAGCGCCGCCAGCCGGATGGGGGGCCGCATGTAGTCGCTGAAGAGGAGGAACGTCGCGCCGAACGGGATGAAGAACCCGTCGTAGGCGAAGCCGTTCACCATCGCGCCCATGCCGTGCTCGCGCACCCCGAAGTGGACGTTGCGGCCGCCGTACTCGCCCGGCTTCACGTCGCCGCCGTCCTTGATGTACGTGAACGTCGAAGGGTCGAGGTCGGCGGAGCCGCCCACCAGGTTGGGCACCAGCTCCGCGACCCTCTGGATGACCGCCTGGGACACCTTGCGGGTCGCTTCCGGCGCGGCCGTGCTCGCAACCACCTTGGCGAGCTGCTCGGGGAGATCGCGCGGCACCTCGCGATTGGCGTACTGGTCCCACAGCCGCGCGTGGGCGGGGTCCTTGCGCCACTGCGCGATCTTCTGCTGCCAGGCGTCGTAGCCCTTCTTCAGCTCCTCGACGCGGGCGGCCCACAGGGCACGCACCTCGTCGGGGACCAGGAAGGTCGGTTCCTGCGGCCATCCCAGCCTCTGCTTGGTGAGCCTGACCTCGTCCTTCCCCAGGGGCGAGCCGTGCACCTCGTGCGTGTCGGCCTTGTTCGGCGAGCCGTACCCGATCACCGTGCGCACCGCGATCAAGCTGGGGCGATCCTTCTCTGCCTTCGCCGCTCGGATGGCGCGGTCGATCGCCTCGGTATCGTTGCCGTCGTCGATCTGCTGGGTGTGCCAGCCGTACGCCTCGTACCTCTTGAGCCGGTCCTCGGTGAACGTCACGTCGGTATGGCCGGCGAGCGAGACGCGGTTGTCGTCGTAGAGGAAGATCAGGTTGCCGAGTCTCAGGAAACCCGCCAGGGACGAGGCTTCCGCCGAGACGCCTTCCATCAGGTCGCCGTCGGAGCAGATGCCGTAGACGTAGTTGTCGATGAGCCCCCCGCCGACGCGCGCGGCGAGCATCTTCTGCGAGAGCGCCATGCCGGCGGCGTTGGCGATGCCCTGCCCGAGCGGGCCGGTGGTCGCCTCGACGCCCGGGGTGTCGCGGAACTCGGGATGGCCGGGCGTCTTGGAGTGCAGCTGCCGGAACTTCTTCAGGTCTTCCAGCGTCACGTCGTACCCGGCCAGGTGCAGCAGCGCGTAGATCAGCATCGACCCGTGGCCCGCGCTGAGGACGAAGCGGTCGCGGTTGGGCCAGCGGGGATCCTTCGGATTGAAGCGCAGGTGGCGGGTCCACAGCACGTGGGCCATGGGGGCTGCGCCCATCGGCATGCCGGGGTGGCCGCTGTTGGCGTTCTCGACGGCGTCCACCGCGAGGAAGCGGATGGTGTCGATCGCCTTCTTCTCCAGCTCGGGCTTCGGGGTGGGCATGTGTTCCCTAGGGAATGGTCGCAGGTGTCTGACGCGTCTGGGGCAGAAGGGTTGCTTCGCCGGCGGCGAGCGCCGCGGCGCCCAGCACCGTGGTGTTCGGGTTGAGCACCACCTGCACGGGGATCGCCTCGAGCAGGGGCCGCATGCGCCCCTTGGCGAGGAAAGCGGCGCGGAACTGGCCGTCCCGCAACTCGGGCAGGATCTTCGGCGCGATACCGCCCGCCACGTACACTCCCCCGGTGGACAGCGCCTTGAGCGCCAGGTTGCCCGCCTCCGCTCCGTACAAGCTGCAGAACGTCTCGATGGCGCGCCGGCAGAGAGGATCGCCCCCGCGCGCCGCCTCGGTGATCGCGGCCGGCGCGTCGCCGCGCGCGTAGAGGGCCGCTTGCGCCACGTGCGGCGGAAGCGGCGCACCGCTTTCGTGCGCGAGCGCCTCCGCGATGTTGCTCAGCCCGTCTCCCGACACCACCCGCTCCCAGGAGACGTGGTCGTAGCGGAGCAGGAGGAACCGGAGGATGCCGATCTCCAACTCGTCGCGCGGCGCGAAGGAGCTGTGGCCGCCTTCGGTGGCGAGCACCTCTCGGCGGCCGCAGGCATCGAGCACCGCGATCGCCTCGCCCAGTCCCGTCCCGGCGCCGATCAGCGCCCACGGCCCGCTCGGATCCGGCACCCCCTCGTTGAGCGTCATGAGATCCGCCTGCTTCACCGCCGGGATCCCGATTGCCAGGGCATGGAAGTCGTTCGCAAGCCGCACCGACTCGATTCCCCAGAGCCCGGCCAGCTCGCGCTCGTCGAGGATCCAGGGAAGGTTGGTGGTGTGCGAGCGGCCACCGGACACGGGCCCCGCGACCCCGAACGCGGCGTGCCGCGGGAGGGGCCGCCCCAATTCCTGCGCGAAGACGCGGCCCATGGCCCCCAGGCCGGGGTACTGGCGGCTGTCGAATCTGCGGCTCTCCCGCAGCTCGATCGAGGGCGCGCCTGCCGGTCCCGCAGCCTCGCCGACCTCCGCGATCGCGAGGAGCGTCTTGGTGCCGCCGACGTCTCCGGCGAGGACCTGCATGGTGCGGGCACCCTACAAGACAGGGCCGGAAGATCAAGGGACGCGGGACGCAGCGGACGAGTGGCGGGCGGCGCCGCCCCCCGTTGCCGCGGGACGGGCGGCTGCGCACACTTCCCGGGGACCGGAGGAGTGTCGATGCGGAAGATTCTGTGGTGGGCGGCAGCCGTGCTGCTCCTGGGAGCGGGAGCGGCGCGCGCGCAGGTCGAACAGTATCCGGGGACGGCGGGCACCATCATCCCCATCGGAGACACGGCCTGGAGCGCCACCGCGGGGCGCACCGTCGGCTCCGGCAACAGCGTGGTGCAAGCCGAGGCAGGCTGGCCGGGCGTCAGCTTCACCTACCTGCACGGCGCGAACGAACGGACCGACGTCGGCGCGCGCATCAACCTCAACTACGGCTTCATGAACACCACCAACAGCCTCACCGGCGTGGACCTGCAGGTCCCCCTCCGGTACCGCATGACCGACAACCCGAGCGGCGGCATCAACGTGGTGCTGCAGGCCTCGCCGGGCCTCACGCTGTACTCGAACCACGGCTCGACGCTGTTCGGCGTGGGCGGCCCGCTCGGCATCGTGGTGGGCACGCGCGTGAGCGACTCCGTCACGCTGGATGCGGGCGCCGAGATCCCCGTCCTGCTCTCCTTCACCAACCCCTTCGGCGTCGTCTTCGGGCCCCTCTTCGGCGCAGGCGGGGAGTACATGGTCGACCGCAACCTCATGGTGACCGCGCGCGTCCGCATGGGGCCGGAGATCTCGCTGGACCACACCGGCTCGAACGCCCAGTTCGGCCTGCAAACCCTGATCGGCGTCGCCTACAACATGCGCTGACCCTCGATCGCACGCGGCGAGAGAAGGCAACTCCCGCGCCTGTCCGGTATCTATCGCGGTCATCTTCCGGGCCGAGACGAGAACGCCCAGAACTGCGTAGCGAGCTTCGGCCGGATCTCCTTCGCGGCGCTTTTCTGCCGGCCGGCCCTTGGCGATGTGGCGCTTCGCCGCTGCCGCCAGCCTCTTCGCTAGCGGACCGGCACCGCGTTTCCAACCTGCGCGTACTGCCTCGAGCAGCAGTGGCCGGAGAAGCGGAGGCGGTCGGGGAATCCTTGCGGCCGCGACCGCCAGAACGGACTGTTAATCCGTGGGTCGCTGGTTCGATCCCAGCTCGGGGAGCCATTCCCTCCGCCGCAGCGAACGGTCCGCGGAGCGGGTTAACGCACCCGACGCGGAGCCGAAGGGCTCGGACGTCCCGCTTTCCCGCGTGCTGTCGCGCGGTTCGCCCGATCCGCTCTCGACGCGGCGGATTCTCCGCTGTTCGCGTTCGCGACCGGGGTGCCATTGGACACGCCCCAGTGTCCTCCGGTACCCCAAAGGACACTCTCTGCGAACGCAGATCGGGGAGAGAACGGCGGAGAGTGGTTAACGCAGACCGCGGAGGCCCTTGGGCTGGCCTCCAACCTAGGAGGCTCGATGTCGCTCGATCCCGGCTCGCTGTTCCTCTCCCTCCTGATCAGCGTTGTCGGCCTAGGGTTCTTCATCTACGGCAAGAAGCAGCGGCGAGCGCCTCAGCTCGTCGCCGGCGTGGTGCTCATGGGCTATAGCTACTTCGTGAGCAGCGTTGTCTGGATGCTGGTCATCGCCGCGGCGGTACTCGCGGCTCTCTGGTCGGTCGTCCGCCTAGGCTGGTGAGCGGCTGTGCGGGCCCGAGGGAGCTTAAGACGCTCCAAGCTACGACCTTGGACCCGCGCGTCCCGCATTCCAGCTGTCGCGCCCGTCGCAGGTTCTCCCCTTCAGCACCAACTGCCATTCAAGCCGCTCGACGGCCTCAGGGCTGGTGTCGAGCAGGCGTCTTGCGGCCATACCCCTTCGTACGGACATCGAAGCTCGCCGGTGCTGGGGCCGGCTTCTGGATGTCGGGCCGCTAGCGGGGAACGCCGCGAGCGACCTGCAGCATGACAGAGGCTCTTTCGCGCGCGCCGAGTTGCATCGCCGGATAATCTCCGGTCGGATTGAGGGCGCGGAGTGGAGCTGAATGCCGCGCGGGAGGAACCTGTGACAGGGGTCGGCAGGGTCACGGTAAAGCCGAGCCCGATCAGGCCGCTACCATGGTCAGTCGCGGCCGCTCTCAAGCGGCAGGCGTCGGTTCTAGAGGGACGGCTCCAACAGCTGGATGCAGAGCTTGGGTTGGCTTACCCGCCCGTGGATGTGCTGCAGGTCTTTTGGCGGGTTCCAGGAGAAGCGCGCGTAGTCCATGCCCGTGTGATCTTGAAGTCCTTCGCAGACATCAACTGGTTCCGCGTGGAGATGTTGGCACCGTCTCTCATCTCGCTGGCCGACAATGAGGACCTGCTCGACGGCATTCTCGCGCACGAGTTCCTTCATTACGTTTGGTTGACCCTCGCTGCAAAGCAGGCCGCGCTTGGGCATCTTCTCAAACACGACGGCAACTACCCGGAGAGTTACGAGGCGCTTGATCACGCACGGCAGGTACCGCCTGAGGGCTGGCTGACACCGCGCCTCCAGCGTCTCATGATGCGCGCGGAGGACGAAACCAGCGACGAATGCCGTTCCCTGAATCAGTCAATCATCGATGATGGGTTCTGTGCGACCTACCGAGCAGCTCGCTGTCCCCGGACTTCGAGTTCAGAGACAAGCCGTGGTCGACGAAGGCATCTGTAAGCGCGCTCGGGAATTGGGGCTAGTCACGAGCGGGGGCGCGATACCTCATCGGTAGCATCGAGATTGTGTTTGGGGACGCGCTCGGGCATGCGCTCGTGGTCGTCGCTGTCCTCATCCTCGGCGAATTTCGCGCGGAGCGAGAAGCGCAGCACGAACTCCTTCTCCTCCGTAACGGACATCGAAGCCTCCAGCGCGCACCGCGGGAAGCATTTGCTCCACTGTATCCTCCCGTGCGCCGCAAGCTCGACCGCCTCGACGAGCCAGACCAATTGCGTGTCCTTGAGCAAGTAGCCGAGCGCGCCGGCGCGCAAGGCGTCGAACACCGACGCGTCGTCGTCGAAGGTGGTGAGGGCCACCACCCGCGGCGCGCGGGGAAGCTGGGCGATGCGCCGGTTGGCCCCGACTCCGTCCAACACCGGCATGCGCAGATCCATGAGCACGACGTCCGGCGCGTGCTCGGCCGCCAGCCGGACCGCTTCCTCGCTGGCGGCCGCCTCGCCCACCACTTCGAACCCGTTCGCCTCCAGGACCTTGCGCAGACCTTCGCGGAAGAGGGCTTGATCGTCGGCGATCAGCACGCGGGTCATCCAGGCAGCTCCATCTCCAGCGTGAAGCCGCGGCCGCGCGCGCTGCGGACCGTTCCACCGACATCACCGGGGACCACGGGACCACCTGTTGGCGTCGGGACAGTTCTCCGCCCGGCTCCTCCGGTTGACCCTGGAGGGCCTCCTCCACTCGAGGCGGGGAGCCGGGCTGGTCCTTCATGCCTCCGGCGCGGGCAGCTGGGCGAGGCGTTGTTGCTACTCCCGCAGCGCTGGCCGGCAAGGGGAGACAAATGCTTCTGGCGCAAGGACGTGGGATACTAGGCCCTGCTCGGAGAGGAGGGTTAGCGATGACCGCCGCGACCACCGCCTGCCAGAGCCAGAAAGCCCCCTGTGGCCGCATCGTGGACGGGCAACACGTCCAGGACGGGGACGAGGATGATGGCTTGATCGCAGATGACTACTTCTATGCCTGCGGCTGCCGGGCTATCCGTCACGAGTTCCATGACGGCAGCATCATAAGCAGGATAGTCCGCCACGACGGCCACGTCTTGGTCGACGAGCTCATCGCCGAGCACTGACCCGTGCCCGGCCGGTCTCGTCTTCGAGGTCGAGGGTTCCGACCGTGACGCGCGCCCATGACGTCTTGCTCGTGGGCGGTGGCGGAGCGGGCCTGCGCGCGGCCATCGCGATCGCGGAGACCAATCCCCGACTCGACATCGCCGTGGTCTCCAAGGTGTACCCGATGCGCAGCCATACGGTCTCGGCGGAGGGCGGCGCCGCAGGCGTGATCGGTCGCGACGACAGTCTCGACGAGCACGCCTACGACACCATCTCCGGCGGCGACTGGCTGTCCGACCAGGACGCCGTGGAGGCCTTCGTCAAGGAAGCGCCCGAGGAGCTGCTGCGCCTGGAACACTGGGGCTGTCCGTGGAGCCGCGAGCCCGACGGCCGGATCGCCGTTCGCTCCTTCGGCGGCATGAAGAAGATGCGGACCTGGTACGCCGCCGACAAGACCGGCTTCCACATGCTGCACACGCTGTTCCAGACCACCCTCAAGTTCGCCAGCATCGCTCGCTACGACGAGTGGTTCGTCACCAAGCTCCTGGTGGACGACGGCCGGGTCCAGGGCGCCGTCGCCATCGAGCTGATGTCGGGCCGGATCGAGGCCATCCCGGCCAAGGCGGTCATCCTGTGCACGGGCGGCTGCGGCCGCGTCTTCCCCTTCACCACCAACGCCAACATCAAAAACGGGGACGGCATGGCCCTCGCCTTTCGCGCGGGCGCGCCGCTCAAGGACATGGAGTTCGTCCAGTACCACCCCACCGGTCTGCCCTTCACCGGCATCCTCATCACCGAGGCCGCGCGCTCCGAGGGCGGCTACCTGCTCAACAAGGACGGCTATCGCTACCTCCAGGACTACAACCTGGGCAAGCCGGAACCGAAGCCGGTGCTGCGCAGCATGGAGCTCGGTCCTCGCGATCGTCTGTCGCAGGCCTTCGTCAAGGAGCAGGAGAAGGGCCGGACCCTCGAGGGGCCGTACGGGCCGTACGTCAACCTGGATCTGCGCCACCTCGGCGAGAAGGTCATCAACACCAAGCTGCCGTTCGTGCGCGAGCTGTCGCTGAAGTACCAGCACATCGATCCCGTCAAGGAGATGATTCCGGTTCGGCCGGTGGTCCATTACATGATGGGCGGCGTCCACACCGACCTGAACGGCGCGACGCCCCTGCCGGGCCTCTACGCCGCCGGCGAGGTCGCCTGCGTGAGCATCAACGGCGCCAACCGCCTGGGCTCCAATTCCCTCCCCGAGCTCTTGGTGTTCGGCGCGCGCGCCGGCCGGGCCGCCGCCGACTACGCCTCGCGCCAGGAGGACCCAGGCCCCGCGGTCCTGCTCCAGGGCGTCGATGAGAAGCGCCGGTTGGAGCAGGAGCTCTTGCACAGGACCGACGGGCGCGAGCGCGTCGCCCCGCTGCGCACGGAGATGCAGAAGACCATGGAGGCCAGCGCCGGAATTTACCGCTCCGGCCCCGCGCTGGCCCAGGCCACCGACAAGCTGCGTCAGCTCCGGGAGCGGCTCCGCGCCGTCGCCCTCGAGGACCATAGCCGGACATTCAACACCGAGCTGACCGCGGCCCTCGAGCTGTCGTTCATGTTCGATGTCGCCGAGGCCATTGCCCACTCGGCCCTGAACCGGCAGGAATCGCGCGGCGCGCACCAGCGAACCGACTTCCCGGCCCGAGACGATGCCCGCTTCCTCGCGCATTCGCTCGTGCACCGCGGCGCCGACGGCTCCTGCCGCGTGGATTATCTACCGGTGACGATCACCCGCTGGCCCCCCGGCGAACGGGTCTACGGTAGGTGAGAGGACGATGCCCGAAACCGTTACTTTGCAGGTGACCCGTTATCGTCCAGAGATCGACGCCGAACCCGTGTTCCAGGAGTACCAGGTGCCGCTGCACGCGGACTGGGTGGTCCTGGACGCTCTGAACTACATCAAGGACAACGTCGACGGGACGCTCAGCTACCGCTGGTCGTGTCGAATGGGTATCTGCGGGAGCTGCGGAATGACCGTCAACGGCGAGCCGAAGCTCACATGCGCCACCTTCCTCGTCGATAGCGCACCGGGGCCCATCCGCGTGGAGCCGCTCGGAAACTTCCCCGTCATCCGCGACCTCGTCATCGAGATGGGCGATTTCATGCGCAAGCTGACGCGGGTCAAGCCGTGGATCGTCCGCACCGACGAGAAACCGTTGGCCGAGGGCGAGTACCGGCAGACCCCCGAGCAGATGGACGAGTACAAGCAGTTCAGCATGTGCATCAACTGCATGCTGTGCTACGCGGCGTGCCCGGTCTATGGCCTGGAGCCCGAGTTCCTCGGGCCGGCGGCCATCGCCCTGGCCCAGCGCTACAACCTCGATTCCCGCGATGGCGGCGCCAAGGAACGGCGCGATGTCTTGTCCGCGCACGACGGGATCTGGTGCTGCACCTTCGTCGGCGAATGCACCCGGGTCTGTCCGAAGAACGTCGATCCCGCCGGCGCCATTCAGCGCTACAAGCTAACCGCCGCGCTGGAAGAGCTCAAGGGCTTCTTGATGCCGTGGCGGACGCGATGAAGGACAAGCCCGTCTATAGCGAGTTCCACCCGCGCTGGTATCGACCCCGCATGTCGACGTACTGGTGGGTGAAGCGCTGGTCCCATCTCGCCTTCATCCTGCGCGAGCTGAGCAGCCTGTTCATCGTCTGGTTCGTCGTCTACCTCCTCCTCATGGTCCGCGCGGTTTTCGGGACGAACCGCTACCAGGAGTTCCTCGAATGGTCGGCCAAGCCCGTCATCCTGGTGGTGAACTTCGTCAGTCTGGCGTTCGTCCTCTTTCATGCCATCACCTGGTTCAACCTTGCGCCCAAGGCGATGGTGGTGCGCCTTGGCAGCAAGCGTGTCCCCGGATCCTGGATCGCCGCTTCCAATTACCTGGCCTGGGCCGTGGTATCCGCGCTCATCGCCGTGCTGCTTCTGGGTGCATGAAATGGCGAAGCGATCGATCGAGCCGCTGTTGTGGATGCTGTTCAGCGGGGGCGGCGTGCTGGCGGCGCTGTTCATTCCGATGCTCCTGTTCCTCTTCGGGCTCGCGTTCCCGTGGGGCATGCTCCCGGCCCCCAGCCACCAGCATCTGCTCGTCGTGCTGAGCCATCCGTTGACGCGGGCGGTGCTCTTCCTCCTGTGCACGACGGCTCTGTTTCACGGCGCCCACCGCTTCCGCTACACCCTCTACGACGGCCTGCAGATCAAGCACCTGAACGAGCTCATCAGCCTGCTTTGTTATGGCGGTGCGATCGTGGGAACGGTGGTTGCGGGATATCTCTTTTGGCGCGCGGGCTAGAGCAAGACGGACGACACGGAGGGCTGAGCCAGGCCGGCGTTCCTCAGCTCCGGGCGTGGAACTTCGTGCCCTTGGTGTCTCTGAGGAGGAAGAAGCCCGATGACGACGGTCATGAAGGCGATGGCCACCGGATACCAGAGGCTGTAGTAGATATTGCCGCATGCGGAAGGCGTGCTGATTGCTACGAAGACTGCCAGGACGGCACAGAGCGCCCCACAAGGGCCCCGCCAACCGAAACGTCTCCTCTCGAGTCCTCTCCTGCCGGGGGCCAGCAGGATCGCCATCGGTGAGGGCGACCATCCCGGAAGGCCCGCGCGAAGGCAAGGGGCCGCCGCACGCCTGCTATTGGTCTATTATGACGATGGTACCGCGAGATGGACATGCGGTTCTGGCTGGAGCAGGCGGAGGCCGAGATGAGGGAGTGCACGTAGTCCCAATCATGGAGAAGGGTGGTCATGCCGAAGGTGCGGCAGCTCGCTCTCGACCTCGAATCCAAACCCGGGGTCTTGGCGAAAGTTTGTCGGACGCTGGCTGACGCGGGCGTCAACATCGCGGCGCTCTGTGCGCCTGAGACGCCGCGCCGGGGTAAGCTCCGGCTCCTCGTCGGGGACGTTCCGCGCGCCAAAGAAGTACTAAAGACCGCAAAATATCGGGTCGGCGAGGAAGGGGCGGTGACGGTCCTCGTCGACAACCGACCTGGGACTTTCGCGGGGATCGCGGAGAAGCTGGCTCAGGCACGAATCAACGTCAAGTGCGCCTATGTCACTGGGGAAGGCGAGAAGCAGCTTCTCGTCCTCTCCGTCGCCAATCCGGACAAGGCGCAGCAGATCCTCGGCGTTTGAGAAAGTTCGGCAGGGCTCCGAGCTGGTGCGACATCAGGATGCCGTTGGGGATCCGAATGCGCACAATGAAGTAGCGCACCGCCTTGCCCTCGCCGCCCTTGCCGCCGAGCGCGCCCGCGCCGTCGCCTTGGGTGTAGACGCCCCACCACCGGAAGTAGGTGCCGAGCCACTCAGGCGGGATGGAGTCGTGCCCTTCGCGGGCGAAGCGCTCGATCTTTCTCCGTCAGGACGCAGATCTGGCTTTCCACCTTGTGTACGTCGATGCCAATATGCTCCATGGCTGGCCTCCACCTTTGCGGCACACGACTGCGTGCACCATTGTGGGGCTTCGGCCACCACGTCGGTGGCGGCCAGCCGCTTCGTCCCATCTTCGCCCTTGTAGTAGACGTGATCGATCCCGAGGTGCCCGAGGCCTGCGAGCAGATCGCAATCGAGAGCGCCGCCGACACCCAGAGCGGCGCTACGAGGAGCAACTCCCAGATGATCGACAACGCGGCTGGATTGAAGACCGCGAAACCGATCGACCTGGGCACTCGTCCTGACGACCGTCAGTGGCCGTCGTGCGAGTGGATCTGACCGCCGAATTTCACCGGCAGGCCGCGCCTGGGTGTGGATGTTCGCGTACATGGCTCCCGCGCGGATTGCGTCGAGGACTTTGGCACGAGCGCGGCGAATGCGAGGACGACCGATCGTTTCATGGCGGCACACTGCCACGCCGATGACGGTCGTGCACGGCTGATCGGGCCCGTTATTCTTCGGCGGCGACCGCGACGGGCTCGGCGGCTTCGCGTGCGTTCGACACGTCGAACAGCGCGGCGAGCTCGTCCTCCTTTTTCGCGGCGTCGTGACGCCCGAGCTCGATCAGGTCGGCGGCGAAGTCGCCGTCGAACAGCAGGTACGACAGCAGGTCGCTCTCGTGTGCCGCCTCGCCTGCGGCGAGCCGGCTGATCAGGCGGCGCGCGATCAGGCCGCTCGCGCGCATGCGGCCGGCCGCGACGAATTGCGCGGCGAGCCCGCCGATGTCGACCGACGGCCGGATGTGAACGGCCTGGATCCGGCGGAGCGGGGCGCCGCGCAGGCGGACGAGCTCGTGGTTCATCATATCCTCGAACTTGTTGCCGAACGATGCGTGGCCCGCCTCGAGGATCAAGTTGATGCGCTGCATGCGCATGAGGTCGTACTCGGTGTGATCGAGCAGCAGCGCGTTGAGCGCCTTGCCGACCATGAACAGCGGCTTGGGATACGCCTCGACGCGCTCGCGCTCGATCACCTTCGGCTCCTTGGCAACGTGGCGCAGCGAGATCAGCAGCAGCCGATCCGCGCCGAGCCGGATCGCCGGCGACATCGGCGTGTTCTGGCGCAGGCCGCCGTCGGTGAAGAATTCGTCGCCGATCTTCACCGCGGGAAACAGGATCGGGATCGCCGCCGACGCCAGCACGTGGCGCGGTCCGATCCGGGCCGCGCGATGACGAACGAACGGATCGCGGCTCCAGGCGCGCGGCACCGGCTCGGCGCTCGACAGGAACACGACGGTGTGGCCGGTGCCGACGTGCGTTGCCGACACCGAGATCGCGTGCAGGCTGCGCCCGCGCAGATTGCGATCGATGCCGCGCCACGGAATCGTGCGGATCACGAAGCGCTCGAGGCCGCTCGTATCGAGCAGCCCGCCGTAGCGAATGCTGCCGGGTGCCGGCGGCGGCGGGTCGCCGCCGAGCATCATCTTCATCGCCCGCAGCACGTCGCGGGTCTTGAGGCTGATCAGCTCCTCGATCCGCAGCGCTCGCCACGCCGACGCGATCTGCGCGGCCTGGGTGTCCGGATCGCCCATCGTCGCCGCGAGGAACGCGGCGTTGATCGCACCGACGCTGGTCCCGGTCACGATGTCGATCGGTACGTGGCGGCCGAGCCGGCGCGCGAGGTCGGTGCGCAGGTAATGAATGATCCCGGCCTCGTAGGCGCCACGCGATCCGCCGCCCGAGAGGACGAAGCCGATCTTGGGTCGCATCGAGGGGGCTTGCACGGTCTTCTATTGTCGCGTCGCGGCGCAGGTGCGCGCAACCATCGGCGTGGATGCTCGCGATGGCGCCACCTTAGCCCTAACGTTAGCGCTCCGGCCCGACTCGCACCGAGCCGGATCCCTCGGGCACCGGCGGTGCATCGGGCGGCGGCGAGGCGTGGATCGGCGTCGCGACCGCTGGCGCCGGAGGCGGAGGCGGCGGGGGCGCGCGTTCGGGACCCGCGCTCGGAACCGGCTCGAGCGCAACGCCTGCATCGGCCTCTTCGGTGATTGGCTCGAGACGCGCGTGGACGACTCCGCTCGTCACCGGAACGAAGCGATAACGCCCGACCGCGTGACCCGGGAGCACGAACGTGAACTCGTGCTCGCGGCCGTCGGACTCGCCGGGCCAGAACGTCGGCGTGTAGCCGATCGGCGTACCGTCGACCGCGGCGAGCGCGCCGCTCGGCGTCGAGCGCAGCGTGATGTCGATCGCCCGACCCGGCCGGTGCACCGCGGCAGGCGCGGGCCGCCGCGCGCCGACGTCGGCTTGCGGCCCTCGAGAGCGACGACTTCATCCTCGAGCGCCATGGCTACGACCTGGTCTGCGACTTCTACTTCCTCCACCGCCCGGTCTTCCAGCAGATCCGCCGCGCGGTCCGGCCCAGCGGCCTTTTCGTCGCCGCGATCCACTTCATCCTCGAGCGCCATAGCATTCGCCTGGCTCGCTCCGCAGCAGTGCTCGCTGATAACGAGCCGGAGTCGTAACCGAGCGAGGGCGGCGCTTCGTTTGGTCCATCGGTGTCCCAACAAGGCGCCAATCGCGACGACGGGTGTAACTGCGGGTGCCCGCCTGTCGGTTCTCACGAGGTAGGGACCCTCTCGTGAGGTTTTACTCACGAGCATTCCCCCCTCTGGGCTGATTTTACTCAGCACCTTTCCCCCCTCCCAGCGCGCGTGACTATGCGCCTACGACTCTCCCTGCCCCGTCGG
>WNGG01001580.1_pt1 | contig 27372 bp, 22 predicted proteins | sample 5400661 | NCBI WGS metagenome assembly WNGG01 (sample SAMN13153372, study PRJNA577476) | soil metagenome | isolation source: 100 cm soil or saprolite under Garry oak tree replicate 1 | place: USA:California | collected 2016-06-15
TGGCAGCCAGGAAAGCTGCGGTCTGGCTCGGCCGGTTTGGCATGTGCTCCCGAGGCGTGACGTTCACGCTGGTCGGTTGGTTCGTGCTCGAGGCCGGCCTGCATCACAATCCCACGGGGGCGCATGGCTACAGCGGAGCGTTCACGTTCCTGCTCAGCCAGCCGTACGGCCACCTGCTCCTGGGCGTAGTGGCGCTCGGGTTCGTGGCTCTTGGGCTTCATTCGTTTGCCCTCGCCAGGTGGGGGCGCCTGCTGGGGAGCAGAGGTTGACGCGATTTCTGAGAATTCGCCCTGTCTTTGCGTGGCTGGGCGCCGCGGGGATGGCCGTCTTCGCCATCGATACCTACGCGGCGGCGCGGCAGCCATACCTCGGCTTCGACATCCCCGTCGAACGTCTCGTGCAGGGACTGCCGATCCAGTCCTTGCTTCCGGTGTTCCGCTTTCTCGATCAGGTCGAGGGCACGCGACAGCTGGCGCTTGGCATCGCCGCCATCGTGCTGGTGTTCCTTCTCAATCCGAAGGCTGCTCCGCTCATCTTCGTCGGCTCACTCAGCGGGCCGATCTACTCGATCACGCAGGCCCTCATCCAGCGCCCACGGCCGGATGAGCATCTCGTGCATGTGATCAGGCACACGGGCAGCTACAGCTATCCGAGCGGACACGTCGCCTTCTTCAGCTGGATGTGCGTGCTCCTGGTCGTGTGCCTGCTGTGGGGCCGCATCCCGAAAGGGCTGCTCGCCGTCGCCTGGATAGCAGCCGGGCTGCTCTTGCTGACGGCATGCGTGGGGCGTCTCTACCTCGGCGAGCACTGGCCGAGCGACGTCATCGGGGGGCTCGCGCTCGGGCTGGGTTGGACCTCCCTGGCGCTTTCGATCGGATTCCTTTCTGATCCCGTGCTCGGTCGCTCGCAGACGCCTGTGCCGCCCAGATCGCGAACGAACGCCGGGAGCGCACAGGCGGTGCGCTCCCGACCCGTCTAGGCGCGCTCAGCTCGTCGCGACGTCGCCCAGGTTGCCAGAGCCGGCATTCGTCCATCGCCTGAGCAGCAGACCGCCGCCCTGAGCCTCATACGAAAAAAACCAGTCGGTCGTGATGTTCCAGACCGCTGTCGCGCCGAAGAAGGCCGCCACGTACGTATCGCCGTTGCAGGGGTCGGGACACGTGGCGTCGGGGTTATAAGTGCCACCCGTTACCTCGCCCGCGAGGTAGCCATGGAAGCTCCCACGGACACCGGCCGCGATGAGTGTCCCGTGATTGGAGTCGGTCTCGCAGGCGCCCGGGCTCGAGCCGGCCACGGTCACGAAATGGCCGTCTTTGAAGAACTCGGTGAGGTAGAAAGTTCCGCCTGTCGCCTGCACGTCGAACTGGCGCGTGAAGGTGTCGTTCGCCCAGCTGTTGCCGCAGGTACCAGAGTCAGGCGAGCCGCTGTCGCGAACCTTGACGTCGCCCGCGTACGCGGCTGAAGACGAGGCGAGGGCGAGCGCGAATCCGGTGACGAGTGCAGCAAAAAGTCTTCTCACGGCCATCCCTTCTCCCTTCTGTTTCCCACCATGCATTCCCAAGGCCGCAATCAAAACGAGACCGGCCGAGGGAGTTGATGCGGTTCGAGTATGTCACGTGCCGGCCGGTCGTTAACGACCAACTTAAGGTCTCTACACCGATCACCGCCGCTCGCGGCGATGCATGCCACGCCCCTCGTGCCACGACTCGATGACCAGGTGATCCGCGGGCTTGCCCACGCGGGTCAATACAACCTCTTTGATGTCGATGCGAATCCGGCCACTGCGGCGCGACTTCACCGCCAGGCCCGAGATCTTGGCGTCACCGCGCCACTCGCTCGGGTCGTCCTTGGGAGGATCGTCCGAGGCGCTGTGGACGGCAACTCGCGGATCGCGCTGAACGTCTTTGAGCTTCATCGAGTCCGGCATCATGCCCATGACCACCTCGCCCCTCGCGAACTGCATCTCGATGCCGCTTATGCGTGGCGAGCCGTCTCGGCGCAGGGTCGCCAGCGTCTTGTGGCGGTGAGCGTCGAACACCTCACGCACCTTTTCCGCAAAGACGGGATCGGCCGCCGCTACATCGCTCCACCTGCCCATGCGCTCAATGGTGGCATCCGATCGCGGCTACGATGCCGTCGTGCCGGATGACATCCCTCCGCCGGTCGGGCACCTCTCAGAAGACACCTACCCCGCGCCGGACGGATCCCAGATCCGCCTCCTGGTTGGTGAGCGGGAACGCGCCAGCCGGGCCAGCCTGTGCGAGGCGAAACTGGGCCCCGGACAGGCCTCCCGCCCGGTAAGGCACCGCGAGGTCGAGGAGATCTGGTACTTCCTCGAGGGCGAAGGCCATGTATGGCGCTGCCCGCCGGATACCGACGCCGCCCGCGTCGAGGCGCTGGCGGTCAGGCCGGGAGATGCGCTCGTGATCCCGGCTGGCTGGTCGTTCCAGTTCCGCGCTTCGCCCGACGGCCCGCTGCGCTTCCTGTGCTACACCTCGCCACCATGGCCGGGCGCCAACGAAGCGCAGCCCGCCTCGCCCGGGGGCCTCGGCCCGCCCACCGTCTGAGGCTCGGTATGATCCCGATCCTCATGGAGTCTGCGGCCGTCTGGCGTCATGTCGGCTACCAGGGGGAACCCGGCGCCTACTCGGAAGAGGCGGCCATGGCGATCCTCCCAAATGCCAAGACCGTGGGTTTCGCCACCTTCTCGCGCGTCTTCGATGCCCTCGCAACGCGTGAGGTCGACGCCGCGGTGCTCCCGGTCGAGAACTCGCTGGGCGGAATCGTGCAGGAGGTCAACGACCTCCTCTGGGAACGCTCCGACCTCCGCATCAGCGCGGAGATCATCCATCCCATCCGTCACTGCCTGCTGGGCCGAGGCGAGCCCGTCGTCCGTGCCCTCTCGCACCCGCAGGCGCTGCTGCAGTGCCGGCGCTTCCTCGACGCGCGCAAGATCCAGGCGGTCACCTTCCATGACACCGCCGCTGCAGCACGAGCTGTCGCCGAAGGCATGGTGGTGGGCAGCGCCGCCATCGCCAGCGCAGCGGCAGCGCGCCGCTACGGCTTGAAAATCCTCGCCGAGGGCATCCAGGACGACGCGTCCAACCAGACCCGCTTTGTGATCGTCGACCATGGTCCGAGCGCTCTGCCCGGCGGTCCAGGGCTGAACAAGGCGTCGCTCGCCTTCATCGGAGCGCACAGGCCCGGAAGCCTCGTCTCCGCCCTGAAGTGCTTCTCCGAACGCGGGATCAACCTGACCCGACTCGATTCGCGGCCGGTGCCCAACAAGCCGTGGCAGTACCGTTTCTACGTCGACTTCGAGATCAGCGACCCTGAGGCAGCGACCGCAGCGCTGCAGGCGCTTCAGCATGACGCCACCGAGATGAAGCTGTTCGGCTCCTACCCGGCGGCCGGCGACTGAGGCCGAGAATGAGCGCGGTGATCCAGTCCGAGCGACATCCCAATCTGTTCGAATCGAGGGTCTTCAACGTCGAGCGAATCGTTCTCGATGGCGTCGAAGAAAGCTTCCTGCGCGGCGGACGGCACCTCTTTCCACTGCTGCCCAAAGCAATGGCGGGGGTGTCTCAGATCGGCGTCATCGGCTGGGGCTCGCAGGGCCCCGCGCAGGCGCAGAACCTGAAGGAGTCGCTGCAGGACACGGGGATCAAGGTTGCAGTCGGACTGCGCCCCGGCTCCGAATCGATGGTGCAGGCGAAAGCCGCCGGCTTCTCTGAGGCCGACGGGACTCTGGGCGAGATGTTCGCCGTGATCCGCGGCTCGGATCTCGCCATCCTCCTGATCTCCGACGCGGCCCAGGCCGAGCTGCACAAGCGCGTGTTCGACGCCCTGCGGCCTGGGGCGACGCTCGGCTTGTCGCACGGTTTCCTGCTCTCGTACCTCGACACGATCGGCGAACGCTTCCCGGCGAACGTGAACGTGATCGCGGTCTGCCCGAAAGGCATGGGCCCCTCGGTGCGCCGGCTCTACGAGCAGGGCCGAGAGGTGAACGGCGCGGGCATCAACACCAGCTTCGCGGTCGAGCAGGACCTCGATGGCAGAGCCACGGACCTGGCGCTGGCATGGTCAGTCGCGCTGGGAGCTCCGTACACGTTCAAGACCACGCTGCGCTCAGAGGTGGTCTCCGACCTGTTCGGCGAGCGCAGCATCCTCCTCGGCGCCGTGCACGGGATGGTGGAGGCGCTGTATCACCGCTATCTCGGGGAAGGAGCGGCACCCGAGGCTGCATTCGATCGCGCTTGCGAATCGTTGACAGGGCCGATCCGCGAGACGATCTCCAAGCACGGGCTGATCGGGCTCGACGAGCACCTCGACGCCACGAGCAGGCGCGAGTTTCGCCGTGCCTATGACGCCTCGTATGCAGCGAGCAAAGGCGTGATGGCTGAGATCTACGACGAGGTGGCCAGCGGAAACGAGGTCAGGAGCGTGGTCATGGCTGCGGGTCGTTTTCGCGATTACCCTCTGACCACGATCGACGGGTCGCCCATGTGGGCGGTGGGCAATGTGGTCAGGGGACGCCGGGAACAGGTCAGGACGGGAGTCGACGGCTTCACCGCCGGCACGTTCGCCGGCGCGATGATGGCTCAGGTCGACGTGCTCGTGGAGCACGGCCATCCCTACTCGGAGATCGCGAACGAGTCGATCATCGAGGCGGTGGACTCGCTCCTGCCCTACATGCACGCTCGCGGTGTCGCTTACATGGTCGACAACTGTTCCACCACAGCGCGATTGGGCACGCGCAAGTGGGGACCGCGCTTCCAGGCGATGCTGGAGCAGGTCGCATTTCCTGCCCTCGCCGACCGTGACGCGACACCAAACGAGCTTCCGGAGAACTTCCTGACGCACCCTGTGCACGAGGTGCTGCACCGGCTGTCGGCGATGCGGCCGGCGATCGACATCTCGGTCACCTAGAACCCGCGACAAACGCGGAAAGTGTGCACACTTCCGGGCTTTTACCCGGTACGAACTACGTTGTGTGCACACTCGTGTGTGTGCGCACCAACGCGACGACCGAATCGGGTGCGTTGAATATGTCGCCCGCCGTGAAGCGCAGCAAACGAATCCCCGCTTCCACCAGGCGATTCTGGCGGCGATTGTCCTCAGCCAGCGTGCTTCGATGCGTGCCTCCGTCATATTCGAGTCCCAACCGACCTTCCGGGTAGTAGAGATCAGGACGCCCGAGGAACCTTCCCGAACGGTCGTGGATCGGTACCTGGGCATGGGGTCGTGGGAGTCCCGCGAGAACCAGTAGCATCCGCAGCCGGGTTTCCATTGGTGACTCGGCCGCCGGTTCGGCATGGCGCGCGACGTGGCGCAGCGTCGTGATGCCCCACATGCCGCGGTACCGTTCAAGCGCGGCAATCAGCTGGTCCGGCTTGAGGAGCTTTGTGTGCAGCGCCATGTCGGCGACCACAACTGCCTCGGTAAGCGCTAGCCTGCAGCTGACATCGAGCACCGTGCGAAGGATCGAGGTCGTGTGAAAACCGCGACGTTTGACGATCTCGCCATTGCTCAGCGCGGAACGCCTCACCACCATGCCGGATCGTGTCGTGACGCCGAGTTCCTTTGGAACGGTGATTTCAATCGGATCGCTAGGATCGACGTCCAGCCCGTGGAGCCACGCCGCGGTCAGGCCGGAGAACACCGCGGTCGGTGGTAGGCGTCGCCAAGCCGCTTCCAGTTGCACCATTGGTGCCTGGTTGACGCGAGCTGATGCGTGGTTGTGCTTCCACCCGGGCATCGCAACAGCGTGCCAACGACGCGGCGAAACCACAAGGCCGGCCGTTAAGACGTGGGTGCTACAGGTACGTATCAGTCGTGAGGTTGTACAGCCTCGGGTTCAGCCCGATCACCTGGTCGGCATCGATCGGCACGTCGACCACGATCGATCGCCCCGCGCCCGCGTAGCAGGCGTCGAGGATCTGGTCCAGGTTGCCGAGGTCCGGACGCAAGCGATAGCCGTCCCATCCATGCGCCTTGGCGGCGGCCACGAAGTCGATGTCCGGCAGCACGCCGTGATAGCGGCCCTTCTCAACGTCGGGGATGACCACCTCGAGGCCTTTGTCGACGATGGCATACCGGCCGTTGTTGATGATGAACAGGTTCATCCCCATGTTGGCCGCCTCCGCAAGGGCTCCACCGAAGAGCCTCCAGCAGCCGTCGCCTGAGAACACGAACGTATGCAGGCTGGGGTCGGCAGCCCTTGCACCCACACCAAGCCCGAAGGCTCCGCCCATAGCCGAACCGTCGTGGACGGTGTGGAAGGGAATCGACTGATGCGGCCGCTGCGTGACGTACTGGCGGTCCTTGTACGCGGTGCACACGTCGTCGAAGCCGATGCTGTGCGGACGCCATGATCGATAGAGCTCCGCATAGAACTCATAAGCGTCGACGCATCCATCGCGAACCGAACGCGAGATGGTGCGTGTGTTGAGGTCCCGCGGCACGTCCACGTGCGGACGGTCGCCAACCTTGCCCTTCAGGCGGGGCAGCACATCCTGCAGCGTGCGCTCGATGTCGCCGCGAACGACGCGGTAATCGCCCTTGACGCGGTGCCTGAAGTCGCCGTCCTTGTGGCCGTACGGTTCGTTCCAATCCGTGAAGTGCCACACGTGGCCGGCAGGGATCGAGCCGAGGTTCAGCGAGTATTCCCCGGAGTCGAAACCCAGGGTGATCACGATGTCATCCGGGGTGAGGCTCCGCCACAGCTTCATCGCCTCGTCGTTGCCGCCAAAGGAGATGTAGCCGAAGCTGTAAGGGTTGTCGCGCGAGATCGCGTTGGCGCCGTTGACCGACCAGACTGTCGGCGCCTGCAGCAGCGATGAAAGCTCGGTGGTGAGCTCCTGAATGCCGGGACATCGAGCGGCCTCGGCGCCGGCGTAGATGATCACGCGGCGACCGCGGGCAAGGGCTGGGAATTCGTGCACGAAACGGTCGGCGTCGACCTGGTCGAACGTCCGCGGGCGCTCGCGCCTGGGGACGTCGACCTCCACCGTGCGAGAAAGGATGTCCGGATGGAACGCGATCGCCACCGGCTTCGACTCAGCGAGGATGGCCTGCGCCTGCTCGAGCTGGTCCTGGAGCCTGGAGATGTCGTCGATCACGATGCAGCCGTCGCCGAGCTCGGCGCGCAGCTGCGGCACGACGTTCATCCCGTGCTCCGACACGTCCTGCAGAGGAGAAAGCCCGATCGAGTGGGTGGAGTTGAGGGCGATGATGTAGACGGCGGGGATGTTGTGCAGCTTGGCGTCGGTGATCCCGCTGGAGCCAAGCTTCGTGGCGGCCCCAGTTGTGGTGAGGCAGCCGGCGATCTTGCCCGACGCGAGGTAATGGCCCAGCGGGACGAAGCCGGCCACGTACTCGCTCATGGTCTGCATGCGCGGGATGCCGTCTCCGACCTGGTCGAGGCTGTAGAACGGCGCCAGGTGCTTGGCGACGTGAATCAGGCCCCCGCCATTGACCCCCGAGTAGAAGGTGATGCCCCACTGGCGCAGGGTGTCGATGAGTGCGAAGTTGCCGCTGGACTGCTCCAGCGCTGTCTTGTCTCGCGGTCTGATGGCGGTGCTCACGGGCTTTCTCCTCGGGCAATTTGGTTCGGCAAACAAAAAGCCCCTGCGACTCCTGCAGGGGCTTGCGTCGCGATCGGTTGCTTCGGCTAGTTCGCGCGCACCCCCCTGCGGAGGCCAATAAGGGCCAGGAGGCCCTCTAGCGCTACTGCTACTACCGCGACTGGCAAGCGGGTCATTGGAATTCCAAATGCTACTGGTTCCGGACCCGATCCGGCTTGTCTATCGGTCACAAACGCCGGCGCGGGCCTTGATACCGGGGCGACTAGCGGGGCCGGACGGGCACGCCCAGCCGGTTGGCGGCGCTGACCACTGCCCGAAGCGAGGCGGTGAGGATGTTGGGGCTCATGCCGACGCCCCATATCGCCCCACCCTTGCCGGCTGTCGCTTCGACGTAGGCCACCGCGGTCGCGTCAGAGCCCGCTCCAACCGCATGCTCGACATAATCCACGACCTGAAGCGAGATCCCGTATTCACGAGCCAGCGCGTCGACGAAGGCGGCGATCGGGCCGTTGCCCTTGCCCGTGACCGCGCGCTCAACGCCGTGAGACCGGACGACGGCCTGAAGCGCGGTGCGGGGGGCGGTGCCGTTGCCGGCGTGGTCGCTGGTGTCGTGCTGGAGAAGCTCCAGGCCCGGCGCCGGCCCAAAGTAGGTGGCCTGGAAGGCGTCCCAGATCTCCTCGGGGGAGATCTCCTTGCCGCTGGCATCGGTGATGCCCTGGATCACCTTCATGAACTCGATCTGCAGGCGGCGCGGCAGGTCGAGGTGGTAGTCATTCTTGAGGATGTAGGCGACGCCGCCCTTCCCGGACTGGCTGTTGACCCTGATGATCGCCTCGTACGTGCGCCCCACGTCGTGGGGATCGATCGGCAGGTAAGGGACCTCCCACACCTCTCCCTTTGAGCGCGCCAATGCGTCCATGCCTTTTTTGATCGCGTCCTGATGCGAGCCGGAAAAGGCGGTGTAGACGAGGTCGCCGACATAGGGATGGCGCGGATGTACCGGCAGCTGGTTGCACGCCTCGACGATCCGGCGGAGCTCGTCGATGTTGGTGATGTCGAGGCCGGGGTCGACGCCCTGGCTGAACAGGTTCAACGCGAGCGTGATCAGGTCGACGTTGCCGGTGCGCTCCCCGTTGCCGAAAAGCGTGCCCTCGACCCTCTCGGCGCCGGCCATCATCGCCAGCTCGGTGGCCGCCACCGCGGCCCCGCGGTCGTTGTGGGGGTGGACGCTCAGGATGAAGCTGTCCCGCATCCGGAAGTTGCGGTCGCACCACTCGATCTGATCCGCGTAGATGTTCGGCGTGCTCATCTCCACTGTGGCCGGCAGGTTGAGGATCGCCTTGCGCTTGGGGGTTGGCGACCACACCTCGAGCACCGCCTCGCAGATCTCCTGGGCGAAGTCAAGCTCGGTGCCCGTGAAGCTCTCCGGGGAGTATTCGAAGACGAAGTCGGTCTGGGGCTGGCCCGCGGCGAGCTGCTTGATCTGCTCTGCGCCCTGGACCGCGATCTCTACGATGCCGTGCCGTTCCAGGCCGAAGACGACCTTCCTCTGAAGCATCGAGGTCGAGTTGTAGAGGTGCATGATCACGCGCTTGGCTCCGCGCACGCTCTCGAATGTTCGCTGGATCAGCTCTTCGCGGGCCTGGGTCAGGACCTGGATCGTCACGTCATCCGGAACCAGGTTCTCCTCGATCAAAAGCCGTACGAAATCGAAGTCCGGTTGCGAAGCCGAGGGAAAACCGACCTCGATCTCCTTGAATCCCATGCGGACGAGCACCTCGAAGAGGCGCCGCTTGCGGTGGACGTCCATCGGGTCGATCAGCGCCTGGTTGCCGTCGCGCAGGTCGACGCTGCACCACGCCGGCGCCCTGGTGATGGCGCGGTCCGGCCATTTGCGGTCGGACAGGCCGACCGGGGGATACGGCCGGTATTTGTGGATGGGCATTCGTTTCATCGGCTATCTCTATTTCTTGACCTCTCTGGCGGGGGAAACGAAAGACCTCCCGGGTCGCCATGACGCAGGAGGTCTTGTGCGAGCACCCCGAGGGCGCTCGCCTAGATAAGCAGGAGCTCTACGGACTTGTGAGTCGCGTTCAAGGTCACGAATTGTGACTGGGTCGGGACGGAGTTGTCCAGTTGTCCGGTCACCATCGGCGGGCCAGGCCCTCGGCTCCGGCTTACAAGCCCCGGCATCAGCCGGTGGCAGGCGCGCCCGCGGGCGCCGCCTCCTCTGCCCGTCGGGCGGCGGCGTTCTTGATCCCGATCGCGTTCACCAGGGCGCCGGCCAGAAGCAGGACCGCCCCCAGCACCATCGCCACGTGGAAGGACTGCGTCGACGCATCCCGGACGACGCCGACCAGCTGCAGATCGGGCGGCGTGTTCAGCGGGCTGACCTGGGCTCGGAAGACGGTCGAGGTGACGTCGACTCCGGGGAGGCGAGACGCAAGCAGGCCGTAGAAGTTGGCGGTGAGAAAGACGAAGATCACAGCTCCGGCCAGCTGCGGGCCCACGCGCGAGATGGCGTTGTTGATCGCAGAGGCCACCCCTGAGTTGCGCGAGGGGACCGAGGTCATCAGCGCTGTGGTGAGCGGTGCCACGGTGATCATCAGGCCGACTCCGAAGATGATCGAGGCGGGAAGGAAGTCCTCCAGGTAGGACACGGGCGGCCCGTAGGTCGCCAGGTCGGAGGGCTGCAGGCGCCAGGGCGTGCTCGTCGGGGGCACGCGCACGTACCACAAAACCCCCACGGCCATGATCGCGGGCCCGATCGCCATGAACCAGCGCGGCCCGTATTTGGCCGCCAGGCTTCCGAACCGGGTCGAGAAAAAGATCAGGAAGAGAGTCCCGGGAATGCCGGCTGCCCCCGCGGCCGCCGCTGTGTATCCGAGCGTCCCCTGCTGGAAGAGGACCACGTAATAGAAGGTGACGTAGAGCGAGCCGTAGATGAGCAGCGTGGAGATGTTGGTGACGGCGAAGTTCCGCGACCGAAAGAGGTGCGGCGGGATAAGCGGGTGGGCAGAACGCATCATCAGTACGGGCAGGGCGATGGTGGCCACCGCGCCCACGGCCAGCGCCACAAAGCCAACGGGATCGCGCCAGTCTCGCTGCTGGCCGTAGATGGTGCCGAAGGCCAGCCCGCCCACGGCCAGGGCGACGACCGCAGCGCCCAACCAGTCGAACTGAGAGGATGCCTCCTCGTTGCGGCTCTCGGGGACGTGCGTCCAGCTCGCCCACAGCGCCAGAACGACCAGCGGCGCGTTGATCAGGAAGGCGGCACGCCAGGAGATGGTGTCGACCAGAATTCCTCCCAGGACCGGCCCAAGGATGGTGGTCGCCCCGGACGCGCCTGCCCACACGCCGAAGGCACGGCCCTGCTCCTCGCCTTCGAAGTTCGCGGTCAGCAGGGCGAGCGAACCAGGCACCAGCAGCGCGCCGGCCGCGCCCTGGAGGACCCGAAAGAGGACGAGCAGCTCCATGTTGGGGGCCACTCCGCACAGCACCGAGGTCACCCCGAAGCCGGCGAGCCCGTACAGGAACATTCGGCGCCGGCCGTAGAAGTCGCTCAGCGCCCCAGCGAGGATGAGCAGCGAGCTCAGCGTGAGCAGGTACGAGTTGTACACATACGACTGGCCCTCGAAGACCCCGAGAAACAGCCTCGGCAGGTCCTTTCCGATTCGTGGCAGGGCCACGTTGACGACGGTGGAATCGAGAAACACGATGCCCGATCCGAGGACGGCGACGAGCAGGATCCAGCGCTGCTTGCTCACAATCCCTTCTTCAACGGCGCGGCCGCGAGCGGTATTCTGCGCCCCGCCCTCAGTGGACTAGTCTGACCGACGTGGATAGAGACGCTGCGCTGGCCGAGATGGCGCAGTTCCCGGAGATGAACCCAGCGCCCGTGCTCCGCCTCGACCGCGAGGCCCGCGTGCTGCTCGCCAATAAGGCCGCGCGTGAGGTCTTCAGGCAAGCGGACCTGATCGGCCGCACGTGGCTGGAGCTGTGCCCGGGCATGAGCCCTGATCTCTGGCGCCGCGTGCTCGACGAAACGTCGCCGCCCGAGCACGAGGTCGACATCGGCGAGTTGCGGATGGTGTTCACCCACGTGCGCTCGGAGTCCGGCGAGTTCGTCTTCGTGTACGGGGCCGACGTCACGATCCAGCGCCAGAACGAGAGGGAGCTCGCCCAGCAGGCCCGATTCCCGGACATGAACCCAGGCCCGGTTCTCCGGCTGGATCTCGACGCCAACATCCTCCTCGCCAACAAAGCGGCCGTCGCCGTGTTCGGACCGGACCTTGCCGGCAGGTGCTGGAGGGACCTCGCCCCCGGGGTGGACGCAGCCCTCTGGCGGCAGATCATCGCGGCGACGGAGCCCGTGTCGATCGAGGCTTCCGTCGGCGAGCGGGTGTGGGTCTTCGCACACGTTCGCGATCACGAGAGCGAGCTCGTCTTCGTTTACGGCGCGGACATCACATACCAGAAGCTGGCGGAGCGGGCCCTGCGGCAGTCGGAGAAGATGGCGACCCTGGGCACGCTCGTGGCCGGCGTCGCCCACGAGCTCAACAACCCGGCCGCCGCCACGGGGCGCGCGTCCGAGCAGCTTCGCGAGTCGCTGGCGCGCCTCGAGCAGACCCACCTCGAGCTCGAGGTGATCACGCTCACCGAGGCCGACCAGGCTGCGCTCGAAGCAATCGAACGCAGGGCCCGCGAGCGCGCCGGTGCGCGCGTCGACATCGGCACGCTCGAGCGGTCGGACCTCGAGGCCGAGGTCGAGGAGTGGCTGGCGGCACGCCGGATCGACCAGCCATGGGTGCTCGCGCCGCAGCTCGTGGACCAGGGCTTCGATCCCGCCGGCCTCACCAACCTGGCCGGCACGTTCGCCCCTGGAGCCCTGGAGCCGGTCCTCAAGTGGGCGGCGGCTGTCTTTTCCGTCTACGCGCTGCTGAACGAGGTCATGCAGGGCTCATCGCGCATCTCGGAGATCGTTCGCGCCCTGAAGAGCTATTCGTACCTCGGCCAGGCGCCGATCCTCGAGGTCGACCTGCACGAGGGCCTCGACAACACTCTCGTGATCCTCCGCAGCAAGCTGAAGGCCGGCGTGGCCGTGCATCGCGAATACGCGCCGGACCTGCCGCACATCATGGCCTACGGCAGCGAGCTCAACCAGGTGTGGACCAACCTCATCGACAATGCCGCCGACGCGATGAACGGGCATGGCAACATCGCGATCCGCACGAGGCGCGATGGCGAGTGGGTCGTGGTCGACATCGAAGATGACGGGCCTGGAATCCCGGAGGGCATCCAGGGCCGGATCTTCGACCCCTTCTTCACCACCAAGGCGCCAGGCAAAGGCACAGGGCTCGGCCTGTCCACGTCCTATGGAATCGTTGTCGAAAAGCACAAAGGCCGGATCTCGCTCGAGTCGAGGCCGGGCATGACCCGCTTCACGGTGATGCTCCCCATGTCAGGGCCGCCGGTGACCTCCGCATCGGAGGAGAAGGGCTCGTAAATGGCGCGCCCGGTGATCATGAGCGTAGACGACGACCCCGAGGTGTTGAACGCGGTCGAGCGCGACTTACGCGTCCACTACGGGAGCGACTACCGGATCCTGAAATCGGGCGCCCCCGCCGCCGCCATCGACGTGGCCCGACAGCTGCAGGAACGAGGCACGCCGGTGGCGATGTTCCTCGTCGACCAGAGGATGCCGGGCATGAGCGGGACCGAGCTCCTGACCGAGGTTCGCAAGCTGCATCCCGACGCGCGCAAGGTCCTGCTGACGGCATATGCCGACACACAGGCAGCCATCTCGAGCATCAACGATGTGGAGCTCGACTACTACCTCCTCAAGCCGTGGCACCCTCCCGAGGAGCGCCTCTACCCGGTCCTCGATGACCTGCTCTCAGACTGGAAGGGCGTGGCGCGCGTCCCATACGAGGGCATTCGCGTCGTCGGATCAACGTGGTCTGCGACCTGCTACTCAGCCAAGCAGTTCCTGGCGGGCAACCATGTCCCCTACCAGTGGATCGAGCTGGAGCGCGACACCGCCATCCAGGAGGTGGTGCGGCCGTTGGCCGGTAACCCTCCACAGCTGCCGGTCATCCTCTTCCCGGACGGGACCCACCTTGTCGCGCCGTCGTCCCGCCAGCTGGCCGAGAAGATCGGCATCCAGACCAGGGCCCAGCTCGCCTTCTACGACCTGATCATCGTCGGCGCCGGGCCGGCAGGCCTTGCCGCGGCGGTGTACGGAGCGTCAGAAGGCCTGCACACGCTGATGATCGAGGAGTCGGCCACCGGAGGCCAGGCGGGCACCAGCTCGCGGATCGAGAACTACCTGGGTTTTCCGGCAGGCGTGAGCGGGTCCGACCTCGCGCGACGCGCAACCGACCAGGCGAGGCGGTTCGGCGCCGAGCTCGTCACCGCGCAGGAGGCGGTCGGGATCCGCCGCGAGGACCCATACCGCGTGGTCCAGCTCTCTGACGGCTCGGAGGTGTCCACGAAAGCGGTCGTCCTCGCGATGGGAGTAAGCGTCCGCCAGCTGAACGCGGCAGGCGAGCAGTCCCTCCTTGGCGCCGGCGTGTACTACGGCGCGGCGCTGTTCGAGGCGGCCACGTACAGGGACCAGGACGTCAGCATCGTCGGGGGCGCCAACTCCGCGGGCCAGGGCGCGCTTTTCTTCTCGCGCTACGCACGCAAGGTGACGATGCTCGTGCGGGCTGAGTCGCTGAGCAGAGCCATGTCGCAGTACCTTGTCGACCGCATCGCGCAGACAAAGAACATCGAGGTGTTGACCCGCGTCGAGGTCACAGGCTTTTCGGGGAGCGGCAAGCTGGAGAAGATCGCGCTTCGCAAGCTGGACTCGGGCGAGGAACAGGCGATCGGCGCCGCGGCCGCGTTCATCTTCATCGGCGCTGCTCCAAGGACCGACATGGTCGCCGGTGCGGTGGAGCGCGACGACAAGGGTTACATCCTCACGGGCCCAGACCTGCCGCTGGAGAAGGATCGGCCCAAGGGCTGGCTGCTCGACCGCGACCCATACCTCTACGAGACGAGCACCCCTGGGGTCTTTGCCGTCGGTGACGTTCGGGCGGGGTCGGGAAAAAGAGTGGCCGCGGCGGTTGGTGAGGGGTCGGCCACCGTGAGCATGGTCCACCGCTACCTGGAGACAGTCTGACCCCAGCGCTTATAAATCGTTAAATCAGCCGATCGCGGGACTATGATCCCAGCCACGAGAGGCCCGCCGGGGAAATCGGGACTCGATCGTTGAGGGGGGCATCGCCATGAGGCGTCGGCTGGCGTTTCAGGTCCTACTTGCGTCTGCTTCCGCGCTGCTCCTCGCCTTGCCTGCAACCACCGGCCATGCCGCGCCGAACAGCAAGTTCCGGTCCGTCCTGATCGGCAGCACAGGGAAGGTGCTCGTCAAGAATCTGCCCTCGCGCGGCAAGAGCGCCGCCCACCGCCATCATCCTTTCCTTGGGCTGGCCGGCGTGCCGGGCAATCACCAGGTTTCGCCAAGCTCCTCGGCGGCTCCTGTCCTGACAGCGACCACCGGCACCAACGAGGAGGTCCTGACCAGCTTCCAGGCCGTCACGCTCGATTCGCAGCTGGCGCTGGGCGCCGATCAGTTCGTGACCCCGCCCGACAACGGGCTTGCCGCCGGCCCGAACCACGTCGTGGAGATGGTCAACGACAGCGGCACTATCTGGGACAAGACCGGCAGCCTGATCCAGCTCTTCGACCTGAACACATTCTTTGATGTTCCTGCCGACTACACGTTCTCCGACCCACGAATCCTGTACGACCAGATGACCCAGCGCTGGTTCGCGTCCGGCGTGGCCTTTATCGCGCCCAGCTACGGGAGCGTGATCGTGATCAATGTCTCGACAGGCTCCGACCCCACCGGGACGTGGGTTCGGTACAGGGCGAACGACAACCCGCAGCAGACCCACGACCAGCCGAAGTTCGGCGTCAGCTCCGACAAGTTCGTGATCTCATGGAACGACTTCCTGAACGCCCAGTTCTTCCAGGGCCAGACGACCTGGGTCCTCGAGAAGTCGCAGATGGTCGCGGGCAGCAACCCTGTCAACGGAGCCGCCCTGGGGCCGGATTCGTCACGAGCGGCCATCGTGCCCGCCGTGCAGCTGTCGCCTGGCTCCAACGCGTACATGGTCTACAACAACAGCGACTGCTTCACCCTCGGGTGCAACCGCTTTTCGCCCACGCTGGGCGTGGTGTGGATCACCGGCACGCCGCTGCAGGGAAACGTCGGCTGGAACGAAGCAGACCCTGGCATGCCCGCCACGTCGCAACCGCCCAACGCCGACCAGCCGGGGATGCCTGGCTCGATCGCCACCAACGATGACCGGCTTTTGACCGCGGTGTGGCAGAACGGCGTGCTCTGGACCGGAGGCAATGACGCATGCCTGCCTCCGAACGACAACACCACCAGGCCGTGCTCGCGCCTCATCCAGGTGTCCACCGCCGGCCCGACGATCACTCAGGACTTCGACATCGCATCGCCCGGAGGCGGCCTCTACTACCCCGCGCTCGCCATGGACGGCGGCGGCAACATGTACGTCGTCTACAACATCTCCTCCTCCTCCCAGTACGTGGGGGTGAGGATCACCGGCGAGCTCGCCTCATCGCCGCCGCAGACGCTCGCCGCCGCGCAGACCATCAGGGCGGGCGACACGACGTATGACATGAACCGGTGCTTCCAGACCGCCGGCGGCGCCAGCCGCTGGGGAGACTACTCGGGCGCTGCCATCGATCCCCAGAATCCGACCGACGTCTGGGTGGCGGCCGAATACGCCGCGATCGGAACCGCGACCACCCCCGCCAGTGACGCCGGATGCGCGTGGGGCACCTTCGCCGCGCGTTTGACCTTCTCTGGTCCTGCCGTCAGCGGAATCAGCCCATCGTCCGAGCAGAGCGGCGGGCCGACGACCATCACCGTCACCGGAACGGACTTCGCAGCCGGCTCGACCGTCAGCTTCGGCCCCAACAACGCCACCAACGTCAGCGTGACCTCGCCCAACCAGCTCTCAGCGACTGCACCGTCTGGCTGCGGAACTGTCGACGTCACTGTCACCACGCCGAACGGCACCAGCGCCACTTCGACCGCTGATCGGTTCACCTACCTGCTGGCGTGCGGCGGAGGCGCGACCTTGCTGTCAATCTTCCCGACATCCGGGCCTGCCGCCGGCGGCACGGTTGTGACAGTGGAAGGGACGGGCTTCGTGTCCGGATCCACTGTTGTCTACTTCGGCGGAGTCCCCGCGACCAATGTCTCCTGCGCGAGCAGCCAGCAGTGCGATGCAACCACGCCTGCAGGCGCGGGCAGCGTCGGTGTGACCGCCACCGTCAACGGCCAGTTCGCCAGCGGTTCCGCCACGTACACGTACGTCGCGCTGCTGACATCGATCGATCCCACGTCTGGGCCAGAAGCCGGCGGCACCGTGGTGACGTTGAACGGAATGGGATTCGATCCCGGTACAACGGCGGTCAACTTCGGGGCCAACCCTGCAACCAACGTGACCTGCGCCAGCACCACGCAGTGCCAGGCGACTGCGCCGGCGGGCACTGGCAGCGTGACCGTAACGATGAGGTCCGCAGGGATGCAAGCGGATGGGTCTGCGACTTACTCCTACGTGGCTGGGCCCCCACCACCTCCAACGCTGACTTCGATCTCGCCGACCTCTGGGCCCGAGTCCGGGGGCACGGTGGTGACCGTGAACGGCAGCGGGTTCGTGTCGGGAACCACTGTCGTCAACTTCGGGGCCAACCCTGCGACCAACGTGACCTGCGGGAGCAGCTCGCAGTGCCAGGCGACCGCGCCCCAGGGCACTGGCAGCGTCACGGTCACCGCCACGGTCGGTGGCGTGCCGGCGACAGGGTCTGCGACCTACACGTACACCCAGCCTCCATCACTGACGTCGATCTCACCGACTTCCGGGCCTGCCACCGGCGGCACGGTGGTGGCGGTAAACGGTACCGGGTTCATTTCAGGGTCGACCACCGTCAGGTTCGGAAGCAATCTCGCGACCGACGTTTCGTGCGCGAGCAGCACCCAGTGCCAGGCCACCTCGCCGGCCGGCGTGGGGGTGGTTTTGGTCACCGTAGTCGTCGGCGCTCAGCAGGCGACGGGCTCTGTCACGTACACCTACATTTCGTCGCTCACATCGATCTCGCCCAGCACTGGTTCGGCGAGCGGCGGCACCCGGGTCACCATCACCGGCACCGGTTTCGTCCCGGGTTCGACCGAGTTCTTCTTCGGCTCGTCTGCGGCCACCAGCGTGTCGTGCAGCTCGAGCACGCAGTGCACGGCCACGACACCAGCCGGTCAGAAGAACTCGACGGTGGCCGTGGCCGTGAACGTCGGTGGCGTTTCGGGCTCGAACAGCCTGACGTACCGATACAGGGGCAAGTAGAGCATTTCGCGCTTTTGGCGCCAAACACGCGGAATTCGGAGCTCAAACCGCACTTTTGGCGCCAAACGTGCGGAATCGGATGATCAGCGCTCCTCGCGCACGTAGGGGGTGCCGAGAGCAGCCGGGGCGCCCAGGCGCTGCTTGGCCCAGCCGGTGGAGACCGCCACCAGAACCACGACTGTCATGAGGTACGGCAGCGAGGCGAACACCTCTGGTGGCAGGTGGACCTGGCGCGCCTGAAGCACGAATCCAAGACTCGAGAACAGGCCGAAGAGATACGCGCCGGCCAGGGTCAGCTCAGGGCGCCAGAAGGCGAAGATCACGAGCGCGATCGCGATCCAGCCTGCTCCTGACGTCATCCCGTCGATCCAGTTGGGGGTGATCGCGAGGCTGAAGTAAGCGCCGCCGATGCCTGCGAGCATGCCGCCGACAAGGGTGTGGACGTACCGGTATCGCGCCACGTCAACGCCCATGACGTCGGCGGTCTGCGGCGACTCGCCGACGGCTCGAAGGTGCAGCCCGGTGCGGGTCCGATACAGATACGCGAGGGCGATGAGCACCAGGGCCCACGAGGCGTACACGAGGGCGTTCTGGTGAAAGAGGATCGGACCCACCACCGGAACGCCTGCGAGCCCAAGCACGTCGATCGCGGTGAACTCGTGAAGCGCGGGCTGCCCACCGAGACGGCCGACGTTGCCGACGTATGAAGAGAGTCCGGTGGCCCCCGCGAAGATGGTGAGCGCAAGGCCGGACACGATCTGGTTCGCGCGAAGCCCGACGACCAGGATCGCGTGGATCACCGAAACCGCAAGCGCCGCTGCGCCCCCGATCAGGGTCGCGAGCGGAAGCACCACCCAGTCGGGGCCGCTCAGGTGCTGGACCGCCCAGAACGCGGTCACCGCGCCCATCAGCATCATGCCCTCGACGCCCAGATTGAGGACGCCGGAGCGTTCGGCCATGAGCTCGCCGACGGCGGCAAACACGAGCGGTGTGCCGTAGAAGATGGCGGATGCCGCGAGCACGACGACGACGCTGTCGTTGACGTTCATCGGTGATGCGCCGCGCCCGGCGCAGCGACCGCGAGGCCCTGAGGCGGCGCCGCCTGCCGCATGCCGAAGGTGATCCGGTAGCGCAGCAAGAGCTCACCGCCGAGGGCGAAGAAAAGGATCATCCCCTGCAGCACCCCGACGAGACCCGACGGGAATTCGGGACCCTGAAGCGCGTAGCCCGCGTTGGTCAGGCCCCCGAGCAGCACCGCCACGATGGCCACGGCGAAGGGGTTGTAGCGAGCGAGCGCCGCCACCACGATGCCCGCGTAGCCAAGGCCCAGCTGCTGCAGGCCCCTCGGGTCGAGGACGTGCCGGAAGTCCCCGATCTCGCTTGCGCCGCCGAGGCCGGCGAGGGCCCCGGACAGCCCCATCATCGTCACCACGACGCGCCGCGTCTTGATCCCCGCGTAGCGCGCCGCTGACGGTGAGTCGCCAAGCACACGGGCTTCAAATCCCAGGCTCGTCGACCCGTAGTAGAGCCACAGCATCGCCGCTGCCACGAGCCCGATCACGAAGCCGAACGGCACCACCGTGAGCTCGAGGTTGAAGGTCGGCCACAGCGCGTCACCGGGAAGCAGCTTGCCCTGGGGGAAGACACGTGAGCTGAACGTCGACAGGTCGCGCCAGTACGACTGGCTGTCGAAGATCAGATAGGTGATGAAGAGCCCGGCGACGTAGTTGAGCATCAGCGTGGTGATGATCTCGTTGGTATTGAAGTACGCACGCAGAAGCCCCGGCACGATCGCATAAGCGGCCCCCGCCAGCGCTCCTCCAAGGATCATCCCGGCGATGCTCACCACCGCCGGCCGGCCGTGAAGCGCGAGCCCGACGCCGGACGCCCCGACCGCGCCGAGGTAGAGCTGTCCCTCGGCGCCGATGTTCCACAAGCGCATCCTGAAAGCGGCCGCTGCCGCCAGGCCGGTGAGCAGCAGGGGCGTGGCGGTGACCAGCGTGCTCGTCAGCGCGCCGGGCGCTAGAAATCCGCGATCCAGGAGACGCGCGTATGTCGACATCGGGTCCTTGCCTGCGACGAGCAGGACCCCTCCGACCGCGGCCAACGCCGCCACCAGCGAAGCCGCCGGGACCGCGACCACGAGCCAGCGAGGTGTGGTCAGCCTGCGCTCGATCCTCATGGTGACGACCCGGCCATCATCAGGCCGACGTGCTGAACGTCGGCCTCGGCACGAGGCAGCACGCCGACCAGGCGTCCCTCGTACACGACCGCGATCCGGTCGGCGAGGGCCATGATCTCGTCCAGGTCCTCGCTGATGAGCAGGATCCCCACCCCGGCCGCTGCAGCCTTGAGGAGGAGCGCGCGCACGGCCTCGGTGGCGCCCACATCGAGGCCGCGCGTCGGGTTCGCGGCGACGATCACACGCGGGCCGCTCGACAGCTCACGCGCAAGGACGACCTTCTGGACATTGCCCCCGGAAAGCAGGCGGGTCGGGGTGTCGGGGCCCGGAGCGGCGATCGCGAAGCGGTGCATCAGGTCTTTGGCGCTGGCTGCAATCCGGTCGTGCCTGAGCACACCGCGGGTAGCGATGGGCGGCCGCCGGTGCGACTTGAGGATGAGGTTGTCCGCCACCGACAGGCTGGGCGAGACGCCCGTGCCCAGGCGGTCCTCTGGAATGTGTGCGACAGCGCGCCCGATCGCATGGTCAGGATCCCCGCTGCGCAGGCGCCGGCCGCCGACCAGAACCTCGCCAGAGGTCCGGGATCGAGTGCCCGTGATGGCCTCGGCGAGCTCGCGCTGGCCGTTGCCCGAGACGCCGGCAACGCCCACGATCTCGCCGGCGTGGAGACTGAGTGAGACGCCCCTCACGGCGGGCAGCTCGAGGTCGCCATCGGCGCTGACGCCGCGCAGCTCGAGCAGAACCTCGCGGCCTTCCAGGTCTTGCGGTTCCCTGGATTGCTTGAAGACGACTTCGCGGCCAACCATCATCCGCGCCAGCTCACGCGGACTGGTCTCCTTCGTGTCCACCGACCCGATCAAGCGGCCGGCACGCAGCACGGTCACCCGGTCGGAGACGGCCATCAGCTCATCGAGCTTGTGCGAGACGAACACGATCGTCCGGCCCTCAGATGCCATGTGGCGCAGCGTCCCGAATAGGTCGTCGGCCTCTTGTGGCGTGAGCAGCGAGGTCGGCTCGTCGAGGATGAGGATTCTCGCTCCGCGATAGAGAGCTTTCAGGATCTCGACGCGCTGCTGCTCGCCGACCGAAAGCTGCCAGATCCGCGCCCTGGGGTTGACCGGCATCCGGTTGCGCCTGGCGAGCGCGTCGACTTTTTCCTCGATCGCCGTCGGAGATGTGCGCAGCCAACCGGCGCGCCGGTCCCCGAGCACGATGTTGTCCGCAACGGTCAGCGAGGCCGCGAGTCGGAAGTGCTGATGGACCATGGAGACACCCGCCTCCATCGCATCTCGTGGCGAGTGGAACTCGACGCGGCGGCCATATATCTCGACCTCGCCTTCGTCAGGCCGGTACAGGCCGGCAAGGATGCTGGCCAGCGTCGACTTGCCGGCCCCGTTCTCCCCGAGCAGCGCATGTACCTCGCCCTCACGAGCATCGAAGTCGACCGCGTCGTTGGCCAGGACGCCGGGGAAGCGCTTGGTGATGGAGCGCATGGCCACCGCCGGGACGGGCCCGGCGGTGACTCGAGCCATGCTCTGCGTCTCTATGCCTTCAGCTGCCCTTGGGGTTGCCGATCACGCCCTGGACGAACCAGTCCATGGTGAGGATCTGGTCAAGCGTGAGCTTGGTGCCGTCGGCCACATGCACCTTTCCCGACTGGTCCTTGATCGGTCCGGTGAACTCGTAGAAGGTGCCGTTGACCAGGGCCTGCTTCTTCTCGTTGATCTTCGACTGGGTAGCCGAGTCGACCGACTTGCCAAATGGCGCCAGGTCGACGAAGCCGTCCTTGAGGCTGCCGTAGTAGCTGCCGCTCTTCCAGCTCCCGTCCATCGCCGCCTGGACGCGAGTGAGCTCGTATGGGCCCCAGTGGTAGACGGTGCCGGTCAGCCACTGGTCGGGGGCGAACGACTGCTGGTCGGAGTCGTAGCCGCACCATTTCAGGCCGTGCGCCTTGGCCGCATCGCCGGTGGCGGGGCTGTCCTGGCCCTGTCCGAGGACGTCGACTCCGAGCTGGATAAGGCTCTCGGCCGCCTTCTTCTCCTTGGCGGGGTCGAACCAGGTCGAGGTCCAGATGACCCTCACCGTCGCTCCGGGATGGGTGGCCTGCGCGCCGAGGGTGAAGGCGTTGATCTCGCGGATCACCTCGGGGATCGCGAAGGGCGCGACGAAGCCGATCCTGCCGTTCTTGGACGCGGCGCCAGCCGCCATCCCGGTCAGGTAATCGGCGTCCTCGGCAGCGCCGAAGAACTGCGCAAGGTTCTTGTCCAGCTCATAAGCGGTCGCCTGCTCGAAGTACACGTCGGGGTACTTCTTCGCCGCCGCCGCCATCTGCTCGTGGAACCCGAACGAGGTGCCGAAGATGATCTTGTTCCCGTCCGCGACCAGGGTGTCGATGACCTGGCTCACCTGCGGGCCTTCGGGCACGTTCTCCTTGAACGTGGTCTGGACCTTGCTGCCAAGCTGCTGCTGGACGTACAGCCTGCCGTCGTCGTGGGCCTTCGTCCAGCCGGCATCGCTTGCGGCGCCGACGTAGATCCAGGCGGCCTTGAACGGCGTGTTGGTGGTGGTCGTGGGGGTTCCGCCGCAGGCGGCCAGGCCGATGGCAGCCAGGGCAAGCATGGTCAGGCGTCTCATCACGTGTCGACCTCCTGTCGGCTCAAGGCGCGCACGCGGCGCGCTTTGTGGGCTTCCTGGGTAATCCGCCGAAATCATGCGGCGATGGATTCATCGGTGCTTATATTCTGCCGCGGAAGAACTGTCAAGATCGCCACGTGGCCACGCTGCGGATCACGGTCGGGAAGCTGCAGTTTGGTGCGCGTCTCGAAACTGAGAAGGCCCCGAAGACGTGCGCAAAGGTGCGATCGATGCTCCCGCTGGCCGCCAAGATCATCCAGGCCCGATGGAGCGGCGAGGCGTGCTGGATTCCATTCGGCGAGATGGACCTCGATCTTGGTTACGAGAACCAGACCAGCTATCCGGCGCCGGGCCAGCTCCTCCTCTATGCCGGCGGGCTGAGCGAGACCGAGATCCTGTTTCCTTACGGTCCGACGATGTTCGCGAGCAAGGCCGGCCAGCTCGCCGGCAATCACTTCGCGACCATCGACGATGGGACCGAACAGCTCAGCGCGCTTGGACAGCTGGTCCTCTGGGAGGGCGCGCAGGACATCTCGATCTCGCTTCCGGACTAGATTGAGCCGCTCGCCGGCGGAGTCGGTGATGCAGCGCTGCGACATCCTCGGCGCGATCAGCGAGGAACCTGGTCGCCTGACAAGACCATTTGCATCCGCGGCGATGCGCGAGGCGAGCGCACGCGTCGAGGCGTGGATGCGCGAAGCCGGCATGAACGTTCGGCGCGACAACATCGGCAACGTGCGCGGGCGCTACGCCGGCGCGTCCGAAGACGGCGCCACGCTCATTCTCGGATCGCATATCGACACCGTCCGTGACGCCGGCAGGTACGACGGGCCGCTAGGAGTGATGGTTGCGATCGCCGCTGTGCAGCGCCTGCACGACAGCGGCACGCGGCTGCCCTTCGCGATCGAGGTCATCGCCTTTGCTGACGAGGAGGGGCTGCGCTTCGGTTCGACGTATCTGGGCAGCCGTGCGGTCGCCGGGAGGTTCGACGAGGCCGAGCTGCGGCTGACCGACGCGGACGGCGTGACGATGGCGGAAGCGATCCGCGCGTTTGGCGGCGACCCGGCGAAGCTGGCCACCGACAGCTGGTCCGGCGACCGGCCTCTGGCCTACGTCGAGGTGCACATCGAGCAGGGCCCGATACTGGAGAGCCTCGGCCTGCCGGTCGGAGCAGTTTCGGCCATCGCGGGTCAGAGCCGCTACGAGATCACATTCACGGGCGAGGCGGGGCACGCGGGCACCGTTCCGATGGACCGCCGGCGCGACGCGCTGGCGGCGGCATCTGAGGTGGTGCTTCGAGTCGAATCTCTCGCGAATACCGACGACCGGATGGTTGCTACCGTCGGCAAACTCGAAGTTGAACCGGGAGCGGCCAACGTCATCCCAGGTAGAGTCACGTTCACTCTCGACGTCCGTCATCCCAGCGACGCGAATCGGTCGAGTGCGTGTGGAGCCATGGTGGCTTGGGCTCAAAAGACAGCCGAGCGACGCAAGCTCGAGGTGGAAACACGGCCCGTAAGCGAGAGGGCGGCGGTCTCTTGCTCGCCGCGCGTGACCGCGCTCCTCCGCGAGGCCATCGGTGAAGGAGCGGTAGAGGTCGCGAGCGGCGCAGGCCACGACGGCGTCTACATGTCTGAGATCACTGACATCGGGATGCTTTTCGTGCGCTGCAAGGGGGGCATCAGCCACAACCCGGCCGAGTCGGTGACGACCGAAGACGTCGGCGTGGCGATCGACGTGCTGGGCCGGTTTCTCGGGCTGCTGGCCAAAGCATGATCATCCGCGGCGGCACGGTCGTGACAGCCCGCGGAGTGGAGACGGCCGACATCGCGATCGCCGGCTCTCAGATCGTGGCAGTCGGACTGAACCTCGCTGGCGACAGCGATGAGATCGACGCGTCAGGCCTGCATGTGTTTCCCGGCGGCATCGATTCGCACGTCCACTTCAACGAGCCTGGCCGGACCGAGTGGGAGGACATCGCGCACGGGTCGGCGGCGCTTGCCGCCGGTGGCTACACGACCTTCATCGACATGCCACTCAACAACCTTCCGGTGACGACGACAGTCGAGGCGTTCGACCTGAAGCTCGAGGCGATGAAGCGCTCGTCGAAGGTCGACTTCGGGCTGTGGGGCGGGCTGGTGCCAGGCAACATCGACCAGCTGGAGCCACTGGTCAGGCGTGGGGTCATGGGCTTCAAGGCGTTCATGTGCCCGAGCGGGATCGACGAGTTTCCGGCCAGCGACCCCATCACGCTCCGCAATGGCATGAAGCGCATCGCGGACCTGGGCTCGATCCTCCTTGTCCATGCGGAGGACCCGGCGCGCCTCCTCATGCCGAGGGGGACCGGGGCGCTCGACTTCGTCCACTCGCGGCCGCCCTCGGCGGAGCGGGCGGCGATCGCACAGGCGATCGAGCTGTCGGACGCGACAGGCTGCCGTCTGCACGTGGTCCACGTCAGCACCGCCTGGGGCATGAGACTGATTCGCGAGGCGCAGCAAAACGGGCTCGACGTCAGCGGCGAGACGTGCCCTCACTATCTCCTGTACGGCGAATTAGACCTGGAGCGGCTCGGAGGAGCCGGCAAGTGCGCGCCGCCATTTCGCACCGCATCGGATCGCGAGGCCCTCTGGACGGCCGATGTGATCGTTTCCGACCACTCGCCATGCACTCTCGACCTCAAGGCGGGTGATGACTTCACCAGGATCTGGGGCGGGATCTCCGGCTGCCAGTCGACGCTCCAACTGCTGCTGGCCAATGACCGTCTCGACCTGCCAAAGGTGGCAGCGGTGACGTCCACCAACATCGCGCGCCGCTTTGGAATCGCAGGCAAAGGCGACATCGCCTCCGCACATGACGCTGACCTCTGGATCGTCGACCTGAAAAGTGAAGACGTGGTGCGGCGCGAAGACCTGCTCTACCGCAACGCGTTCAGCGTGCACGAGGGCCAGAGGATCCGCGGGCGAACGGTCAAGACGCTGGTGGGCGGTGGCGACCCCGGCAGCGGGCGGTTCATCCGGCCAGGTGCTTCCCGCAGAGCGGGCCCATCCTTCCCACGCTGGTTCCGCCACCCAGCCACCACTCGTCAAGGTGGTGGGGCTCACAGAAGCGCACCTCCCAGTTGCACCCCGGCCAGCAGCAGTACCCATACCTACTCGCCAGCGCCTTTCTCTGGCCCGGACTCGCCGTTCGCCGGGAGCGGCCGAGGTCCAGGATCACCCCTTTTCCGTCCGTCGTCAGCACGCTGGCCGAGCCGCAGCACAAGAGCCGCTTGGCGGTCTCGGTGCTGATCGGACCCACCCCTTCTAGCCGAGCGGCCGGCGCCCCCGCCGCCCCGGCCAGGGTTTCGGCGTTAACCACCACCATCAGCTGTGGCTTGCGCCCGCCTACACTCGGCAGGGCGCCCGACTCCAGCTGCCGCCGCATGACTTCGGCCAGCCCGTCGGCGTTGCGCTGCTCCGGAGTTCGCTGGTCGCCCTTGGGCGGGATGCCGGACACCGACTCGATGACCAATTTCAGCGCCGCCCCGTCCGCAGGCGGCAGGGCGCCGTCCATGCCCACCATGCCATCGGGCAGCGAGAAGATCTTCAGCCGCCTCTTGCGGTACTGCTCGGCCGCCTCCCGGGCCATGCCCTCGGCGTCCACTCGGTGGCGCAGGTCGCGCGCCGCCAGCCGGATCTGGGCTGGGTCTTTCTCTTTGGCCACCGAGAGCAGTTCGCCCTCCACCGCCAGGCCCATGTCCTGGGTCGCCCGCGCGATCTCCAGCGCGTGCTCGATGCCGATCTCGCCCCCCGCCAGCGCCTTCTGGGTCGAGTCCAGGTCTGGCAGCTGGCGCGCCAGCCTCACCTGGCGGTCCGCGGCAAAACCCGACATCTTGCACTCGTTGCGCACCCAGCTCGTGGATGAGGTGTGGCCGCTGGGCCCAAAGCCGCGCTCGCGATCGAAGGCCTCCAGCCGCCGTGCCCGCTCCAGCTCCAGGCGGCCGATGACCCGGCTCAGGCCCTTGATGTCCTGGCCAAGAACCACCGGCGCGATGCCGTCCAGGTCCTGGCGCGAGAGCAGATTCAGAGCTTTCTCAAGTAGCCTCAGGATCTGCTCAAACATTTGTTCGATTGTACCAAAAAACCGCCCCCTGCAATCCGATTTACAGGCCAAATTCCCACGGGATAACCGGGCGCACCCGGGACCGACTCGGTTCGGCGGCAACAACATCGCCAATGGGCCCCACGGTCACGACCGATGCCCGGCAGGACCACAAGCCTATTCGCACGCTGAGCGCGTAAAAGCCGAAGGGCCTTGTGCCTGATCCGCTCTGCCCGGTTGCGCGGTTTTTCTATTTTTCACCCCAGCGAGAGTTGGATGGCCCAACCGCGCCTGTCGAGGTCCTCGCGGGAATAAGTCACAGCACCACGATGGCTAATCTCGACCTGGTAGAACTTAGCCTCGGGCAAATTCGAGATCTTGAAAGGAAAACTGCAACTGAACCTGTCCGGGGCAGTCCCACCGCCCAGGCTTCCGGTCGCCAGGATCTTGCTGTTTTCATCCTTTA
>WNGG01001450.1_pt1 | contig 27360 bp, 29 predicted proteins | sample 5400661 | NCBI WGS metagenome assembly WNGG01 (sample SAMN13153372, study PRJNA577476) | soil metagenome | isolation source: 100 cm soil or saprolite under Garry oak tree replicate 1 | place: USA:California | collected 2016-06-15
GTGGATGTGGTGGAGATCATGCGGGGCGATCTCGCCAGGACGCTCTACGAGCTCACCAAGGACGAGGTGGAATACTGCTTCGGGGACTCCATCCAGGAGCTTAGGCAGGACGAGGCAGGAGTCGACGTGACCTTTGAGCGGGGCGGCTCCCGCCGCTTCGACCTGGTGGTGGGGGCGGACGGGCTGCATTCCATCGTGCGCACGCTGGTGTTTGGAGACGAAGCGCAATTTGAGCGCTATTGCGGCTACCAGGTCGGGGTCTTCACCACCGACAACTATCTGGGACTGGGCGAGGCCTCCATACAGATGTATGGTGTGCCTGGGAAACTGGTCGCGGTACGCAGTACACGAGGCAACCAAGTACTGGCCGCGTTTTTCCTGTTCAAGCAACCCGCGAAGCTACGCTATGATTACCATGATGTGGCGCAGCACAAGCAACTGCTGGCTGAGGTGTTTGCCGAAGAAGCCTGGGAAGTCCCCAGACTCCTGGAGAAAATGCACACGGCCCCCGACTTGTACTTTGATGCGGTGAGCCAGATCCGCATGCAGACCTGGTCCCACGGACGAGCGGTGCTGCTGGGAGATGCTGGCTATTGCCCGGCACTGCTGACTGGGCAAGGATCGACCCTGGCCATGATGGGAGCCTATATTTTGGCCGGAGAACTGAAGGTGGCGCTGGGCGATCATCAGCGAGCGTTTCACCAGTACGAACAGGCCTTCAGGCCCGTGGTCAGACAGGAGCAAAAAAAGGCTGGATCAAATGCCAGGATCCTGGTTCCCGCAACGCCTTTGGGCCTGTGGGCGAAAACTCACTTGTTCCCGCTGCTGGTGCCGCCTTTGCTGGTGGCGATAGAGCGCGGGAGGAGATTGCTCCCCATGTTCTCCTCAAGGCCCAGCAGGTTAAAGGACTATGGGGATGTGCTCCCGCCGTCTTAACAAAGGCGTGCTACTATGGGATCGGCGTGGAGGCTCTGGACAGAGGATCTCGTAGCTCTCGGTCTCAGCCCCAACTTGCACCACCATTTTGAAGCATATTCTGCCACTCCCCCCTGTGAAGCATATGCAAGTCGTTTTGGCCAGGTTATGGGTGAAATTTCAATCTTTTTAGTCAAGTTCGGGTACTTAATAAGCAACAACTTCGTTCTGTGGTTGGGATCTTTCTACCCCCAAGTATATCCCGTTTCATTCGTGCTGGTGCCTCGAAGAGGCATGCCTCTTTTTAGTATTTCGTTCTGGACAGTGAGTTCCCCGATAATCTTCTTCAAATCGTCGGGCGATTCGCCTGGCTCATAGCCCTGAGACTGCGCTTTCTGCTTGGGATCGCGCTTATCATGGAAGACACCGGCTGCATTGGCCTGAAACTCTTTTCTCCAGCGATGCAACATCGAGCTGGCGATCCCGAATTTCTTGCATACTTCCTCTTGCGTGGTATCCCGCTGCATGCTTTCCAGCACCACTTTCAGTTTGTACTCTGGTGTATAACTCTTCCGTTTCGTGTCCATTCGATCCAATACCTCTCCTTGTTGTTGTGTTTATTATATCAGGTACTGGACATGGTATACTTCTTCTCGAAAGTGTTAATTGGGGTCCGAGTATGATCCGACCAGAAAACAACGATAAGGACTTCCGAGAAGGTAGCTGATCGCACTAAAGCAGGTAAAAACCAGAAAGCGAGGTTTGCCTATGAGTGTCAGTCGCGTCAGGGCGAGGATTCGAGCTCCTCTCCCGCAGGTGTGGGAGTTTCTCATCAAGCCAGAAAATATGCATGTGTGGGAACCACTCACCCGGCCTGTGGCTGGCTTCGACCGACCATTCCAAGCGGGTGATCGTGTGACCCTCTATCGCCGTGACTTTTTCAGGAACCACAGCCAGGTGCTGCTCGTTGAAAAGGTGGTTCCCTACCACTCGCTGCACCTGCGCAACCTTGCGCCTGGAGCAGCCAGGATCAACGGGACAGCTACTCTCAGCGTAGAAGAGGCCAAGGATCGAGAGGCCACCTGGATGGAGTTTGCAATGTTCTATTCATTAGGCAGCGGCCGGGTACTGCAGTGGCTGGATCGCTTGTTGATCAATCCCATCCTACATCTGGTCCACAGCTACGGGTCCAATAAGGCTTTTCGCCGCTTGCAGGCTATTCTGGAGAAGCCTCACGCCTCGGTATCATCCTAGATCCGATCAGGAGGAACACAAAGGAGCATGATCAGGGAGCGAGCCTTCCTGATCTAGACTCGCAAGAGCCGCCAGTGGTGTGAGACCAGGATGGAGGCGAAGCGTACATGGTGCCTTGCCTCCATCCTGAAATAGAGAGGAGGAATACACTATGGGTCTGACAGTCTGTCCCGCCGCCGTCGTCGCGGCGCCGGTCGAGGTGGTCTGGGGGAACCTCGTCCAATGGGAACGCTGGCCCAAGTGGCGGAACGATGTCCAGGTAGAACGTATTGAACCAGAAGGTCCAGCCACCGTAGGCCAGACCATCTACTTCGCAGGAAAAGTCTTGGGCCGCACCTTGCACTTCAGCTTCAAGGTCGAAGAGGTCAATCCCGAAAGATACCAGCTCGGCCTGCATGGTTTTTTGCTATTGGGACTGCAAGGGAAAGCACACATCTCCTGCACTCCCATCGACGCGACCACCTGCCGCGTCCAATATGTTGAGACTGCCATCTTCCCCCCAGGCTGGTGGGGTTGGTTCCTCGAAACATTTGGCGCGAAAACAATCGCTGCCAGCAGCGATGATTCCTTACAGCGCCTCAAGCGTGCCTCTGAAAGACAGTATCAGCAAGCGCAGACGGAAGGGAAATAGATGACAAGTTCTACTGCCTCCTGTGCATAGCTTGAAGCGCAGGATGGATGAGCAGGCGACTCGTTCAGGGTCTCGCGGAAGTCGACCGACCTGCGCATGTGTGATTTTACCCATAAACTGGAAATTTCCATGAAGCATATTGTGGCCAAAGGCTTCGATCAGGAGTGACTCTACCGCCCGCTTGCTTGAGAAGACGTGCAGGATATCATGGCCGCGATTTTGATTTGTGGAGCATAAGCTGGCAATGAATTTTCTTTCCATTTGTCACAGAGAAAAACACGCTGCTCAACAACTTTCTGTACCAGATATGCCGCAAAGCGGCCACTTAATGCTTCACTAGTGGTGAGTCAGTCAAGTCTTTTGTTGATTTCTCTTTAGATCAAGCATACGAGCCAATCGTTCAAATCTATGACTTCTAGGATACCATACTGTTTACTATATTTATTTAGTGTAGCAATGGTTGTGTCTAAATCCACATTATGGGCAGCAAGTATTTCGGTGAGCCGTTCGCGGAATGGCAAGAGCGAACAGCAGATGTCTAGAAGCGCGAGTGCCTCTAATGTCGATCTGTCTTTGCCCAAAAGCTCATAGTAACCGCGCTTGGACATTATTTTCTTACACTCATCGAGCTTGTCGCTAGGTACAAAGGACAATGAATACTGAAGATATAGATTATCAACAATATCTGTTAGCGATCCTTTCACGTGGTTAAGCGAGATTTTGATCCAGTTCTTTTCAACAATCTCGTTAAGCGCCTCAGTTAGGTCCTTATCGACCTTATCGATTTGCTCTAACTGTACCCCAACACGCTGTAGCTCCATGAACTCGGCACGGCTATTTCTCTTCGCTTCTGAGTCGGGGTCGACGCGATCAAAAAAAATGCTCCCAACCAGCTTGCCTTCGCGAGTGATTGTTACCACCTGATACGTGTTAAACACAGAGAAATAGAGGTCTATAGAGCCTTCTCCCCTCCCCTCTGTGGCATCTGGTGTTCCACGTACATACAGGAAATTCTTGATTACCTTGTCGCCTGTTGGAGTGTTGTAGTAGAATGATACTTTTTCTTCTTCAGTATCTCCTTTAAGGCGTAATGCCATAAACGTGCTGTTGTCCTGCGCTATTGTACTAAGGCCATCATTGTCGATTGAGACTGACACAGGGAGGCTCCCAAGGTGCATAAATGGGCGTCGTAAAAAGATATTCTGCTGTATTTGCTGCAAAATATTCCAGTGTTCACCATCATTCTCGTTCTGATCCGATTTGCCGTTGATCTCATCTGAAAGGACCTCATCTGAAAGTGCTCGCAGTCGCTCTAGTCCCAGTCTGGCGGTGGGCGTATTGTTGAATATCTCTAAAAAATGGGTTGTTTCGTTGGCTTCAAGACCTGCAATTTCTTTCTCGAAACGGGCAAGGTTCGTTGCCAAGTCGGAGGCGAAGAACTGGTCGATGCGCTTTTGAAATGCCATTGCTATAGTGTTAGCTGTTCGTATCTCGCTTATGCTTGGTTCGAGCAAGGCGGCAACCAAGCCGAGATCGTGATAAAAGAAGTTTCTCAGATAGGTCAGGAACAAATCGGTCTCGAGAAAACGGGTCGATTTTGACAGTCCAAAGCGGCGTAGGTTTTTTACAAAAAGGTATCCTGCCAGGTAACAATCGACAGAGGGTTGTAGCCGTTTGGCGAGCAGCGCAGCTTTGCTCTTAAGAGTCTGCTCGTTCAGGCGTGCATCAGCGAGGATCAAGAGTAGTGAGCGCATATCTCGCTCGAGCTGGTCAAATGAAGCACTAAATCTCAGCTCATCTGCATCCTCTTTAAAGAACTGTAGCGACCATGTGAGAGGAGCTGATTGCACGGATGAAGCTGATGGTGTTGCATCGAATTGAGCAAAGAGTGCCAGGCCTTCGGCAAGTGGCCTCATTAAGCTCGTTGCTACCTCGTAACGAACGAGGTCATCCAGCAAATCTGACAACGCACCAGGAGACTTCTGCGCTTTTAAGGCATGTTTGCATGCCCTGAACCGTAAATAGGTGAGCGTTGAGCCTACAGGAGATAAAAAGCACCAATGGTGTGTTGCTTCATGAAGAAAAACGGGGCGATAATGGTCCGGTGATTTACTCGATACAAATAATTTTCTCAAATCTCCGGTGCGTTGCACTTCGGAAAGAAACATCGCGTTGGTAGTGAGATCGGTCCAGCTGCGCCCACTCATTGAGCAATACCTATCCGAGGGGAATTGGTCATTCATGATCTCCTCCTAGGAGAGTAGCCTGGGATCGATGTCAATGCCTAGCTGCTTAACTAACTCGGCTTCTGGAGCTGTGCTACTGCTGAGATCTAATTCGAGAGTTACGACCTCACGTGTACCATCCTTATGGAACTTCTCGACAGTTTTCTTGAAGTGCTTTGTCTGTTTATTTTTCATTAACCACGCACTCAAGGCCTTCAAGCTTGCTACAGAGATGATAATGATGGCTGTTATCGTGGCTGGCTCGCCGTACCTGCCTGGTTCGATCGGTTGGGTCTCGAACTGCACTATGCTAGGATCAAGACTATCCTCTAACTCAATAACATCTAGTTCGTCCAGGCCAGGGAGTCCAATTTTGGTGATTTCTCTATTCATATGTCTCTGTTCTCCTTGATTGCAAATATATGACCAACAAAAGCATAGGCAGTGTACTCTCCATATTATATACGTTTCTATTTCCTATTTTTTGTTTTTTGATCATCATAGAGTAACCTCTACTCTGTCATCAATCCAGGAATAGCCTGGATTGATGACAGAGTTTTGACTTATTTCTCACTTGTGAAGTATAAAGCGCCGATCAACTTGTGAAGCATAAGCTGGCCTAGGTGGCCACTAATTCCTACAAATCACAATCGGGATAGAGGTAGAGAGGAAAATGAAAACTGTTATTTGATGTTTTGGGAGACATTATAATCTTTTCGGAAGGGTGTCTAGTGACCTGCACATGGGCAAACTGTTCGCCTTTGGTCATTCTACTAGTCAGAAGAGCAATGTTATCTTCTAGCATATGCCTCATAACAGCAGGTCTTGGCATACTATGAAAACCTCTTGAGCGACCCGTATAGTATGTGTATCTTACATCGAATGGACGGTATGATATTTTAATTAGGTAGCTATCTGCAAGTTCTGTTTGTTTTAAATCAGCTTGGGCTAGGGCTACTTGCCAATCTCTCGAATCTTCCCCAAGGTTTAGATCTTGTCGGGCAGTTTCTACTGATGTTGAGATAAACTTGTGGAGGACATGTTTTGTCTCCTGCGCTGTCATATGCACTGCTAAATCGTCTCGTGAAGTCACGATACCTACAGAATTGACAGGCATGACATCTGTGATTTTAGAACCCCGTTCGTATTCTGGTAAAAGAGCTGTATCTTGTGGTACAAAGAGGTAGAAAGGAGACTGTGGTGAGAGTGTTATCCATTCTGTTGTAGTAAGATCGTTTTCCGCTAGCCAGTGATACTTGCCGCCAATGAGCTGCTGTCCCTGTAACGTTTTATTGTATACTTCGCGTACTCCCCACAAGTGGGAGTGGTGTATAGTCACTTTCCGCTTTTCAACTTGTTGGTGCTTGACAAAGATACCAATGGCTACACCTTGTTGAATATCAAAGACATTTTCATCCTTCGAGCCATCAGGACAACGCTCTTTTTTCTTGCTGTTGCCATGTAGATCGAGCACATAGATCTCATTAAATGTTTTCATTAAACTCTGCCGTAATCCTCTAAAAGTCGGGTTATCTAAGTAGCCGTGATTACAAATGAAGGCAAGAATACCATAACCTGTTTGTTCAATACGCCATTGTGAGAACCGGATAAACTTCACATAATCATCCTGCAAACCCTTCGGATTACGCTCTCCTAAAGGTCTATTATCAACTTGATAGTAGTCTCTAACGAGGTTGCTTATCCACTTTCCTGTATTAGCTGATTCGTAAGAATAAGGTGGATTGCCAATAACCACCATCACCGGGCTATCTTGCTTCACTCTGGCTGCCTCGTTGGCCTCGTCGGAAATAAAACTACCCAGCAAGAGGCGCGAACGGCCCAGGACTTGTTCTAATGTATTGGTTAAATAGATGCCCAGGCGTTCATCTGATTTGAAGTCATAGGCCCAGCTACTTCTCTCGTCTACAGGGAGATCGAGGGCTGCCAGCTGCATGCCGAGTTTGAGATGGGCTACGGCGTAGGGAGCCATCAGCAGTTCAAAGCCAAAGAGACGTGGCAGCAATTGATCACGCACATAGCTTGACCACATACCGGCGTTGCCCATCTGGCGATAGGTTTCACGAATCTGATCAATGATGGAGTATAAGAACGTGCCCGTGCCACAGGCGGGATCAAGGATCAGCACACGCGGCGAACGTTGCGTGTATCTTTTACCCTGATCATCGGTATGGGTTACGGTCACCATCGAGGTATCGGCCAACCCGTCGAGGCAATCGAACTCTTCGCGCAAGAGATGATCAACGGAGCGCACTATATAGGAGACAACTGGCTCCGGTGTGTAGTAGACGCCACGGAGTTCACGCAACTTGGGATCGTATTGGGCCAGAAACGTTTCGTAGAAATGCACAATCGGGTCTTCCTGGCGCGTGCGCTTGCCGAAGTCTGACAGCACGGCCTCCATGTCGGTTGTCCCAAGGACCTGGGTCAATTCGTTTACAAAGCCAATAAAGGGTTCGTCGTCAAAATCGGCACCTGCAATCGTGTTGAACAGCTTGCGCAGGAAGGGATTGGTACGTGGTATCTCTTTGGCCGCGTCACGCCGGTTGAACGGCTCCTGGCCCTTATGATTGTAACGTGCTGCGAAGAGACCGTAGGCCAGAGTCTGTGCGAACATATCTGCAAAGTCTGTGGTTGGTAGGTCAGGCAGCAGCACCGTCTTGAACGCCTCGTACAAGCCTGCTAGGGTGTCGGACGCCTCTTTCTGCTCAAAGGCGGTCACCGTCACATCGCGAATCATATGTGCCAGTCGTGCCATGCGCCTGGCTAAATCCTCTGGCTTGCGGATCGGTTCAGCGCTCTGGTTGAGGAAACTGTACAGCAGGTTGTGTACGGTTTCTACCTCTGTCTTGTTGAGTACGAGTGACTTTCCGCCCTGGGGAGTCGCTAAACGTGCCGTCATCTGTTTCTGGCTTTTCACATACCAGCGAAACTCGACATAATCTGTCAAGAGCAGATTGTCGAGCGCACGCAGGTAGCGGCCCATCTGTTCGTCTTTCTCAATTTTGTCCAGCGAGATGCCAATATCTTTCGCTTCGATGTAGCCAACTGTCAGAGGTACGTTCGCTGTTGAGCGTAACACGACATAATCAGGAGCTCCACACGCCACCCGCTTTGGCTCATTGACCGCTGTGATGTCAGGAGCCAGCTTCGGCAGCATCGTTTGCAGGCTGGAACGATAACTATGCTCTTTAGATATGCCAAGCTTATAATAGTGCTCAATCTCTTTCAAATAATCGCGTAAAATGCTCTCATGTGCGCTGGTTTTATGCGGCATCTCGACCCTTTCCATTCCCAACGGTCTATTTTCTGTGCAGCCAGAGTGGATGATCGCTACTTGCTGGTTGCCTCGTCAGTTTAACGCATAGGGGAGTTTAGCGCAAGATATCTCATGAGGGTCCCCAAACCCTTGACAAAAATAGTATGGCAGCTTATAATATACATAGATAGTAAGGTGCCATAGCAGAGAGGGGAGCAACGAAAAGAGGGAACAGATGGAACGTACATTTCGCCTTTTGCCACGATACCAGGTCTTGTTTGATCTTGCCTGTCACATGCCCGCAGTGGATACCGCCTCGGTGAAAACGTACTTCTTCTTCTTAAAGGTTGCTCACGATGTCTTTGCCGCTCAACAGGCGTTCTATGATCGCTTCGAACTCTCGGAAGGAAAAATGGTCGTCCTCCTGTTGCTCCACCAGGCTCCCCACTATCGCCTGACGCCCTCAGCACTGGCTGAAGCCGCCGAAGTGACGCGTGGAACAATGACAGGGTTGCTGACCGGCCTGGAGCGTTCCGGGCTGGTCAAACGCACGGAACATCCCGAAGACGGGCGGATGTTTAGCATTGAACTCACACCATCAGCGCTTGATCTTTTTGAGCAGATGCTGCCCCAGCGTTTCGAACACATCGGAGAGTTTATGTCCTCTCTCACAGAGGAAGAGCAGCACCAACTGCGTGCCTTGCTTGAGAAAATGAACCGTGGACTTCCAGCACTCGGCACTTCGTAATGTTTTTTTATCACTATAGTAAGCCGCCTTAGTAGATTGAAAGCAAGAGGCATGAGTGAGTCACGACACCACCACTCGCGCCTGGGTTCTGTCCTTACAGGAGGGACATATCATGAACGAAGATATCGATGCCGTCAATCGTATGCGTGCCATCACTCTCTCACGAGAATATGGCAGCGGTGGGGGTGAGATTGCCTCCCGTCTCGCAAAGCGCCTGGGGTGGGCCTTAATCGACCACGCCATTGTTGAACGCACCGCACGCGAGCTGGGCACGAGCCAGGAGGAGGCAGAGGCGCATGATGAGCATACCGAAGGGAGAGTCTCACGGGTATTGAACAGTATGCTCTACCTCTCTCCAGCTTCCATGGTCATAGCTCCACCAGAAGCATTTCTCTCGGACGAGGTGTATCGCAGTGCAGTGAATAAGCTTGTCAGGGCAGCCGCCGTGCGAGGGCATGTGGTGATCGTGGGACGAGCCTCTCAAGTGATCCTGGCCGGTCTGCGAGATGTCTTGCACGTGCGCATTCTCGCCCCCTTTGAAAAGCGTGTGGCTTATGTCATGCAACGCGAAGGACTGGATCAGCACGCAGCCGAGTCTCGCATCCACACGAAAGATCATGACCGGGCGAGGCACCTTGAGATGGAGTACCATCAAAAATTGGAAGACGGGCATCTGTACGATCTCGTCTTGAACACGTCTCTGCTTGATCTGGAGAGTGCCGTTGAAGTCATTTGTTTCACATTACACGAGAGAGCCCTTGGGCTTGCAACGAAAACGGGCGAGCTCGGGCCTGCCAGAGGAGTGTCACGATACCCCAATCAGCCGGGAGACTTCCGCCTATTGACACACCGATTCGAGGAATAAACCGATGAAAAAGACGCGAAACAACAGAGAAGCCTCAGTGTTGCCAACGGGCGCTACCAGCGCCTAAGAAGTCCCATGACTTCCCGCCGCTCGTGCGGTCAGGCAACCATGAGGAAACATTTTTTCGAACAGAACAGGAGTAAACAGATGAAAGTTCTCTATACTGCGGAGGTGACCGTGACTGGCGGACGGAGTGGACTGGCACGATCAAGAGATGGCGCATTGGAAGTGAAGATGAGTGTGCCAAAGGAGATGGGCGGCTCAGGCGGCCAGGGAACGAATCCGGAACAACTCTTCGCCGCCGGTTTCGCCGCCTGCTTCCAGTCTGCTCTCATGGGGGCCGCACGCCGCCAGCATCTCGATGCCAGCCCCTCGGTTATTACCGCCAAAGTCGGGATTGGACCGACAGGACGCGGCGGATATGGGCTAGAGGTCGAGTTGCACATCGAGTTGCCGGGAGTGGAGCGGTCCGTAGGCGAAGAACTGGTCGCGATCGCCGACTCGATCTGTCCCTACTCCAATGCCACCCGTGGCAATATCCCCGTCAAGCTGATCCTTGAGAAGCCGTCGCCCACCTCCCAAAGCCAGGCAGGAACGGACGTGAGTGGACAGCAGTGAAAGCCTGAAACCAAGCAAGGATGGATACGATGGCGCGTTGTGGAAGACCAAGGGCTACCCCTGCGACCGAGGCTTCCGCGAGGAACCTCTGCTTGAAGCGTCGTTAGTAGTGACCTCTTGGAAAGAGAACCAACAATGAGGCAGAAAATGTCATGCTGGTCAGCACCCGAATTTGAATGGTCTCTAATCACAATAATTCTCACACAGCTTCCTCCAGGAGGGTTCTACTCGCAAACTGGCTGTTATACAGGTCGGCATAGAAGCCATTTTTCGCAAGCAGCTCCTTATGTGTCCCCTTCTCAACGATGCTGCCATGATTCATCACCAGGATCAAATCTGCATCCCGGATAGTCGAGAGCCTGTGGGCAATCACGAAGCTTGTTCTGCCTTTCATCAGCTCACCCATCGCCTTTTGAATGAGAATCTCCGTTCGGGTATCCACGTTACTGGTCGCTTCATCCAGAATCAGGATCTCGGGATCAGCCAGGAACGCACGAGCAATGGTCAGCAACTGCTTTTGCCCCTGCGAGATGTTGGTCGCATCTTCGTTCAGGACGGTGTTATAGCTCCCCGGCAGTGTCCTGATAAAGTGGTCAGCATAGGCCGCTTTTGCTGCCTGGATAATCTCCTCTTCCGTGGCGGCCTCACGACCATAGGCAATATTGTCGCGGATGGTTCCATTGAAGAGCCAGGCGTCCTGCAGTACCATACCGAACGTGCGGCGCAACGGTCCGCGCCCCAGCTGCGTAATATCAACGCCATCAACCAGAATCTCGCCGCCGTTGACTTCATAGAACCGCATCAGCAGGTTGACCAGAGTCGTTTTGCCGGCGCCGGTCGGACCGACAATGGCGATCATTTGTCCCGGCTGGACATCGATGTTCATGTCCTCCATCAAAATGGCATCTTCCGAATAGCCGAACCGGACGTGTTCGAACTGGACCGCGCCTTGTGGATGCTCAATAACTTTCGCATCAACAGCATCCGGGATCTCCTCCTGCTCATCGAGCAGTTCAAAGATACGCTCAGCCGAGGCCATCGCCGATTGAATCACGTTGGCGATATTAGCCAGCTGGGTAATCGGCTGGGTAAACTGCTGAGCGTATTGGATAAACGCCTGCACATCGCCAATGGCAATCGCACCCTGCGTGACCATGATACCGCCGATCACGGCTACGAAGACATAGCCGATATTGCCCACAAAACGCATCAACGGCATGATAATGCCGGAAACGAACTGCGCTCTCCAGCCAGCGTTATACAGTTTTTCGTTGCTCTCGGTAAATTCGGCGAGGGATCGCTCTTCGTTCCCAAAGGCTTTCACGATCTTGTGGCCCGTATACATTTCCTCGACATGACCGTTGAGTTCTCCCAGCGCCCGCTGCTGTCCCCGGAAGTACTCTTGCGAGCGTTTCGCAATCACCGTCGTGATGACCAGACTCAGCGGGAGGGTCAGCACGACAATCAAGCTGAGGAGCCAGCTGATCGTCAGCATCATCACAATCACGCCCAGCAGCGTCACCGCCGAAGTGATCAACTGAGTGATGCTCTGCTGAAGTGTGGTACTCAGGTTATCCATATCGTTGACAGCGCGGCTCATTATTTCGCCATGCGTGCGCCCGTCAAAGTACTTCAGCGGCAGACGTGAAAGCTTTTCATCCACCTCTCTGCGCACTCGATACATCGTTCGCTGCGCCACACCTGCCATGATATATTGCTGAATGTACATGAAGAGAGCGCTGATCACGTACAACCCAAGCAAAATCAGCAAGACCGTCGCGATATAGCCGAAATCAATTGAAGGCGCTGGCTGGTGCCTGAGAATCGCCTGGTATTTCGCCAGCAGGCCATCGAACAGTTTGGTCGTCGCTAACCCCAGAATCTTCGGGCCGACGATGTTGAACACGGTACCTATGATAGCCGTGACAAGCACAGTCAATAAACGATATTTCTGCGGCAGGAAGTAGCCAAACAAACGCTTAGCCGTCCCTCGAAAATTCTTGGCTTTTTCCACCGGCCTGCCCATCGCGCCCCATCCGCCTCCACCCATCGGGCCGACGGGCCGCTGCTGTCCTCTTCGCTCTACACTCATGCGATTTCCTCCGCGATTTCTTCACTGGAAAGCTGTGAGGACACGATTTCACGATAGACCTCACAGGTTTCGATCAATGCCTGATGGGTGCCGATGCCGACCATATACCCCTCGTCCAGCACGATAATCTGATCCGCGTTCATGACGGTACTCACTCGCTGTGAGATGACGAACATAGTGGCATCGTGGATTTCCCATCTGAGGGCTTCTCGTAGTTTCGCATCGGTTTTATAATCAAGCGCCGAAAAGCTTTCGTCAAACACATAAATCTCCGGCTTGCGTACGAGGGCACGGGCAATGGAAAGGCGCTGCTTCTGTCCACCGGAAATGTTTGTGCCTCCCTGAGCAATCACCGCATCAAAGCCCTCATCCATGCCATCGATAAATTCCGTTGCCTGGGCAATGCCGGCTGCGTGCCTGACCTCTTTATCCGAAGCGTCCTCCTTGCCGTACCGGATATTTTCGGCAATCGTTCCTGAAAAGAGGACAGCCTTTTGTGGCACAAAGCCGATTTTCGCACGTAAATGTTCCTGCGACATCTCGCGAACATCCACGCCATCCACCAGGACCCGGCCGCTATCCACATCGTAAAAACGTGGGATGAGATTGACCAGGGTTGATTTTCCCGATCCCGTGCCGCCAATGATGGCAGTGACTTCGCCAGGGGCGGCTTTGAAGGAAAAGTGAGAGAGCGCAGGTTCTTCCGCGCCAGGATAGCTGAAGGTCACGTCCTGGAACTCCACATAGCCGCTTGTGTCTTCTGCACGCTTCACCTGTGCAGCATCGTTGATTTCAGGCTCCATCGCCAGCACTTCATTGATGCGAGTGGCCGAGGCCGAGGCGCGCGGGAGCATGACAAACATCATCGAGACCATCAACAGCGCGAATAGAATCTGCATCGCGTATTGCAGGAACGCGATCAGCGCCCCGACCTGCATATCTCCGTTATTGATGCGTATAGCGCCGAACCAGAGAATCGCCACGCTTGAAAGGTTCAGCACGAACATCATCAAGGGCATTAACGTCGCCATCATCTGGTTCACCCTGACGGCAATGTCGGTCAGGTCGGCGTTCGCTTCGTCAAAGCGCTGCTCCTCATGCTTTTGGCGATCAAACGCGCGCACCACACGCGCCCCGGTCAAACCTTCATCCAGAATGAGATTGAGTTTATCCAGCTTCACCTGCATCCGGCGGAATAAGGGAATAGTTTTGCTCAACAGGATCGCGATAGCACCTACCAGGATGGGAATGATCACCACCAGAATCCAGGAGAGTCCGACATCCTGGTTGAGCGCCAGAATAATCCCGGCAATCAACGTGAACGGGGCCGTGATCATCATATTCAGCATAATGATCATGACCTGCTGCACCTGCGTTGTATCGTTGGTGGTGCGGGTAATCAGCGAGGACGAGCCCATCGTGTCGAACTCGTGCAGCGAAAATTGTTGCACATGCGTAAAAAGCCTGGCCCGGATAATTTTGCCAAAACCGGTCGCCACCTGAGAAGAAAAGAAAATGCCGATGACTGCCGCAAGGACGCCCCCGAGAGTCACCAGCGACATTATGCCGCCGGTTCGCCAAATGTAGCCGGTATCGCCTTTGATAATCCCGTAATCGACAATATTCGCCATCAAGGTGGGGAGATACAGATTGGACATGGCCTGCCCAAAGGCGAGCAGGACGACCACAATGAGTATCAGTCGATACGGTTTCATGAACCGCAACAGTTTAATCATACTTCCTCATTTCCGTTCCAGTATGAGTGATTCATGCTGGCTGCTTTCTCGTTGTAGTAGCGAAACACCTGCGATAGAAGCTCGGCAAGCTGGTTGCTTTGTTCCTCTCCCAGGTACTCAATCAGTCCGTGAAGAGAGGCGGAAAAAGCTTCCGCAGCCTGCTGGGTGACCATTTCACCTCGCTCCGTCAGCGAAATGCCGACGGCACGCCTGTCTGTTGGATCGATGTTGCGCTCAATTAATCCGTTAGCTTCAAGGCCTTTCAGCAATTGGGTAATGGTTGGCGAGGTCACATGAAGCATTTTGCTGATCTCGGAGACCTTCACTTCAGGGACATCAGGCTTCGCCCCTTTTTTTACACAGAACAGAACCCTGATTTCGCTCGGCTTATAGCCCGCAATGGAGCGTTGATGCCATCCAGCCTTATGGAATTCCTGAAAGGATCTTAAAAGCTTCTGCGCTGTTGGATTTGTACCCGTCTCCATATACTCACCTCCAAGGTGAAATAGATTGGTAAATTAATTTGGTATCTAATTTAGTAGGTAACCTAATTATAATGCGGAATGACTGCATTGTCAATGGTTTTGGTAAGTCATATAGGAGACCATTCAAATTCGGGTGCTGGCTCACGCACCCGAATTTGAATGGCCTCGTGGAGAGATGCGATACCCTTGACTTTTTCGATATTATAGGCTACTATCACTTATGTGTAAGTTGTTTAGGTGATAGTAACCTATGGAAGAGACATGTATACGTATTCAGATATATTAATTCTGGTCCTGCTATCGAACGAGCCAATGCATGGCTATGAGATCAAAAAGCGTGTGGAACAGGTACTTGGTGGCTCTGTTTCACTCAATAATAAGGTGCTCTACCCGGCATTAAAGCGCTTCGAGGAGATGAAGGCAGTGGAACGCGAAGTTGTGCGGCAGGAGGGGAAACCTGATCGGCACATCTATCGCATCACCGACCATGGTCTCGAGCTGATGCAGATGCTTTTGCAAAATTCCTCAGCGGAGATTCTACGCAATAGCGCAGAGTTTCTCGTGCGCGTGTCATTGTTCGCGCTGATCGAACCAGAAGCACGGTTAGAGATTCTACGCACGAGAGCCGAGATTGTCAGCAAGAAGATTGCTCATACTCAAGAGATGAGGAGACTTGCTCAGGAAAATAGGGCCGATGCGTTTGCCGAGGAGGTCATTGCTTTTAATGAACAGCAGGATCGACGTGAACTTGAATGGATTGAGTCATTGATGCGCAAGATTTAGCTTGAAAAGGAGAAAGCAAGCATGGACAAACAGGAAGATTTGGTCATCTACCTGTCAACCTCAATCGTCAGTTCATTTGGTGCCAAGAAACGTGAGGCCCTCGCGTTGCCACGCTTTCAGCGGGCAAGAGAGCGTGTTATGGAGCTAGGGTATAAAATCGTTGAGGCGCACAGGTCTGCACCTGCTCATGACCGTAAGCCTGATCTGGTAGACGAAGCCTTGGCGAGGGCAGCCGCCCGGCCCGAGGTCTATTCTGAAACGCGACTGGCATTCGGTGGACTGGGACCGCTGTTAGCAGGATTGGAGACAGTCGCCAGAACAAACACCTTTATGCTCTATGCCCTGTTGACCAACCCAGATGCGCTCAAGCGTGTAGTGAATGAAGCCGACCTCGCCTTTGAGCAAGGAGTACTCAATTGGGAGGCACTCAAGTCCATGTCTGCCACACAGGGCGCGGCCATGGAAACACTACGCATGTATACAGGAGGGGGATTTGGCGCGATTGTTGCGAAACCGCTCACCTTTGCTGGCTATCGCCTGGAGCCAGGTGATGAAGTGCTTGTGGCCATGACGGTTCCGCACTTCCTGCCGGAACTGTTTCCGCATCCAGAGACGTTTGATATTGATCGTTATCGCTCACCACGGAACGAACATCGTCAACGCGGCGCATATGCACCCTTTGGCTTGGGCGAGCATACCTGCCTGGGGGCAGGCATCGCCGAAATCCAATTAATGGTGATTACTGCTACATTGCTCCACACCTATAGGTTTGAACTGGACCCGCCAGACTACCAGTTAATGCCGGGTCAACAGTTGACCATTGAGGATGATGTCTATGGCATGTCGGGCAAGCAATTCTGTCTCAAGGTTGCCACTAAGCGGTAGTAAAAAATACAGTGAGCTCTTCAGGTGTAATTGCAAGAATTCATAGCAACTGGAGCCTGTGTATGATTAACTATGCACAGGCCCCCCAAGAGAGCTTTGTCTACCTTTCTTCGATAGCGTGCTGCGTCCAGTGACCGTAGTCTTCATCGAGTTTCCTTTGTCTCTCGTTCACCTTGTCTGCATACATGTGGGCATCATGGCTGACGTCGAAGGAGCGGACAATGCGGTCATGGGGTCTCGGTTTTCCGTCCAAGCACAGACGCTCCCGGATCACAAAAACCTGCTCAGTGAGACGTTGGACATAGTAGCGGTCTTCCTTCATCATGCTCCCCCCGACGGGATCCGGCAAGGAGATTGCGGTAATTCTTGCTTGCTCATTCGTTGTTTGCTCACTTCCTGTGCTCCTAATGGGCACTTATCGTTTTGGCCTGTGACGTGGCAGAGAAAAGAGACTTGGCGTACCAATAGTGGGGCTAGGCAGCATGACCATCCTGAATGGTGGTACTTCCCGGCCTTCGTTCTTTTGCTTTCAGGCGTGTGTTGCGGTCTACTTCACTGAGGTCTGCCCTGGATATATGTGCCTCATCTAATATTGTTTTGCCGAGGATGGCTCCATCCAGGTCTGCTCCACGCAAATCAGCTTTGCTGAGATCTGCTCCACTGAGGTCTACCCTGGATAAGTTCGTCTTATCCAACTTTGCTTTGCCGAGGGTGGCTCCATCCAGGTCTGCTCCACGCAAATCGGCTTCGCTGAGATCTGCTTCCTTCAGATTCGTGCGGCAGAGATTGGCATTGCGGACGTCTGCCCGGTGCAGGCGTGCCTTCAAGAGATTGGCGCCGCTCAGATTGGCACCCTGGAGATTGGCATTGCGCAAGTCAGCTTCCCGCAAGTCAGCTCCACTCAGATCTGCTTCTTGCAGATTGGCTTCAGTCAGGTCTGCTCCGTGCAGGTCCATTCCGCGTAGGTCTGCTCCGTGCAGGTCTGCTCCGTGCAGGTCTGGCTCTACAGCCTGGACATCAGGATAGTCTCGTCGCCACGTATTCCAAAGGGCTTTTCCAGATGAAAGAAGCTCAAGAGGATTCTGTCGTACCATAAAGCTCACTTCCTTAGTTTGTTGTTCTTTCGTATAGAGACATATAAGAACGCTCAGTAAGCATCTTTCAGACGCGATCATGGTATTGGTTGCGTTTCTTTTCTCTCGCTCGCTTCTCGGCGTCGCGATAGATCATATAGCCAAAGGCGCACGCAAAGATCACGAGGACGAGGATCAGGAAGATGAACGGTTGCATAATAATATCCTTTACTGTTGTACTCCAGACACGTGTTTTACTCAAAAAACAAACATGCCTTTTCTAGTAAGGTCATCCACCTCCGGGTGGAGGGAGACAGTGGGCACACAAGCGAGCGAGCGAACAAGACCATTCCAGAAATCACGCCCCTATGATGGGGAGATGTGAACATGAAGACAGGTGAGCCGAAGTATTCACATGGTGGAGAGGTATTCTAAGTGTCAATGCATCCAGGAACATGACTTCAGAGGCATACCTCATAGGAATATCTATGAGACTCTTTAAGTATACAGTATTTTTTATAAAAATGCAATATTTCTCAAAAGCCTGGGTGCAGTTCACTTTTTTGCGAAGCATGATGACCGCAAGGGTCATCACTACTATATACGACTGTATCGGCCTGCGGAGCCGTCGTATAGTAGTGATGACCCTTGCGGTCATCATGCTCACATGCTACACACTCTACAAAAAAAGGAACCACACCCTAGGCAGGCAGGGGTGCGATACCCTTGATTTTTTTGATATTATAGGTTATAGCTGAGAGGAGTAAGACTGTCTCTGCAACGCAATCCATAAGCAGAGCATAACAGCGGTCAGGCCAATGACGTAGGGCAGAAGCGACCAGAGGCCAACGTGCTGGGCCAGATTTCCAGCCAGCCAGGGGAATAAGGCGGCCCCCATACTTCCCAGGCTAGCCATGAAACCGACGGCCCCAGCTAGAATGCGGCTGGAGACCAATTGCGACATCAAGGCAATGGTGGTCGGGAAGATCGGTCCCAGGCAAAAACCTGTCAAGAATAGACCAATGGCAGCGACTGCTGGCAGCGGCAACAACCAGACAAGCAGCAATCCGGCAACAACACCGAGCAGGCAAAGCTGAATGAGGCGTTTGTCCCCTATACGACGGGCTACACTCCCTAGCAGCAACCTGCCTAATGTCAGCCCGAACCAGTAACCGCTCACCGTCCACCCTGAGATCAGGGGCATGCCATGACGCTCCACTGTCAACAAGCTGTAGCTCCAACTACCCAGGCTGACTTCTGATCCGACATAGAATAGCAAAAAGAGAGCGGCAAGCCAGACGACACGCAGTTTGAGCGTCGTCAACAGCACATTGCCCTCGCTCTTCTCCAGCTGTCTTTGTGCTACAGTCGTCTGCTCGCGAAAGATAATTCCCAATCCCAACAATAAAAGCAGACTTATGCCGACCCAGAGCATGTACACACTGTTCCATCCCCAGTTCAGCACCAAAATGGTAGAGGCCACTACCGGACCAAGCCATGCTCCTATGCCATAAAAGGCATGCAGGTAATTGAGCAGGGTCGTATTATTCGGGAGCAGGGCAACATACGAATTGAGACCTGCATCGATCATAGCCATGCCAAACCCTAAAATGAGCAGAACGCTCAGCACAACCGCAAAGGGAGGCATGAAGCTCAGCGTAGCTGAGCTCAACAAAAAGAGGATTGTGCCTAGCATCAAGAAGCGTTTATGCCCTAGTCTTTCGACGAGCAGCCCATTATTAAACGAGGCAATAAAATAGCCAATCGTAGTCGCTAAAAATAGCAGGCTCACGGTAGCGTTATCAACGTTATAGTGTGTGCGTAGGCTGGGCAAGAGTACGCCTACAGCACCATCATTTGCGCCGATCAGGACGAAGGCGAAAAAAGCGAGTACAACATTCAGACGAAAAGAAGAGGACTGCGCAGTGCGCACTCCCTCATTTTGCAGCGTTTTCATAGTTCTTTGTGTTTCCAGGTAATAGATTTCGTAGAGGTGCTTCCTTACAATGAATTAGACAAAGTGACACTTAAGAGAGGGGCCAAGATTGTGTGATCTTTCTTCCTACCTATGGCAGTATATCACACTTATAGGTTTAGCCTAGAAGATCAAGGATAGAAAGTGGTCAATTGCTTTGTGATGCCCTATAATCATTAGTAGAGTCAAAATAAACCATATACGGCGATCACTACGCCAATTATAGAGACAAAGATACCTATGCAAACACCTCTTGATGCGATGCGCCTTATCCACTGGGCCAGCGGCGCACCCATGTCTAGAAAATTACCTATCAATGACCCAACTCCAGACCCAGGTCTATTCGGCCCAGACTCAATAACCTGGCGCTTGCATGAAGAACAATGGTTGATCACGGCAGGCGCACGCGCATTTTTATTGCAAGCTGCCCATCCCAAAATAGCTCAGGGAGCACTTGACCATAGTGGTTTCGCCGAAGATCCCTTTGGACGCGTGTATCGTACCATTCAGGGCATGGCCATCTTAATCTTTGGTACCACTCAGGAGGCCAATGCGATGGCTCGGAATATCAATCGCTTGCACCATACCGTCCAGGGGACACTTCCTGAGAGCATCGGGCGTTATACAGCAGGTGAGACGTATAGTGGTATGGAACCCTTAGCTCTCTTGTGGGTGCATATCGTTTTCGTTGATAGCATGCTCACCGCCTACCAGACTTTTGTCGGCCCACTTTCAGAGGCCGCGTGCGAACAGTACTGGCAGGAATCCTGCCGCTATGCACGACTCCTTGGATTAACCGATGCAACCCTACCGACCAGTTATGCTGCTGTGCAGCAATACATGCGCGAAGCACTTGCTTCAGGGGAGATAGCGATTGGACCGGCTGCCCATTTGATTGCCCAGAAGGTTCTCTATCCTCCAATGCCAGTGTGGCGCAGGCCATTGTGGATGATTGTGCGCTTGATCACAGTTGGCCAACTTCCAGCAGACATCAGGCAAGCATATGGACTGCGCTGGGCCATGGAACAGCGGGTAGGATTTCGCATTGCGCGTGGCATCGGGCATCTCCTACGCCGTCTCTTTCCTAATGCACTCGGTAGATCGCCTCTGGTGAATTTTGCCAGGCAACGTGTCCGGGGAGAGCAGGCTCTCCATCTTCGTGGATGAATTGTTGGGCACTGCGTGTGGTTCCTACTGAAGGGGGCTTGATAGACGAGATGAGGTCGGCAATGTATCAGACAACACTTTTCGATGATGAGCGCGTGGAGCAGCACCACATTGTCAATGTGGCATCAGTGCCGCAACGCAGTCCCTTTCGATATCCGGGAGGCAAGACCTGGCTCGTTCCACATGTTCGACGCTGGTTACGTCGGCGTCACCAGCCACCGTGCGACTTTTTTGAGCCATTTGCCGGCGGTGCAATTGTCAGTCTCACTATTGCGTTTGAGCAACTCGCACGTCATGTCATTATGGTGGAGCGTGATGAGGAGGTAGCGGCGGTCTGGGACACGATCATGGGCGATGGCGGGGAATGGCTTGCACATGAAATTGTGAGCTTTCACCTGACTCCTGAGACAGCGAAGGATGTGCTTGACAAGATAGCACTGACGCGCAGAGAACTCGCGTTCCGCACAATCCTCAAGAATCGCGTCAATCACGGCGGCATCCTTGCCCCTGGCTCCGGTGTGCTCAAATATGGAGAGAATGGCCGCGGGATCACGTCACGCTGGTATCCTGGCACACTGAGGCGTCGTATTCTCGACATTCTGACCGTCCGCGAGCGGGTCACCTTCATTGAAGGTGATGGGCTTGAAGTCATGCGGCAGAACGCGCACCGCATGGATGCTGTTTTCTTTCTTGACCCGCCCTACACGGCGGCAGGGAAAAAGGCTGGCCAGCGTCTCTATACCTACTTTGAGATCGACCACGAAGAACTCTTTCGTATTGCCGCCACTCTCCAAGGCGATTTTCTGATGACCTATGATGACGCTGAAGGGGTGCGCGAGCTCGCCGCCCGCCACGGTTTTGCTACGCGTCTCGTCGCAATGAAGAACACCCATCATGCTAAAATGACAGAATTGCTCATCAGCCGGAACCTTGATTGGGTATAAGTAGAGGGCACGGCATTTTTCCCTCGCAAAACCCTGTCTTTTTCAAAGGAGCTTTGCCTCCTTGAAGCCGCGAGCTGTTGGGAGGACGCGCTCTACAATTTCACGCGTCCCCTCAAGACACTGCGCCTGCAGGTGGGGCCCGATCCCACTCATCCCGACTTTCTGCCTCGTGCGCCTGCTCAGGCTGCTGGCTTGACTGACCATATCTGGACCGTGAAGGAACTCCTGACCACCGTGCTGGTTCCTCTGGCTATCAACACTTAATCGGGAGACTACCACATTTCGCATTCGTGTGAAAATGACCGTTCGCACGATCTTGGAAGCCTGTGAATGTTCTGTTTGCTGCCAGGAAAAGTTAGGCTCATGGCCACTCTTGGGGCATACAGGTCGCTTGCTACGCTCGACACTTCTCAAAGAGGAGCAGAGCAAGCAGGCAGTATGCACCAAATCTGGCCATGAGCCAAGTTATTCGTCAGAAAGGTGATCGTTCTACATCTTAACATTTGAAACGCACGAAAATTTATGGTCTTGGAAGCGAATTGTTATCTGACAAACAACACCATTCGATATGGTCGTGCGCAACGGCATGAGCCGCTATCATCTTTGTATCGAGGTCATGCGGCGCGCCACGCGCCTGCGCAAACTGACCCCGCCGCTCGTCGCCGAATGCGATGACCTGCTCGCCAGGCATCAAGACTATGTACTGACCAACCTGGAGGATATGCCGGAGGTGCGCGACTGGGTCTGGACGGAATAACCAGCACATGCCCCCAGTCTCAGCCCGTTTCCTGTTACTACACAACATGAGGGGAACGGGCTGAAGAGGAAGTCCCTTGCCATACCCGGCAAGCCTATGCTACACTTTAATACATACCCCTCCCACATGGGTAGGGGTGAAGTCTTGTACAAAGAGAAAAGGAGCAACCCCTCTGGCACAGGCCATCGATCCCGTCTGCGGGATGACCGTCGATACAGCAACGGCAAAGTTTACCACGCAGTATCAAGGTGAAACATTTTATTTCTGCGCGCCTGGGTGCAAGAAAGCATTTGAGCAAGCGCCTGAACAGTATGTGAAACAGAGCCAGCACGCGCAGGACCAACAAACGGATCATCCATGACGGCTGTTCTCCTGGAAAGCTAGCGTATGGGCGGGCGTTCTTGCCTCCGCTGAGGCTCTGGGAAGCGTTGCCTGAGAGGTATGGCAGATGGTATCACTCTCCGCTCTCAACCCGCTCGATCACATCCAGGTCACGCTGACCATCGTCATCGCCATTCCCCCTGCCTGGAGCGATTTGAAGGGCACGCCTGTCTGGGTCACAAGAGGAGCGAGCACTTGTGTGAGCGAGATGGTGCCTGCCCCTGCTGGAAACCCGCTGGTATTCAAGGTGACCTGCCCGGTGTTCGGAGCAGTGGGGGGAGCAATCGCTTTCGCTTGCAGTCCCAGGGCGACCACACCCATCAGCGTGCCGCCTTGCACATGATATATGACCAGGGTGTGTGTACTTCGTGGCACCTGCGCCAGATCCTGAGGCGAGCGAATGACCGGCGCGCGCGGGATGATGAATGTGAACGTCGCTGAGGCACTGGCTGCGCTGTAGATACAGATGAACGTCTGTCCCTCCAGGGTCCTGGTCGGTGCCTCTGCGATTTGAAGCGAGGCGACCTGGTTCTGGAGCGGGATAGCAGTGCCGTTGCACGTCAGGCGCTCGCTGCCCGCAAACTGAACAAGACGCCCTTTGAACCCAAAGCTGAGGCCAATGGTGGTCATCGCACGGCTCGTGCGATCATACCCACCCATCGTCACGATCACGTCTACCTCTAACTGTCTGGGAGAAGGATTGCGCAAGACGATCGGGGGAACCCACCTGTCGGATTGCGAAGTTGATGGCCCTGTTTGCTGTGATCCTCCTGGGGAAGATGCTCTCTCTGGTCGCAGTATGTTCGATGGACCCTGACCTCCGCATCCTACCAGAAAGCCGCAGGCGAAGAAAAAGAGCACAAGAAAGGAGCGTGGGATGAAGCGATGATGGAGCATGGCATCCTCCTCTGTATTTTAGCGCAATGGGATTTGTCACAGAAACGTGTTCGTCCCCGTATCTCGTTGACCTGGCGTACTTATGAAAGAAGACGGATCTGCTCTGGTATTTGTTCCCACCATCACCATGCATTCTGGCGCTTGCGCATGAGCAGGAGAGATGTCATGGTACTGTTCTTCAGACAGCTTACCGCGTTTTGGTAAAAATTGGTCGATAGGTCAATCACACGTTACGCTGAGGTCGGCTCACTCGCCTGGCGCGCTCCATAGAAGCGCTGGCGAAACACCAGCAGAATCGTGGCCAGAAGGGCAAGGATGAGTAGATAGAGGACTATGCTACTGACTACTTCGATGGCGGAGCCGGAGACCGTCTCAAGTTCATAGAGCGAAGCAAGCTTCACGAATTGTGTGCTTGCCCCACCGACAATGACCGGAAGCCAGGTTTCCACTTTCTGACCGTGATAGGTCAGTTCGGCATACACGAACCAGCGCCCTCGCTCAGGCAACTGTATCTCTCCCTGAAACTGGCAATCCCCAGTACGGTGAAGGGATGCCACTCTCGCCTCGCCTGAACGCCGAGCGATGAGCGTCTGCGGCTCGAGCTGGTCGCACTGCAGCAGAGTCGTTACTCTCGTTGACAGCCTCACCGTCGCATGTTGCATGGTAGCCGTCAACTGCGCCTTTCCGATTTCATTGCCCTGCCCCGGATCATGGGCCAGCGCTCGACCTGGCAACAGGAAGAGCAGGCATCCCAGGAGGAGCAGGGAGGCTTTCACCCGGCGCAACCGCAGGTGTGGCGCCTCCACCACCGTCAGCACGAGCCAGCTGACCAATGCTGACAAAGGGAGGCCGATGATGTCGGCGAATGTAATGGAGACACCGCTCTGCAGGACGTTCAGATACGGGACGTAGCTGGCGTAGACCGCCAGCGCGAAGAGGAGCGCACGGAGCGCGCGAGACCAACGCAGCTGCGCAGTCAGATCAAAGACGACGGCAGGAAGAAGAATGGGCGGAATGAGCGGGAAGGAAAAACCGAGCAGCAGCAGAAAGACGACGACGCCGACGCGGAAGCCCGTATACAGCGCCGCTGCCGCAGTGCCTATCCAGCGCTGGCTGAATGCGGCGCGGAGCAGAGCGAGCGTAAAAATACTCCCGGTTGTGAGTACCGGCAGATACCAGGTAGCGGCGAATTGCGGAACGTCGGCTTCGTACTCCATCACTGGGATCAGTGATACGCTGAGTACCAGCGCACCGACAGCAGCTATCAGCAAAGAATTGTGACGACCTGGGGACTGCCTCACGGCCAGGAGCATGCTGCTTCCAACGGCCAGGAGTCCCACCATGCCTAACAGGTGCGGTGGACTCCATAACACTGCATCGCGCCCGAAGGCGACGTGCCAGGCGTTATCAATCGGGGCCGACACAAGCGTGACGGCATCGCCGATCAGGGCCAGCGCAAGCGGAGGATGGGTGATGACGGCGCACAAGCTTCTTTCGTGTCGGAAGACCAGCAGCGCCCAGGAGACGACGGCGGCGCCGACGAGGAGCACTCCGCCATAGAGCAGAAGGTGCGGTGGAATAGCGAAACTATCGCGCCCGCGATCGGTATGCCAGGCATCATCCCAGTAGGTACCGAGGAGCGCCACCATTCCGCCGATCAGGAAGAGCAGCGTCGAAAAGGATGAAATCGATTTTGTCGTGTTTGTCATGGAAGTAGCCTCCTGGTATGGGTGATTGCATTCTCGTCGAACAAGGAGATCTTTGCGCATGCCCCCGTACGAGTAAGGAAGATACTGCCAGGCATGCTCTTGTTCCTTATGAAGGAGCTTTCGCCTTGAGTGCTCCAGAGATGAAGCGCGAAACTTCCTGCATATAGGTTTCAGGCGGTAGACCAGGATGGTAGAGATAGCAATCCTCCACCGCTCGCTCGACTAAAGAGGTGATGAGCCGGGCGGCGATTTCTGGATGGACCGCGGTATCGATCTGGCCAACGGCCTGCCAGCGTCCGATTAATCCTGTGATGAAGTCGTAATACGGCTCAAACAACCGCTCCCACTCGGCGGGGTTCTCGACTAATCCTCCCCCATTGTTGAGGATAGCATACACCTCTGCGTACTCCCCCATCTTCTGAAATGTTGCCAGTAAACCAAGCTCCAGCGTCTCTGAAAAGCTGGTGGCTTGTATGGCCGACTGCTTCACCGCTTCCAGGACCCGTTCAAGCATTTGTTCCGCAAGGGCATAGACGACGGCAAACTTAGAAGAGAAGTACACATAAAAAGTGCCGTGGGCCACTCCCGCGCGAGCCACGATCTCGGCAATGGTGGTGGCCTCTAAACCTTTTTCTGCCAGCACCTGCCGAGCCGCTGCCAGGATGTCGGCCCGACGATCTCTTGTGGCGGCATGTTGCGTACGAATACGAATCGTGAGTCGTCCTTTCCGCTCAACGAAATGATAAAATGTCAAAATAAATGACGAAATGTCAATAATGCTCCAAGCATAGCGTGAAAACGGTCTGTTGTCAAGGGAACCAAATCTGGTGAATCCACATGTCGCCCCCATCGCTCTCCTGGAGCTAGATGCGCAAGAACAAGCAGGGGCGTGAGACCCTGCTTGTTCTTGCGCATCTAGCTGTAGAATACCAGTACCTTGCACACGGGATACCTGGAAGTGAGCCTTTTTGCACATTGCGCGTCTAGAGTGAGATAAGCCCAAGTATTATGACCAGGCGGAAGATGCCTATTTCATGGGAGACTGAGCGCGTCCATGAGTGCCTTTGCAAACTCGGCGGGAGAGGACACGAAGCCGAGGTGTCCGCCGGGGAAGTCGACAATCTCGCGGCCCAACTGCCTCGCCAGCACCCTGTTCGGCTGGTATGGCAACTGGTCCTGGGCGTCACGTCCCCCGGCGAGCACGATCCGCTCGGCGAACGCCTCGAGCGCAGCGAGATCAAGCTCAACCCGTGGATACTGGCGCAACTCGTGCTCCATCCAGTACGTGGCATTGGACTGGGTGTACTCGTTCGTGTGCTCGCGCATCGCGCGATGCATCAGCTGGTGGTCTATGCTTCCAAATGCCCCGCTGGCAAACTGGTGCATGGCTTCCGGAACCCCCTTCTTCCGGTAGGTGTCGTAGACCCCGTCGAAAAAGGCCAGCCATTTCGCCGCATCGGGCAGCAGTGAAACTGCCGGCGGCTCGTGGGCCACCACGGTCTGGACCCGCTCGGGAGAGTGGTCGCTGGTTGGTCCGTCAGGTGCTCGATCAAGCGCCGGACGTCATCGGCATCGGTAGCTAACCGGTGATCATAGTCCTGAGGTCCATCGAGCGAGCTTCGAGAAAAACCGCGGCGGTCGTAGGTCACCACCTGGTACCGTGCTGCGAGTGGGCGTGCGACCTGGCGGAAGATCTCTCCCTCTCCCCTGGCTCCTGGGATCAGGATCAGGAGTGGCCCGGAGCCGCTGACCTCATAAGACAACTGCGCACCGGGAACCTTGAGTGTACTCATACGCTTTCCTACTTTCCTCTTTTTTTTACAAGTACTTTTCCTTTTGTGTAGGCTTCTATCCTTTCGGCATTTCCCGCGCCGACTGGTTCTCCTTGCCGTGCATAAAGCCCAACAAATACTTGAACTTGAGCTTGAACATGACAACAAGCA
>WNGG01001551.1_pt1 | contig 27357 bp, 28 predicted proteins | sample 5400661 | NCBI WGS metagenome assembly WNGG01 (sample SAMN13153372, study PRJNA577476) | soil metagenome | isolation source: 100 cm soil or saprolite under Garry oak tree replicate 1 | place: USA:California | collected 2016-06-15
TCGATGCGGCCCTGGGCACACGAGCTGCCGAGATCGCCTCGTCCCTGGGGCTCGCAACCAAGACCGTCAACTACGAGGGGTTTCCCCTCGACACCGGCACGTTAGTGGCGCTGCGCTTCTTGAACCCGGACAGTGCCATCCGGGTCTCTGTGGTCTCCTGTAACATGTACGCTGGGCAGGCAGACTCCCTCACCCTCGGCCGGGCGATGCGGCAGGCGATCGCGGAAAGTGGCAAGCGCGCGGTCGCGGTCGCCTGCACCGCGTTGTCCGCGCGTTTTTTCACCGAGGAGATCGACCCGCGCACGGACCGGGTCTCCCGTGTTGAAGACGACGCCTGGAACCGCCGCGTCCTCGACCTGATTGCTCAGGGAAGGAACGCTGACGTGCTCACGCTCAGTGCTGAATATGCCCAGGCAGCCACGGCGGACATGGGCTTCAAGGCATTCGCCTGGCTGATGGGCGTGCTGGGCACGCCAGCAACCGCGGGCAACGTCCTTGCCTACGGTCCGATCTGGGGCACCGGCGCGGCGGTGGTAGAATATACGCTGACGGACCGAGACATTCGATAGTAGGTATTCCCTCTCCCGCTGGGAGAGGGCTAGGGTGAGGGAGCGCACACAGAGCAGCTCGACCGGACGGCCCTCACCCCGACCCTCTCCCGCACGGCGGGAGAGGGAGAAATAAGGAGGGTAATAATGACAGCGAGCAGGGAGGGGAGTGAGAGCCCGCCCCTGCCCCTCCTCCCGACGACGGTCATTGGCAGCTACGCTGATCCTAGTTGGCTCTGGACGGCGCTCGAAGAGATGCGCCAGGGAAAATATGGAGAGACTGATATCACCGAGATCTTTGGTGACGCGGTTAGAATAGCCATCCTCGATCAGGAGGAAGCAGGGGTGCCTCACCACGAGGCGATGCAGGCAAAGATTCGCGAGCTATTGGAACGAGACGGGGCGCTCTCTTACTCTTTGAGCATGGTAGGGGTAAAACGGCAAGAATAACCTTAGTAGCGGAGGAGTTCTGTAGGGTGGAGGTGGTACTATGAAAGTATAAGGAAAGGAACTGAAACATGAGCCGAGAGCAGAACCTGGCCGTAGCTCAATCGGTGACGCTGAAACCGATTGAAGAGATTGCCGCTCGCCTGTTCCTGTCCCCGCAATACCTCGAACCGTACGGCCGTTTCAAGGCTAAGATCGCACTGGAAGCGTTGTCCACTGCCCCACCTCGACCAGGTAAGCTCATCCTGGTCTCGGCAATCAACCCTACCCCAGCAGGTGAGGGGAAGACAACGACTACCGTCGGCTTGGGGCAGGCTCTGGCCCACCTGGGCAAGAAGACCGCCATTGCCATACGCGAGCCATCGATGGGACCAGTGTTTGGCGTAAAAGGTGGCGGGTGCGGGGGTGGACGTTCGCAGGTGTTGCCGATGGAGGACATCAACCTGCACTTCACTGGCGACATCCACGCTGTGGGAGCCGCCCACAACCTGCTGGCGGCGATGCTGGATAACGCTTTGTTCCACGGGACGGTCGATCTCGACGTACGCCAGATCCGCTGGCGCCGGGTGATGGACATGAACGACCGCGCCCTACGCCAGATCGTCGTTGGTCTGGGCGGGCGGCTCATGGGAGTCCCGCGTGAGGAGGGGTTTGATATCACTGCGGCCTCTGAGGTGATGGCGATCCTCTCCTTGACCAGCGGACCGGCGGACTTGATCGGGCGGCTCTCGCGTATCGTGCTCGGCTTCTCCGCTCAGGGCAAGGCGGTCACCGCGAGCCAGGTGCAAGCGCCGGAGGCGATGGCGATCATCCTCAAAGACGCGCTCAAGCCCAACCTGGTGCAAACCGTGGAAGGGGTACCGGCGTTTGTACACGGCGGTCCGTTCGGCAACATCGCCCACGGCTGTAACAGCATCCTCGCCACCCAGCTTGCGCTGCACTACGCGGACTGGGTGGTGACCGAGGCCGGGTTCGGCTTTGATCTGGGTGGGGAGAAGTTCCTCGATATCAAGTGCCGCGAGGCCGGGATATGGCCGTCGGCGGTAGTGCTGGTGGCCACGGTCAAGGCGTTGAAGATGCACGGTGGCGTTCCCCTGGCTGAGATTGGCAAGCCGAACCTCAAGGCCCTCAAGCGAGGCATGGATAACCTGGCCAAACACGCGGAAAGCGTGCGCGAATTTAGCCTACGGCCGATCGTGGCGGTGAACCGCTTTGCTACGGACACCAACGAGGAACTGGAACTCGTCGTCAAGGAAAGCCGCGCCCTTGGCTTAGAGGCCAGAGTCATCGACGTGTTTGGACAGGGCGGCGAAGGCGGGCTCCCCCTCGCCGAAGCGGTGATTGAAGCGTGTCAGGGCCCGATGCCAACCTCCCATTTTCTGTATCCGCTGGAAGCGTCGATTGAAGACAAGATCCGCATCATCGCTCAGAAGATCTACGGCGCGGCGGACATCGCCTTGCTCGCGCGCGCACGCACTGATCTAGAGCGGATCAATGCCCTGGGGTACGGCAATGTGCCGATCTGCATGGCTAAGACTCAGCTCTCGCTTTCCGACGATCCCAAGCTGTTCGGCCGACCGCGCGACTTCATCCTCACTGTGCGCGAGATTCGGCTCTCGGCCGGGGCGGGCTTCTGTGTGCCACTGACCGGCGAGATGCTCACCATGCCCGGCCTCCCGGCCAAACCCGCGGCGATCAACATGCGCATGGACGCGCACGGGAAGATTTCGGGGATGTTCTGAACCGCTCATACTCGCTTGTGAACACCAAGCCTCGACTTTGGAAGAGAGGAAGTATATCGCTCAGGGTGCGAGAAGTGAGCGGAGGTAGCGGAGCGCGGAGACAATCGCAGAAGGAACACGACGATGGCTAACATTCCTCAATGGTGGATACGAGGCGACTGGTTTGATGTCTGTAGCTGTAACATTGCCTGTCCGTGCGAGTTCGCGCAGGCGCCAACCAACAACCGGTGCGAGGGAGTACTCGCGTACCACGTCCGTGAGGGTGCGTACGGCGATGTACGGCTCGACGGCCTCAACGTGATCGGCGTCGCACACTTTGAGGGCAACATCTGGGCTGGCGAAGCCAAGGTCTCGATGGGCCTGTTCATCGACGAGCGTGCCGACGAACGCCAGCGCCAGGCGCTGCAACTGATCTTCTCTGGTCAGGCGGGCGGCTTCATGGCCAACTTTGCTAAGCTAATCGGCGAGGTGCGCGGCCTTGAGTTTGTGCCGATCACCTTTGAGGTTGCCAACGACCTGGCCTACTGGCGTGCCGAGATCCCTGGCAAAGTCACTGCCTATGCTGAGGCGCTTTCCGGCCCTATGACGCCACCGGGCGCCCGTGTCCAGCTCCACAACCCCCCGGGTTCCGAGGTCGGACCTGGCCAGGTTGCCACCTGGGGGAAGGCCACTAACAACCGAGTTGATGCCTACGGGTTCCGGTGGGACTGGGCTGGCAAGTCCAGCAAGCATATTCCCTTTGACTGGACTGGTCCCGCCTGAACGGTCAGCGCCCGGCCGGGGCAGGCCCCTGTGTGTCACCAACCGGCGAGATGTTCACCATGCCCGGCCTGCCCGCCAAACCCGCGGCGATCAACATGCGCATGGATGCGAACGGGAAGATTTCGGGGATGTTCTGAAAAGTGTGCAGAAGGAAACTATGAAGCAGATTGTCATCGAATACCCTGACGGGTTGCCAGGGCTGTTAAAGCTTTCTGAGGAGCAGTTTGCAGCTGAGGTACGGTTTCTTGCCGCAGCCAAGCTCTTTGAGATGGGCAAGCTGAGTTCTGGGAAAGCCGCTGAGATGGCGGGGATCGGACGGGTGGAGTTTCTCCACAGGCTTGGTGCGTATGGTTTCCACGCTATCAATCTGGACGACGAGCAGATTGAAGCCGAACTCAAAGCCGCAACTGAGCTCGCTCCATGAGCGTATGGGTGGTGAACACTTCCCCTCTGGTCTTTCTTGGTCACCTCGGGCGGCTTGAATTGCTGCAGCGTGAAGGACGGGAGATCTGTATTCCGCGAGCAGTGGCCGAGGAAGTGGCCGAGAAGCCTGACGCGGCTGCGCAGGCCGTGCAGGCTGCCTGCGCAGCGTGGATGCAGGTGCGAGATGTAGCGGATCGCACAGCGGTAAGCCTCGTCCAAGCAGCACTACACAAAGGCGAGGCTGAAGCTATCGTTCTGGCCACAGAGCTGCAAGCGGAGCGGCTGGTCATGGATGATCTAGATGCCCGGCGATTCGCCGCCCGCTGCGGGCTCAAGGTAGTTGGCACCGTGGGTATTTTGCTGTCGGCCAAGCGTCGAGGAGAAATTGTCTCGCTCCGGGAGGAGATCGACCGTCTCGCTGCTTTAGGATTTCGTGCAAATCCACGGCTGATTGCCGCCGTGCTGCAAAGCGCAGGCGAGTAGCAAGCAAACCAACACATCTGTCCGCGAAGAGGCTTGCTGTATCAAAACCTTCTCATGAAGTGTCCCTAGGCGTATTAAGGTAAGCAATGATTCCCTACCTTGTCCCTGTTTTGGTCTTTCTGGCTTTTCTAGCCCTTCCCTGCCTGGCCTGGTACATCGTCCGCGACGTTTAGCACGAAACCAGGGTTGGGAACGGCTTCTCGGGTATTGTTACTTCTTCGGTTTCCTTGTGTAACCTGGGTGGCTGGGCGGGTGCCCGATAGCCGGTTTCTGCCCTGGTCTCCGTATAATCACTTGATCGTTAGTTGCTTCCTCGAATATCGTACCGTCCTCGCTTACTCTTATCTCACCGCTGTCCTCGCTATCACCACTGCTCCCGCTCGTCACGCCCGGCGAAATGCTTGTCGAAGAATTTCTCAAGCCGCTCGGCCTCACCGAATACCGGCTCGCAAAAGACATCGGCATCCCGCCGCGCCGTATCACTGAAATCGTGCATGGCAAGCGCGCCATCACCACGGACACCGCGTTCCGCCACTCTCAATACTTCGGCAACAGCTCGCAGTTCTGGCTCAACCTCCAAGCCGATTTCGAACCGCGCCGCATGGAACGCAAAGACGCGTTGCCGAAGATCGCGCGCTGCACACGCCTGCCAGGATCGAGATTCTAGAAGCGACTCCTTTCTCCGTTGATTTCCTTGCTCATCGCGCACCGGCATGAGTGTCAAAGGCACTACGTTGCGAGCAGCTTTTTCAACGTCTCCAGGGCGACGACGACTATAACCTCGATAAGTCGATCCAAGGGCGCAGCTGCCCCATTCCTGTTGGCGGACACTAATCCGAACTTTTCGACCCGATGCGCTGAGAGCAGCCCATGCGACGTGACGTCCCGGATGGCGCGCGCCGCCTGCAAAGCTGCTACATGGTCTGCAATCGGAGTTTGTTTCACCCACCAAGCATCAAGAGCCCTTCTCGGTTTTCCTCCTCGGACGTCTAAAAATTCGAGAATCTCCACCTCCTCTTGCCACAGATTCCTGATTTTCGCCGAGCGCTTTAGTCCGCCAGGAACCCTGATCTCCTCATCAAGCTCTGCAAGACCGAGCAACTGGCACCACTCCAGCACGTTGTCCGCTTCACAATTATTGATCCGCGGGAACAAGCTGTCACAAAACAGCTCAAGCCCCGTCCAGGCCATAGTCATTTGCCACTGAACGCCGCGAGCTCTCGCACTACCGTCCCCGTCGCCTATGGCCGGCTTCTTCCACCCTGCGGCGCTGAGAACCAATCGAGCACCGCGATTGATTGCGCTGGTTCGGCTCCTGATCTTGCTTTGATTCAGTAGTCGAGCCTCATATTCCTGTCGCGACTCGCCGGCCTTCAGCGCAGCCTCCCAGAAGAGTTCTCTCTCGGGGAGAAACCGTCGAAGACGTTCGCTCAACTTTTCAATCGAGGATTTCCCCGCCCAAATCACGAACCGCTTCTGCAGGCTTCCCAATCGCTGCAAGGGTGTTGGTTGCTTCGCACGTCTCGCCTTTTCAGGTGCTTTGATCCTCGTTCGTGGAGATTTCCGCTTCCGCAACTTGGTGGGCATTTTTGACGCCCGCTTTTTTCGGGAAGTTCTTTTCATGGTTCAGTGAGAGGGCGCTGCGCCCGTTGCTCAGACGATTCAAGCCGAAGCAAACAAATTACTGCTAGGACGCACCCTCCATTGTGGGGAGGGCCTTGGCCAAGGCGGCCTCTACTACCTCCCAGCCGATGTACTCACGAGGAAGAGGCTATCCCAGATATCAGCCCAGAAGCCCATGATTAACCCTCCTTTGTTCTAAGGAGGGAAAATTATGATCAAATCTTTTGCGCTGCTGCCCAAGAAGCCAGGCATCAGCGACGAACAGTTCCTTCGTCAATGGCGCGTTAGATTCTTACCTGTTAGTCCGGCACCTGTTAGTCTGGCAAGTCCGCTAAGCGGGTCCACCCGTGTCGCTCTCCGCTCCCGACGCTTTTGTCGAAGAGTTCCCAGAATCGCTTGTTCTGAGAGAGCAGGAGCGCCTCTAAGTCTGTCTCTTCACTCACTGGCAAGAGCACCGCACAGGGCTTGCCGTTTTTAGTGATCACGACCGACCCGGTCTCTGGCAACTCGGCCACGACCTGGTTAAGCTTGGCTTTGACTGCCCGGATGTTCTCGATTTTCATAACTTGATCTCCTCTCCCTCTACCATGAGAGGATTCCCCTCTTTGCGGTCGATCAAGGTGACCTGAACCTCCTCCCCCACAACCCGGTAGAACACCCGCCACGACTCGACCCGCAACTCATAGGCCGCGTATGGAGACGGGCGCCGAAGCAGGAAGCGGTTACGATCTGCGAGAGTGGGGTCTTGTCGCTCCAGTCGCTCAATCAGCGCGGTCTTCAAGAGCTTACGGGCTCTCGCGGGGAGCTTACGGAATTGCCGCAACGCATCAGCAGAAAGGTGAACCGTCCACACTGTCCTCTTGTAGTCCCAATTGACACTACGCGCAGGGTAGACATCATGCGCCTTGCGCTAAGGCTATTCTTGGCACACAGTCTTTTTGAGGAGGAGCTATGCAGTACCGCACCCTCGGCCGCACGGGCCTCCAGGTCAGCGCGGTGAGCATGGGCACCTGGAAGTCGTTTGATGTGCGCAGCCGAAAAGACCTCGACCATATCTACCAACTGGTGACCGAAGCGCTGCGATGCGGGGTCAACCTCTTCGATACCGCGCCCATGTACGGCGAGGCCGAACGCGTGCTCGGGTACGCTCTGCGCGGCAGGCGCGATGGGGTGATCGTCGCAACCAAGGTCCTGGCCTACGATCGCCGCGCGGCCCGCAGTCAGATCGAAGAGTCTTTGCAGAGGCTGCAGGTGGAGGTCATTGACTTGATGCAGATTCATAACCTGGCTGCCTGGCAAGACGTCACGCCGATTCTCGAAGAGTACAAGGCAAAGGGGCGCATCCGTTTTCTCGGTATCACCGACTACCGCACCAGTATGTTTCCGGAGCTGATGCGGGCAATACGGACCGGCGTGTTCGACACGATTCAGATTCCCTATAACCTGGGCGAACGAGAGGCAGAGCGAGAGGTCCTTCCCCTCGCCCGAACACTTAACCTGGGCGTGCTGGTGATGACGCCCCTCTGCCCGATGTTTGACCGCAACCGGCTGCTGCGCGCGCTCCAGCGCTACGACCTGTCGTTTCTGCGCCCCTACGGAGTCACCACCCCAGGCCAAGCCTTGCTCAAGTACCTGCTGGCTAACCCGGACATCTCTACCCTCCTTCCTGCCACCTCGAAGTTGGAGCGGGTGAAAGAGAACACAGAGGTTGCAGACGGGCCGGTCCTGCCCCAGGACGTGCTGCGGCGGCTGGAGGCAATGTGTCGATAGGCTTTGCAATTGCAGCGTGAACATCTCGCTCAAGACTCTAGACTGAGGGAGAGGTCGCACGGATCCTCACTCTTGAGCCGAAAACCTTGACCTATGATCAGACTGTGTCTACAGTAGCCACACACGCTATGCTGACTGTTGGTGTCAGAGAACTGAAGAACCGCCTAACTCACTATCTCCGTCTCACCCAGAAAGGGGAGCGGATTATTGTGACCGATCATGGAAAACCTGTGGCGATCCTGCATGACCTGACGCAGGTCGAGGTTGGGGCGTCTGCAGAAGAACGCCTCGCCACCGCTTCTATAGAAGGTATGGTTCGCCTGCCACGACCTGGCGCTTCCCTCAACCTGAAAGCCCAGCCGGTCTCGCACAGAGGTCGCGCTGCTGCTGAGATCCTTCTTGAGGATCGGGATTGATCTATTGGGATGCCAGCGCTTTGGTCAAAAAATACCTGAGCGAAACGGGTTCGGACACCGTCCGCCAGTGGCTGGCAAAAGATCCGGTCCTTGTCACTAGCCAGCTTGCCTACGCTGAAATCCATGCCACCTTCGCCCGCAAGAGGAGAGAGCGAGATATTTCCTCTCTGGACTACCAACGAGTTTGCCGTATTTTTGAGGCGGACTGGCAGGCTATAACCGTTGTTCAACTGGACGACAGGCTTCTGCCCACAATTCGCTCCCTCCTGAGTCGTCATCCGCTGCGCGGGGCAGACAGCGTCCATCTGGCTTCGGCCCTGTACACTGCTGAACAAGCCCAACTGCGTCCTCTGCCTTTCGCCTGCGCGGATAACAGATTGCTGCAAGCAGCCAGGAAGGAGGGATTGGACGGCTGGAACCCGCTGATATCCGCCTAGGCGGTATTGGCTGCTGGTTTGGTAAGAGGGATGAAGGCGACGAGAGCTCTCTGAGAAGCGATAGCAGGATGTGCCACAACCTTGCACGCGCGTAACCGGGTGGGGTATGGTGCGGGCAGCGATCTGAAGGAGGGGGAATCATGCTCAAATCTTTTGCCCTGCTGCCTAAGAAGCCTGGTATCAGCGACGAGCAGTTCCATCGCCACTGGCGTGAGGTGCACGCCCCGTTGGCCTTGCGCATCCCCAGCCTGCGGCGCTATGTCCAGAGTCACCGCCTGCCACAACAGATCCCGGGATTTTCAACTACTCCCTATGAGGGCATAGCCGAGGTCTGGTTTGACGATCTGGAAACTACCTTGCGCCTGCGCGAGAGTCCTGAGTATCTGGAAGGCGCATTCCGGGATGAGCCCAACTTCATCGACACTGCAGGTCTGACCCGTCTAGTTACTCGGGAAAACGTCGTCGTCGCCGGTCGGGCGATGGCCAAAGACACCCGGTGCGTCAAAGGCATGTTTTTGGTCAAACGCAAACCGGGCCTGAGTGTTGCCGAGTTTCAGGACTACTGGCGCACCCGTCACGCTCCCCTGGTGCCCAGGACGCCACACCTGCTGCGCTACGTGCAGTGCCATGTGCTGCCGGAAATGTACGAGATCGAAACTCCACCGGTCTATGACGGCGTTGCCGAGTTGTGGTGGCCAGATCTAGCAAAGTTTCAGGAGTCGTGGGCGTCCCCGGAGTTACAAGTCGAGCAGCTCACCGACGCGCGCAACTTCATTGACGGCAGGAGTTCAGTAGCGTTGTTAGCTGAGGAAGTGCGGGTCATCTGGCCGTGAAGTAGCATCCATCCTACGGGTTGGATGAGGATTGAAACGTTGATGGCAAGGGCTCAGTGGCGCTCTTGGCCGAGGAAGTGCGGGTCATCTGGCCGTAAAGCAGGTAGCCTTTTTTCTCCCTCTCCTGCGTCAGCGGGAGAGGGTTGGGGTGAGGGCCTGTAAAGAGGAGAATACCAATGGGACAGCTACAGGGCCGCGTTGCGCTGATCACCGGAGCCGGACGGGGACAGGGGCTCGCCGCGGCGCGCCGCTTCGCCGCGGAAGGGGCGCGGATCGTCGTGAATGACCTCGACGCCGAATCGGTGAAAGCGGCGGTGGACTCAATACGCGCCACTGGTAGTGAAGCAGTGGGGGCAGTCGGCGATGTATCGGTCTCAACCGACGTCCGCCGTGCGCTCGCCACAGCGAAGGACACGTTCGGCGGCCTCGACATTCTCTACAACAACGCTGGCATCGGCTACTCGGCCACGCGGCGGTTCGGCATTGCCATGAGCGACATTCTGGCCTGCACCGAGGAAGACTGGCGCCGCATCCTCGACATCAACGTGGGTGGAGTGTTCCTCTTCTGTAAGTACGGTATCCCCATGCTGATCGAACGGGGTGGTGGCGTGATCCTTAATACCGCTTCGATCGCAGCGCTGCGGGGTGGTGCTGATGCGCACGCCTATACGGCGAGCAAAGGCGCGGTCGTTGCCCTGACGCGGGCGGTCGCCGTCACCTACGGGCCACGCGGCGTGCGTGCCAATGCGCTCTGCCCGGGGGTGATCGATACCGAGATGATTCACGAGACCCTGATCGAGCGCGAGGAGATACGGACTGCCCTTGCCCGCAACACCCCTCTCCGCCGCATTGGCACGGCCGAGGACATCGCCGAGGTTGCCCTTTTCCTCGTGAGCGACGCTTCCCGCTTCATCACGGGCGAGGCGTTTGCGGTGGACGGGGGGCTTATCCAGAAGATTTGATCGAGTGAGGAGAAGCATGATGGACCAGAAACTGATGTTGGATGTTTTCAAGGCCGCGCTCCTCTCGCGTCGCTTCGAGGCGCGCCTCATCCAGATGGCGATGGCCGGGGAGATCCCCGGCACCCTGCATGCAGGCGCCGGCCAGGAGGTCTGTCAGACCGCCGCCATCGCTGCCCTGGGCAAAGAGGATTACGTCCTGTATGGCCACCGCGGCGTGGCCTATATGATCGCACGGGGTGTGAGCCTTGCAGCTATCCTGGCCGACATCGCGGGCAAAGAGGGGAGCACAAGCCGTGGCAAGGGTGGAGTGATGCACGTTGTCGATGTCCCGCGCGGTATCCTCGGCGAGAGTGGAACCCTGGGCGGCGGCTTCGTCATCTCAGTCGGCGTCGGCATGGCTCTCAAGAAATACGCTAAGAGACAAGTGGTAGTCTATTTCTTCGGCGACGGCACTGCCAACCGGGGCACCTTTCACGAATCGTTGAACTGGGCAGCGCTGCAAAAGTTACCGTGTATCTATTTTTGCGAGAACAACGGCTGGGCGGTGTCCGTGCCCACCCGCGTCTCGACCTCTGTAGAAAATATCGCCGACCGGGCGGCTGGCTACGGTATCCCAGGAGTAGTCGTAGACGGCAATGAGGCGTCTGCCGTCTCTGAGGTGATGGAGAAAGCGGTGGAGCGAGCGCGTGCTGGCCAGGGGCCAACGCTGATCGAGGCCAAGGTCACCCGTCTGCTCGGACACTACGTCGGCGACCAACAAAGCTACCGCGGCGATGCGGCGACCGTAGCGGCAAAGGACCCGCTGCCGAAGTTGCAACAAGCCCTGGTCAACGCCGGTGTCCTGAACGCACAGATGCTAACCCAGATAGAAGAGGACATACGCCGGCAGATCGACGAGGCGGTAGCGACGGTGAAGGCCGCACCGCTACTGGCGCCGGAGATCGCGTTGGAAGATGTATATGCTTGAGAAAAAGGGGTTGGGGGTTAGGGGTTGGGGGTTGGTGAAAAATGGAGAAGAAGACGGCGATCAGGAGCTTTCGTGATCTACGCGTGTGGCAGGCTGCGATGGACTTGGTGGAGCAAGTGTACCTGGTAACACAAGCGTTTCCGAAGCACGAAATGTATGGGTTGGCGAGTCAAATGCAACGGGCGGCAGTCTCGATTCCCTCGAACATTGCCGAGGGACACACTCGAGAACACAGCAAGGAGTATCTGCACCACCTATCAATAGCTCGAGCATCTCTAGCAGAGCTGCAAACGCAACTTGAAATTGCCGCGCGCCTCAAGTATTGCTCTCCCAAGCAAATCACCCAACTGCTTGAGCAAGCCGACTCATTGGGCAGACAACTCTCTATGCTCCGCAATGTTCTGACAAAAAATACCAACCCCCAACCCCCAACCCCTAACCCCTAGAGAGCTCACTATGGCAGTAATTACCTACAGCAAAGCAATCAACCAAGCCCTGGCGGAAGAGCTGGAGCGCGATGACAACGTGATTCTCTACGGGCAGGACGTAGCTGTGTGGGGAGGTATCTTCCGCGTCACTGAAGGCCTGCGGCAGCGCTTCGGTCCGGACCGCGTCTTCGACTCGCCCATCTCGGAGAATGTCATGGTCGGCGCGGGCGTCGGGGCGGCGATCATGGGGCTGCGGCCAGTGGTAGAACTGCAGTTTGCCGACTTCATCTTCACCGCAGGAGATGAGGTCTTTCTCAAGGCGGGCATGTGGCGGTTCATGCATGGCGGCGCCTTCAAGGTACCGCTTGTGATCCGGGCGCCCTCCGGTGGATCCGGGTTCGGGCCGGAGCACTCCGCCTGCCCCGAGGCCTTTATTATGCATGCGCCGGGCCTGCTCTGTGCCGTGCCCTCTACGCCTGCGGACGCCAAGGGCCTCCTCAAAGAGGCGATCCGCCTGGACAACCCGGTGGTGTACTTCGAGCACAAGCTGCTCTACGCTATGCGTGGCGAGGTGCCGGACGGGGAGTACACCACGCCTTTCGGCCAGGCGGTCGTGTGTCGTGAGGGCGACGCCCTCACCATTGTCGCCTGGCAAGATATGCTGCGCCGGACGCTGGCCGCGGCCAACCGACTGAGCAAGGAGGGCATCGAGGTCGAAGTCATCGACCCACGTACCCTGAACCCCTTTGACCGCGACACGCTTATCGAGTCGGTGAAGAAGACAGGCGCGTGCATGGTCGTTGAGGAAGCCTACCGCACGCTCGGCGTGGGCGCGGAAATCGGCGCCCTGCTGCTCGAACACGCGCTGCCCTACCTCGACAAACCGTTCAAGCGGCTGGCCATCCCGGATGTGCCTCTTCCCACCAGCCAACATTTAGTGAACTACGTCGTCCCTTCTGAGGACGATATCTACAAAGCGGTGAAGGAACTTGTTGCCTGAGGCGACCACGGTCCAGAGCACCCCTGTCCTGATGCCGAAGATCGGCCAGGCGATGGCCGAGGGGACGGTGCTGCAGTGGTATGGCCAGGATGGCAAGCGTGTTGAGAAGGGTGAAGTCCTGGTCACCATCGAGACCGATAAAGCCACCTACGACCTTGAGGCTCCTGAGAGTGGCACCCTGCATATCTACGTCGCAGAGGGGCAAGAGGTAGCGGTCGGCACGATGATTGGCGAGATCGGGGAAAGCCAGCGGAGGGCGCGCGCTCCTGTCGCGACCGCCACGCCCTCCGTGCCGGCGGCAGTAGCGATGAAAGCGCCTACGCGCAAGAAGGTTCTTGCCTCTCCGAAGGCAAAGCAGTTGGCAGCCGAGCATGGCATTGAACTGTCTATGATGACGCCATCCGCTACGGATGGCGTCATCTCAGCCAGTGATGTCGAGAAAGTGATCGCCGCCGGAAAACCAGCGGCACCGGCTACTGAGGATACCATGGCCGGCCGTCTTGTGCGTGAGCGGCGCAAGTTGACCGGTATCCGTAAAACCTCCGCCCGCCGCGTGCAGGAGGCTTGGCAGATTATCCCCCACATCGTTCAGATGGTAGACGTGGACGCCACCGCTTTGCTCGCGACACGGTCCCGACTCAAGGCAGCAGTGCCCTCTCTCACGCTCAATGACCTGATCCTGCAGGCAGCGGCTCGTGTCATGGCCGAGTTGCCGGAACTGAACGGCACAGTCGAAGGGGACACGCTTGTATTCTACCAGGGAGTGGATGTGGGCTTTGCTGTGGACACGCCGCGCGGGCTGATCGTGCCGGTAATTCGCCGCGCCGACAACCTATCCGTAGAGGAGCTTGCCGCCGAGAGCCAGCGTCTCATTGAAGCCGCCCGCTCCGGACGCCTCGGACCTGAAAATATCGGCGGTGCTAGCCTCACTGTCTCCAACCTGGGCATGTTTGGCATCCGCGCCGGGACACCGGTGATCAACTTGGGTGAGCCCATCCTGGTCTTTGTTGGTGCGGTAGAGGACCGGCCAGTCGTGGCAGAGGGCCAGATCGTTGTCCGGCCCATGCTCACGCTTAGCATCGCGTACGACCATCGGGTCGCCGACGGCGTAGCTGCCGCGCAGTTCACACACGGCTTAAAGGAGGTGCTGGGTGCTGGGGATTGGGGGCTGGGGTTGAATGACACGGAGAGTGAGCGACGCGGCGACGCGGCGACTGTTTCAGCCTCCCCCTTTCTGACCAGCACCCAACACCCAGCACCCAGCACCCACAACCCCAGCACCCAGCACCCAACACCCAGCACCGAGGAGGAGTTGGGCAGGCGGGCGGTCCGGGTGGTTTCCGAGGGGAGCGGCTATGCCGTGCAGGTGCGCAGCCGCGGCCATGCGTGGGCTCTCGATGAACCAGTTAGTGATGGCGGCACGGATGCAGGCCCGGATCCAGTGTCTGCTTTCCTCGGCGCTTTGCTGTCCTGCATGACCATCTCCTTCAAGGCGGCCGCTCGCCGCCGCAAGGTGACGATCGAGCGAATAGAGGGTCGAATACATGCGACTCCCCAGGGCCACGTTAAAGACATTGCCATAACCCTGGAGGTCTGGAGTTCGGACCCTGAGGAGAACATCCGCGCCCTGCTAGAGCCAGCCAAGCGCGGCTGCTTCGTCAGCGGCGTCCTGAAGCCGGACCTCGACTTCAAGGTGGATTTGTCTGTCCACAGCACGCGGACGAAACCCTAGTAGACAACCGCAGTGAAGATGCGGGGTGTCATTCTGAGCTGGAACGCAGTGGAAGCGAAGAATCTCGGCCTACAGGCTGCTGGCTGAGAGATTCTTCGGCCTACGGCCTCAGAATGACAGGCCATCAAAATCAGGGCGTTGAACTACTAGCTGCGGGACAGCGCTTCTTCTCTTTCATCACCTCGCGAAAGCCGCCCGCAATGCAGCCGCCGCGTCTTCGAGCGCTTTCTTTGCCGGCTCGACTACCTTCGCCATGCCGAAGAACCCGTGGATCAAGCCCTTGTAGCACGTGTACGTGACTGGCACGCCCGCCTCGCGCAGCCGGGCCGCGTACGCCTCCGCTTCATCGCGCAAGGGGTCGAACTCGGCGGCGAGTATCGTCGCCGGGGCCATACCGCGCAGATACTGCGACCGCAACGGAGAGGCAGAGGGGTTCTCCCCATCGGTCTCGTCACGGAGATACTGGCGCCAGAACCACACCATCATGTCCTTGGTGAGGAAGTAACCATCCCCGTTTTCGCGGTAGGACGGGGTGTCGAAGGCGTAATTGAGGACCGGGTACGCCAGTAACTGGTGGACAAGAGAGGGGGCTCCGCGCTCTTGCGCCATCAGCGCGGCGACCGCTGCAAGATTCGCCCCCGCGCTTTCGCCACCGACGGCGAGCCGTGCCGGGTCACCGGAAAAGGAGGCAGCGTGGAGCGCGACCCAGCGGGTGGCGGCATAACAGTCATCGGCGGCAGCCGGGAACTTGTGTTCCGGGGCCAGGCGATAGCCGGCTGATACAACCATGCAGCCAGCCAGATTCGCGAGCGAGCGACACGAAGCATCGACGATCTCGATGCTGCCTACTACCCAGCCGCCGCCATGGAAGTAGATGAGCACGGGAAAGGGTCCGCGACCGTCAGGCGTGTAGATCCGCAGGGGCAGTTCTCCGGCTGGACCGCGGAACGAGCGGTCTTCGACCTTGGCGACACGCTCCGGCTCTCCCTGGGTGGCACGCATCGCCAGGACGGCCTTGCGGGCCTCCGCCGGTGACAGATGGTGCAACGGCGGCCCGGCCGCAGTCATCTGATCCATTATCGTTCGTACCTGTGGGTGCAGTGGCATGGTATCCTCCTTGTACAAATTGTAGGGCAAGTCTCAGATCTGCCCCTACTGTGGAAATATTTAGTTACCCTACAAACGGCATAAGGACTACGCCCTGAGCAGAAAATCACGCCCGAGTCGGGTAAATTCATCCAGCTTTTCCAGGTGTGGATAGTGTCCACACTGGTTGATAATCTCCAGGCGTGACCCAGGAATGGCTTGCTGGTACAACTCACCGCACTCCAGGGGCACAATCCGATCTTCTCGTCCCCAAACAATGAGGGTCGGCACCCGCACCCGCGGCAACAGCCACGGCAGACTGGGGTTATACATATAGGGCTTCCAGCAGTAGCGGACTGCTGTCTCCTGGTTCTGCGCCTGGATTTCCCGTTCTTCTGGGGAAGGTTTGCGTCCGAAGAGGTCCTGGTACTCCGGCACCTGTTGCGGGTCAAAAAATGCCTGTTTCTTGCTCCCCTCCTGGCCGAGCAGGAAAATGTCGGCAATCTCTCCCCGTTGTGGCTGGAGCCCCGCCGCATCGACCAGGATGAGATGGTCCAGGATATGGGGACACCTGACCGCCATCTCTGCCGCCAGCCACCCGCCTATGAAGTGGCCGACGAGCGACACCTTGTCCAGACCCAATTCCTGTAAGAACCACAAAGAGAAGTGGACGAGGTCGGAGAAGGTCTCCAGCCAGGGCGGTCGCTGGGAGCGGCCGAAACCAGGGAGGGTGGGAGCATAAACGGTGAAGTGCTGGGCAAGACTGCGGTGATAAGAGAGCCACCCCAGATTGCCTTCGACACCGTGGAGCACCACCAGCGGCTTGCCCTGGCCTCCCCTCAACAGATGGATCTTCGCTCCAGCTACTTCAATAAACTCCTCGTGAGGTTCCGCAGTCGCCATATATACGTTCTCCGTGTGACAATACGTCCAAAGTTCTTACCCAATTCGCAGGTCTAATGGCCCTCACCCCGACCCTCTCCCGTTTACGCAGGAGAGGGAGCAAAAAGCGGTTCTTTAATAAACTCCTCGTATTGTGTCGAGAGTCCTTTCAGTTCTCACATGCAACCTGCACCTCGGGCACAGGTCCCCTCTCCCACTACGTGGGAGAGGGACAGGGTGAGGGGACCTCCGCTAGGAGCACGACCATGACGGCCCTCACCCCGACCCTCTCCCGCTTACGCAGGAGAGGGAGAAAAAAGCGATTCTTTACGGCGCTTGCTCAAACGGCCCCGGTAAGTCAAGCTCTTTGCCGATGTCACGGAGAGCCGGCAACACTTCCTGCTGCAGGAGTTGCAGGCAGCGCATGGTGTCTTTGTGGCCAATGGTGCCGTCGTTGGTCCACACACCCAGGATGCCTGGCCGCAGCATGGCAAGCATCTGCCGTACTTTCTTGATCACCGTGTCCGGGCTCCCGACGATCACGCGATTGCTTTCCACAACCTTGTCCCACCCGGCAGCATCAACACCACCGTAGAGGGGGTCCGGCCGCAAGGAGTGGCTGTACTGCTCGATCAGCCTTTTGGTGGCCTCCCGTGAGTTGTAGCCTGGAGGCGCCATGAAGTCCCCGGGGAGCGGGACGCGGCCGACGCCAGCATTGCCGATTAGAAAGCCCTTACCGATCTCATACGCCTTCTCGTCGGTATCCTGCACATGGACACGCACCAGATAGCCGAAGTGCTGCGGACCGGGTTCATACCCCATTTCCCTGGCAGCCTGCGCATAAAGAGCCATCAGGTCCAGGGTGACCTGCGGGTCGGTCTCCAGATAGATATAGGGATAATGATGGCGGGCGCACCAGACGATCGTCTCTGGACTGCCCACCCCTGGGATCCATATGGGTGGGTGTGGCTGCTGCAAGGGGCGTTCGAAGGGGTTCACTACCCGGAACTGATAATGCTTGCCCTCCCAGCGGAACGGCCCGGGCGTCGTCCAGGTCTTGATGACCAAGTCGTGCGCCTCTTGAAAGCGCTCGCGGTTGTACACCGGGTTGGTGTTCGTCGCCCAACTCTCGATGCCGGTGCCGCGCACGAAGCCAGACACCAACCGGCCTCGTGAGATCATGTCGATCTCTGCCAGTTCCTCAGCCAAGCGGACCGGGTTGTCGAAGATCGGCAACGGGTTGCCCAGCAGGACAATTTTGGCGCGCTTCGTGGTGCGGGCCAAGATAGCGGCCTCCAGGTTCATCGCCGCGCCCAGGCATGTGGGTGTGTTATGGTGCTCGTTCAGCATCAACCCATCGAACCCAATCTCGTCCGAGTACTCGTACTCGTCCAGGTACTCGTTGTAGAGGTCCGCACCGAGAGTGGGGTTGAAATGAGAGTTAGAAAACGTGAGCCGCACCGCGCTCCGGAAGCTGTTCTTCACATCCTCTTCCGAGTAGGCCACATAAGCCCGTTCGGTAAAGCGCATCAGAAACATACGGACACACCTCCTTATTGGTGCAGGACACTATCTCTTGTGCCCCACCGAGATCAAGAGCAGAAAGGCGGCAAGACTTGACTCCCTCTCGCGCCTGGGGTACGGCTGGCGACACAAGAAGGGAGAACGAATATGGCGGAAAAGGTTCCCTGCTACCTGAAAGGGGTCTTTGTGGCGGGATGTAGCTGTGATTGGGGATGTCCTTGTAACTTTGAGGCGCCGCCGACGAAAGGCTTTTGTGAAGGCGGAGGCATCTGGCACATTGAGCACGGCCACTACGGGAATGTGCCGCTGGATGGGCTGCGCCTCGGAGGGTTTGCCCATAGCCCAGCAGCACTGCATCTCGGCAATGTGACACTGCTCGTCCTCGTGGACGACCGGGCCGACGCGCAACAGCGAGCAGCGATCGAAGCTATGTTCCCTACTACCCCGCCATTTAGCATCTTTTACAGCTTGACCAGCACCTTTCTCGGCTTTCATTACGTTCCGATTGAGGTGCAACTGAATGGGACCCGCAGCCGGGTCACCATTCCTGGGACACTTGAATTGGCGCTGGCTCCGATCATCAACCCGGTTACTAGAGAAGAGGAACCCGCGACGCTGTTGAAGCCCAAAGGGTTTACCTCCCAGCTGCAAGAGCTATGTGCAACGGCGGTGCTGCGATTCAGTAAGGAGGGGGTCTCCTACGACCACAGCGGGAAGTATGGAGAGTTCTCTCCCTTTGAGTACAAGGGATCCTGATAAGGGGAGAAAGCGCATGGGAGCATTGACCGATAAGTACTGCATCGTCGGCGTGGGCGAAACACCGCATATGCGACCATCCAACCGCACCACCCTGTCGATGGCCTGCGAGGCGGTAAAAAAAGCCATGGCCGATGCCGGCCTGGAGCCCCGTGACATCGACGGCATGACCAGCTACCAAGCTGGCGACTCCACCACTTCCAACCACGTGGCCACGGCACTAGGCATCCGCCTCAATTACTCGCTCGATATCATGGGCGGCGGATCAAGCACCGAGGCCCTCATCGGCCATGCCGTTGGGTTACTGGAGGGCGGCTACTGCAAGGTCATCGTCATCTTTCGCTCCATGAATGGCCGGTCCGGCCGGCGCATGGGCGGCCAAGCCCCCGGCGGACCGGTGCCACCGACGCGCGCCGATGGGGACAACCAGTTCTACATGCACTGGGGGTGGACCACCCCGGCGCAGCGGTTTGGCATGTCTGCCATGCGCTACCTGCGCGACACCGGCACCACCACCAAAGCGTTTGCCGAGGTCGCGATGGCTCACCGCTATCATGCTAGCCTCAATCCCAAGGCGATCATGCGCGCCCCGATCACTATTGCAGACCACCAGCGCTCGCGCTGGGTGGTCAAACCCTTTCGCCTGCTGGACTGCTGTCTGGAGACTGATGTGTCCGCAGCCCTGATTGTCACCTCGCGTGAGCGGGCGTATGACCTGCGCCAGCCTCCGGTCTTCATCATGGGCGGGACAGCACGCACCATGGCCCCCAGCCCAGCTTGGAACTATTCGCGGCCAGAGATTCACTACGTGGCCGGCAACTATGGCCGCAAGCGACTCTTTGGCATGGCCGGCATCAGCCAGAAGGACGTGGACTTCATCTCCTGCTACGATGCTTTTACCTTCACGACGCTGATTCAGCTCGAGGCCTACGGCTTTTGTGGCAAGGGAGAGGCGGGGGAGTTTGTCAAAGGCGGACGCCTACAGCTTGACCATGAGCTGCCCTCAAATCTCTCCGGTGGTCATCTTTCCGAGGGCTACACGCACGGCATCAGCATGGTGATCGAGAACGCGCGCCAGCTCCGTCATCGGGCTGACGACGCCTGTCCAGGCTGGGCCGAGGGCAAGCACACGTATGACCGCCAGGCCGGCTGCCGCCAGGTGCGCAACGGCAGGATTGCTGCCTGCCTGGGCTGGGGCACGGAGGCAACGTCCAGCTCGGTGATTCTGCGTAGTTAAAAGACGGGAGAACACGCATGTCACGGGGAACGTGGGCCATTGGTAAAGAAGAAGCCCTTGGCGAGCAGGGTATGGTCGCGGCTAACCATCCTCTTGCCGCCGAGGTTGGGATCGATGTGCTCAAGCGAGGGGGTAACGCCGTAGACGCTGCAGTGGCGATGGCATTTACCCTGGCGGTGGTCGAACCCTACATGAACGGCATTGGCGGCCGCGGCTCGCTGGTGATCCATCTGCACAAGGCCGGGAAGACCGTTGTGGTTGACTACAACATCCGCGCCCCTCTTGCCGCTCATCCCCGGATGTACCGGCTGAGGGCGGAGGGCGGGACCCGAGGCTATTACGCTGGCGTGGAAGACGATGAGAACCTGCTGGGCTACAAAGCCGTAGGAGTGCCCGGAACGGTCGCCGGCTTGTGCCTGGCCCTGGAGCAATTTGGTACGCTTCCTCTGCCAGAGGTCATGGCCCCGGCTATTCATTATGCGGAAGAGGGATTCCCCTATGACTGGCACCTGCGGCTCATGGTGGCTAAAGACTGGGGCGCCCTCTCGCGCTTTCCTGAGACGGTCAAAACGTTCATCACCGGCCACTTCGACTTCAATCCAGTTCCCTTCGCTCCCGCAGATATGCTGGTGCAGAAAGAGCTAGCCGGCACTCTGCGAAAGATCGCCCGGGGAGGGGCAGACGCTTTTTACCGGGGTGAGATCGCCAAGGCAATCGCGGCGGACATGGCGAAAAACGGCGGGTTCATCACAGAAGAGGACCTGGCGCGCTACCGGCCCATCCTCTTCGATCCTCCCCTGCGCAGTACCTATCGTGGCTATCGCATCGTTGGCTCTCCTGGCCCGACGGGCAGCCGCACACAGATGGAGATGCTCAACATCTTAGAGCACTTCGATCTGCGAGCCAGCGGTCCACGCACCCCGGAGACGCTCCACCTCCTGATTGAGGCGTTCGGCCGGGCCTACCAGGACACCTTCGCGTACATCGGCGACCCGGCGGTGGTGCCGGTTCCCTGGGAAGGGCTGTTATCGAAGCGTTATGCAGGCTGGATTGCCGAAAGGATTGATCCGCAGCGGGCCTCCTTTGCCCGCACGGCGGGGAATCCGTGGGAGTTCCAAGGAGACGGCACGGCTCCCCCTGGGGCGGTGCCGCCCGGAGCGATCGAAAGACCTGCTTTTGCCCAACACACCACCCACCTGCAAGTGGTCGATAAAGAGCGCAACATGGTCTCCCAACTCCAAACGCTCGGCTCCCTGTTCGGCTCGCGGGTGATCGTGCCGGGGACCGGCATCCTGCTCAACAACAACATGATGTCCTTCAACCCCCGACCGGACTCTCCAAACTGCCCGGGGCCAGGCAAAATCACCTGGTGGCCGGTGACGAGTACCCTGGTCTTTGATAAGGAGGACCGGCCACTCCTGACCGTGGGCGCGCCGGGGGGCTTACGGATCGTCACTGCGGTCACACAGGTGCTGCTCAACGTGCTCGATCACGGGATGGGCATGCAGGAGGCGATTGCGGCGCCGCGCCTGCACTGCGAAGGGGAGGAAGCCTGGCTGGACGATCGCATTCCAGCGGAGTGCTGCAAGAGGCTGAGGGCCATGGGCCACCGCATCACCACCACCAGCGAGTTTATCGGGACCTGGAATTATGCCCTGCCCCTGGGCATCTTCATCAACGCGCGAGATGGCACTCTGCATGGGGGAACGGACATCTTTTATCCTGGCGTGGCCATTGGATACTAGAGGAGAACCATATGGAATTTGGCATTTCCTATCCAGCCCGGCCAGACGCCTGGAAAGATCTGGTGATCGCTGAGGACCATGGCTTCACTCACGCCTGGTTCTATGACTCGCAGATGATCTACAGCGACGTGTATGCGTGCATGGCCCTGGCGGCTGAGCATACGAAAAAGATCAAGCTCGCCACTGGCGTGGCCATTCCCAGCAACCGCATTGCCCCGGTCACGGCTCACTCGATTGCAACTATCAACCTGCTTGCCCCTGGCCGCACAATCCTGGGTATCGGCACCGGCTTCACTGGCCGCAACACCATGGGGTTGCCACCGGTTCTACTCGGTACGATGCGTGAATATGTACAGATGTGCCGCGCCTTGTTGCGGGGAGAAGAGGTCCTCTATCGTGAAGGTACGCGTGAGCGGTGGATCAAGTTTCTCCATCCTCACCACGGGTACATCAACCTCAAAGACCCGATTCCCATCTACCTCGCCGCCAACGGTCCCAAAGCCCTAGAGCTAACGGGCGAACTGGCCGACGGCTGGATGACGACCCTGTCTGACCCGGCAAGTTTCAGGAAAAACCTGGCCAAGGTGGAACAAGGAGCGACTAAAACGGGACGGGCGCTGAGAGAATTTCCCACCGTCGCTCTTTCCACCGGCTGTGTGTTGCGTCCGGGGGAATCAGCCACCTCGCCGCGCGTGATCGCGCGGGTGGGGCCGTTTGTGACCGTCGCGCTCCATGCCCTGTGGGAACAGTCCACAGTTGCTCGCGATTTGCCCGCGTCGTTACAGCAACTCTACGACCGGTATAACAACGAGTATGTGGCCAAGCTGAAGACTCCGGCCGACCGCCGCTATCTGGAAGTCCACGAAGGGCATCTGATCTATCTGAAGCCAGGGGAAGAACAGTATGTCACTGAGTCGCTGATCCGCGGCTTCAGCTTGACCGGGACTGGGGAGGAAATCATCGCCCGGCTCAAGGCTCTGGAAGCCGTGGGACTCAAACAGGTCGCAATCCAGGTAGTGAACAACGGACGGGAGATGATCGAGGAGTTCAGCCGTGAGGTGATGGCGAAGTACTGAGGGAAGAAGCCAGGAGTCAGAATGCAGAGAGAGAGAATCCAGGAGCCAGGAGCCAGAATAAGGAAGAGGAAGGCATTGACCTCTCACTTCTGACTTCTGCATTCTGGCTTCTGACTTCTGGCTCCTGAATTCTTCCCCCTTATAAAGCCGAAGGAAGCCCATTTATGGCCAAACAATCTATTACCTTAGGCATAGCCATCTCGTTGAGCGGGCGCTACGCGCTGCTCGGCCGGCAGGCGCTCGAAGGGCTGGAGTGCTACGTGCGCGATGTCAACGCGGCTGGTGGCATCCCGCTCAAGAGCGAGGGCAAGAAACTGCCAGTGTCGCTCGTGGTTGAGGACGACGAAAGCGATGAGAGCAAGATTCGCAACCTGGTCGAGAAGCTGATCCGCCAGAACCAGATCGACTTACTGATCGGCCCGTACGGCAGCGGCCTCACCCTAGCTGCGGCGGAGATGGCCGACGCTTTTCAGTACGTGTTGTGGAACCACAGCGGCTCCTCGGACGAAATCTTCGAGTGCAATCTCTCTTCGGTCGTGGGTATCCTGACCCCGGCCTCGCTCTACCTCTGTGCCATTCTCGACCTGATCAAGTCGCTCGACCCCACGGCAAGACGGGTCGCGCTGTTCAGCGCCAAGACCGGCTTTGCCGCGGACATGGCCACTGGTGCGCTGGCCTGGATTAAACGGGAAGGGTTCAGCCTGACCGTCCATCAGTCTTACCGTTCGGGCACTGAGGATTTCCGGCCGTTGCTCGCTCAGATCAAGGACGATCCGCCGGACGTGTTTCTCAGTGTTGGCCGGGTTGAGGACGACATCCTGTTGGGCCGCCAGTTGCGCGAACTCAAGCCCCGCCTCAAAGCCGCCGGCTTAGTGGTGGCGGCGATCAGTCGTTTCAAGGCCGCCCTGCGCGAGCGCGCCGACGGTTTCTTTGCGCCCAGCCAGTGGGAGCCACAGGTGCGCTACGCTGTCGAGTTCGGTCCGTCAGAGGAGGAGTTCGTTTCCCACTACCTCAAGAGCGCGACGGTCTCGATTGACTATCCGGCGGCCCAGGGCTACGCGGCCGGTCTGGTGGCACATCGCTGTGTCGAAGAGGTGGGCTCGCTTGAGCAGCGGGCTTTGCGTGAAGCCGCGGGGCGGTTGCGCTTCACCACGTTTTACGGTCCCTACGCGATTGATCCCAAGACCGGCAGGCAAACAGCGCACCCTATGTTGGTCACGCAATGGCAAAGAGGCAGGAAGGAGATCGTCTGGCCGCGGGAAGTGGCCGAGGTCCAGCCGCTGTATCCGGGCCCGTTGTGGGAGTAGGGAGGGCACGGTATGGGACGGTTAGATGAAAAAGTAGCGTTGGTGACTGGTGGCGCGTCTGGGATCGGCCGGGCGATTTGCCTGAGCTTTGCTAAAGAAGGGGCGACGATCATCTGCAACGACCTCACGGTCGAGGCCGCGCAGAAAGTGGTGGACGAGTGCGGGCAGCAAAAGCAGGGGTTAGCAGTGAAGGCCGATGTCTCCAAGAGCCGCCAGGTCATCTCGATGTTTGACAAAATTCACAAAAAATTCTCCCGACTGGACATTCTGGTGAACAACGCTGGCATCGGGTTCGATAACCCCCAGGTCCGTGCCCGCTTCAACAAGGTGCTGGAGCAGCAGCAAGCCGAGCTAGCCAAAGACGGTAAGATCAAAACCGCACTCGAGGTCACACGCAACCTGACGGACGAGGAGTGGGACCGCATGATCGGCATCCACCTCAACGGCACCTTCTACTGCACCCGCGAGGCGCTCAAGCTGATGGAAAAACAAGGCTCGGGCAAGGTCATCAGCCTGGCCTCGATCTGCGGCATGACCGGCTGCGCTGGAGCGCCGCACTACAGCGCGGCCAAGGCCGGGATCATGGGCTTTACCCGGTCGGTGGCGCGCGAGGCGATCGTGCGCGGCGTTCACGTCAACGCCATCGCGCCTGGGTACATCGACACGCCGATGACCCAGCTCATCACGGACACGGTGCGCAAGAGCATCGCTATGGCCACGCCAGCCGGCCGATTTGGCACACCGCAGGATATTGCCAGCCTAGCGGTCTACCTCGCGTCGGACGAGTCCAACTTCGTGGTTGGCCAAGTGATCAGCCCGAACGGCGGGTATGTCATCGCGTGAGACAGCCTGGTGCGGGGGCTGGGTTCTAGGGGCTGGGGGCTGGGGAGGACCCAACACCCAACACCTAGCCCCTTCTTTCTCCTTTCCCCTTCCATGCCTACCTGCCTGGCCGTTGCGATGCTTCCAGACGGTCGCTGAGGATTTTCGAAATATTGAAAAAGATCTCGGTGGCAATGCGCGGGTAGCGCCGCTTGATGCGCGTCAAGAAGCGCGCGTTCACCGTCAACACCTCCACATCCTCGGTGGCAATGACATCGGCGGTGCGTTCATGGTGACGGATCAGCCCCATCTCACCAAAGACATCGCCGCGTCCCAACTTGTTCAGAAGCCGCGCTTGCCCGTTAGAGTTCATAGAGACATCAGCGGTACCGTTAATCAACACATACATTTCGTTGCCCAGCTCGCCCTGACGGACGATGGGCTGCCCTTGAGAAAAAGATTTGAGTTCGCCCATCAGCGTCACAATCTTGGCCTGGAAAGGCCGCAACCCCTCAAACAGCGGGATCGTCTTATGGGGATCTCTGCCCAGTTTGAGGTACAGGACATTCCACAAGGTAATAATTGGGGTGGTGGCCAGCAGGGCAGGCAGGAGCACGACTTCTGACGCCAGCCCGACGATGATGGTGGCGGCGGACAGAAAACCAAACTCCTGCACCGGCACGAACGTCGAGAAACAGAGCGTGAGAAAGCCCAAAAAGAAGAGCAAGGAGACGTAGAAGGTAGGCTTCCCCGCCGTGCCGAGACACTCCAAGACCGCCGCTTCCTGGTCCGCAGTGGTGCGCACCTCGGTGCTTAGCCGGTGCATGATGTGGATGGTGTCATCGACAGCGAGCCCTAAGGCGATCGAGGCGATGGTGCTGGTGCTCACGCTCAGAATGACGCCAGTGACCCCCATGAGTCCGAAGAGGACCAAGATCGGGTAGAGATTGGGGATCATGCCGATAATGCCAACACGGATGGAGAGAAACATGCCTACCATAATGATTGAGTTCAGCCGGAGGGAAGTGTTCCCTCGTAAATGACTGGATCTGCTCCAGCAAGGCGGTGACCTCGCTAGGGCGGGACAGAGAGGTGCGCACCAGAATGTTCGCGCGCGAGTAATTAGGGTGGTTCACGAAGCCAGAGAATATGCTCGAGTTAAGAAAGATCATTTGCAGGGCATCTGGCAGTTGGGCGGGGTTGTCCCAGAAGGTCGTTTTATGGTCCGGCGGTGGGGGTGCGTCCGTTCCTTCCTCGGGGGGCAGCGACTGCAGGGCGTTATCGATCGCCTCAACGAAATCGACAAAGGAGGTGGTCTTCCCCACACCTGGCAGGGAATCGAGGTAGAGCTGTAAATCTTTGATTCTTCTGAGCGTGTCCCATTGTTTCATGAGGTCCTGGGCTGAGCCGTCAATCACCACGTAAAAACCCAGGCTGCCGGCGAGGTTGCGGCTGATGACGTCGGCGGCCTGGCGGATGGGGTGGTCCTCACGAAAGACCGACAGGAAGTTAGAGCCCACCTGGATGGAAGGAATCTGCCAAGCCGAGAGCAGGGCGAGGAGGATACCACCGGCAAGGACGGCACGGCGGTGGCGCATCTCCCCCTGGACCAGCCTCCGCAACGCGGCGCTCAGCCTAGGAGAGAAAGCTTCTTCCCGCCTGGTCGGTAGGCGTAAGAGTGCGAGCAACGCCGGCACCAGGGAAAGTGAGAGCACTGCAGCAAGGGTGATGCCCACCGAGGAGTAAATGCCCATTTCCCGGACGCTGACAATCTGGTTGACGATCTGCGAGAAGAAACCAAGAAAGGTCATCGAGGCCGCAATGAGGACTGGCGGAGAGACATCCCGTAAGGTCTCCAGCACCACCTCGTCCACCGGGCGGCCGGGTCGGGCCTGCTCGTAATACTCGGCGACCACGTGGAGCGAATAGGCCGTGCCGATCACGAGCACCAACACCGGCAACATGACGCTGCCCAGGCTCAGGGGGCTGTCAAAAAGCACCATGATCCCCAGGGTCCAAATCAGGCTCACGATCACAGTCAGAGTAGGGAGCAGCACCCCGCGCAGCGAGCGGAAACAGAGAAACAGCACTCCCATGATGAGGAGCAGCGTCAGCGGCAGCAGGTCGATCAAGTCCTGTCGCATGGTCTTGGCCGAGTACGCCTTAAAGTGAGGCAGGCCGGTGTAGTAGATCTGTTCGGGCCCTTGCTCTCGGTCTATGATCGCCTGGATCTTGTCGTCGATGCCACGGCGGACGAACTCGTTTTCGCTAATGCTCTCGAGAAAGGAGAGCGTGAGGGCAGTCGCCCGGCCGTCCGCAGATACGTAGTTTTTGAGGTAAATAGGAGTG
>WNGG01001388.1_pt1 | contig 27347 bp, 31 predicted proteins | sample 5400661 | NCBI WGS metagenome assembly WNGG01 (sample SAMN13153372, study PRJNA577476) | soil metagenome | isolation source: 100 cm soil or saprolite under Garry oak tree replicate 1 | place: USA:California | collected 2016-06-15
CCTCGCCGATGAACGCTTCGATCTGATCGGCCCTGGTCACGTCCACGGAGCGCGCGAGCACCTGCCCGCCCGCCTTGCGAATACCCGCGGCCGCGCGCTCGAGCACCTCGGGCCGGCGCGCGCAGATCGCCACGTGCGCGCCCTCGGTGGCCAGCCGCTCGGCGGTGGCTCGCCCGAGCCCTTCACTGCCCCCCGTGACCACGGCAACCTTGCCCTTCAGTCCAAGATCGAGCATCAGGTCTCCTCCTCGTGAGTGGACGCAAGCTCCCCGCCCGTCCCTGGGACCGGCGGATGCCGATCCGGCCCGCGGCGGGGCCCGGCGCGCCGCACTATCCTACACGTTCTGTTTTGCTTGGTGGGGAGCGAGCACAGGCGCTATCCTGATCGAGTCCAGCTCATCGAGGGGGAATCATGACATTGCGCCTGAGCTTCGGCATCTTCCCCAAGCTCCTCCTGACCATGCTCGTGGTGACGTTGATTCCGCTCGGCGCCATCTGGTACCTCGACTACCGCGCGGAGTCCGAGAATCTCTCGCGACAGATCGAGCAGCGTCTGGGCAGCCAGGCCGACGCCATCGTCGGCTATGTCGACGCCTGGGTCGAGATGCACCTGCGCATGCTGCGGCAGAACGCGGCCCTCGAGGACATGTCATCGATGGACGGCAAGCGGCAGAAGCCCCTCCTCCGCGCCATCGCCACCGAGTACAAGTGGATCTACCTCGGCTTCACCATCGCCCCCGACGGCAACAACGTCGGACGCAATGACGAGGAGCCGCTTCGCTTCTACGGCGACCGTGGCTACTTCAAGCAGGCCATCGACGGACGGCAGATGGGCCAAGAGGTCGTGATCAGTCGCACGACGGGGCAGGCCGCCGTCATCTTTTCCGTGCCCGTGTGGAGGCTCGAGCAGGTGGTGGGTGTCCTCGCCGTGGGAACGAGCATCGCGGACGTCACGAGCACCATCACCAACGTCAAGATCGGGCAGACGGGCTTCGTCTTCCTGGTGGACGATCAGGGCAAGGTCATCGCCCATCCCACCGTGCGCGAGAGCCTGAAGACCCATCCTGCCATCGTGGCCCTGGGGGGCGAGCCCAGGAAGCAGGTCGTGTTCACTGATCCCGCCACGGGCAAGCAGGCCATCGCGCTGGCGGAGAAGACCAAGTACGGCTGGACCATGGTCGCCCAGCAGGACTTCGACGAGGCCTACCGGCCCCTGCGACAGGCAAATCGCCACGCCCTCATCCTCCTCGGCGTCACCGTCGTCTTCGTGATCCTCGTCTCGTATGCCCTGGCCGTCGGCTTCACCCGCCCCATCCGGCGGCTGACGCAGATCGCCGACGGGATCAGCCGTGGCAACCTCGGCGCCAATATCGCCGAGGCCCAGCGCTCGGATGAGATCGGCAGCCTCGCCCGGGCCATCGAGCGTCTCCGCGCGAGCGTCAAGCTGGCCGTCGATCGGCTCGGCACGCGGTAAGCGGCGGGGTGTTCCATGAGCCCAGAGCCCGCGCCCGTCCCCTACCGTCAGATCGTCACTGAGCTGGCCGGGCTCTGCCGCGCGCGGCGGACAGGCACGCTCTTCATCGCCACCACGGACAATCGGTCGGCGCGGATCGGGCTCAGGGAAGGCGAGATCTCCTCCCTCGCGTTCCGGAACCAGCGCGGGCTCGAGGCCCTCATCAACCTGCGCAAGATCGTGGCGGGGCGCATCAACTTCACCGACGCCGTGATGGACCGGGGACCCCGGGGCGACCTGCCCATGACCGTCGATCTCCTGGCCATGCTGGGCACCGAGGATCCCCCCGCCGTCGTGCCGCCCCCTCCCGAGCCCGCGCCGTCGCCTTCCCCGGCCCCGGTGTCGCCGCCTCCGGCTTCCTCGGCCGACGCGCAGCTGACGAGAGTGCAGGCGGTGATCGAGGCGGAGCTGACCGAGTATCTCGGGCCGATGGCGACGGTGATCTGCCGCGAGCACATCGCGCGCGCGGCCGCGGCGAGCCCCCCGCACGACGTGCGGCAGATCGTGGAGGCGCTGGCCCGCGAGATCGGCGATCGCGCCAAGGAGGAGCGCTTCCGCCAGCAGGTCCTCGCGAGACTGCGCGAGCGTTAGCCGCGGGTCAGGGGCTTGTAGCGGAGACGGTGCGGCTGCTCGGCGGCGGCGCCCAGTCGCTTCTTGCGGTCGGCTTCGTAGTCCTGGTAGTTGCCCTCGAACCATTCCGCGTGGCTGTCCCCCTCGAACGCCAGCATGTGGGTGGCAATCCGGTCGAGGAACCAGCGATCGTGGCTGATGACGACGGCGCAACCCGCGAAGGCGAGGAGGGCGTCCTCGAGGGCACGGAGGGTGTCCACGTCGAGGTCGTTGGTGGGCTCGTCCAGGAGGAGCAGGTTGCCGCCAGCCTGGAGCAGCTTGGCCATGTGCAGCCGATTCCGCTCGCCGCCCGAGAGGTCGCCCACTTTCTTCTGCTGATCGCTGCCCTTGAAGTTGAAGGAGGCGACGTAGGCGCGCGAGGCCATCTGGCGGCTGCCGAGCATGAGCTGCTCGGCGCCGCCCGAGATCTCCTCCCAGACGTTCTTGCTCGCGTCGAGCGCGTCGCGGCTCTGGTCGACGTAGGCCAGCCGCACGGTCTCCCCCACCCGCAGCGCGCCCTTGTCGGGCTTCTCCTGCCCCGTGATCATCCGGAAGAGCGTGGTCTTGCCCGCGCCGTTGGCCCCGATGACCCCGACGATGCCGCCCCGCGGGAGGCTGAAGCTCAGGTCGTCGATGAGGAGCCGGTCACCATAGCCCTTGGAGAGATGCTCGGCCTGCACGACCACGTCGCCCAGACGGGGCCCGGGGGGAATGATGATCTCGGCGGAACCCTCGCGCTCCCCTCCGCCTTCGGCGAGGAGGGTCTCGTAGGCCTGCAGACGCGCCTTGGACTTGGCCTGGCGGGCCCGGGGCGACATGCGTACCCATTCCAGCTCGTGCTCGAGGGTGCGCTGGCGCGCGGATTCCTGCTTCTCCTCCTGGGCGAGGCGCTGCTTCTTCTGATCGAGCCACGAGGAGTAGTTGCCCTCCCAGGGGATGCCCGCGCCGCGATCGAGCTCGAGAATCCAGCCGGCGACGTTGTCGAGGAAGTAGCGGTCGTGGGTGATGGCCACCACCGTGCCCGGGTAGTCCTTGAGGAAGCGCTCGAGCCAGGCCACGCTCTCCGCGTCCAGGTGGTTGGTCGGCTCGTCGAGCAGGAGCATGTCGGGCTTGGAGAGGAGGAGCCGGCAGAGCGCCACGCGCCGCACCTCGCCCCCCGACAGCGTGGCCACATCGGCCTCGCCGGGCGGGCACCGGAGCGCGTCCATGGCGATCTCCACGGTGCGGTCGAGATCCCATCCCCCCGCCGCCTCGATGGCGTCCTGCACGCGCGCCTGCTCCTCCAGGACCTTCTCCATCTCGTCCGGATCGAGCGGCTCGCCGAGCCGGGCGTTGATCTCGTCGAAGCGCGTGAGGAGCCCGCGGATCTCCGCCACGCCCTCCTCGACGTTTCCCCGGACGTCCTTGTCGGGATCGAGCCGGGGCTCCTGGGCGAGGAAGCCGATGCGCACGCCGTCGGCGGGCTTGGCCTCGCCGAGAAAATCCTGATCCACCCCTGCCATGATCCTGAGCAGCGTGCTCTTGCCCGCGCCGTTGGCGCCGAGCACGCCGATCTTGGCGCCGGGGTAGAAGGAGAGCCAGATCCCCTTCAAGATCTCCCGCTTGGGCGGGACGATCTTGCGGAGGTCCTTCATGATGAAGATGAATTGAGGGGCCATGGGCTCTGGATTATACCGGGCGGTCGCGGGTTTTCATTGACAAACTACCCCGCCCTCCCTATAAACGAGCCCACCATCAGACTGGCAATGACGCCTGCGTCCACCTCCTCTCTCCTCGCGGTTCAGGACCTCACGATGCGCTTCGGCGGTATCGTGGCCCTCGACGGCGTCTCCTTCGCCATGGACGCGGGCCAGATCGTGGGATTGATCGGGCCCAACGGGGCGGGCAAGACCACGCTCTTCAACTGCCTGGGGAGGCTCTACACGCCGCAGCACGGCGATATTCTCTTCGAAGGCCGCTCGATCACCGACGCCACGCCGCACGGGATCGCCGAGCTCGGCATCGGCCGCACCTTCCAGAACCTCGCCCTCTTCACCACCATGAGCGTGCTCGACAACGTACTCGTGGGCGTCCACAGCCGCACGCGGAGCGACTTCGCGAGCAATGCCCTCCGGCTGCCCTGGGTGGGCCGCGAGGAACGCGAGGCGCGGCAGATCGCCCGCGAGGTCATCGCCTTCCTCGATCTCGACGACGTGGCGGGGCATCCCGCCGCGGGCCTGCCCTTCGGCACCCTCAAGCGGGTGGAGCTCGCGCGCGCCCTGGCCGGCCGCCCCAAGCTCTTGCTCCTCGACGAGCCGGCGGGCGGGCTCAACCACGAGGAAGTCGCCACGCTCGCCGAGCTGCTGCGCACCATCCGGGACGCCCGCGGCGTCACCGTGCTCCTCGTCGAGCATCACATGAGCCTCGTCATGCAGGTCTCGGACAACGTCGTGGTGCTCGACTTCGGACGCAAGATCGCCGAGGGCCCGCCCGCGCAGATCCAGCGCAACCCCGACGTGATCAAGGCCTACCTGGGAGAGTGACCGCCCATGCCCGCCCTTCTCGAAGCTGAGAACCTGGAGGCGCAGTACGGCTGGACCAAGGTTCTCCACGGCCTCCGCTTCGCGGTGGAGGCGGGCGGCATCACCACGATTCTCGGCGCCAACGGCGCGGGGAAGACCACCACCTTGCGCGCGGTGTGCGGCATGGTCAAGACGGCGGGGACCGTGCGCTTCGAGGGCCGCCGCATCGACGGCAAGGCGACGGAGGAGATCGTCCGTCTCGGGATCGCCCACACCCCGGAAGGCCGCGGCACCTTCATGAATCTCACGGTGCAGGAGAACCTGCGCCTGGGCGCCTATGTCCGCAAGGACCGGGCGGCCCTCGCCGGCGACTTCGAGCGCGTGTATCAGTACTTCCCCGTCCTCGCCCAGCGCCAGCGGCAGCAGGCGGGCACGCTCTCGGGCGGCGAGCAGCAGATGCTCGCGGTGGCCCGCGCCCTCATGTCACGCCCGCGCCTGCTCCTCCTCGACGAGCCGTCGCTCGGGCTCGCCCCTCTCGTCGTGCGAGAGATCTTCCGCATCGTGCGAGCCATCAACCGGGAGGAAGGCGTGAGCGTGCTCCTCGTCGAGCAGAACGCCGCCATCGCCCTCGATCTCGCGGACCACGCCTACCTCCTCGAGACCGGTCGCGTCGTCATGTCCGGCCCGTCGGCCGACCTGCGCCGCAACGAATCCGTCCGCCGCTCCTACCTCGGCTACTGACCGTGGCGAGCTCCTGATGGCAATCCGGTGGGGGGGTCTGGGGGAGCTGTGTGAGGCGCAGCCGAGGGCGAGCCGAGCGCGGTCGCTCCCCCCCAGAACATAATGGACATTTTTATCCAGCAAGTCGTGTCGGGATTGGCGACGGGTGGCATCTACGCAAGCCTCGCCTTGGCCCTCGTCATGATCTACCAGGCCACGGACGTCGTGAACTTCGCCCAGGGCGAGATGGCGATGTTCAGCACGTACCTCTGCTGGTCGCTCCTGCAGGCCGGCCTGCCCTACTGGGCCGCCTTCTTCGCCACCCTCGTCATCGCCTTCGTGGGGGGCGTGCTCATCGAGCGGATCGTGATCCGGCCCGTCGAGAACGCCCCCATCCTGACCATCGTGATCGTGACCATCGGCCTCCTCGTGATCCTCAACAGCGTGGCAGGCTGGATCTATTCCTACATCCAGAAGCCGTTCCCGAGCCCGTTTCCGAGCAAGCCCATCCAGCTCGGCAACATCGTCTTCGGCACGCACGACCTGGGCGAGATCGGCATCACCCTCGTCGTCCTCCTGCTCCTCTTCCTCTTCTTCCGTTACACCACCCTGGGGCTGGCCATGCGCGCGGCCGCACAGAATCCGATGTCGAGCCGGCTGGTGGGCATCCGGGTCGGGTGGATGCTCGCCCTCGGCTGGGGCCTCGCCGCGGCCTTCGGGGGCGTGGCGGGCATGATGATCGCCCCCATCGTCTTTCTCGACCCGAACATGATGGGGGGCATCCAGATCTACGCCTTCGCCGCGGCCACGGTGGGCGGCTTCACCAGCCCGCTCGGCGCGGTGGTGGGCGGCTTCCTGGTGGGGGTGACCGAGAACCTCGTGGGGACGTACGTCAGCTTCATCGGGACCGAGCTCAAGCTGACGGTGGCGCTCGCCATGATCATCATCGTCCTCCTGGTGCGCCCGAGCGGCCTCTTCGGCCGCTCCTTCGTCCGGAGGGTCTAGCGAATGCCGCGCGGCGGTGGGGCGGCGTCCAGGATCCTGGGTCTCGTGGTCGTCCTCGCCATCGCCTGCGCTCTCCCTTTCATGATGAGCGGATTCCGCGTCTTCCAGTTCACCCAGGTCTACATCTACGCCATCGCGCTCCTCGGTCTCAACATCCTGACCGGCTACAACGGGCAGATCTCGCTCGGCCACGGTGCCTTCTACGCCATCGGGGCCTACACGACCGCGATCATGATCGACAAGTGGAATATCGGCTACGGCTGGACGATCCCGACGGCGGGGATCCTCTGTCTGGTGATCGGCTTCCTCTTCGGGCGACCCGCGCTCAGACTCGAAGGACTGTACCTGGCCCTCGCCACCTTCTCGCTCGCCCTCGCCGTGCCCCAGATCCTCAAGTACTTCGAGCACTGGACGGGCGGCTCGCAGGGTATCGTACTGTCCAAGCCCAAGGCGCCCTGGCGGCTGCCCCTCTCCGAGGACCAGTGGCTCTACTTCCTGACCCTGGTCATCCTCGTCGTGCTCTTCCTCCTGGCGCGAAATCTTCTGAAAAGCCGCACGGGACGCGCCATCGTGGCCATCAGGGACAACCACATCGCGGCCGAGGCCATGGGAATCAACAGCGCGCTGTACAAGTCCGTCGTCTTCGGCGTGAGCGCCGCCTATACGGGCGTGGCGGGTGCCCTCAGCGGCATCGCCATCGCGTTCGTGGCTCCCGATTCCTTCAACATCTTCCTCTCCATCACGCTGTTGACGGGGATCGTGATCGGCGGGCTGGCCACCATCTCGGGAGCCATCTTCGGTGCCCTTTTCATCCAGTTCGTGCCAAACTGGGCCCAGGACATCTCCAAGGCTGCGCCCTGGGCCATCTTTGGCATCTTCCTCATCGTGTTCATGTACGTGATGCCGCACGGGATAGTCGGCTTCCTTCGACTCGCCTGGATCCGGATGACGCGGCCGGCTGTTACAGGAAGGAAGGCCGCAGGAGAAGCGCAGTCATGATGCCGAGGTCACAATCAACCTGAACGGGAGGAGACCATGAATCGACCCAAGCGGTTCCTGGCGCTGCTGGTGGCGCTCGGAGTGGTTGCCCTGGCGGGCGTTGGCGGCGTGGCCGCCCAGACGGTAGTGGGGGTCACCGCCACCGAGATCAAGATCGGCAACACCAACCCCTACAGCGGGCCCGCCTCGGCCTACGGCACCATCGGCAAAGCCCTCGGCGCCTACTTCAAGAAGGTCAACGACGAGGGTGGGATCAACGGGCGCAAGATCAACTACATCTCCCACGACGACCAGTACAGCCCGCCCAAGACGGTGGAGATGATCCGCCGGCTCGTCGAGCAGGATCAGGTCGCCTTCGTCTTCCAGCCCCTGGGCACGCCGCCCAACAGCGCCATCCACAAGTACATGAACGAGAAGAAGGTGCCGCAGCTCTTCGTGGCCACCGGGGCCACCAAGTGGAACGACCCCAAGAACCACCCCTGGACCATGGGATTCCAGCCCAACTACCAGACGGAAGGCCGGATCTACGCCGCCTACATCCTGAAGAACGTGCCGGACGCCAAGGTGGGCATCCTGTACCAGAACGACGACTACGGGAAGGACTACCTTAAAGGCTTCGAGGACGGGCTCGGCGAGGCGGCCAAGAAGGTCGTCGTGCTCAAGCAGAGCTACGAGGTGACGGATCCCACCATCGACTCCCAGATCGTCAACCTGAAGAACAGCGGGGCCAACGTCTTCTTCGACATCACCATCCCCAAGTTCGCCGTGCAGGCCATCAAGAAGGCGAACGACATCGGCTGGAAGCCCCTCCACTTCCTGAACAACGTGTCGAGCTCGCTGGGCACCGTGCTCAAGCCCGCCGGTCTCGAGGCCTCCAAAGGTCTGATTACGGCGCTGTACATGAAGGAGATCACCGACCCGCAGTGGAAGAACGACAAGGGCTTCCTGGAGTGGGTGGCGTGGATGAAGAAGTACTACCCGGAAGGGGCGCTCGACGACCAGGCCAACGGCTACGCCTACAACGTTGCCATCCTGGTGACGCACGTGCTCAAGCAGTGCGGCAACGACCTCTCGCGAGAGAACATCATGAAGCAGGCGGCCAGCGTCAAGAATCTCGAGCTGCCCCTCCTGCTGCCCGGCATCAAGGTCAATACCGGCCCCGCCGACTTCGCGCCCATCGAGCAGGAGCAGCTCGCCAAGTTCAACGGCGAGATCTGGGCGACCTTCGGCGAGATCATCGACGCTTCGAAGAAGTAGGCCAGCCGCAGAAACGAAGACGGCCAGCGGGATGACCCGCCGGCCGTCTTTCTGTTTCCGCGGGAGTCGTTACTGGCCCTGGCTGGGAACGGCAGGCCCGACGGGCTGCGCTTCCTGGAGCACGAGATCCAGGGAGAGCCCGGGCACGCGCGGCGCCACCGGCGAGGGCGCCGAATACGGCAGCACGTCCGTGCCCTCGTACCCGCCGCCCGGCAGCGTCCAGCATATCTGGGGAACGCCGTCCTGCACGCCGCACGGCGTCCCGAGCGGCACCGGTCCGCTTCTCTTCCCCGCCTCGTAGGAGCCGCCGACGACCACCGTGCTCACCACGCCCATGAGAAGCTGCGCCCCGCTGATGATCAGGCTGAGGGTCATGGGATCGAGCTGGGCACGGGCGGGGGCGGCGAGGGAAAGCACCAGCGCGCCTGCTACCACGAAGGTCACGAGCCGAGAAACCAGCCTGGCTCTCATGGTCGTCCCACTATACGCCGGGGCTGGCTCAAAGGACCAGGCAAAAGTCGGGTCCCGGGCCATCAGGCGGCGCGGGGAACCACGAGGCCCCGCCGGCTCAGCCGGCGTCCCATCCGCAGGAGGGCAAGGGCCAGCGCCGCGCGCACTCCGAGCGGACGCCTCTGGAGCGAAGCCAGCAATCGACCCCGCGCCGCGTCAGAACGAAGCTGGCGCAGCTTGATCTCCACGTACCGTTCCAGAGCGTAAGTGTTCAGGTCCATGATCGCGATCCTCCTGGCTCAGGCTGCGAGCGGCGTGCCGGCAGTGCCCCGCGGGGGCACCGCGGGGCGAGCAGCGCGAGGCCACACGCTCGAGGTCTCGGGACTGAGGATGATCTCCAGGGGCACGGTCTCCTGCTCTTCTCGCGAGAAATGCTGACCGGTCACCCGGAGGATGGCAGCCACGGCGGCGGGCCGATCGAGCGGCACGGCCATGGCGACCGCCCAGCCACCGCCGAGTCGCTGGCGCACGGTCGGAGCGGCAACGGCGCCCAGCTCGCGGTGAATGGCATCGGTGAGGGCGATCTGCCGGTACCGCGCGCGCTCGCGTCGGTCTTGTACTCGCTCGGCCACAACGAGTAGCGCGCTTATCGCGAGAAACGGGAGCAGCAGAACTACCACAGCCGTCAGTAGAGCGGTCATGAGTCGGCCTCCTCTCTCTCGCTCATTGAGACACCGGAGGCCTGCGAGTGTGAAAAGCGGGGAGAAAGCGAGCGACGACGCTATGCGGACAGGGGATGCAGATCGGGGCGGCAGCTCGCGCAGGGTGTGAGACCCAGCGATTCGGCGTGGCCGCGCGAGCCAAAGAGGGTGAGCCCGGCCAGTGATTGGCGCGACAGCGACCCACAGGTGGGCACGCAGTATTCCGTGTCCGCTCCCGCCCGCGCGTACATGTGATCGCGCTCGATCCTGCGGCCGCGGGCGGCCACCGGCACGCCCTCAAGCGAAAGCAAGGTCCGCTTGAGCGAGATCCTGTTCCCGGCATAGCCGACGAGATCCCCGTCGTTGCCGATCACCCGATGGCACGGGATGACGATGGGCACGGGATTGCGCCGGAGCGCCTGGGCCACCGCCCGCACCGCCGACGGCGTGCCGATGCGCCGCGCGATCCCCGCATAGGAGGTGACGGCGCCATAGGGTAGCTCGGCGGTGGCGGCAAGGACGCGTCGCTGGAAATCGCTCCCCGCCCAGCGCAGGTCGAGCGGCCAGTCCAGGCGAGTGCGTCGACGATCCAGGTACTCGAGGAGCTCGTGGTACACCATCTCCATGCCGGCCTTGTCTTCTCTCACCTCGCCCCCGGCCAGCTGGGCCAAGTAGGACGCAGCGGCCTTCTCTGAGTTCAGGTACTCGACGAGCGCGATCCCCAGCTCGGATCGGGCGATGAGAATCTTCCCGAGAGGAGAGGAGAAGATGCCGTAGGCAACCATGCGCGCGCGGATATCGGCCAGGCGTGACTCGAGCTCGGCGCGTGACAGCGCGGGATCAGCGCCCGGCACGGGCTCGCGGCGAAGGTCTGTGACCATGCTCTCGAGCACACGGTAGCGCTCGAGCTCATCGCGGCATTCGCGGCAGCGGCCGAGATGCCGCTCGACCACGCGCGCGGCCCCGGACGCGGCCTCGCCGGCGGCCATCGCCACCAGGTCGCGCTCGATCTCGCGACAGGTCGGGTTCGCGTCCGTCATGGCTGAGGCTCCGCGTGGACGACCGCGAGGTCGTGCAGCTCCCGCCGGATTTTCTTGAGGGCCTGAAAGACATGGGCGCGGGCGCTCTCGGCCGAGCACTGGAGGCTCTCGGCGATGGCCTCGTACTCGAGCTCGTGGACTTTCCGGAGCGTGAAGGCCAGCCGTTGCTTCAAGGGTAGCGCGGCCACGATCCGGTCGAGCCGGGCGGTGGCTTGGTTGGCGATCGCCTCACCCTCGGGCCACGCGGGACCGCGCTCCGAGGCGTTGGCCGCCGCCACGGCCATGGCCTGCCGCCGCCGCTTCTCCGACCGGAAGTGGTTCCGGCAGAGGTTGGTGGCGATGGCGAAGAGCCAGGCCCGGACATTGGCGTCCGGGGGCAGCGCTTGATAGGCCCTGTACGCTCTCACGAAAGTCTCCTGTGACAAGTCATCGGCCTCTCCGGAGCGCGAGGTGGTACGGACGAGATACCGGTGTATCTCGGCGTGATATACGGCCACCACCGCCTCGAAGGGATCCTGCGTCATACCCTTGACCATGAGACACCGTAGCCCGCCAATTGTGAAACCGCGAGTGACGAATTGGCGAACGGGGGGCTGGCCCGCTCTCGGCTGGCCGGCCGGCGACCTCTCAGGTACCGTGGCGGCAAGAGGTTATCGCCATGGCCACCCCGGATCAGCCCGCCCCTATGACCTGGCGGCTCCACCGCGAGGTCGTGCTGCTGGCCGGCTGGGGACGGGCCATCCTGCTCCAGCTCGCCCATCCGCTCGTCGCCCAGGGGGTCGCCGACCACAGCGGGTTTGCCACCGATCGTCGCGGACACGTCAAGCGGCTCAAGCGCACGCTGCGCGCCATGCTGGCCCTCACCTTTGGCGGCCCGAAAGGCGCCGCGGAGGCTGCCGCCGCCATCAATCGGATACATGATCGGGTGCACGGCCACCTCGCCGAGGCCGCGGGCTCCTTCTCTTCCGGCGCTCACTACAGCGCGCATGATCCCGCGCTTCTTGCCTGGGTCCACGCCACGCTCGTGGACAGCTTTCTCCTCACTTACGAGCGCTTCGTGGCGCCGCTGACGCCCGCGGAGCGTGATCGGTACTGCCGGGAGGCGGGGGCAGGCGGGCCACTCCTCGGCATCCCGCCCGGGATCGTGCCCGGCAGTGTCGGCGAGCTCTCCGCGTACATGGAGCGCATGGTGGCGAGCGGCGACATCGCGGTCACCGATACGGCCCGTGCCCTCGCGCGCGAGGTATTCCTGCCGCGCGGGTCATGGCCGTTGCGCCCGGTGCTCGCGCTGGCGCGACTGCCTGCCGTGGGCCTGCTCCCGCCGGCGATTCGCGAGGCGTACGGATTCGCGTGGACGACACGGCACGAGCGCCGGCTCACCGCCCTGAGCGCGCTCGTCCGCCACGCGTTGCCGCTTGCCTCACCGGTCCTTCGATACTGGCCGGCGGCGCGCCGCGCGGAGACCCGGGAGACGGGCTAGACGGGCCTCCGAGCTACCTAGGCGCCGGGAGCTTCGGGCGCCGTCGCGTCGGCGGGGGAAAAGTCCGCCAGTTCCCGGAGCGTCGCGGCCCCGGCCTGCCCGCCGAGGATGGCAGCAAGCTGTCGTTCGTCCTGGATGGGGCCGTGCTCGGCGCGGAACTTCAAGATGGCTTCGACCTGACGCGGGCCGACGCCGGGGAGCTCCTGCAACTCGAGGGGGTTGGCGAGATTCACGCGCACCTTGGTCGGCATGAAGACCTCCCGGGATGGATGAGTTCCTGGGATCAGTCTAGGCTCGTGTCCAGAGGAGTCAAGCCGCAGCGGCGCGAGAAGAACCCCCCGCGCTTCGGGTCACGTCCCCGGCTCGAGCAGGCGCCGGGACGTGGAAACCTTCGGCCCGAAGCGAACGAACATGCAGCCCATGGAGTGCCTGACGTCGCGGGACTGGCGCCGATCGCCGCGGCGTCGATCGACGAGAATGGACTCGGTCGCTCGTCGCTGCTCCTGGAGCCGCCGCTCCCGGATGACCTTCACGCCGGCGACGGCGGCCATGCTCCGAGAGAGATGCTGAAACAGACCGGTGTCTCCGTTCTCCACGACGATCAGAAGCTGAACACCGGGAAAGGAGAGAGAGGGCAGCTGGGCAAGAACCGTTGCCAGGTGAGTCGGACAGAGTCCGTGCGTCTCACTTGTATCGTCGAACGGCTCACGCTCCCCGAGGTCGCCTGGTCGGCCCTCGGCTTTGCACCATGCGCAGATCGCCCTCATCGTCGATGCCAACCTCACCGTTCGGTTCGCCGGAAACCAAGGGCCTCAGCACGGCCAGGTCAGCCCGTTCGGGGCGACGACTCAAGGCTTTACGGCTTTGTCATTTGGCGCAGCGGCGAGAAAGGTGAGAGCAAAAAGAAGTCCAGCGGCCTCGGTACGAGGCAAACCCCGATAAACAAGGCAATCAGGATGATCCTTCCCGGCGGAGGCCCCTCGACTTGTAAAGAAACCTTACAGAGAGGTGGCGGGCGTCCTCAGAACACCGCGATGGGATTGACGGGCGAGCCCGTGACGTTCTTGAGGCGAAGGGGAGCCACGGTGAGCAGGAACTCCCAGCGTTTGCGCTCCGCGCAGGCCCGCGCGAGATCCTCGAGATTGCCGTTGTCGATGAGCCAGAGACCCATGGCAACGAGGCAGACGACATGGAAGGAGTTGCCGAGCGCCGGATAGGGCAGCGGCGCGATGTCATTGTGGGTGTCGGAGCCGATCATGGCCACGCCGCGCTCGCGCAGCCAGGGGCAGGAGGCGACGTGCACCGCGGGCGTCCCCGCCTCCATTGGATGCACGGGACCCTCCGCGAGACGTCGTCCGTAGAACCCCGTGCGCACGAGAAGGATGTCGCCCGATTCGACGCGGACCCCCTGCGCCCTCTCCGCGGCCTCGAGGTCTTCGGGCATCACCCCCTGCCCCGCCTCGAGCCACTTCACGCCGCGAGCTCGCGCGATGTCCAGGAGCACACCGCGGCTCACCACGCCGTCGTGCAGCACCTCGACGGAGTTGACGGTGGCGCCCTCGCGCGAGGTGACCAGGTTGCACGACCGGCCGTTGTAGAATTTGCCGTCCCAGAAGTAGTGCGGGGGCGCGTCGACGTGCGTGATGTTGTACCCGTGGAAGACCATGCCGATGAACTCGGCGGCGCCGCGACGCTGGAGGATCCGCTCGTTGGAGTCGTGATCGCGGCCCTCACCGGAGTCGACCATGAAGCGCATCGGCTGCACGGTGGTGTCGGCGGCCAGCTCGGTGCTCCAGGGGCGGGCGCAGGTCACGCTCACGCCATCCGTGACGAGCCGCGCGGCCGCCGCGCGCTTCTCCGGGGTGATCAGGTTGAGGGTGCCGAGCTCGTCATCCTTGCCCCAGCGGCCCCAGTTGGACAAGGTGCGCATGTACTCGCGCACCTGCGCTTCCGTGGGGACGGTGGCCGCCGGCGCGAGGGCCACGCGACGGGCTACTTCAGCTCGCCGGAGTAGATCTTCATCACCGTCGAGAGGAACTCGAGGGCCCGCGGCTTGGGCCGCTGGAAGGAGTTCCGCCCGATGATGGACCCGAAGCCGCCGCCGTCGCGGATGCCCCGGCACTCCTCATAGATCGCCTCGTCGTTCTCCCTGGTCGCCCCGCCCGAGAAGATGACGATGCGGTGCCCGTCGAAGGACGACTGCACGACGTGACGGACGCGCTCGGACAGGGTGGAGATCGCCACACCAGCTTTCTCGTAAGCCTTCTTGGCCTCGGGCTGCTCGATGTGCTGGGTGGGCGGCTTGACCTTGATCACGTGCGCCCCGAGCTGGGCGGCGATCTGCGCGGCATAGGCGACCACGTCGATGGCCGTCTCGCCTTCCTTGCTGATGTCGGTGCCCCGTGGATACGACCAGACCACCGCCACCAGGCCGTTGGCCTTGGCCTCCGCGATCATCTCGCGGCACTGCTGGTACATGATCTGCGCATTGGCCGACCCCGGATAGATGGTAAAGCCCACCGCCACGCAGCCGAGCCGGAGCGCGTCCTTCACAGAGCCCGTCACGGCCGAGAGCGGATCCTTCTCGTCGTGGAGGACGTCGTGGTTGTTGATCTTCAGGATGAGAGGGATCTCGCCCGCGAACTCCGCCGCGCCCGCCTCGATGAAGCCGAGGGGCGCCGCGTACGCATTGCACCCGGCGGCGAGGGCGAGCTGGAAGTGGTACGAGGGATCGTAGCCCGGCGGATTGACGGCAAAGCTCCGCGCCGGCCCGTGCTCGAAGCCCTGGTCGACGGGGAGGATGACGAGGCGGCCGGTGCCGGCCAGGCGCCCATGGTTCAGGAGGCGCGCCAGGTTGGTGCGAGTGCCGGGATTGTCGCTGGCATACCAGGAGAGGATTTCGCGAACGCGGGCTTCCATAGCCGTGCCGTCCTTTCTCTCTGTTACCGGCGGTAGAATTCTTCGGCGCGCGTGACGTCGTCGGGGCTGCCCACGATGATCGCCGCACGCTGGTGATAGTCGGTGGCCTTCAGCTCGAGCACGCGCTCGGTGCCCGTGCTGGCGCGTCCTCCCGCCTGCTCGACGACCATGCCCATGGGCGCCACCTCGTAGAGGAGACGAAGCTTGCCCTTGGGCTTGGTAGGGTCGCTCATATCCGCAGGGTACATGAAGAGCCCGCCGTCCAGGAGCGTGCGATGGACGTCGGCGACCATGGCCCCGGAATAGCGCAACGAATAGGGCCTCCCGGTGGCCTTGTCCGGGGTGCGGAGGTACTCGACAAAGGCGCGCTGCCCCGGGTGCCAGGTCGAGATGTTGCCCTCGTTGATGCCGTAGACCTTGCCCTTCTTCGGAATCCGGATATTGGGATGCGTCAGATAGAACGTGCCGGTCGCGCGCTCCATGGTGAAGCCGTGCGTGCCGTTGCCCGCGGTGTAGACGAGCGTGGTGGCGGGGCCGTACATGACATAGCCGGCGGCGAGCTGGTCAGTCCCAGGGGTGAGCGCGGCCGGGCCGGCCGGATCCCAGCCGAGGCTTGGCTTGACAGAGAAAATCGTTCCCACCGTGCCATTGACGTCGAGGTTCGAGGAGCCGTCCACGGGATCGCAGGCCACGACAACGCCCCGCGGCCCCTTGCCTTCCGGAATCTCGATGGGCTCCGGCGCTTCTTCCGAGACGAGCGCCGCGCAGATCCCGCACTGACGGAGGGCGTCGAGCATGACGTCGTGCCCCCACACGTCGAGCTTCTTGACCTGGTCGCCCGTGACATTGGTGCCGCCCGCCACGCCCAGCCGGCCGCGGAGGGCCGCGTGCGCGAGCTCATCGGCGATGGCGGAGGCGACGGCGGCGATGCAGCGGATGACGAGGGCGGTGCCGCGCGCCTGATCAGAGCCCCGCAGGACCTGCTGGGCGCCGAGATGCTCCTCGAGTGACTGGCGCGTGGCGTTCATTTTCGGATGCTAAGCGATGCGTGCGTTTCAGTCAACCGCCCCCGGAATGGTATTCTTGGCGGCGCCATGGCGTATGTGGGCGCGCCGCGCTTCGCATCGCGACTCTCCGGCCGGCCGCTCACCGCGGTGGTGACGGTGGCGCTCCTGCTCACCTCGGCGTGCGTGTCGCACGTGCCCCGCTATCAGGTGCTGCCCGGCCAGGGCCAGAGCAGCGAGACGCTCGACCGCGACCGTTACGAGTGCGGGCTCCAGGCACAGAAGCAGACGAACTACGATCCGGGAGGCTCGATGACGGCCGGGGCCCTCACGGGGCTGATCGTGGGCGGGGCCCTCGGCGCGGGACTGGGCGCCGCGGCGGGAATCAGCGGAGGCGTGGTGGGGACGGGCGCATCCGTCGGCGCCATCGCCGGCGGCGGAACGGGCGCCATGCTCGGCGGCCCCTACCTTTACGAGAAGGGACTCAACGACACCCAGCGTGCCTTCTACGCCTGCCTGGCCGGGCGCGGCTATACCGTCAAATAAAGAAGCTTTGACCCAACTGCCCCGCCCCGACTCGGCCCCTGGCCGCTGGCGAGCCCTCGCCCTCCTCTCCGCCGCCGAGCTGGGCGCCCTCTCGCTCTGGTTCAGCGCCTCGGCCGTGCTCCCCGCGCTCTCTCGCGAGTGGGCGCTCGGGGACGGCGGACGCGCGGGGCTCACCATCGCCGTGCAGGCCGGCTTCATCCTGGGCACGCTCGGCGCCGCGCTCGCCAATCTTCCGGACATCGTCTCGCCGCGGGCTCTCATGGGCTGGAGCGCGCTCGCCGGCGCCGCCCTGAATGCCGCGCTGGCCTTGTGGGTGGAGAGCCTCGTCCCCGCGCTCGTCCTCCGCTTCGCCACGGGTCTGTGCATGGCCGGGGCCTATCCGCCGGCCATGAAGATCGTCGCGACGTGGTTCCGCGACGCCCGCGGGCTCGCCATTGGCATCCTGGTGGGCGCGCTCACGGTGGGCTCGGCCGCGCCTCATCTGATCCGTGGCGTCACCGAGCTGCCGTGGCGGGGCACGCTGCTCGCGGCCTCCGCGCTGGCCCTCGGCAGCGCGCTCGTCGTCTGGCGCTTCGTGCGCGAAGGGCCCGATCGCTTTCCCGCGGCGCGCTTCGATCTCCGCATGGCCGCCGCCGTCTTCCGCGAGCGCGGGCCGCGTCTGGCCTGCTTCGGATACTTCGGCCACATGTGGGAGCTCTATGCCATGTGGACCTGGCTCGGCCTCTTTCTCGGCGCCAGCCTCGAGGCGCGCGGCGCCGGCAGCTATCTCGGCCTCTCGTCGCCCGTGGCCACCTTCGCCGCCATGGGAGTGGGGGGCGCCCTGGGCGCCTATGCGGGCGGCGCGCTGGCGGATCGCTGGGGACGGACCACGCTGACCATGGCGGCCATGGCGCTCTCGGGACTCTGCGCCGCCCTCATCGGGCTCTCCTTCGGCGGCCCGCCCGCGCTCACCTTCTGGCTCGCCGTGCTCTGGGGCGTCACCGTCATCGCGGATTCGGCGCAATTCTCCACCGCCGTCACCGAGCTCTCGCCTCCCGCCTATGTCGGCACCGCCCTCACCGCCCAGACGTGCGTCGGCTTCGCGCTGACCATGATCTCGATCTGGCTCGTCCCGCCCGTGGTGCGCGTCGTGGGCTGGCGCTGGGCGTTCGCCTCGCTCGCCATCGGTCCCGCGCTGGGCGTGCTGGCCATGGGGCGGTTGCGCGGGCTGCCTGAGGCGCTCCGACTGGCGGGAGGACGGCGGTAGATAATTTTCGGGAACCCTTTGCCCTTCCCTCGGCTTCTTAAGGGCGTGGCCATGCGTGTTGCGAAAATCATGATCGCGGGTGGCATCGTGGGGCTGGTGCTGGCGGTGGGAGCGGCCGAGACTCGCGCCGCCAGCGCGTCCAGCGTGGGCGGCGCCGCTTACGACTCCAAGCTCAGCCTCGACTGGCAGCCCGGCCAGACTCGATCGGGCAAGCCGCTCATCACGGGCTATGTCAACACCACTCGGGGCATGTCGGGCTACTGCAACATCCGCCTTCTCGTCGAGACGCTCGATGCCCAGGGCAACGTGATCGCCAGCTACACCGGCTTCGTCCCCGGCTACGTGGGCGGAGACGATCACGTCTACTTCGAGCTACCCATCAAGGTGGCGGGACCGACCTATCGCGTCTCGGCCGACTCGTGGCTCAAGTGCGCCGGCGGCGGACCGTGAGCGCTCGTCGGGCCGCTTTCGCTTTCCGCGTCGCGGCCGCCTCGATCCTGCTCGCCGGCGTCGCCCACGCCCAGATGGTCGCGGGGCGCTTTCATGCGGAGGTTCAGGCGGGCCAGTCGAAGAAAGGGAGCCCCATCGTCTGGGGCTACCTCTACAACGACGGCGCGGGCGGCGTGGGGAATCCGCGCTTGCTCGTCGAGACGCTCGATGCCCAGGGCCAGGTCATCGGCCAGGCCCAGGGCCAGGCCCTCGGCAGCGTGCTCTCGCGTGGCCGGCTCAACTTCGAGGCGCCCATCCAGACCACGGGCGCGAGCTACCGCGTGCGCGTGCTCTCCTGGGATAGCTTCGCCACCGGCCAATGACCGCGCGACGTCTCCGCGTGGCCGCGGCGGTGGCCCTCATGCTCGTGGGGGGCGCGGGCGGAGCCGCGGCCCAGACCTACGCGACGCCGAAGACGGAAGCCCAGTTTCGCGTGGAATGGCAGGCGGGCAAGAGTCGGAAGGGCGCCTCCATCCTCGAAGGCTATGTCTACAACACCCGCCCCACCGGCGCCACGGACGTCCGCTTGCTCGTCGAGATCCTCGACGCGCAGGGGGGCGTGATCGGCAAGACGTACGGCGTGGTGCAAGGCTTCGTCGGAGGTTTCGACCGCGTTTACTTCGACGTTGCTCTGCCCGTGACGGGAGCGGGATATCGCGTGTCCGTGTCGTCCTTCGAGCTCAGGGGCGGCGGCGGTGGCGGCGGGATGTAATCGCGGCGTCCCCGCGGGCGCGGGTGAGCGGCTCAGCGAGAATCGGCGAAGTATTTCCTCAAGAGGGGCCCCCACGCGGAGAGCGGGCGCGTGGACTTGCCCACGATCTTGGCCTCGTCGTCCCAGCGCCGGAGGCGCAGCGCGTCCGGCCACCAGGGCTGAGTGGCGACGCTCACCGCCTCGTCGGCCGTCATGATGCCGCCCTGGAGGGCCAGGGTATGCTTCGAGCCCGGCGAGAGCGTGTCGTAGTAGCCGGGATCGGCGGCGCACAGATAGCGCTTGGCATCGGCATGCGCGCGCACGAGGAAGGTGACGCGCTCGGGCACATAGGGGGCGATGAGGTCGGCCCCGGCCTCGTGATGGCCGCGCGCCTTCGTCGCGCGGGACGCGCCCGCCCCGAGCGTGTCGCCGATCTCCTCCTGGGCGACCGCGTAGCGCCCCACGTCATGGAGGAGGCAGGCCAGGACCATCTCCTCGTCGCCGCCCGCGCCCGCGGCGAGCTCCGCGCACTGGAGCGCGTGCGCGAGCTCGGTCACGCGCTCCTTGCCATACTGGCGCGCCGCGGACTTGGTAATCGCCTCGATCAGCCGGTCGGCCATCGTGTTCATGGCATGGAGTATACTCGGCCTCGGCAGCTCACATTTTCCTCACGAAAAGGAGACGCGCATGCCGGTCACGGTCAAGCCGATTCCCGACGGCCCCCTGATGGTGAAGGGGGAGTGCGAGGTTCTCGATCCCCAGGGCAATCCCATCCCGGACAAGAGCGGCGACATCTTTCTCTGCCGCTGCGGTGCCTCGGCAACCAAGCCGTTCTGCGACGGCGGCCACAAGAGGATCGGCTTCAAGAGCTAGCGGGGCGCGCCCCGTCCGGCGTGATCGGGCTCAGGCGCTGCGGTTCTTGAAGAACGAGTTCTTGAGGGCGATCTTGCCCTTGGCGAACGTGAAGATATCGCAGCCGTTGACCTCCACCTTCTTGCCGTCGGCCGTGGTGCCCGTGAAGAGCCATTCCGAGAGGCCGCGGTCGCCGGCCACGAAGTGGCGCGCGTCGCCGAACTTCGCGTCGGGGAACATCTTGAACACCCTGGCAAACGCGTCGCGGACATTCTCGCGCCCCGCGTAGCGCGTGCCGCAGGCTTCCTTGCCCGCGGTGGTCTCGAAGACGCAGTCGTCGGCCATGAAGGTCATGATGCAGTCGACGTCGTGGCGGTTCCAGCCGTCGAAGAACGCTTCCAGATCCTTGGTCAGCATCGTCTCGTCTCTCCTCGCGATGTGAAATTTTCCCCTCGATGCGCCTGACAATCGTCCCGAAGCGACGACGAGTCAAGCGGATTCCCGGGTGGCCCCTTGTATGGGGCCGCGAGGGCGGGAGCGACCACTTGTATAGCGTGCGCGCGCCGCGGGTGCCGCGCCCGCGCGTCCCCTCCGAATCCTCTAGGCGGCGAGAGGCCGGAAACGCGCGCGGCCGCCGGGGGCGACGATGCGGCCCGCCACCGGGAAGTGGGCGGCGAGCACGATGACGTCGGCATCGGCGTGGCGCTCGAGAAAGCCGCGGCGGGTCTTGCGCGCGAGCTCGGCATCGTCGCAGAAGCGACTGTTCCACTCGGGCTCGGCCACCTGGATCGGCCGATGCATCATGTCGCCGGTGAAGATGGCCTGGCCCGCGGGTGTGGTCAGCCGCACGCACACGTGGGCGGGCGTGTGGCCGGGGGCGGGCTCGAGGCGGAGCCGGTCGTCGATCACGTGATCGCTCGCCACCAGGTCGGCCATGCCCGCCTCCACCACCGGCATCACGCTGTCGTCGATCAGGCCGAACTCCTCCCGGCCCGTCTCGCCCTCGCGCTTCCAGAACTCGAACTCCTCGCGCACGATGACGTAGCGGGCGCGCGGGAAGGTGGGCACCCACCGCCCACCTTCGAGCCGCGTGTTCCACCCGACGTGGTCCACGTGCAGGTGCGTGCAGATCACCATGTCCACGTCCTCGGGCTTGACGCCGGCGGCGGCGAGGTCCGAGAGATACGTCCCCCGGCGCATGTGCCACGCGGGGACACCGTTGCGCGGCTTGTCGTTGCCCACGCACGTATCGATGACCACCGTGTGCCACGGCGTGCGCAGCACGTAGGACTGGATGCACGCCTTGTGGACGCCCGTGACAGGGTCGAGCAGCTCGGGCCCCATCCAGTCACGCTGCGCGGCAATCCGCTCGGGCGTGGACTCCGGCAGCATGGCGCCGATCTCGAAGGACGAGCGGTCGAGCTCGACCACCCGGGTCACGGTGACGTCGCCAATCGTGAGCGCGGTCATCTCTTCTCCTCGGGGTCGGGGCCGACCATGGTCTCGGGCCGCACGACGCGATCGAACTGCTCGGGGGTGACGTGTCCCAGCTGCAGCGCGGCCTCGCGCAAGGTCAGCCCCTTGTGGTGGGCGTGCTTGGCGATCTCCGCCGCCTTGTCGTAGCCGATGAGGGGAGCAAGGGCGGTCACCAGCATGAGCGATTCGCCCAGGTGGCGCCCGATGCGCTCGCGGTCGGGCTCGATGCCCTCCGCGCAGTGCTCACGGAAGGAGTCGCACGCGTCCGCGAGGAGGAGGATCGAGCGGAGCACGTTGTGGATGATGAGCGGCTTGAAGACGTTCAGCTCGAAGTTGCCGGAGGCGCCGCCGATGGTCACGGCCACGTCGTTGCCGATGACCTGGGCGCAGACCATGGTCATGGCCTCGCTCTGGGTCGGGTTGACCTTGCCCGGCATGATGCTGCTCCCCGGCTCGTTCTCGGGAATGCGCAGCTCCCCCAGCCCGGCGCGCGGCCCCGAGGCGAGCCAGCGGACATCGTTGGCGATCTTCATCAGGGACGTGGCGAGCGTCTTCAGCGCTCCGCTCGCGAACACGAGCGGCTCGTGCGAGGCGAGGGCCTGGAACTTGTTGGGCGCGCTCGTGAAGGGCAGGCCGGTGAGCGCGGCCAGGCGCGCCGCCACCTTCTCCCCGAAGCCCGCGGGGGCATTGAGCCCGGTGCCGACGGCGGTGCCGCCAATGGCCAGCGGGTAGAGGAAGGGCAGCGTGGCGCGGATGGCGGCCAGGCACTGATCGAGCATGGCCACCCAGCCGGAGATCTCCTGCCCCAGGGTCAGCGGCGTGGCGTCTTGCAGGTGCGTGCGTCCGATCTTGACGATGTCGGCGAAGGCGCGCGCCTTGTCGTCGAGGACGTTGCGCAGCCCCTCCACCGAGGGGATCAACCGACCGACGATCTCCTGCACCGCGGCCACGTGCATCGCCGTGGGGAACGTGTCGTTGGAGGACTGCGAGCGGTTGACGTGATCGTTCGGGTGCACGGGCTTCTTCGAGCCCAGCTGACCGCCCAGGAGCTCGATGGCGCGGTTGCCAATCACCTCGTTGGCGTTCATGTTGCTCTGGGTGCCGCTGCCCGTCTGCCACACCACCAGGGGGAAATGATCGTCGAGCTTGCCCGCGATCACCTCGTCGGCGGCCTGCACGATGGCCGGCGCGATATCCTTGGGCAGCAGGCCGAGCCCGGCGTTCACCTCGGCGGCGGCCCGCTTGAGCAGGCCGAAGGCGCGGATCATCTCGGGCGGGAAGCGCTCCCCGGCGATCTTGAAGTGCTCGAGGGAGCGCTGGGTCTGCGCGCCCCAGTAGCGGTCCGCGGGCACCTCGATGGCGCCCATGCTGTCCGTCTCTCGTCGCGTCGTCATGTCACCTAGGCTCCTGCCCATCGAGTCAATGTGCAATGCCGCGCCCCTGCCCTCTCCCCCAGGCGGGAGAGGAATTGAGGAGAGCTCTTGGAACGGGTGCGCTAGAGCGAGATCATTGGGTCACTCGATCACCTCGTCGGCTCGCAACAGCAGCGACGGTGGGATCGTGAGTCCGAGCGCCTTCGCCGTCCTGTTGTTGATGACCAGCTCGAACCGCGTTGCCTGCCGCAGCGGCAACTCACTCGGCCGAGCGCCATTCAGGATTTTTGCGACCTGCTCAGCCGCCATCGTATAGATCTCGGATTGGGTCGCGCCGTAGGACATGAGACCGCCCGCGTCTACGAAAAAGCGGAACGCATGCATCGTCGGCAAATGCGCCTTGAGGGCGAAGTCGGCGAGCTGCCGAGGCCGAGGATAAGAGCTGAGAACGACGTCGGGATACACGAACAACGCGTCAGGATGCTCCTTCGCGATCATCGTGAGCTCTGGGAGCAGCTCGTCGGCGGCTCCCACCGGAGCCACCTGCATTCTGATACCAAGACGCGGTGCGGCCTCCTGGGTCAGCTTCAACGCGTTGGGAGCAGCTTCAGGGTCATGCAGAAACATCACGCGCGAGATCTTGGGAACCGCCTCCTTGAGGAGCTCGAGGCGCTTCGGGCTGAGCTCCGTCGTCATGCATGTAACGCCTGTCAGATTTCCACCGGGCCGAGCGAGGCGTGTGACGTGCTCGAACGGGTCGCACGAGTAGACGACGAGTGGTGTCGTCTTCACGGCTCCCGCGACGATTCGCGCCGCCCTCGTGCCCATGGTGAACAGAACGTCGACCGGAACCTGCACAAGGTCAGTGGCTAACCCCGGCATCCGATCGTATCGGCAATCTGCGAATCGCTGCTCGATGATGAGGTTCTTCCCCTCGACGTAGCCGTGTTCCGCCAGGCGAGCCCGGAAAATATCGAAATGGGGGCGCCGAGGACCCGGGCCACAGACCTCCAGCCAGCCGACGCGCGATATCCCGGCAGCCCGTTGCGCCTCGAGCGAGGTCGGTATGGCGAGCAGGCTTGCGCCGAGAGCAAGAACGGCCAGCCCGATCCGCATACCCGTTCCATTCATCTTCATGGCATGGCCTCCGGCCCCGCTGCCGGCCGCATCCCGTTGGTGATCGCCACCCTCCCTCCCACATAGGGAAGAAGCGTCCGACCGAGCGCCGCATAGCATAGCACCGCCGGCGTCAGCGAGTCGGTCGCCACAGGAGCCGCGCGCCCAGGCCGAGGCCGGTCACGCCGATGGCGGCGAGAAAGACCGCCTCGCCGACAGGACCGAGAAACCCGCAAATGAAGGGTCCCAGAAAGGACGCGCCGTCCACGCCCACGCGATAGACGCCGGTGGTCCACGCGAGCCGTGCCAGGGGCGTGTGCTCGCGGATCACCCCGAGCGGCAGCATCCAGCCCGCCAGGGCCAGCCCGAGGCAGATGCAGCCGAAGGCGAACCATACGAAGGAACCCAGCCCCACACCGATGGCGCCGAACCCGAGGATCACGGCCACCATGCCCAGCACGAGGCCGCGACCGACCCGGTCGGCGAGACGTCCCACGGGGAGCAGCACGAGCAGATCGAGCGACTGCGCGGCGGCGAGCAGCCAGGAGATCCCCGTGCGCGAGAGGCCGAAGTCCCGGGCGCCGCGGATCGGCACCACGAACTGGCTCACCCCCGACCAGCCCAGCGCGAAGATGATGCCCACTCCGAACATGAGCGCGATCACGCTCTTGCTCCCCGGCCGCTGACGCGCAGCGATCGAGCGCTCCGCGGGGGCGACGACGCGCTCGAAGATCGGCGCGCTCGGGAAAGCGCGCCGCATCGCCCGCGTCAGCAGCAACGGGATCACGACGGGCGCGGAGCCGATGAGGAGGGAGAGCTTCCATCCCCACGCGGCGGGAATCAGGGCGACCGTGCCGAGACCGCCCAGGATGCCGAGCATCCCCGCGAACTCGAAGACGTTGAGGCGCACGGAAGCGTTGCGGCCGCGCTCGTCGATGAGGATCGCGCTCAGCCCGCCCACCATGGCCAGCGTGTGCGCCACCCCGAGGAGCAGGCGACCGGCGACGAGGACCCAGAAGGGGCCGCCGCTCACGAGGAGGAGCAGCCCGGAGATGAGCACGAGAGGCGCGGCCGCGAGCGCGGTGCCGAGCCGTCGTCCCACGAAGGCGCCCGTCGGCATGGCCCCGGCCATGCGGGCGAACCCGAAGGCGCTGGCGAGGAGGCCGATCTGCCAGTTGGCCATCCCCTGCGTCCGGGCGATCTCAGGCAGGAGCGGGTTGAAGCCCCCGAGCCCGAACGTATTGCAGAAGAGCAAGACGGAGAGCAGCCCGACCCGGGTCCGCAGAAAGGAGCGGCCCGGGCCCCTCACTTAAAGGAGCGCTCGGTCCACCACGGATAGAAGGGCGGCATGTCCTGGCTGGGCCTGAGCGGGAAGCGCGCGGGGCGCTTCTCGAGAAACGCGCTGATCCCCTCGCGCGCGTCCGCGGAGCGGCCCGTCCAGTCCATGCCCCGCGAGTCGAGCCGATGCGCCTCCATGGGGTGGTCGGCGCCCAGGAGCTTCCACATCATCTGCCGGCACAGGGCCACCGAGATGGCCGAGGTGTGGTCGGCGATCTCGCGGGCGAGCGCCCGCGCCGTCGGCATCAGCGCCTCGGGCGGCACCACGCGACTCACGAGCCCGCCCCGGCGCGCCTCCTCGGCGTCGAAGACGCGTCCCGTATACACCCACTCCGCCGCCTGCTGGATGCCCACGAGCCGCGGCAGGAACCAGGTGCTGCAGGCCTCGGGCACGACGCCGCGCCGCGAGAAGACGAAGCCCATCCGCGCGGCCGAGGAGGCGATCCGGATGTCCATGGCCAGGGTCACGGTCGCCCCGAAACCGACCGCGGGGCCATTGATGGCGGCGATGACGGGCTTCTTCATGTCGAAGAGTCGCAACGTGACGAGCCCGCCGCCGTCGCGGTGCTCGCCATCGGGCTCGTGCCGGCCGCGGGTTGCCCCGTCAAAGGTCTGCGCGCCCCCGGACAGATCGGCGCCCGCGCAGAACGCGCGCCCCGCCCCCGTGACGATGACCGCGCGCACCGCATCGTCGGCATCCGCGGCATCGAAAGCCGCGATGAGCTCGCCGATCATCACGGAGGTGACGGCGTTGAGCTTCTCGGGCCGCCAGAGAGTGACCGTGGCGATGCCATCGGCCGCCTCGTAGCGGATCTGCTCGTAGGCCACGGGTCAGGGGGTGGAAGGCTTGTCGGCGTCGGCGGCGCTTTCCTCCGCCTCCGCTTCGGCCTGCTTGAGCTTGCGGAAGACCGTCTTCGGATCGATGCCGAGCTGCTTGGCGGTCAGGCTCCGGTTGCCCTTGTTCATGCGCAGCGTCTCCTCGAGGAGCCGCTGCTCCACTTCCGCCAGCGGCGTCCCCACGCGGATGGTGAAGACACCGCCCGGCGTGTCCCCGGAGACGCCGGGTCCGCTCTCGAGCTCGTCGCGCTTGAACATGACCGACCGCTCCGTGACGTTGGCGGGTAGGTTCTCCACCTCGATGGCCGTGCCGCGGGCAAGCACCACCGCGCGCTCGATCACGTTCTCGAGCTCGCGGACGTTGCCGGGCCACGCATAGGCCTCGAGGCAGCTCATGGCCCCGTCGGAGACGCCGTCGAGCTTGCGGTTGTTCTTGGCCGCGTAGAGGCGCAGGAAGTGCTGGGCGAGGACCGGGATGTCCTCGCGCCGGTCGCGCAGGGGCGGCGTGGTGATGGTGATGACGTTGAGCCGGTAGAAGAGATCCTCGCGGAAGCGCTTGTCCCGCACGAGCTGCGTCAGGTCCTGGTTGGTGGCGGTGACGATGCGCACGTCCACGCGCAGCGTGCGCGTGCCCCCCACGCGCTCGAACTCGCCCTCCTGCAGCACGCGGAGAATCTTCGGCTGGGTGACGGGCGAGAGATCGGCGACCTCGTCGAGGAAGAGCGTTCCGCCGTCGGCCAGCTCGAAACGCCCCTCCTTGCGGTTCCCCGCCCCCGTGAAGGCGCCCTTCTCGTAGCCGAAGAGCTCGGACTCGAGCAGGGTCTCGGGCAGGGCCGCGCAGTTGACGGCCACGAAGGGCCCCTGCCGGCGCGGCGAGCGGTCGTGGATGGCGCGGGCGGCCAGCTCCTTGCCGGTCCCGCTCTCGCCCTGGATGAGCACGCTGGCCGAGCTGTCGGCCACCTGCCCGACGAGGGTCATCATCTGCTTGAAGGCATAGCTGACCCCGATGGCATTGCCCTCGCGCAAAAGGTCGTCGAGGCGCTCCTTGAGGGCGCGGTTCTGCTGGATGAGCGAGCGCCGCTCGAGGGCCTGGCGGATCACGCGCACGAGCTGCGCGCGCTGCAGGGGCTTGGTCAGGAAGTCGATGGCGCCGTCCTTCATGGCGCGCACGGCCTCCTCCACGGTG
>WNGG01002209.1_pt1 | contig 27327 bp, 28 predicted proteins | sample 5400661 | NCBI WGS metagenome assembly WNGG01 (sample SAMN13153372, study PRJNA577476) | soil metagenome | isolation source: 100 cm soil or saprolite under Garry oak tree replicate 1 | place: USA:California | collected 2016-06-15
CGACGCGATTAGCCATTTATATAGAAGCACACAGTCTGATTCGCGGTTAAGGAGCACTGAAGGGGAGCAGGCGAGGGGATATGTGTGCCTGTCGGTCTTCGTTTGCTCCCCGGACAATCCGCCATGACTATCGAAGTCACATCCGTACCGGGCCGTCGCTCATTCTTCAAGACTCTCTCCCGACCACCGCGCGCCGTTTTGGCTGCCTTTACTATTAGCCGGCACCGAATCCTCTTTCGTTTCGTAGCACTTACGCTTCTGATTACGTCAGCCGCTGCAGCCGTTAGTCTGGTCGAATCCTACCGCTTCTATGCGCGAATCATTGACGCGCGGCTCGCAAGTGGCTATCTGACCAGCCGCCCGGGAATCTATGCTGCCCCACACACTATCACCGTGGGCCGGAAGATTTCGCGCGATGATCTGGTTGCGGCCTTGCGTCGCGCTGGATACGTCGAAGCGCGCGAGGGCAACTCGTTAAGCGTCAGCGATGTCTGGAGCGGCAGCTTTCAGGCCGAGGGGAATACCATCGAGATTCGTCCCGCACGCATGCAGACGTTTAGCCCCTCGATCGTCAAGGTCGCAGTGAACGGAAATAATCGCATCTCTGAGTTGACTGGCGATGGAGTTACGCTTGATTCGTTAACCCTGGAACCGGAAGTGCTGACAAATGATCTCTTCTCAAAGACCGGTCAGCGCACACAGCTAGCGTTCCATCAGATTCCACCGGTACTGGTCCACGCCATACTTTCGATTGAGGACCGGCGCTTCTTCGAGCATTCGGGTCTGGATGCTTTCGGTGTTGTGCGCGCTGTGATGCGAAACGCGGGCGATGAACGTATCGGCCAGGGCGGCTCCACCATCACGCAGCAGCTTGTGAAGAACACTTACCTGTCTTCCGAGCGCACGATGCGGCGTAAATTCGCGGAAGCAATGTTGGCGTTCGCGCTCGAGCGTCGGCTTTCGAAAGAAGACATCTTCGCGCTTTATTGCAACGAAGTGTATCTGGGCCAGCGCGGAGCCGTCGCGATTCGCGGAGTAGAACAAGGGGCGCACATTTACTTTGGTAAGGAGGTAAAAGATCTATCGCTAGCCGAAGCCGCAACGCTCGCGGGAATGATTCAGGGCCCAACGCACTACTCCCCCGATCGACACGTGGATGCAGCGAAGGGCAGGCGCGCCACCGTACTCGGCACAATGGTGCGCGACGGTTGGATCACTCTCGAACAAGCTGCGCTGGCAACAAAAGAGCCCATGGCTGTTGTTCCCGTGACGGACGCCAGCAAGTCGGTGGCGCCATACTTTATCGACTACGTCAACCGGGTTGCCGAATCACAGGTAGAAAACTCTGGAGGCAACCAGCACAGCGAACGCATCTACACGACCATCGATCTCGACCTGCAACAACTTGCCGAAGCCGCCATCAAGCGTCAACTGGAGCGACTGGATCAGGTTTACAAAAATCGAGATGAGAAACCGCAGGCAGCTCTCGTCGCACTCGACCCGCACACCGGCAAGGTGCTGGCGATGGTTGGCGGTCGCAGTTATGCCGATTCGCAGTTGAATCGCGCGGTCGATGCGCGCCGCCAACCCGGTTCCACGTTCAAGCCTTTCGTCTATGCGGCCGCATTAGAAAGCGGGATCTCGCCCGTGCAGATGTTCACCGATGCGCCGCGCGAGTTTGTTTACGACAAGAGGAAGACTTATCGACCCGCGAATTATGGCGGTGGTTACTCAATGAGCGACGTGACGATGCGCACGGGTCTAGTGAAGTCGCTGAACGTAGTCACTGTCGATGTGGCAATGCAAACCGGTCTCGCCCGCGTCGCCAATTTGACTGAGAGGTTTGGCTTGCCGAAGCCCGAACGCTATCCAGCGCTGGCGCTGGGCACCAGCAAGGTCACCCCGCTGCAACTCGCTGCTGCTTACGCAACATTCGTCAACGGCGGGCAGCGTATCGAGCCTCGTGTGATTGAGAGGGTTGACGAGCTGCCCGGCGCGCACACGCTCGACTTTGATTCGAACGACCCGCAAGTGATTAGTCCCGCGACAGCCTACATGATCACAAACATGCTTGCGGCCGTGATCGATCATGGCACTGGCCGCGCGGCGCGCAGCGCAGTGAAAGGAACGGCAATCGCCGGCAAGACGGGAACCTCGCGCGACGGCTGGTTCGTCGGTTTCACGCCGAATCTTGTCTGCGCGGTCTGGATCGGATTTGATGACAACCACCAGCTTGGTCTCACTGGCGCCGAAGCCGCGTTGCCTGCCTGGACGGAATTTATGAACGGGGCCGTTGCCCTGCGACCGGAACTGGGCGGCAGGACGTTTGCCTGTCCCGAAGGAATTAAATTCGTCGAAATCGACAACGATACAGGCTTGCTTTCAACTCTCTCCTGCCCCAACCGCGAGCTGATCGCCGTCACAAATGCGCTCGCGCCAAATGCCGAATGCTACAAGCACGGGAACTTCCGCGAAACTCCAGAGGCCAACCAAAACGGCGCGCTAGCGATGAATGATTCATCCGCGCAAGCGACGCGTCGTCGCAAGAAGGAAATCACCAACCCAAATAAGTACAGTCCGCTAATGACCACGCGTGTTGATGTGGACGCTCGCGGCAGACGGACGTTGGTCAATGAAATGCGCTAGCAGTGGCTGGCAACCTTCAATAAGCACTCAGCAGATCGCCTCAAGTCGACTTCAAAGCCCATGCTGCAACTCTTTTTCGCGGCTCTGCCGTAAAGCCGCAAATGTGCTGTCGATTACTATGTAATTCTACATTACTGAAAGCCATTCACCACCGCTGGCTAGCCTTCAAGGACAACCTCCGCGATCGCATGTTCACTCGTATGCGACATTGACAGATGTGCAGCGGTCGCGCCTGATTTTTCAAACAGTTCCTGCACTGGCCCGTGAAGGATCAAATACGGTGCTCCGGTGTTCCGTGAGGCAATCTCGACATCCTGCCAGCTAATCCCGCCTCGCCATCCAGTTTGCAAGGCTTTCAGCGCGGCTTCTTTTGCGGCAAAGCGCGCGGCATAATGTTGCGCGGCCACGGCGCCGCGACCGTCGCAATACGCGCGCTCGGCGGTGGTAAAAACGCGCTCCACGAAACGCGGCGTGCGCGCCAGCACTTCGCGAACGCGCGCAACTTCGATAATGTCTATGCCGATGGAGATGATCACAGAACTAAAACGAGCCGGTTTTTATTGGCGCGAAATCGATGGCGTGCGGGCGTTGGTCTGCGCGCTACTAGAACAAGACGGATTCACGAACGGGTTCTCGACGCGCACCGGCGGCGTCAGCCCAATGCCGCCCAATCCTGGGAGCGCGCTCAATCTTGCCGGCTTTAACGAAGACACGGCGGAGAACATTGTGGAGAATCGCCGCCGCTTTCTCAAGCTTTTCGCAGGCGAGTGGTCGTTGGCTGGGTGTTGGCAAGTCCATGGCGCAGACATCCGCGTGGTCGCCAGCACGCCAGATGCTCAGCCCGCGCCGTACTCGAGTAGTGATGACGATCGTTGCGACGCTCTTGTCAGTAATAGCCGAGACGTGTTGGCTTGCGTCAAGACTGCCGATTGCGTGCCGATTCTGATTGGCGACCCAGCGACGGGAGCATTTGCTGCCGTGCATGCCGGCTGGCGCGGCACGCTCGCTTCGATTGTCACGCATGCACTGAAGCGATTGAATCAGGAGTTTGGCGCGCGCGCGCAAGATGTGCGCGTCGCCATTGGACCGGCGGCGGCGGCTTGTTGCTACGAAGTCGGAAGCGAAGTCATCGACGCTTTCAAAGAACGCTTTCCGGATAGCGACGCCCTTTTCACACCAACCCGCGAGGGGCACGCTCGGGTAGATCTCCTGAAAGCGAACCGCGATCAGTTGCTCTCGATGGGTGTTGCCGCGGAGCGCATTCACACCGCTCCCTTGTGCACGATGTGCCGCACCGATCTCTTCTTTTCCTATCGCCGCGAGAAGAGCGTGCACGGAAAAGTTGGGCGCCTGATGGCGGTGATCGGAGGGGCAAAGCCCAAAGGGCAAAGGGCAAAGGGGCAAGACGAAAAACGGGAAGAGGGTAAGTAGCAGTCACTTCAGCTTGGCGGGTTTTCTGCCTGACTCTTTGCCCTTTGCTCTTTGCTCTTTGCTCTTTGCCCTTTGCCCTTTGCCGCTTCAGTTAATCGTGAGCGACAGACTGACTTCCTGAGTTCGCGGCGGAAAGCAAACCTCGTCGTTGCAGCTCTGATATCGCAGACGCGCTTTCAACTGCGTTGAGCCTATTGCGGCACTGGCCGGCACGCTGACTCTGAACCGCATGACGGCGCGGCCTTCGTAGACCGACACTCTGCTTTTGGAAAACTTGAACATGCGCAACACTGCTCGCGGGTAAATCACCGGCCCAACGCGAATGCTATTCGATGCTTCAATCCGCAACTCCGTCGCCACCAGGAATTTTTCCAACGGTCGGCTGGAATTGACGTGGTAGCCCCCGGGAATGTCCATCACGATTGTCCCTTGCACGCTGCGTCCGCGCTTTACGTTGCTAGCAGAAAGATTGCCGGTGACACCGATGTTTGGCGCTGATTGGGGCGATGGTATTGCGTAAAAGTTTGCCGGAAGGATCAGTAGAGTTGACGCAAGTAAGAGCTGACCGGCCCGTCGGATGAGTTTTGCAAATTCCATAAATGATATGTACCTAAATCGAAGAATCGCTATGCCATTTGATGCAACGTTCGTTGGGCCGAATTCGCCCCAGAGCGCGCGGCGAGTTGGCCACAAGCGGCGAAGATATCACGGCCACGCGGACGGCGCACGAAGGCGTGGACGCCCTTTGATTCGAGAATCGCTTTGAAGCTTTCGATCCTTTCCGGCAAAGAAGGGCGATAAGGTAGTGGCTCCGCTGGATTTTGCGGAATGAGATTAACTTTCGCGCACAGCCCGTGACGATTCAGCAGGTTCGCAAGCTGGCGCGCTTGCTGGTCGGAATCGTTGACGCCCTCGAGCATGACATACTCAAAAGTGAAACGCTCTCCGGGCCTCAAGGATTTCTCAAACTCTTTGCACGCTGCTAGCAACTCTTCCAGCGGCCACTTCTTATTGATTGGCATCAAACGTTCGCGCAGCTCGTCGGTGGCCGCGGCTAAAGAGATCGCCAGATGCGGTCGATCGGGAATCGTGGCCAGCTCGCGTATGCGCGGGACGACGCCCGCAGTCGAAACCGTAACGCGACGAGGGACGATATGCAAACCTTTGGGATCCGCCATGATGCGCAAGGCTTTCATCAGCGACTCAAACGCCAGAAACGGTTCGCCCGCGCCCATGCCGACGAGATTGATTCCGCGCGGGACTTTGACGCCAACGCCGTAAGCATCGTTGAGCGCACGCGTTTTCATTAAGTAGCGGCGGGTGCCGTCTTCCGAAAGGTAGCGCGATTCAAGTGCCAGCGTGGCCGCCGTTGCGCCCTCGTTCAACTTAGCGCGCAGATCCTTTGGCAGCTCTGTTATCTCGTCAAGCGAGCGCAGACGCCGTTGATGGAGCGCGCCAAAGATCTGCCGCCCGCGATAGGCGTGCTCACCCAGGTCTGCGACGAACGAGATGAGATCGGCTTGAGATAGGCCCGTGAGCTGCGTTGGGTTATTTGTCACTGAAGCATTCTAACCGCGAGCCAGGACGCAGCAAAGTCGAAGAGGACTTCTCCACTGCTCCGCCTATGCGCCGACGCGCGAAAGCTCGTTATTGTGCTACGGTGAACTTCGCCGACGGTGAAAGCTGTTGTCCAGTGACATGATCGCGGATACGGATCTGGAGTTCGTATTCGCCGGGCGTCATGCCGCGAGTGTCGATCAGACGAGCCAGCGTTAGACGCTGGCCAGCGTCACTGTGGCCGCGCCAGTCTTCAGCCGACTTGCCGAGTTCCTTGCCATCCTTCAGGAGCGCGTACTCGACATCAATCGCGGGCCGCAGCGTGGTTTGATCGATACCTGCGTTGTAGACCTGCATGAAAACGCCGACGGGCGCGCCACGATGGTAAATGCCGGAAACGTTTGGAATCACTTTTGTCTGGCCAATGACGAACTGACCCACCGCAGGTTGATCCGAAAGGTTCTGGAGCTTCGTCGCGAGCACCAGCGTGGAGGTTGAAAGCTTCTGCGGATCGTATTTCGGCACGGGAATCGCGACGTGCCGGATGCCGGTGGCGCCAGACACAACATCGCGCACAATCACGTCAAGCTTGTACGTGCCCGACGGAAGCGGGAGTGCCTTTTGGTAGGCGGATTTGCGTTCTTTTGCTTCGGTCAGTTCCTGTACTGTCGCGGTCGTAACTACCGGATCCTCAAAGATTGCCACGCGCCGTCCCGCCACCGATGTAATCTTGCCGAAGATATTCATTTTCGCCTGCTGTAGTCCGCCACTGTCCTGAAACACCAGATCCTTGTTTTCAGTCTGGATCGTAATCGCAGTAATTACGCGCTCGTCCGATTGGCGGAAGAAATCAACACGGACATCAAAATTGAGAGGATTGTCTTCAATCGCTGGTGTGTTAGTCAGGCCGGCAAGCTCCCCGAACTTGACCTGGGGTGGCCGGTTGAGATCAGTAAGCAGCTGGAGGCGCGAGAATGGGCTGTCTGCCTCGCGCTGGTAGTTGGGCATTCCAATTCCGCCAAGGTTCTGGATCCGGGAAGACTTGTCGGAGAGTCCCAGTTGCTCGGAGAGTGTCAGACCAGCGCCCGGAATCATTAGCAAGGCGTCTTTTTCGTCCGGGTTGCGAGCGATTCGGTATTCGCCGCTGCCAGTCGGGTCAACAAACTCGATCTCCACACCTGAGCCCACTCCGGGAAGGTAACGATAGAACCAGGTCTCGAAAGGATAAGTTGTCGTCGAGCCGCCACCTTCGGTGGACGGTCGGTCATAGGCGCCGCCCATCGGGTGGGTATCGCGCTCGTCGGGCTTGCCATACATGATCCAGATGCGGCCGCGGTCGGTCTTCCAGCCAGGTATGCCCGACGCGAAATGCTCGTTGGCATAGGCGATGCGCTCGTAGTATTCCTCTTTGAATTCATTCTCCTCGGTGTCGGGATCCGGATCGCGTCGACGCCAGAACTCTTCAATGAACCGTTCGCGCTCGTCGTCGGTTGCAAGTTTCTTGAAGGCCCGCCGCTCCTCATCGGTGATGATGTAGGTGACGTCTTTCTCTAGCCAGTCTTTGTAAGCTTTCTTGAGTTCAACCTTGACGTTGCGGGGCTTGTCCATTGGATCCTGGCCCTGTTCCTTCTGTTTGCTCTTTTGCGCAAACGCCGCTGGGCCAATCGATAGTAATGCAAATAAGATGACTGCCAACCGAAGAGCGAATTTTTGACAGGGCATTGCTTGAACTCCTATTCAATCAATCAAAGGCGACACCAGGTGCCGCACAAGCTCAAATCCCTTTGGGAAACTGCAGCGGTCCCAGTGTAGTGCAAACCAACTGGCAACACCAGACGCGGCTGATAGGTAATCGGGCGAGCGCTAGCACACTAACCATCGATAAGCATTGGATTCTAAAGGCTCGCAGAGAACACAGTCAAGATGCGGAAAAGCCGACGATCCGTTGCCCTTGGGGATGTCCGGCAAACTTCCCGTACTGAAAGTTTATGGGACATGCTAGGTGGCCGTTCGTGGTTTGCCAAAGATCCACGCGACTACGATCGAAACGACATACAAAGCAAGCATCGGCGCCGCAAACAGCAACATGTTTGGAATGTCGTTTGTAGGTGAGACCACGGCGGCAACAATCAGAATCACAATTACGGCGGTTCTCCAGACACGTAGCAGGAAACCAGCCGATACCAGCCCAATACGCGCCAACACGTAGGTAATGGCCGGCATCTGGAAAATTATGCCCATGCCGAGCATGATCACGATTATGAAGTCGAAGTAGTCGTCTGCCTTCAAAAGTAACCGAAAGTCGTGGCCTAATCCGAGCAAGTACCTTGCGGCCGGGGGAAATATCACCTTGTAAGCGAAAATCGCTCCGATGACAAAAGAGACGGACGAGAGCCCGACGAACGGAAACACGTACGCTCGTTCGTGCGGATAGAGTCCCGGCGATACGAAACCCCAGATCTGCCAAAGCAGAAATGGAATGGATACGGCAATCGCTGCGTAGAGCGAAACCTTCACGTAGAGCGAGAAGGGTTCGATAGCGGTGGTCACGATCAAGCGGTCATTGAAACCAGCTTTCGGAGCAGCGTTGAAATCGACAGGCAGACGGACGCCCTTGGGGACGACCTCATTGGCGGCATAGAGAGCCTCGTCGGTAAAGAGTCCGAATTGACCCTCGGCGTCCCTGGCATAACGCGCCATCACGGAGGCGCCCGCGGGAATCAAGGCGGCACCGATCTTCGTTTCTTCGGCAAACACATAACGCCCCGCGTCATTTTCCTTCAGCGAGTTAAGGGGCAGTATGGTTTCCTTTCCCGTTAATCCGGCCATCGGAACCTGTTTTCGTTGCGCCTCTGCCAGTGCACGCTCAACCGGAATCGCGAGAAAGCGATAGATGCGGTCCGAAGCAAACCAGCAGAGCATCGCCGCCAAGATTACGAACACGATGCAGCGCACCAGACGAGTGCGCAGTTCGTCCAGGTGTTCCAGAAAAGACATCTGGCCACCGACTTCTTCTTCCTCTGGCTTCTTCGCCGAACGCGCTCTCAAAAGGGTTGCCATGTTATCGGGAGGGCTGAAATCTATAGCCAGTCTCGCTTGCGCGTTGGCTCAAATTGGGCCGACTCGTTTGTGGTAGCGGCAGATGCACTGTCTGAAATATCGGAGGTTGCGCCGTTGATCGACGCCGGCTCTGGCGGGCCTCCGACCTGGGCAGTGGATTGTATTTCGATGCTTGCATCGTGAATGGCTTGGCCGCGCTCGACCGTCGTTTCGATGATCGAATTATCCCGGCCTAATATCGAACGGTCTTCCGCTTCCGACGGTGTGGTTTCCAGAGCAACCTCGCGTTCCCAGGTGCGTTTGAAGTCTTCCGACGCCTTTCTGAACTCCGCGAGACTCTTGCCTATTTGCCGGCTGATCTGGGGCAGCTTACGCGGTCCGAAGAAGATCAAAGCGACGACCAGAATTACGAGAAGCTCGCTGGTGCCGAGGGAATCAAGAATCAATAACAATCCGATCACTGCTTTCTTACCTCTTAAGCGCTGGTCATCAGCTTTGCAATTGGCCGAGCCGATGTTGGCTGTCATCAGAATTGTAGCGCGTCAACTCGGAAAGCAGAAGGCAGCAGACGTTTCTTGACATCGAGTACGCTCTGGCGTTAACCCTGTCCTGAATATTTCCAAAGATGACTGAACATTCGACACAAGAGAGTCAGCAACACCAGGAAGGAAAGGCGGCTCCCGTCGGCTCTTTGCAACGCTTTGGTGAGGTGGCGGATGCGATAGCGGCAACGACAAAGAAACTGGAGAAGGCGGCATTGCTGGGCGGTTATTTTGCGGATCTGAATGACGCTGATCTGGCCCGCTCGGCGCGCTATTTTGCCGGCCATCAATTCGCGCTGAGCGATTCGCGCACCAGCAATGTTGGCGGCAGCATTATCAGCGAAGCGCTCAGCAACGCCACGGGTTTCAGCATTGAGGATCTGTTGCCGCGTTACGTTAGGCTGGGTGACGGCGGCGAGGTTGCTTACGAGGCGGTCCAAGAAGCGAAAGGAGATAATCAACCCCCGACATTCACACTCGCCGAGACGGAAATCTTAATTGTCCGTCTGAGCGAGACTCGCGGCACAAAGAACAAGATCGGCTTATTGGCTACCGCGCTTCATCGGGCCACGCCGCTGGAAGCGAAATATCTGGTGAAGTTGCTGGTAAGTGATTTGCGCATCGGACTAAAAGAAGGTCTGGTCGAAGACGCGATCGGGCGTGCCTTTAATCAGCCTCTGGCAAATGTAGCCCATGCCAACATGTTACTGGGCGATATTGGCGCAACGGCGGTGCGTGCCAGAGCGAACGATCTGAAAGAGATCAGCTTGCGCTTGTTCCATCCCATCAAGTTCATGCTCGCTACGCCGGCTGCCGACCTGGCGGACATCGTCCGGACAATGCAAGAAGGGTTTTTAGTCGAGGACAAGTTTGACGGGATTCGCGCGCAGGCTCACGTGGAAGACGGGCGCGTAGCCATCTACTCACGCACGATGGATGAAATCACACATCGTTTTCCTGAGCTTATCGCCCCACTTAGGGATCTGCCGACGGATGTGATTATCGACGGCGAGATCGTTCCTGCGCGCGGCGATCTGATTCTGCCCTTCAGCGAGTTGCAGAAACGACTGGGACGGAAAACGGTCACTGACGATCTGCTGGCAAGCGTTCCGGTAGTGTTGGTTGCTTACGACCTGCTCTATGCCGACGGCCGGGTGTTGATAAACGAATCGCTGGACGAGCGCAGGCGCATACTGGAGAACCTGGTTGCAAAGCGCGGACCGATCAGACTATCTGAAGCAAAACGCTTTCAAGACGCGAGCGCCCTCGACGACGAATTCAACGCCGCGCGCGCCCGCGGCAACGAAGGACTAATGATTAAGAGTCCGACATCGCTTTACAAGCCCGGCAGACGTGGGCGCGAGTGGTTGAAATTGAAACGCGCGATTGCGACGCTGGACGTCGTCGTAACCGCCGTCGAAGTCGGCCACGGCAAGCGGCGAAGCCTCCTCTCGGATTACACGTTTGCCGTGCGTCGCTCTGAGGCAGACGGAGAGTTGTTGAATATTGGCAAAGCGTACTCAGGCCTCACAGATGCTGAGCTGGCAGAGCTGACCGAATGGTTCCGCGCGCACACTTTGAAGGAGTTTGCGCATGGCAGAGTGCGATTAGTCGAGCCACGGATAGTGCTCGAAGTCACGTTCGATCGAATTCAGGAATCAAAACGCCACAAGAGTGGCTATGCGCTTCGCTTTCCACGTATTGTCCGCTTGCGAACGGACAAGAGCGCCGCCGACGTCGATACCCTTGAGACGGTGCGAAGGCTCGTGGAAAAAGGCTAAACCTGGTCAGAGTTTGGCCAACGCCATTAAGTACTATTGCCTCACGCTTTTGACGTTGGCGACGCGTGATGACTGTTCAGCACGCACCGCCCCACTGACACTGGCAAACTGGATGTTATGCCAGCAACCAAAACCGGGCGTATCCATTTCACCCATACAGCACGGCGCATCGTGCCAGTAGCCATCACGTTCGTCTCTGGCGCCACACGAACTTCAAAAAACAAGAAACTAAAGGTTTGCTTCAGAAGGAGCTTGACTGCCCAGCGGTCTCCCGAACCGTAAGCTCTTCACCCGAACCGGCTTCATGATTGCTAGGGTGTTTTTTGCGTCGTTGCAACCATGCGCCCCCAAGTGTAGTTTGTGCCCCGGCTGGGAGCAGGGTGCAAAGAGCAAAGGGTTGCTCCCGGCGCTTTGCGCTTTGCTCTTTGCGTTTTCGACTGGAGGTTTCATCATGAGGAAACGTTTCTTAGGTTTGGTCGTGTTGGCCGTGTTACTTGCGCTGGGAGGCACCGGGGCGTCTGTGTCGCTTGGTGAGGGCGATGCGCTGACGGCCGTTGAGGGTGGTTACTGGCATGATTCGCCTTGCTGCATGGGGGACATGCAGGGTCCGGGTGAATTGTGCTGGCATTCGACTGACGAGTTGAAGTAGCGCTCGTCACAAGCTCCCTCGCGCCGTGGAGTTTCCGGCCGGCGCTGCAGTGGGCAATTCTGAGGGCTCGCTTATCTCGGGACGAGAACGGCGAGCCCTTGGTGTGTCTGGGAAAGTGGCACCGAGACACAGCGAGATTGACCGCCCGAGCGGTGTCGAAACCGTAAGCTCTTCACCCAAATGGCTTTTATGATTGCTAGGGTTTTTCTTGCAAGCCTGCGTCGAAGACAGACCCTTTGCTTGACGCCGGAAGAACAACTTTACTATTGCTTTACCGTCGTCAAAGGGCGTAGGATGCACGCCTGTTAGCGCCGCACTGCACCCGGAAACCTGTCCCTCTCGTCCGTTGAGTCGGGACACACAAAAGACAGGACCGCCGCACCTGCAGTCAAAGGTATTTGAATTGCTTGCTGCTTAGTAAACGTAGAGCGCCAGCACACCGAGGATCGATTCAAGCTCCATCGTAACCAGGGTCGGTGCTTCCATGTCGCCAGGAACGGGTGCCGCGGCGGTCCGAGTAATCATCTCGCCTGAGTTCGCAGCTGACGGCGGCGGTGGTGGCGGCGGATCAGTACAGCCCGGCATGCCGATTTCACCGGCAAAAGCGGAAATGCTAAGCGTTAGAACAAGCAGCGTGACTGCGAATAGCTGTTTAAATCGTTTCATTGAAGCCTCCTAATGGCTGTTTTAGTTTTTGGTTTAGTCAGTTGAGCTAGAAAAGGTCGGGAACCAACTGACAAAGCGCAAGACCTGCGCATCATATCCGGCGGGAAGCTTGAGTGCAACAAAACTTACTACGACGACGAAAGGGTTCTTTTGTTATGGATTTACAAACCTCAAAGGCTGAATATGTCGCAACTAAAGTGCTTGAAGCGAGCGAGGCGGAGCGCCGTTTTGAGAGGATTAAGGAACTTGAAGAGCGTGGTAAATACGAGGCTGCGCTCGATGCTTTTGGCGACTTATGGGAGGGCGTCGGGCATCGACCAAAGACAGACGGATTAAGTGAACCCAATCGGGCGGAGCTGTTGCTGCGCGCCGGAATCGTTACGGGCTGGCTCGGAAGCGCCCGGCAGGTCGAAGGCTCGCAAGAGCTGGCAAAAGATCTGATCACAGAGAGTGCCAGAATCTTTGAGGATCTTGGATTACCGGATAAGTCGGCCGAAGCTCAGCTCGAGCTCGCAGTTTGCTACTGGCGCGAAGGCGCTCTCGACGAGGCTCGCGTCACGTTGAAGCAGGTCTTGAGCCACGTGAGCCAGGAGAGCGAGTTAAGGTTAAGAGCCCTGGTAAGTGCTTCGCTCGTCGAGAGGGAGGCGACTCGATACAGAGAAGCGCTCCGGATCGACACTGAAGCCGCACCGCTTTTCGAAAAGAGTACGAATCACCTCTTAAGAGGCAAGTTCCATAATGGATTCGCGAATGCGCTCAAGAATCTTGGTCTGGCAGAGGGTCGGGGGGACTATATCGATCGTGCTTTCATAGAATTTGCGGCCGCTAGCTACCATCTGGAGGAGGCGGGAAATTGGCGGTTGCTTGCTGCTCTCGAAAACAATTTGGGGTTCTTGTTCCTCACAGCGGGTAAGTTGATTGAAGCCCACCAACATCTCAATCGCGCCCGGGGCCTCTTCGTGAAACTCAGAGAAAAGGGCAGCATTGCGCAGGTTGATGACACCCGTGCGCGCGTTTTTCTCGCCGAGGGCCTGAACCAAAAAGCGGAGACGATCGTGCGCACGTCAGTGCGCACCCTGGAGCAAGGAGACGAACGATCCTTACTCGCCGAAGCACTAACGACTCACGCGACCGCGCTGGCCCGGCTCGGTCGCTATCAAACGGCGTTTGCGGATCTCAAGCGAGCGATGGATGTGGCGCAGCAAGCCGGCGACCCGGCGAGGGCCGGCCTCGCCGCATTGACCATCGTTGAAGAATTGTCCGGACCGCTGTCGTCTGCCCAGTTGAGGGAGTATTACAGAAGCGCGGATTCGCTGCTCGATCAACCTCAACACCCGGGCATTCGCGCGAGATTGGGGCAGTGCGCGCGACGAATACTTGCGGCAGAAGATTCGAGCCGGGACCAGACGTCAGCGGCGCCTGACCATTTGTTTGCCGCAGGCGATCCCGTGTCAGCGGCGCCCAGATCAAAGGTAAATGGAGATGGTCTTGTGTTGCCAGAAGTGCCGGCGGACTCGAGCGATTCATGGGCGGGTTGTTCGCTCGAACAAGAGGTGCTGCGGTACGCGCGTGGCTTGGTCAAGCGGGCGCTGGAAGCGTCAGGGGGGAGCGTAACCCGTGCAGCGCGCCTGCTTGGCATCACTCACCAGGGTTTGGCTTTCATCCTGAATGGCCGACACAAGAGTTTGCTCAGCGTGAGAACTCCGATTAAGTCTCGGCGACGTAGTGTCTTTCGCTACTGACTTCGTGGTCGGCAACCGATAACCCTCCTGCAGAAGTTTTTGGGCTCAGCCACCGGATCGCACCAGCCGCCTCGTTGCGCGAGCTTGGCAAGGCAACGTCCGTGAGTGTGTTTGTGCTCTAACGGCCACATCAAATACCATTCTACAACCAGTTTTGGGATCTCCTTTCCGAAGGAAAAGTATTCTTCATGAAACACTTAAAGACGTTATTCGTTGCCTCGCTTTCCTTGCTATTAGCCAACAGTCTCGCGGCCCAATCGCCCGGACGCCGGCCGGTCGGCAGGCCCGCCGCAACGAAACCGGCGACGCCCATAGCAACGCCCGCGCCCGTCGGACGAACTGAGACGAGCGCACCCGCATCGCTGGCGATTCTTAATGGCCAGACAATCACGGTGGCAGATATTGATCCAGCAGTGCGCGAGGAAGTTGAGAAGCTTGGCGAAAAGATCGCGCAGGCGCGGCGTCAGGTGTTGGAGCTTCAGATCAATACCATCTTACTCGACACAGAGGCAAAGAAGCGCAGGGTAACCAGTCAACAATTGTATGATGCCGAGATTACTAAGCGCGTAACAGATCCGACCGAAGCCGAAATCAAACAGTTCGTTGAATCCAATCGCGACCAACTTGGCGACGGCGATCTTCAGAGTGTTCGTCCTGATGTAATCGCGCTTTTGCGGGGCGCGCGCGAACAAAACCTCACCGAAGCGTTTATTAAACGGTTGCGCGCTGCCAACCCGGTGACGACTGGCGCAGATATAAATGCACCTAATCAGTCTCAGGCGGCAGTCGTGGCAACCGTCGCCGGACAGCCAATCACTGCGGGAATTTTAAACGAGAGGGTCAAACCCATAATCTACCGACTGCGCCTGAACACGTACGACATCGAAAAGGCAGCGCTTGATCGAACGGTAGATGATCTTCTGTTAATCGCGGAGGCAAACAAACGCAATATACGTCCGGAGGAGATAGTGCGCTCCGAGATCACAGACAAAACACATCCTGCCACTGACGCCGAGGTGGCAAAGTTTTATGCGGACAACAAGTCGCGCATCAATGGCGACCTGGCATCCATACGCAATCAGATCGCCGACTATCTTGCCGACCAAGAACGGGTGCGTCTTGAACGCGCACTTTCCGATCGGCTGCGCAAGGGCGCCGACATTCGGGTCTTGCTAGCCGAACCCGAGCCGCCGGTTCAGACGATTAGTGTTGACGGCGAACCCTCGCGGGGCGACGTCAACGCGCCGGTGACAATTGTGGAGTTTACGGATTTCGAATGCCCTTCGTGTGCGGCTATGCATCCGGTGCTCGAAGAGGTTTTGAAGGCTTACGGACAGCGAGTACGGTTTGTGGTGCGAAACTTTCCGTTGTCAAAACACGTCCACGCGCGAAAGGCCGCCGAAGCAGCAGATGCGGCAAACGCGCAGGGAAAGTTTTTCGAATATACCGCTCTGCTGTTCAAGCGTCAGACCGCCCTCGATGTTCCCTCGCTGAAAAAATACGCAACAGAGGTCGGTCTGGATCGCGCGCGTTTTGATGCCGCGCTCGATGGCGGCGCCTACGCCGCGGAAGTCAAACACGACCTTGAGGACGGTGAGATTTACGGCGTCAACAGCACGCCGACGATCTTCGTTAACGGCGTAATGCTGAACAGTCTGACCGCTGAAGCCTTGCGCGCCGCGATCGATAAGGCGCTTTCGAAGGTTGGTGTGCGCTGAACCCTCGCAACGCTGTCTGACCTCACTGCGATGCCTTCTTATGCATCAGCACGTTGCACGCGTCTTCGGCGCTGGTCGGATCGATCGCCACGTTGCCTTCGTCGATGTGTTGAATAAGACCGTCTTTGTCGATCACAAACGTCGCGCGATTGCCATAGCCCCCCTCTTCATTGAAGATGCCATACTGTTTCACCACGGTGCGTTTGAAGTCGCTGAGCAGCGGAAAAGTGACGCCAATCTGCTTGGCAAACTCGCGGTTGGCGGGAACGCTGTCCACGCTAAGGCCGAAGATCTGGGTGTCGGTTGCGTCGAATTTGGCGATATCAGCCTGATACGCCTTCATCTCCTTCGTTCAACCGCCCGTGAAGGCGAGCACGTAAAAGGCGAGCACTACGTTCTTCTTCCCTTTGAAGTCGCTGAGCTTGTAAGTCTTGCCATCCGTGGCGCGCAGCGTGAAGTCTGGCGCCGGATCGCCAACTTTCAAGTTCGTTTTCGGCGGGGCTGGCTGAGCGAGTGCGGCAGAGCCGAGCACCGCAAGCAGCAGCGCCGTCACCAGGAATCTCGTTACCATTCGTTCTGCTCCTTTAGAAGTTTTATAGCTTTGTGATCAGGCCGGGTCGACTGTTCTGGCCGCAAAGCCAGATTTCGGAGCCGCCTATTGTTACGTCTGGAAAGACAACCGGAAAACGTTCCAGCAGAATAGAATGTTATCGAGCGTCTAGCAAGGAATTTCGAGTCCTCTCGGGATTTTTTCTCCAAGCCAGTCTGTCTTTGGCCTCCCTCTTTTCCTCGCCGTGCAAATCCATGTTTAAAAACTCAAGAATTTCTCAAGGTCATTGCAATACAAGTGTTCGGTGTCGCGGAAACCCCGTAGCGACGCTCACTTGAGGAGCTTGGGCGGCTCAGAAATCATCCCAAAGCAACCACAAGCGTTAGGTTCGATGGCAGAATAATCTGGTAGTAAAGGACCCGAACCCCCCATGTTTGTTATTGAAACCTGCACAAGCCTCGGAGCGAGCAACATGCAGCTAATTCTGGAGAAGATAAAAATTCCCGCGCAACGATGGCGTCATCGTGAAGAGTCCTGCAGCGGTGAATATCAGCGGCGCGGACGGCATCACCGCAACGGGCGCCGAAGCAGTTTCGCGAGCCGATCTGGCCAAAGCGCTTACGCTGGGCGCTCGTGTCCCGCAGTATTTACCAGGTCAGCCCAATTATCGCGATGTGAAAGACGCGGTCACAATGATCTTTGTCGAGAGCGCCCAGGCATCGCCAAATGGATCGCTGTTCGTCGATGCGACTCCCGGCGGAAATTTCCGGCCCAACGATCCAGTTAGCCGGTTGACTGCACTGGTTGGCTGGTACGCGCCGCGGGCTTTCGAGCAGAAGCGGAAGCCAAGGCCGGATCGCCTTTGGCTTTCATTGATGCCTTAAGCATTCCTACCGAGTTGCGCGGTTATGTGGCAGTCGCCGTGGTCCGCGGCTTAATCGGCAGTGACTCTGCATTCCGACCACAAGTCTCAATGACCCGAGCTGAGCTTGCGCACGCGATGGTTGCTATCGAAAGGCTTGCGACTCAGTGAAGCGTAAAGGGGCTAAAGCCCAAGTAACTGCCTTAGCTCAGACTCTTCTTCACCGGTAAGAAAAGAAAAAACGAGGCCGAATCCTATGGCTGGCTGGTAATGAGTTACTTCGCCCCCTAGCGGTAGCCATTCGCCCGAAGGCAGTTGGATCTCCAGCGTAATCAATTCACCAACGTTCACCACGCCGCGCGCGTTAACGAAACATCCTCCCAGGCTAAGGTCCTCAATGCGAGCCCCCAGACCACCAGACAGCCCGTCCCATCTCGCCGGGAGATTGACAGCGACACGTTCATGCGCCCGTCGTTCGTCAGTCACTTCGCATTCTCCTCGGATAGGCTTAACTGGTCTGCGATTGAAGCCCTATCAGGACCAAGATAAAACAGTCCTTCATATTTTGCATAGAATTCACGCAGGAACTCGATCGCTTCCTCGGGATTCAACGAGTGCACGGCCTCCATGTCGAAGTTTAGCTTAAACTTCTCTCTTCTGTCTGGCCGGTCCAGGTACCCCCGGGCGTAGGCTGTCCTGGCATCCAGCGCCCGCGTGCCGGCCAACTCTTTTGGCGCCAGGAACGCATTGTTGTATTCCAACTCAAGAATGCTATAGCCAAATTGCTCGCAAAGGTCCGCGAGCACGGCAATCGAATAACCGAAGAAATGATGGCGAAGCTGGAAATCAGGATCATACTTCACGACGAATCTTATTGGTGGCGGGATCTTTTCGTTTATCTCAGTGACGATCAATCGCGGGCGAAACTTGGAAAGGATCGCGCGCAAGACCCAGTAGTCGTTCCCATCGATGTCCAGACTCAGCACGGTGAAATCCTTTTCAATCTCGTATGATTCCAACAAAGTCACGATATTAGTAGGCGTCGCGCGATTCCGCGCAGCGTAAACCTCAGGGTAGTATTTGTAAGCTCGCGCGAGTCTCACAAACTTGCGAGGGTCAAACTCGATCCCGATTCCCTTCCAGCCATTCGCGAACAGCGCGTAAGTGTTAGACCAGCGCATCCCATCACCCGCGCCAATGTCGACCGCCGTGCGATTGTGATTTGGCGGCAAAAGTTCCGCGATGTAGCGCGCCAGAATCTGTTCCTCGCGCGAATTTGAAAAGCCGCCGCGTTTCAAAGACAGTCTCGCCCGCTGCAATTTAAAATCAAGCGCGCGAAGGTATTGCTGGGCAACTTTGCTAAACTTCATTTCTCGGGTTTGCGCATTCCGGCCTCAATCAATCTTCTCAAATGACCGTAATACATTTTGGTATCGTATTCGATTGTTACCTTACCGTCTTCCTGATGACTCTGGAAGATTTGGATTAGCTCTTCCAGCATCGGTCCGTAATTCGACTGTCCCGGCTCAGGAGTATAAGAAGCTGAGAAAGCGCGGCCTTGCAAGCCATCAAAGCTCAAGGTCTGAAAGTTATCGAAGGTCGCGGCCCTGAAGCCCTCAGGCGCGAAGAATGAAGCGATATTTTCATAGACATTTTCATGTCTCACTTGTTCGTAGTCCGTGCCGTACTTCAGAAACAACTCCTCGTAGGCCCGCAAAAATGGCGTCGAATACAGCCGGCGCTCGTTCCAGATCAAGATGACCCAGCCTTCCGGCTTCAAAATGCGAACGAATTCCCTGCGCGCCTCCTCCTGCTCGAACCAGTGAAAGGATTGCCCGGCGCTAACGAAGTCAACGCTGTCGTCAGCAAGCGAAGTTGCTTCTGCTTTTCCGTCAACGCTCATGAAATTTGCGTAACCCCTGAGAAGCTGCTCTGCTGCCGAGCGCATTTCTCGGTTTGGCTCAACCGCATAAACCATATTCCCATGCCGCAAGAACAGTTCAGAAAGTATGCCGGTTCCGGACCCCAGGTCGGCGACGACTGACTCGGGCGTCAAACCACACTCGGTGGTAAGCAAATCAACCACTTCGCCTGGATAACCGGGCCGATACCTGACGTAGTTCTCGACTCTGCTCGAAAACCTGTCGATCGAATCCGTCATGAGACTGTCTCGTGTCTTCCATTCGTCAACTTTGTTTCGTCTTCAGGCTAAGAAAGAAAGCCACCAAGAAGATAATGAGTGGAACATTGAAGGAAAGGATCTCTCCCCAAGCCAGGAGCCTGTAGATCAACAGCATACTTGAGCCGAAGAAGCGGCCTGTGAAAAAGACTTGTTGGATTAGCGACAACAGCAAGCCCAGCAGCAAACCAAGAATTGCGAGCACCGTGGCTAGCTTCAGGAACATCGGGGGTTCCTCCTTTTGAACAACGATGGATTCGAATAGAACGCAATTCTACGCTGATGCAACGATCGAGACCAAAGGCGTGTTGTTCCGAAAGTTTCTCTGTCGGAGTTGGTGCTAACGTGGCGGAAAGAGAGTCGCACCTTGCTGCGGCCTTGCCGGAGGAGAATAGTTCATCAGCAATCGATAGCCGAGCAATAGCGCCAGGATGAACGCGAAGGTTAATGGTAGACGCGTATCTGATTTAACCAGCATCCAGTAGTGAAGTACACCGCCAACTCCGGCCAGGTAGACGACCTTGTGCAAACGGCTCCAGCGTTTTCCACCCAGCCGTTTGACCATCTTGTTGGTTGAAGTGATCGCGAGCGGAATCATGAGAAAAAACGCCGTCATACCGATGGTGATGAACGGGCGCTTGGCGATATCGCCCGGGACGGTCTTCAGATTGAAGCCACGGTCATACCAGAGGTAAGTCATCAAGTGCAGGAAGCCATAGAAGAAAGCAAAGAGGCCCAGCATCCGACGGAATTTTATCAGCCAGTTCGCGCCGGTGATCTTTCGTATAGGTGTGACCGCTATCGTAATCATCAGGAAGACCAGCGTCAGCATGCCGGTCGTGCGCGTAACAAACTCGAGCGGATTCGCGCCAACTTGCTTGTGATACCAGTCCCACAGCAAAAGCGTCAGCGGCACGAGGCCGTTGATGAAGATAACGAGTTTTGAGAAGCGTGTGTCTTTCATTGCTTTGGTCCGTAGTTCGTGGTTAGTAGTCAGTGGTTGATTAATGTTGTCTCCGACTTGCAACGAACTACGTACGACTGACTACGGACCAGTGTCAGTAATTCACTCGTAGATCCATTCCGTCGTACAAATGCGCCACCTGATCGGCGTAGCCATTGAACATCAGCGTATCGCGTCTGCGAAATTCCCCGATGCGGTTTTCCGTCGCCTGGCTCCAGCGTGGATGGTCGACATGAGGATTGACGTTTGAATAGAAACCGTACTCGTTCGGCACCTGAATGTTCCAGGTCGTGGGTGGCTGCTCGGCGACGAGACTGATCTTGACAACCGACTTGATGCTTTTGAAACCGTACTTCCAAGGCACCACCAATCGAATAGGAGCGCCGTCCTGGGGCGGCAGCGTCTGGCCATAGAGTCCGGTGGCCAGAATCGTCAGCGGATGCATGGCTTCATCGAGACGCAACCCTTCGACATACGGCCAATCAAGCACGCCCGTGATTTGGTTGGGCATGCGACGCGGATCAAGAAGCGTTTGAAACGCGACGAACTTTGCCTGTGATGTCGGCTCGACCTTGTCCAACAGTTTTGACAAAGGAAAACCGACCCAGGGAATAACCATCGACCAACCTTCAACGCAGCGCAGGCGATAGACGCGCTCCTCTTGTTGAAACTTTAGCAATTCATCGAGATCAAAAACCTTCGACTTGTTGACAAGGCCCTCAACCGAAACGCTCCAGGGCCGCGTGACAAACCCTTTTGCTTCCGAGGCCACCTCTTGCTTGTTGGTCGAAAACTCGTAGAAGTTGTTATAGTTGGTGATGTCTTCGAGCGACGTTAGTTTCTCGTTGACCGCGAAACTGCTGTTGGCATCACTGGCGGTGGGCTTTACGCCGGCGAGTGTCTCGCCCTTCGGAATCTCTGTCGGCGGCGGATTCAGTCGCCGATAAACCAGACCCGTCGCCGCTACAGTTGCGGCCAGGGCTGCTCCGCGTATGAACAGCCGCCGGTTGAGATAAACTTCTTTATCTGTGATTTCGCTCGATTTGATATCGTGGGCCTTCTTAATCAGCATGTTACTTTCGATCCGCCGGGACTTGCACAAAAAGTCGTTCAACGAGCTCGCAAGGAAGAACGCGTCCGGTTCTGATTATCCTCTTCCCTCTCCCGATGGGAGAGGGGCGGGGGAGAGGGATTAGACGCGCCTAACACCCCCAGCCCAACCCTCCCCCCAGCGGGGGAGGGAGAAAACACGGCAACGGAAAGACAACCTGATTCCGCCACTTTTTTGCGAAGCCGATCCGCCGCCCGAGTTTCTTCGTGATAAATACGCGCTTGGCCGGGTCAATGGTTTTACCTTCGGGCGCTCCAGGTTATTGTACCGCACCGAAGGGTTAGTCGCCTGTTCACCGCGAATCCTTACGAATCACACCTGTGCCCTTAGCACAATAGTCTTGAGTAAGTGCCGACAAAATAATAGTATCCCGTTCGCTCTGCCAGCAGTGTTCGAACGCGAAGGACCAACGGATGAAGGTCGCAAAGGCCGGAATGCCGCCCGAACAAACTGCGATACCCACAGATCATCGCGCCGCCTTGTTTGCCGGTTTCCTTGGCTGGACCCTGGACGCTTTTGATTTTTTCCTGGTCGTGATGTGCCTCACGGCAATCGCAGACTCATTCCACCGGCCAAAGAAGGACATTGCGCTCTCGCTTGCGCTCACGCTTGGTTTTCGGCCTGTTGGGGCGTTCATCTTTGGTTTGCTCGCGGACCGCTACGGTCGACGCGTGCCGCTGATTATTGATCTTATTTTCTACTCCGTCGTTGAAGTGCTCTCCGGTCTCGCCCCAAACTACGCGACATTCATGGTACTGCGCGCGCTCTTCGGAATCGGCATGGGTGGCGAGTGGGGTGTTGGCGCGTCGCTGGCGATGGAAAAAGTGCCGCCTAAATTGCGCGGTGTGCTATCGGGACTGCTCCAGGAAGGCTACGCTGCCGGTTATTTGCTCGCCGCAGGTTGCTACTTCTTTGTCTATCCACGTTGGGGCTGGCGACCAATGTTCTTTATCGGCGGACTGCCGGCCCTGCTTGCCATTTATGTTCGCGTTCACGTGAAGGAGTCGGAGGTTTGGAAGAAGACGCGTCACGAAAGCTGGGGTCAGCTTGGCCGCGGCCTTGCTTCGCATTGGAAGTTATTTATTTACATCGTGCTCTTGATGATGATGATGAACTTCGTCTCGCACGGAACACAGGACATGTACCCAACATTGCTCACCGAACACTGGAAGTTCAGTCCTCAGAAGGTCGCAGCAGTAACAGCGTTCTCAATGGTGGGTGCGATTGCCGGCGGACTACTATTTGGTCTCTTGTCAGATCGTTTCGGCCGTCGTCGCTCAATGATCGCGGCACTCTTGTGCGCGCTGGCCGTTATTCCTCTGTGGGCGTTCTCGCCCTCGCTGGGACTACTGGTTGCTGGCGGCTTCCTGATGCAGTTTATGGTTCAGGGAGCCTGGGGTGTCATACCGGCGCACCTCACGGAGCTTTCTCCTGATTCGGTGCGCGGTTTCCTGCCGGGGTTTGCTTATCAGTGCGGTGTATTGTTGGCAGGATCAGTTGCCTACATTGAAGCAGTGTTCGCTGAGAGGATGCAATACCCGAAAGCGATGGCCCTGACCGCCGTTACCGTGTTTGCCGGCGCTATCATTATTACCGCCGTAGGTCGCGAGAAGCGCGGAATTCATTTTGGAGGCAGTGCTTCAGCTTCAACCCCTGCCACAAAGCCGACTCTTGTGCCCGAATGAAATCTGAAGGCGTTAACAACCTGGCGGCCGACGTCATCAATCGGTTGGCCTTGCTGTCTAAAAGGAACACGGAAAGCATTCGGGCTTTGCGGCGCGAGTTCTCCAAGCGCCTTTCAGACGCGCCGCCTGAGTTCGTTTTCCGTTTATCGTTGCATTTGCTGAAGAGAAAAGAAACCGTACCGCGGTTTCTTGCTTACGAATTAATTCAACATCATCGCGAAGCGCTGCGCAGTTTGAATTCGAAGAAACTGAAACTGCTGGGCGCAGGAATTGACAATTGGGGTGCGGTCGATACCTTCGCCTGTTATTTGGCCGGGCCTGCCTGGCGAGAACGTCAAGTTCCGGACACACTGATCGCTCGCTGGGCACATTCAAAGGACCGTTGGTGGCGTCGCGCGGCGTTGGTCAGTACCGTGCCGCTTAACAGCAAAGCGCGCGGCGGTGCCGGCGATACCGCCCGCACGCTCTCGATTTGTGAAGTGCTCGTGAGCGATCGAGACGACATTGTTGTGAAGGCCCTATCATGGGCCTTGCGAGAACTGACGAAGCGTGATCCGCAAGCCGTTCGCGGATTTCTCAGAACGCATCAGGCTGTGCTTGCTCCGCGAGTGATCAGGGAGGTTCAAAACAAACTTCGAACGGGCCTGAAAACTCCGCGGTCCGACAAACGTCGGTTTGTTGTCGCTGGCGCTCGGGGCCGTTCGCGGAACACAACGAGAAACTGAAGTCTGGATTTTTCCGAGCGCTCATAACTTTTCATGAGCATCAAAGCACTCGCTTAGACTAGAATGGTGGCGGAAATGATTAAAAGAGTACCAAGCTTTGGTGTGATTACACTGGCCGCCGCAACCATTGCGCTCGGATTCTCTGCCTGCAAACAAAGCAGCACCAACAGCGCCCCGGAAACTGCGGCAGGAACCCCAACAACTCAGCCTTCGCAGGAGCCAACGTCCGGGACAACCTTTGAGGAAGGCCTAAAGTACGTCCGCAACAATCAGTACACTTACGTCTGGGTCTTTTCACGCAAGGACGGCAAGCCCTTCGACAAAGACGACGCCGATATTCTGCACAAGAATGCGCCGCACGTAGTCGATTGGGTCGGCACCGACGGCGGCAAACGGTACATTGCCGGCACCAACTTTGATCTTGAGCCGGAGGCCTGGAAGCTGCTGCGAAAGCGATTCGTCGTCGAAGATTATTCAGGGAAATAAAACGCGCGGCCGGGGCCTGCTTTCCTTCGCGTCTTTGCAACTTTGCGGAAACTTCTTCTGGGAGGGCCTGAGCCTTACGGAATTAGGACCAGCTTGCCGAACTGCGCGCGGTCTTCCATCAATTCGTGTGCCCGGCGAGCCTCTGAAAGCGGCAAACTCTGATCGACCACCGCGCGAATCGTTCCACTTTCAATAAACTTCATCGCCTCGAGCAGTTCGCCTTTCGCGCCCATGAACGATCCGAGTATTGTCAGGTGACGATAAAAAACCTGGCGCAGGTCGGTGCGGGCGTCGAAGCCGCTGGTGGCGCCACAGGTTACCAGGCGGCCGTTGTTTTTCAGCGACGCAAGCGATCCGGGCCAGGTTTCCGCGCCGGTGTGCTCAAAGACAACGTCAACTCCTTTTCGATCCGTCAGTCGCTTCACTTCTTTGGGCCAATCAGCGCGCGTGTAATTGATCACTTCGTCCGCGCCCAGCTCTTTTGCCTTCGCCAGCTTTTCATCTGAACTCGCAGTGGCAATCACGCGCGCGCCGCGCAACTTCGCTATTTGAATGCCAAGCGAGCCGACGCCGCTGCCCGCAGCGTGAACCAACACATCTTCGCCGGGCTGCAAACGAGCGCGCGTCACGAGCATGTGCCAGGCAGTCAGGGTCACCAGCGGCAGCGCCGCAGCTTCTTCCCAACTTAAGTTTTTTGGTTTGGGAATTACATTGACGCCGGGAACGGCAACCAGTCCCGCATATCCACCATCGCGCCGATAACCGATCATGTCATATTCGCGGCACAAATTGTCCTGACCGCGCAAGCACTGGGCACAATGTCCGCACGAAACACCAGGCTGCAACATCACTTCATCGCCGAACTTGACCCAGGTAACCAGGTTACCGACCTCGTGCACGACGCCGGCGATGTCGTCACCCAAAATGTGCGGCAAAGGAATCTCAACATTGGGCAATCCTCCGCGCACCCAGACATCGAGGTGATTCAACGCGCAAGCGCGCACCTCTACAAGCACTTCATTTGCTTTGATCTTCGGCTCGGGCACATCGCGGTACTGCAACACCTCTGGCCCACCGTGTTGACGGAAGATGATGGCTTTCATACGTTCATAGCGCTGATGACGTCGATAAACGCGGATAAAGAAAACGTAGACGGACAACAACCGTCGCTCGAATGGATCTATCCGAGCGCATCTGCGTAAATCTGCGGTTGATTCTCTGCTTGCTGCCGTGCGTGGTAGGACGACCGTGTGAGTGGACTCGATTGCACGTGATGGAATCCCAGGCTCATTCCGATTTCGCGCCAGCGTTCGAATTCTTCTGGAGTAACGTAGCGCTCGACCGGCAGACGTTTCTCGTAGGGCTGCAGGTATTGACCGATGGTCATGATGTCGCACGAGACGCCGCGCAGGTCTTTCATTAACTCGACAACTTCATCAAAAGTCTCGCCGAGACCCACCATGATGCCGCTCTTCGTTAGCATGCCACGCCGTTCCCGATCGCGTCGTGCTGCGGCCCGCTTGAGCAGCGTCAATGATTGTTGATAGTCAGCATCGGGGCGCACGCGACGATAAAGCCGCGCGATAGTTTCGGTGTTGTGATTGAGTACGTCCGGCACCGCGTCAAGAACGTTATTGAGCGCATCTTCGTCACCATTGAAATCAGGAATCAGAACTTCAACTTTGCATTCGGGATTGAGCGCGCGCACCTGGCGAATAGTCTCAGCCCAATGCGCCGCGCCGCCGTCCGCCAGATCATCGCGATTAACTGAAGTGATTACCGTATGCGCGAGATTCAAATGTCGCACGGCTTCTGCTACGTGACGCGGTTCATCCGCATCGAGAGCGCCCGGCTCGCCTTTACCCACCGCGCAAAAACCGCAATGCCGCGTGCAGATATCCCCGCCCAGCATGAACGTTGCCGTGCGATCCGACCAGCACTCGAAGATGTTCGGACACTTCGCTTCCTGACAAACGGTGTGCAAATTGAGGCCCTCAATCAGCTTGAGTAGATGATTCTGGTTCGTGGGATCGCCCAGACGAATCTTCAGCCACTCGGGCTTTGGTTGCCGAGGCTTGGTGCTGCCGTTATTGCTGATTACCCTTAATTCGCGGGCCATTGCCTTACCTCAAAGATTCTTGTCTGAATTCTACCATCAGTGTTGAGATTCACTCCAAGGTCGGTAGTCCTAAACCAAAAAAACTCACAGGCTCACTCGTCGAATTCGGCATCTAAGCTGGACGCTCTTGCGCTATACTGCGCGGAATTGAAAACTAACGCGGGCCGCCCGGTTTGCGTCATTGGAGGAAGATTATGAGAAGAACTGTTGTTCTCTGCGCCGCGGCTGTGATGCTGGCGGCGAGCGCTATCTACGCATTTGGCGATATTGCACGCCCAAAAGTCACGCCGACGCCCGGCAAGATCGTTTTTCACACCGGCCTGACCGTCGCAACTGATCCGAAAGCTTACGAAGCGCGCTTGCAAATTTCGGGGGAGAGTTTGAAACGCATTCGCGAAGCTACGGCAGGCACCGCCACAAACGAGACTTTAACGCAGCGCGTGATGCACAGCTCGACGCGCACGATGATGGCCGGCTTCTTTATGTTTCTGGCCGTGTCGTTCGCCGGCGTGTGGCTGGCGCGTTCGAATCAACGCCGCAATCACAAAATGATCGCGGCCGCAGTTATGTTCGCCGCGGTTCTGGGCATGGCCACGGTGATCGTGCGCGCGAATGCCGGCCCTCCGGGTTCTTATCGCTGGCGGAGTCTCCCCGAGAACTTGAACAAAGGCCAGGCCACTACGGGCGGGTTGGATATCGAAATCGTGCCCGGCGATGATGGCATGAAGCTGATCATGCCGCTAAAGAGCGAAAAGAGACCGGGCGAGGAATAGCGTGGAACGAGCCGCAGACATTCCCCTGGCCGCGTGGCCCGCCACGCGGCCGGCCGACCGCGCACAAGTGTCCGCGAGACT
>WNGG01004259.1_pt1 | contig 27275 bp, 26 predicted proteins | sample 5400661 | NCBI WGS metagenome assembly WNGG01 (sample SAMN13153372, study PRJNA577476) | soil metagenome | isolation source: 100 cm soil or saprolite under Garry oak tree replicate 1 | place: USA:California | collected 2016-06-15
AAAATGTGGAATCTATTACTCAGATTAAATTGCATCAAAAGCAAAATTGGTTGATTTATAACCCAGTCAATTCATGGTTACAGTACATCTTTAATTACAGCTGGCATAACGTAGATTCGATATACTTCACCTTATTCTTCTTCGTGATTTTCAAGGCCTTCGCAAAGATATAGAGGGTTCCTATCGGAGCAGTGTATAACGCGATCCTGACTGGTCCATCTTCTGTGATGTTAGGAGAGAAGACAATGGCCTTGTCTTTTAAAGGCAGTCATATCATAATCGAGGTTATCAACTGTAAATCCTATAGCAAGACTTTCTGATTTTCCGGGTTCAGGTCCGTGGTCCCCCAGCAGGATGGAGTCCAATGGTCAATCCAAGAGCCTGAATTTCAGGCCAATGGGTCTGGATACTGATTGACTAATTTTAGACCCAATGTTTCGGTATAGAACTTGATAGCGCGATTCAGAATGACACCATCACTGTTACGTTCACTTCTTTGATCAATGTTGTCTTCTGAATTGAATTACAGTTAACATATAACATTTATGTGGAAAGAGTCCAAGACAACGGTATCCTAAACTGAGACTTGATAGCTGATGTAGACTACCTACTCCGCAAGCCAGAAGCATATTTTTGATGCTGTCAATATAATCATGATTTAATAGTTCGCAGCGGTCGCTCTGCCCCTCAGATCATTAATTCACTAGATGTTCTGAACGACGTGCGGGCTATAGATGTCCAGCGGGATACTCAAGGGTTGAATTGCTAATGGCTATCACCCCTAATACTCTCCCATTCTCTGGACGTGCTCCCATATTTTTAGCGGGGAAAAGAAAAAATTTAGGTTATGGCAGATGAAGGAATGTCCTTATCACTTATTTCCCTATCATCTCGCCATCTGGCTGCGAGATCAGGTCTTCCAAATTGTTCTGATATTCTCTTGTACATGTTTAGCTCTTGAGTCGATAACGGCCTAATCTTTTTCATTGCCTCTTCAAAGTGGCGCATATGGATTCTCAATTCTTGTACGTTTTTGTCTGCTTCCGTAGGATCTTGATACTTTGAGATATGTTCGCGCAATGCAAGCATAACCGCAGCTGATGAGAGTGATGCAATATCAGCACCTGTGTAACCATTTGTATGGCCTGCTAAATCTTCAACCTTAACATCCTGATCCAATGGTTTTTTCTTTGTATGGATTTTTATTATCTGAATTCTGGAGTCACGATCTGGAGGAGGTACGTAAAGCAATCTGTCAAATCTGCCAGGCCTTAGCAATGCGGGATCAATAATATCAGGCCTGTTAGTAGCTGCTATAACTATCACGTTAGTTAATATTTCAAGCCCGTCTAACTCAGTTAATAGTTGGCTTATAACCCTTTCAGTAACATGTGAATCGCCAAAATCTCCCCCTCTTACAGGAGCTATGGAATCTATTTCATCAAAGAATATGATGCAAGGAGCTGCCTGTCTTGCTTTTCTAAATATCTCTCTCACTCCTTTTTCTGATTCCCCGACCCACTTTGAAAGAAGCTCTGGACCCTTTATACTTATGAAATTAGCTTCACTTTCATTTGCGGCTGCTTTGGCCATCAATGTCTTTCCCGTTCCTGGGGGTCCGTATAGCAATAAACCCTTAGGGGGTGTTGCATCAGCATGAGTAAATACTCCTTGATATTTGAGAGGCCATTCTACTGCTTCTTGTAACTCTTGTTTTATAGATGATAATCCACCAATATCTTCCCATTTGACATCAGGAACCTCAACGAATACTTCTCTCATAGCAGACGGCTCCATTTCATTGATGACTTCCATGAAATCTTGCATTGTAACTATGATTTTCTTTAATGTATCTCCAGGAATACTTTCAGATGATAAATCAATTTCAGGTAGTACTTTTCTTAATGATCGCATCGCAGCTTCTTTGGACAAAGCCTGTAAATCGGCACCAACAAAGCCATGAGAGATATCTGCTAGTTTTTCCAAATTAACATCTTTGGCAACAGGCATCCCTCTAGTATGTATCTGTAAAATCTCTAGTCGCCCATTCCTATCTGGCACACCTATCTCAATTTCTCTGTCGAATCTTCCCGGCCGCCTCAATGCGGGGTCAATCGCATTAATCCTGTTTGTAGCTCCTATCACTACTACTTTACCTCTTGAAGACATGCCGTCCATCGCTGATAGTAGCTGAGATACTATCCTTCTTTCAAGTTCTCCACTTTCTTCTCTTTTTGGCGCGATAGAATCAATTTCATCAATAAAAATAATTGAGGGTGCATTCTTTTCTGCCTGTTCAAAAATATTACGTAGCTTTTCTTCAGATTCACCATAATATTTGCTCATTATTTCAGGACCGCCTATAGTATAGAAGTTGGCATTAGTTTCATTTGCTACTGCCTTTGCAAGCAATGTCTTGCCCGTTCCAGGAGGGCCATGAAGAAGAACTCCTTTAGGTGCTTCTACCCCCAATCTTTTGAATAGTTCTGGATGTCTGAGAGGAAGCTCGATCATTTCTCTAACTCGCCCCACTTCGTTTCTGATGCTATTCTTTGACCCATCACATTGATAGGTATTGTATCACCTTTGGACATCAAAGCTCCGTTTAAGTACTCGACAAGATACTCTTCTGCACCTACTATTCTAAGAGGTTCGGTGGGAGCCAGGGTTATACTTTTGGCATCTTTGGATTCGACTTTTCTAACTTCTATTGTATCATTAATGCCGACATCAAGCCTGTTTCTGGTAAATCCATCAATGCGTATCAATCCTTTGCCTCTGTCGCTATCCTTTGCTGGCCAGCTTAGAACAGTACTTTTCTTTCCAAGCGATGACAGTTCTAGAGCATCTCCGGTAGAAATGTTCAGACGTTCAGCTATGTTTGGATCTATACGTGCAATTTTTCTTCCTACGTCACGTTGCTCTGACACTTCGGCAACTTTTAGATTTGCTACTTTGGCTGGTTCTTTGCGAGTCGTGTGTTTGTCATTAGTATTATCATTTTTATCTGAAGACATATTCTTTTTTTACTAGCTCTCACCTCGCCACTCTAGTACTTAAGGGTGACTATTATTTTCGAAAAGCAATGCCTGGGTCATGATACTGTAACCACAAGTTTTTTTGTTCCGCTAATTTCAAATGTTGTTAGTTCTTTTCTCCTAACAAATATGTTGCTTATTAAGACAGTACCCAGTCAATCAGACTTTACACTTTACTTCTATAATTGATGGATTTGAGGCGGTTCTTCTCAGCACTTGCGAGGTTTTTGCTCACCATTGATTTGTGATGATAACAATTATCGACTATCTCACCTGTCTCATTATCAATGATTGTGTGATCAGAATGAAAATGATACTTTTCTACAAGCAGTTGCCAAAAATCATTTAGAAGCTGCTGTTGGGTTGCTCCCGTTCTCCTAATACTAAAGAGGCTGTTTAATTTTGCAAGTTCGTCTTTTGTCAGGCGTTTACGGTTTACCATTGTTCGTTATGTATACTGGATGGTTATTATATTGGCCGCGCTTTGAATGACCAGTTTTCTTCTTTTTTCTTATCTGAGGTAACTTATTTTTTAATTCGATTTTCGACGTATACTCGTTTCAAATTTCTCAGCTAGATCAAACGTATGAACCTACGATGAGGTCTGCCTGTCCTCTGGTCATCGTGGATAAACGCTTTTCTTGGTTCTTATTTCACTATTAAAAACCAAATGAGGAAATTATATATGCATCACCAGTCTGATAATTAATAAACTCCTGACGTTTTAGGCCCAATTTTATTAGTCTCTCACGTATTCGTAGATCAAGGCCTTGATAGGTGGTATCGCCTATCAAAATGTGATCTGCTGTTGCTAACGACGTGATCTTGGCAGTGACATTCATAGGATATCCCAGAATGTCAACGTGCGATTTCATTCCACTAGAACCATATTCAATTATTGCATTCTCCCCTGAATCGATACCAATTTTTATATGCACTTCTGGAAAATCAAATTGTTTGAAAATGGCGTTTATTCCGTGTTCGACTACAAGTAACATTTGTAATGCACACACAACTGCTCTTTCACTGGATACATTAAAATCAACAGCGGTGTCGACCGGAAAGTATACTATAATGGCATCTCCGACATACTTCAAAATATAGCCGTGGTTATTTGCAACAACGACAGTCATTTCTTGTGCAAATATTTGTAAAATGGTGGTTAGCTTCTCAAGTGGAAGCACAGTGCTCATACGAGTAGAATTGACTATGTCAGCATATAGGATTACCAAATGCACTCTAGAACCTAGATGAGAGCGAAGGAATTTGTCTGAACTTTCTAGATATGAATGAAATAGCATACTTTTTTCTTTTAATGCTTTAGCGACTCTGCCCCTACTTTCTGCAATAACTTTGAATGCCTGTACGTCCTTCATGGCTGTCTGTTCTTCAAGCATCATTTCTCTTAGCTCCGCAGGTATGATATTGGAAATTTTATTGCCGTCATCCATTAGCAATAATTATTAAAACGTTCGATAGTTAAATCAATCCCGATACCAAAGATTTATCATGCATTAACGTTTGGAATCAGTTGGTATCGCAGAACAGATACAGAGGAGTAGGTGCCAATTGTTGACTCATGCTCATGGAATGCTATAGCATGGACATAGCATACGACATCTTGTACACATGTCGTTTTATTATGGATTTTATTCATTCCCACGACTAGCGCAACTCCCAGGTCCCGTGAAGCTAGAGCCAAGAGTAGAATGACTTGAACTTGTTGAACGACTACAAAAACAAGCTTTCGCAAAGTTCGTAGCTGTAGCCCGTATCAAGAGCGTTCCTGTAAAAGCAATTAAATCAACCATCGGGCTAGTTCATTCATATTCTCTTGAAAACATACTACCATTGTACTAATAATTTCTTGATCTGTTTTATTCGTTAATAATTTCCTTTTCCAACGTCTCTTTATCTTATCTAAAAACGAGGTATGGGTAATCATACCTCAATTCTGAAAAAACCGATCTTACCAAATACAACACTTTTTTGCTAGTAGTGCAGACGTTTTGAATACAACGGACATACTCGATTTCTTGAAAAATCTGGTGATAAACCCTCTGTTTCGCAGCTGATCTACAGCGGTATTGAAACTACCAGTCCCCTGAGCGTGATCCTGTCAAATTGCGCACCAAAAGTTTTTAATGTAAATAACGTAGTAAATATGATAATATTTTGAGTGGAGATAATGATGAAGATCTTAAGAATACATCCCCTCAGAACGTCATACGGCTAATCGATAGCTTTATCGAACAAATGCGCCAAACGAGAAAGACGCTGGCGCTAGCGCTATCCCTATCAATTTCTTCTATAGTTTTAGCTCCTGTTGCTATAGGACTCTCTATCTTCTTGCTACAACACCCATCATTTTTTGCCATTCTCGAAAGAGAAAATGAATTTGGACTGGTCCTTGTTGGGTTGTTACTTGGAATTATCATACTCTCATCGATATGGTTTGTAGAGGGAATTAGACAGTACCGCTCAATTAATTCTTGGAATAAAAAGTATATGATGTATTCAAAGAAAAAGGAAGAACTAGACAGTAATATTGCATCCGAGTATGGCTTAGATCAGGATTAGCATAAATGCCAGGTTGTCTGTCCCTGAACGAGGAAACATTATCTCATATGGCTCTAAAATATGCCTAGAAAATTCTATCCCTTGTTGAGTTGGTTTATATTCGGTAACTGTCCTTTTTCCAACTTCAATTTGCTCTTTGCTTATCAATCCCTTTGTCTCTAATTTGCCGAGAATCGGTGAATGTTTTTTAAAATTCAATCCACAGCAACTAATTAAAGCAGTTTGATTCAATGCACCGTATTCGACCAGTTTGAGGATTATGTCTTTGACAATGTATATTCTCTCTCGATATAGGCGCTGCGTAGTCATTACTGGATTATTACTGATTGACGATTGCTAAAACTAAAATATAATCTCTCTTGTTGATGTAATAGTGTTACGTAACGGATTATAAGGACAATAGTTCGTGCAACGGATCCTAGCAAAAAAGACTGAAGCTGAGAGTCTACACTTTTCGCTAGCTACATAGGAGAATGGCTCTGTCCATCACAAAATTCTAGGTAGCAGTCCCGTTCAGCAGTCTAGGTGCACACACCTGAGTGTTGTGTTGGCGCCGAAATCATTAGCTCCTTGTTTTGGGTGTTTTCATTTACACCAGCAATGTAGTTGTGGTGGCGCTCGGCGCTAATCAGTATCTCTTTGATCTTGCTGTTTTTTATCAAACCATCAATGATCTTGCTAAGTTCTGCAGCTGGAAATTCTGGTGTTTCAATAGAGTCGATTGCCTGGAGTTTCGAATAGTATTGAACAGCCTTTCCGATTAACTCTTGAGCTTCATAAACTACTTTGCCCAATGAAGTAAGAAAATACTTGCCGTTCTTTCTCCGTATGACACCCGCGTTAGTCAAGTCAGACATTCTCGAATAATACTGCTTACGCGTAAGATTTAATCTACTTATTAGAATGCTGCTATCTCCACTTGCTAAAGCAATAGTATTAAAAAGTACCAATGATTTGTCATTGGAAATTGCACTTAGGGTGCCTGAGACTGAGACCATGTTTACATTATCGCCTTATACAGTATCTGCGTGTTGCAGGATTAATAACGCTTAGGTAACACTATTATGTTATCTACAGATACGTCATCATTATCCTTTCTAGTGCTCAAGATTATGCGCGCAAATATTAACAATGATTAAAATTTGGGCCATAATAAGGAGTAATTTGATCCTTACTCGCAATCAATCCGAGGAATCTGATTTGTCATATCTAATATCAGGAACGGGCATACTGCAAAAATTATAAGTGTATTCCTCACAATGTAACACGATAGTAAATGAAGAAAGACTGTGTCATTTCAAGAATTGAAGCCTCTCAAGATGGAAGCCCTTACGTGTATGTCACATTTGTTGATCCAAATGATTACAAGCCTGGTGCGGAAAAGCCGCAAAATCCTTTTGGTCCAAACATGATGGCCTTTACTTCACCAGAGGACATGATGAAGAATTTGCCAAAAGCGATGGGAAATTTATCTAGGGCTATGGGTGGAGGGGGTATGCTTACGGATTCCCCTACATTTAAAATCAGTATGAGGGAGTACGAGGATATGGCTATAAAAGTTGGGGATAAGATCACCATAGAAATTAAGAAACCTGATAGCAGTGGAATTTAGATGAAGTAACAGTTTTTCAAGAATATTTTTTTTCCTTCTGTTGATGCGTAACAAACGTAATGCTGCATAAAGTCAAAGGTATGACCCCGCCTTTGAAGAGTTCATGAACAAGCAAGGAATCGCATATGTAGAAAGAGAAGTTAGATAGAAGAACCACATACACAAAGTGCATTTGCTCAAATAAAGCTATAATTCTATCATTCAAAGACTGAATTGACAGGGTAAGGTGAAGAAAAAGAAGTGACATGTGAAATTAAGCGAAGTAAAAAATATTGCTCTGAAGAAGGATGGGTTGATATGGCAGAAGCTTATTACTTTAAGGATGAAAAATAAGCAATGAAAGTTAAGCCCTTACGATGTCATTCATGTGGCGCTCCAGTGGCATGGTACGATGTGGACGACGTTGGCGTACCAATAGTATACTGTTACAACTGTTTTGAGAATGAACATATGGAACAGGGAGAATGAGAAATGAGACAATGAAGATATTAGAAGGTAAACTATAGCCAAATACGGCTGCAAGATCCATACTTTATGAAGATGCTGAAAAAGGTGGAGAAAGGGGTAACAAGTTCAAAGGTGTGTTTGTCAAATGATTGCTAGAGCATAAAAGTCTCCAATACTGCCAGAAGCTGAATATGATATTATCATCGCCCGTCCATTATATGATTCTAAGAATATTAAGGATATAAGTGATTTAAAGATTCTATGTACCGATAAGTAGCTATTCCTTAACTTTTTTAATTCAATCTGTTTCCGTTGCTGTCCACACTATACATCCATCGTTAATAGGCATGTATGCTGCGGCCATAGCTACTGAACCGAAAATACCAGTCGCTAAAACAGCGAGTGTTACGGCTAACCGCATCTACGCGCTTTGCCAAATTCTATTTTATTTCTGCACTTCGCACTTGGCTAGTTAAGCTTTACATTTGAATTAGTTGTCTAAACGCTTTAGGCATAAGGCTTTCAATTTGGTAGGTCAGTGTTAAATTTATTTGCTATATGATTAGTCTTTTTTCAGATGGTTTTATATCTTTGAAGAGGAATATATTACATATGCGAAACGGTGTAGCACACAGTGACCACAGGTCAACCACACTCCAACAGCCTATAGTGATCATACTTGTAGCAATAGCATTGGTAGCAGTAGTATCAGGATTCATTATCATATCAACCTATGTTATGCCGAATATCCATCAAGTCTGTCAGAGTAAGCTAGGTGCACTACATTGCTATCAAGTCCAATATCATAAAATCTTTTGATTCAGATAAAAAGCTCAGCTCAGTACTGTTGTATTAGCAGCATGTGATGTTACTTTTGGGAGACGGGACAACATGCTTCCACCTTAGATAATCCTTGCCCCTATTCTAAACCCGGAAGAAGCCATGGTGTAGATAATCGGTTTGATTCTTTGATCAGGATATTCGATTAATTTTTGTAGCTCTTCTATAGTAGGAGCTCTATCATTAGCGGCGTTCCTTCGTTTTGGTAACATACGTGATATCTTCTTCCAATTTAGTAGCAAGTAATTCATTTCGCAAAATAATTTTGCTGCTTTATAATAATTCGGGATGGTTGTCTCCGAAATCTCTTTGCGTTGGACCCAATCTGGGTTTTATCTAGTCATTATTACGCATTTTTTTTCTTGTTGTTCGAGGGTCCCTTCTAGGTGTAAGAAATCGAATAATATTTTTTAATCTCTGTGGCCACTACCTTTTTGTTTCCGGGGCCTTTAGAGCATACATAAAATTCGTCAACGGGTTTTGTTCTTCAATGAGAGCCATTATTTTCTTAACACAATATAGAAAGCGGGCCTAAATAAACCGACAAGATTGATCTGGGCCCAAGGGGGTTTGAACCCCTGCCCGACCGGTTATGAGCCGGTCGCTCTTCCAGACTGAGCTATGGGCCCGTAAACAAAAAGACGATAAAGCACAAGGTATAAAGGTTTTGAGAATTCGCTTTACATCCAGTTAAACAAAGTTGTACCCGCTAGGTCGATATTGAGACTATTGTTTGTGCTAATAAAATTGGCGCAGGCTTAGCAGTACTGGCCAACATACTTCTCCTGTATAGAATCCAGCAACTTGTTTTGTGCGCGCAACGACTTAAACCCGGACTCGAACACTGACTGGGTCATGTCTGGAGAAACGTTCTTCAGAATATTCGTCCACAGCCCTGCATGTCTTATGTCTGCTTCTTCATGTATTTCAAAGTAACGGGTAGCATCGCCGTTGTCTATGCCGTAATATTTCTTTAAGCCGTCGATTTTTGACCTACTAATCCTAGGCAATTCCTTTTCATACCCATACATCGCTGCTGCCGCTTCCTCGAAGGACAATTTTGTTAGGCTGATTAAAGTACGAACAGCTTCTATTGTCTTGCATGTGGGTGTATAATTCAATAATTCATCTCTTGAAACGCCCATGGATAGTGCAAACCCCATCCAAGCTTCAATATGATCAGACTCTTCCTTAAAGTTTTGAGCAAGCTCGCGTTCCAGAGAGTAATCATTCGTAAGACCATAAATATTTCGAACAAATTCAGGGACTTGTCTTACTATGTGAAAGTACTCCTTAGCGTAGCCTTGAAGATGATTGGAAGTCAGCTTTCCTTCAGACCACATCCGATAGAATGGGTGCTTGAGCAAACTCTGCCTCTCGATTTCAATATCTATTCGTTCTACAACCCCAGTCATGTCAAAAACTAAATTAACGATGCTGGTGTAAAAACCTTGTGAATTCGGTTATTCAATTGTGCAAATTGGAGTGAGGTTTGATTACTTTACAACGAATTTTAGGATAGCAACTAAGGCCAGTGCGTAAAGTTGCTAAAGCATGAAACAGGATTATAAAGATGGATTCATGCACTCCGCACATAATAAAGGCTCCCTTTTCTATTTTTCTCTTGCTCTCCAAATCACAAGAAAAGATTTTATGTAATGTGAATTCCAACAAGGTTCACGCGAGCTCCGGTGGTGTAGTAGCTAATACCTGCATAATCCGGTCAAGCATTGTGGCCTTTCGAGTCGCAGATCCCGGGTTCAAATCCCGGCCGGAGCAACAGTTATTATTATCTTGTTCATTGGCCTATACCCGCTATTTAATTAATTTTGTGAAAGCATTAATATTCTCTGTATTTCAAGAAATTAAGGGCAAGAGCGCAGCTGAATAGAAGAAATTTGGAGGTTAATCCTTTGATGGAGTTATTTAGCCAATATTTATTGAAAATAGATGGCGCCCTTAGACAAGAACTAGATCTCTATTCATGGTCAGAATTTTATGCTCCATTGAGGTATGCTTGCGATGGCGGCAAACGAATTCGACCACTGATCCTGTTGTTATCTGCTGAAAGTATAAAGACAAATGCGACAGGCCTAATAAACATCGCTGAAAACGATAATGCGTTTATGGCCGCTTCTGCCATAGAACTCCTTCATACAGAGTCTGTAATTCATGATGATATTATAGATGATGAAAATACTCGTCGTGGCAAACCATCTTTCCATGTGAAGTACGGCTACAACAACAGTATCCTAACTGCTGATTTTGTTCTAGGAATTATTCTTAATATTGGATCGAAGATGCATGACTCCCGTGTATCGGGCGAACTTTCTAAAGCTGCAATAAAGATGAGTGAGGGTGAAATAATGGAGATTAAGTTAGGTAAAGACAGTAAAATCAAAGAGGATGATTACATAAAAGTCCTTGAACATAAAACTGCGTCGCTTTTTGAAGCATCGGCAAAAATAGGAGCTATCTTATCAGGGGGAGTGGAAGATGAGATTCATGCCATGGCCGCATTCGGTAGCCTACTTGGAATTGCCTACCAAATTCATGACGATTTAATGGATTGGAGTAATGAAGATAGACTTTTTAATCTGCTAGTAAAGAATAATGGCCAGTCCAGAGAATTTGTTGAGCGCATGGAAGGTCTATATTTATCATACTCTACAAAAGCCAAAAATGAATTGCGAAAGATACACGACAGTACGCCTAAGAGGCATTTAGAACGTCTGACGGATTTGGCTTCACTTCGGTTATGAATAGAAATCGCACATATCACTACTTCCCAGTTCAAGAAAGAAGGAATAGAAACCAGGGTAAAATATATATTCTCTCCAAATCAGTATTTAGGTTCTAATATCCGTCTAACTAGAGAAACTTTTTTCAGGTCTGCATAAATGTGAGCAGGCTACTCAGGTCATAGAGAAGACCAAGCTAATGATTATTGGACCGAACAACAATGGCGACTGCGTGGAGACCTGCAGCAGAAGAATTAGAAGATAGTGCAGCCGGTCTAACAAGATGTGACGATGACGATGACGAGGAGGAAGAGCTATTAGATATAACGGAACCAACCTTGCCAAAATGCGGCACGGCCATGGATGCAAACTCTAAAACAGGCGCATACCAGATCCCAAAACCTACCATAAATATAATGGCGAATATTAATACCGCAGCTATAGCCCTAGGCTCTTTAACTTTGGACATATCAGGTCCTTGTTCCATATACATTTTTTTAATGATCCATGCATAATAGCCAAGAGAAAGTGCACTGTTTAGCAATCCAGCGATGGCAAGATATGGACCCCATGTTACGATGGCACCGCTATTAATTGCCGCTCCAAACACCACCAGTTTACTCCAAAAACCAACGAGCGGAGGAACACCGGCAAGTGAAAGCAAGGAAATTGATAATGCAATAGCAGTAATTGGCATGCGATGACCAAGCCCTCTGTATCTTTCAAGACTGTAGCCAGCCAAAGCGGTAGCAACAGCAGCCGCAGCTATGAATCCCGCAGACTTCATTACTGCATGATTAATTATGTAAAAAAGAGAACCGGCTAGAGCTTGATTGGAGTACGGAGCCAGTGCGAAACCTATCAGGATATATCCAGCCTGCGCGATGCTAGAATAGGCAAGAATTCTTGGAACACTTTTCTGAACCAAAGCCGCAAAGTTGCCGAGTGTCATAGTAAATACTGCTATTACCGCCAGAGTGAATGTCCAGTCTGGATGTAATACGAACATACCGAGCACAATTACACGCAGGGCTGCCGCGAATCCAGCTTTTTTCGTTCCTGCAGCTAGGAGAGCACCTATAGTAGTAGGCGCACCCTCATATGCATCAGGCAGCCACATATGAAATGGAACAAGACCTATTTTAAATCCAAAACCAGCTATAAACAACGCAATCGAAAGAAGTCCTACAGGAATTAGGTCTTTTTGGAGATGGGCCAAACCGGAGATTGCTCCACCTATATTGGTTGTTCCTGTAATCCCGTAAACAAGCCCTATGGCAAAAACTAGGATCGCAGAAGATAATGCACCAAACATAAAGTATTTTATCGCAGCTTCATTTGAGATCGGGTCTCGTTTTGAAAACGCAGCGAGTGCATAGGTAGGCAGTGACATTAGCTCCCATGCAACAAACAACATTACTAGATCAGTAGAATATGCGATAAGTACCATACCTATGCTTGAAAGTAATATGAGTGAATAATACGCTGCAGGGTTTGCTCTCCCTTTCATATAATTCCAAGAAGAAGCAGTTACCATGATTGAGACAATCAGCAGCGCTACTGCAAAAAATGCACCAAAAAGATCATCTGAAAGCACACCTGGCCCAAATGCAGCTGCAGGCATCACATGCCCAGCCAATACACGGAAGATCACGATTCCTATTGTTATGATTAAGGCACCAAAAGCAATCGCACAGTACAGTTTGTTATTAGAACCCCTTTCTTTTTTAAGCGCATCTAGAACAGGGATCCCAAGTCCTACGGACCCGAGTACGACTGTCACAAGAAGGGGCGTCGACAAAAAATCAACCATTCTTCAACAATCCCTTCCTCTATAGCAAGAGCAGCAGTATAATAATCATAATGCCTGCTCCGAATACGAACAAGTAAGTTTGTGTTATACCGGTCTGTCCTGCTTTGATAAACCTAGAGAATGATGCCATCGAGAATTCAAAGGCGTGACTTATGCCTTCCATAACAGTAAATTCAAAGTATCTCCAAATTACACGATAGATTGCTACGGGCCCGATAACAGTACCCCAATATATGGCTGAATTAAGGTACCATCTATCGTAAAGGAACTTCCATATTCCCCTAGTAAAAATATTCTTAGAGACAATCTGCGGATCAATTTTTCTGGCAATGTAAAACATGTATCCCAAAAAGCCTCCTATTGCAAAGGCTCCAAAGGATGCAGCTCCAGCATAAGGATTTAGACCGAGGAATAGCTTGGTAGGCGTCTGTGGCTTAACCAGCTGAGTGGTTGTAGCAGGGTTTTGAAGCAGCTGTAGCTGTTTTTGCGGCGTAATTCCAAAGTAATTAGCTAGATAATCTGCGAATATATGTAGGAGCTGCCCTCCAAAGGCAAATCCGATCACTCCTATAGCTATGGTTGCTATTGCAAGAATTCCAAAAGGGACCCATACTACCGGGCGGACCTCGTGAAGAGAGTGTCCTGCTTTCTCTTGCTCTTCCAGATGAGGGCTCTTCTTACCAAAGAATGACATACCAATCATTCTAAATGTATAAAAGGCAGTCATTATCGCCACCACAAAAGCCATTATGAAGAGTGGTAGTGAATGAACGTAGCCTGATCCTAAAACAGCTGCAAATATAGCGTCCTTGCTCCAAAATCCTAACGTGATTAAAGGTGCAGCTGCGAGAGACAGGGCTGCAAGAAACATAAAGACGTAGGTTTTTCTCATATATTTGCGCATCCCGCCCATGTCAGTCATAAACCTGGAACCAACAACGTGAAGCAGCGCCCCAGCGCCCATGAATAGTGCGGCTTTGAACATCGCATGGCTTATCAATTGAAAGAATCCTGCAGTATAGCCGTCAACAAAGTTAGTGGAAAGCCCCGCAATGCCTATGCCCATCATCATGTAACCAATTTGAGAGCCAGTGGAATAAGCAAGAACTTTCTTAATCTCTGGATTTGCAATAGCCTGTGATGCGAGAAGAAATGCAGTAAAAGCGCCTACCCATGCAACCACTTCAAAGAATTGTGTCATACCAAATGCGGCAAGCGCAAAGAACAAGGGAGCTATCCGGGCTACCAGAAATACACCGGCCTTGACCATCGTAGCAGCATGAATAAGCGCCGACACAGAAGCTGGACCTGTCATAGCCTCGAGAAGCCATTCGTTCAATGGAAATTGTGCAGACTTGCCTATTGCGCCACCAAATAGCAATATTGCTGCAGGCACCAGCAGGTTCTGATGCGCCATTTGTACTGCCCATCCTTGATTTTGGAGTAATTCCCGAAACCCGAATGTTCCTGAATATGCAAAGATCAGGAACATTCCTGCAAGCATCATGGTGTCTCCTGCTTTTGTCATCAAGAAGGCTTTCGCCCCGGCGTGAGAGGGAGAGGCCCACATTGCAATTCCTCCAGCTCTGTGGCCTTCTCTTCCAACAAAGTCCTTCTTCCTGTCATAATACCAAAAGCCGACTAGAGCATAGGAAGCAAGACCTACGCCTTCCCAACCAAAAAAGAGCATTAGCAAATTGTCTGATAAAACAACCAATTGCATAGACCCGATAAAAAAGAGCATAAAAAACCAGTATCTTGTAAGGTCTCTTTCACCATGCATATATCCTGTGGAATATACGAATATCAAAAATGAGATCCACGCCACAAGATTGGCCATTATTACAGACAACGGATCGGCCAACACACCGGCTTTGATGTGCAAGACTGAAATCCAATTTACCTGACTATGTACTTCATTGCCAGAGAACGCTAGCGGAATTAAGGTTGTAGCTGAGACTGCACTGGCAAGAGCAAAACCAACAGCAGTATAGTCCCTTATCCTGATGCCAGCACGAGCAGCTGCGGCAATGATAGCAGAACCGATGAAAGGAAGAATCCACACTAGCCAAACATTTACTGCGATTCCCCCAAAACCTGTTATTTCGACCACTTTTTATCAACCTACCATGTATACTTGTGATTTCATTACTTTAGTGACCCGTGGGTGCACCACCGGTGTTAATTCTTTCCACAGCTCCAGCAAAATTTGGCACAGAGTTGCTACTGAATCCATAGCTTGATTTGAACATTATGTTCTTAACAAGTGGAGCTGCAATTCCAGATCCTCCTGAGGATGGCAAGGGAACTACCGCAGGTGAATTATGGAACATTCCTTGAACGTAGGTAGTGATAGGAGTTAGGAATGGATCCGGATAGACTCCGATGATAAGCGTCAATCCAGCTAGCGCAGCCATTGTTATTGTCATATACCTCCCCGAGTCTCGGACGTTAACCAATTCTTGCGGCAGCTTGCCAAAGAAAATACGCTTGTACATCCACAGTAAATAAGCGGTAGATAGCACAGTCGTCAACAGACCAAATCCAAATAATGCAATCCTTAGCGAATTCGCGTCGTGAATACCTGTCTGTAAGACACCGTTGAAAAGTATCCATTCAGACATAAATCCGCTTGTAGGAGGAATGCCAAAAAGAGTGAGCAGCCCGATCATTGCCACAACGGCAGTGTATGGCATCTTGCCGGCGAGACCGCCTAACTTCGACATGCTAGTAGTGCCTGTCTGATGACTGATTGACCCCGCCATCATGAAAAGGATTGCCTTACCAAGCCCACTTGTTACATACAACAGCGTTGCTCCAGTGACCCCAAGAATGCTCCCAGAACCAAGACCAAATAAAATATAACCCATATTGCTAATAGTTGAATAAGCAAGCACTTTTCTGATATCGTCCTGCATCAGTGCCATCGCTCCACCATAAATCATTGTGGCAAGACCCCAGATGTTGATATATAGACTGTATTGAACGTAGTTTCCACCCAAAAGGTCTAACCATATTCGTAAAATACCGTAGGTAGCAATACCTACTAACAAGATTGAGACCGGAGTAGGTGCTCCGGCTACGGAGGATGGAACCCAAGAGTGCAGCAAAAAGCCACCCATCTTTACCCCAAGTCCCAATACGACAGCAAAAATTATAATCGGCAGCCATTGCGCAGGAATCTGTGACACATGGGCCCTGATTGTACTGTAATCAAAACCTCCCGCAAAGAATCCAATCGATAACAAACCGAGCAACAGCACTACTGAGCCTGCGTGCGTCCAGAAAAGGAACATTAGACCAGTTCTCTGTCTTGCGCCATAGCCAAAAAATGAGATAAGAAAGAACGAGGGTACGAGGACTAGTTCAAAGAACACATAGAACTCAATCAAGTTGGTCGCAAGGACCATGCCTAGGGTTCCCATCGCAAATACCATGAATAGTGCAAAGTAAAGGCTCAGTTGTGAGTTTACATAGCGCTGTATTTCGACCGTTGTTGTAGCAGTTGTTATAGAGCCACTCTGAATGTTAGCAATGCCAGAAGTATCGTCTGGTCTTTCGTCATCTGCAACATGGGCCTGGCCACGACCTGCTGATGTGCTTTCCGTACTTTCTCCGCCTCCAAAACGACTACGAGCTTCGTCAACTATTTTGCGATTCATATACGGCTTTGAATAGATAATAAGAACTGTGAACCATATGTAGTTGATAATTGCAAATGGGAGACTGAGGCCATCCAGTCTAAGACCAAAATTCCCAAATTGGCCCCAAGGATAACTTTCACTGTATGCAGAGTGTCCTCCGTTCAACATAGACGCAGGAACGAAAAGCAGGCCGGTTGATATGAACAAAACGCCAAAGGAAAACCATGTCAGTGCATTTAGACCAGCTCTTCTACCTAGGAAATATGCAACCGGCGACAATAGCAGAGGCATGAAGGTCGCTGTTAAAAGGAAATACGACTCTACCATCCTTTTGATACTTACCCCTTCATACTCCTAAATTCTTCAACATCGATCTCTTTGTATAACCTATACGCAATGATAATGATGCCAAGCCCGACAGCTACTTCCGCAGCAGCGACGGCAATAGAAAAAAGCGCGAACATTTGACCTTGGGCATTATGCAAATTTCTTGAGAAAGCAATCAAATTTAAATTAGCCGCATTCGCGATAATTTCTATCGAAAAGATCATGCGTATGGCATTACGCTTGACGACCAGGCCATATATACCAATTGCAAAAAGGACAACGGCCACAGTAACAAAATCAATCAACTCGTTCATTTTTTTGTTCTATATCCTCCCTTCGTGCCAACGCTAGCGCGCCAATTACCGAAGCAGCTAAAGTTAGTCCTAACAATATCAAAACCGGAGCGTAATAAGTCACCATCTGCTTACCTATCGCAGCGACATCAATTGCAGGTGTATTAAATTTAGTAAATGCCGGAATGTTAAAGCCTGAGGCTAAAACTACAGCACCTAAGCCTCCGACAAAAACCAGCAGTAGAACGATCCCCGCGGCTTTTCTTCTACGGTCCTCTTTCATTGAAAAAAGGGCTTGGGTTCGTACAAGCATAACCGTGAATATAACCAGTACTGCCACCGCTCCAACATATACCGTGATCTGAAACATCGCGACAAATGGTGAATCTAAAAGCAGAAAAAAGCCAGCAATTCCCATCATAGATATGGCAAGGCCGATTGCTCCGTATACAAGCTCACGCGTCTCAAGAGCAACTATTGCCGAACCTATGGTCAGAATTGCAACGCCGATAAATAAAGCATCAGCCATGATGTGTAGCACCATGATCGTCGATTTTTATTTCGACATCACCGCTATATCTCGGCTTTATAGCTAATTGTGCTGGAGTATAAATCAAATGTTCCTTTGTAAATGAGGAGAGTTCATAGTCATTTGTCATAAACAAAGCATAGAATGGACATGCATCTACACATAATCCACAAAATACACATTTGCCATAGTCTATTTGGGGCATAATGCCTTTCTTGTTGTGCTTCCACTGCTCGTCCACCTTTACCATACCAATGGCTTCTGCAATCCCTTCACACGTAATTGCGCAGAGCTGACAACCGGTACATTTATCATGATACAGAATGTGTCTGCCCCTTAAACCAGCAATACCAACTGCTCGCTTTGGATCGAATTGATAGCCATCACCAACGAACTTGAGTTTTTGTTCTGGATAACGCAATGTGAATCTTTTGATAAGAAGGTGTTTTGAACCTGATTCTATAGCCTTTATGAAGCCTGCTGCTGTCGTAGCTGGTGTTTTTGATTTTGATGGGAAAGAAGGTGGAGATGATGGCGAAGGTGAAGGTGAGGAGGGCGAAGATGAAGATGAAGATTGTGACGATGATGTCAATGTATTGATAACGACCCTCCTGGTCCCAATACACCTGCGTAAATCAATGCAAGTGCTACGAACATATTTACAAAAGCCAAAACTATCAACTTATACCAGCCAGTGTGGAGTAATATATCTATCCTAATTCTCGGGCTGATACCGCGCGGAAGTAGCATCAACATGATTATTCCAATCGTCTTCACTAAGAACCAAAAGATAGCATTAACCGTGACAGGGTTATATAGGCCCTGGAGGGTCAACACTTTCTCTAGCGGTATCGCGTCAGCCGGCCCTAATTGTGGAGGGAAGATAAGGGGACCAGACCACCCGCCGAGGAACAATATCACAAACAAAGCAGATAACGCGTATACTTTAAGGTAAGACCCCAACTGAATCAAACCGTAAATCATGCCTGACGTTTCGGTTAACCACCCTGCGACAATTTCACTTTCTGCTTCAGGGAGATCAAAAGGAACTCTTTCCAATTCGGCTAGCGAAGAAATAAAAAACACGAATGCGCTAATCGGAAGAAACAAAATAAACCAAAACGGGTGCTGTGATGTCGCAATTTGCGTAAGATTGAGCGAGCCAGCCAAGATAACGACCGATAGCGCCGAAAGAATGAAAGGGATTTCGAAGGCTATCATCTGGTGTAACGCGCGTAGCCCTCCGATGAATGGATATTTACTATTGCTTGCCCACGAGAACAGCAGAGCAATTAACGGAAAGAATCCTAGTATTGCGAATACAGCGATTAGTCCGACATTTGTATTCGAAACCACCCAACCAGGGGCCACTGGGATCAATGCTACTACTGCGGCTGCGGTTGCTACAAATGCGATAGGTGCTGCCCAGAATATTGGCTTATCAGCTCCAGATGGGATAAGGATCTCTTTGGAAATGACTTTTAAGCCATCAGCTGCTAGCTGGAGTATTCCTTCGCTCACCCCCCACACTCCAGCATATAATGGTCCTACCCTGAGCTGCATTTTAGCCAGAAATTTGCGCTCAACAAATATAGTGGCTGCAGCAATAATTGCAGCAAATACAAAGCCGGGAAATACTACGACCTTGAAAGGTGTTTGGTGAATCAGATACTTTACGATAGGCAAGGTTCGAGTTGGATCCACGACGCTGGTTAAAAATAGGTAAGGTGTTAACACTTCTCCGTTTACAGGTGGAAGTGGAACATAGAATAAGATCACAAACGTCAGAGGAAGAATTACGAGTGTGAGTACAACAATAACAATTAATATTATCCATATAATGCTTGCAAGAAAATTGCCAAATCGAAATTCTTCTGGAACTGTGGCCATAAGCTCATCTATCTGCCTCCACAGGCCAGTAATTTAGTGCCCAATAAATAACCGGCATGTCTCCCATTTTTGCACCTACTAACAAATGAGGTAACGCGAGCATATTCCTAAATGAACCCACCGATATCTTCACCCTATAAGGTTTTGGAGTCCCATCACTTATGATGTAATAGCCAAGAGCGCCCCTACCAGATTCTACTCTCCTATATGCCTCGCCTGGTGGACCTCTGGGATTCGCCTGAAGCTTTGCTCTTACTTCACCGGCCTCGGGCATTTTGTCAAGCAACTGTCTTAAGATGTGACAAGATTCTCTCATGTCTAAGAACGGTACATACGCTCTCGCAAAAGAATCAGCAGTTTTCATATACTGAACCTTGAAGTCGATCTCATTGTATACGTCATAGGGTTCAGCTTTTCGTATGTCATACGGAACACCAGAGGCACGTAGGACAGAGCCGGTCACCCCAAGCCTTATGGCGTCTTCTTTCGTCAGGATACCAACACCTTCAGTTCTTTGTCTCACAAGCGGGTTATTGTAGAAAATATCTTCATATTCCTTCAGTCTTTTTTCGTAATATGATATCTGTCTAAGACACCTGTCTTTGAATCCGTTAGGAACATCGTTGCGCACCCCCCCAGGAATATTAAAAGCGTGGGTCACCCGCGCACCCGTCAAAGCCTCCAATAAATCTATGAACAATTCTCGATCTCCTGTTGGCCACATAAACATCGTCGAATGTCCTAGGAAGATCCCATATATCGCCAGCCAGTATAAAGTATATACCTGACGGTTTAGCTCCGAGGCGATTGCTCTAATGAACTGGCCTCTTCTAGGGACTTCGATTCCAGTCAGTTCTTCGACTGCCAAACTATAAGAATATGTAATATTGGTAGAGTCGTGAATAACGGGTCGCTCGAGGTGAGGAATATTCTGAATGAAATTGCGGTATTCTGTCATCTTCTCCTCTCCGCGATGTACATAACCGGGATCAGGGTCGCAGTGAACTATGTAATCGCCATCTAGTTTCACTACAAATCTGAAGTGTCCAGATCCTGGATGTTGCGGTCCTACGCTCAGAGTCATTAACCTGTCATCATCTGACTCTTTTATGATCTGCATTCCCATCTTCTGGGATTCATTAATTCGGTCTTCAAGATCTTCCATAGTCCTTTTATGACTCCATTTATCTTCCTTTGATTCTAAACTCCTTCCTTAAAGGAGGAATGTCAGCCCAGTCTTCCGGCAGGAGGAAGCGCTCGTTTCGAGGATGTCCTTCAAAATATACCCCAAGCATTTCAAAGGTTTCTCGTTCATGGTATTCGACACTTTTGTAAATATTAATTAGAGTAGGGAGCCTTGCATCATCGCGGTTTGTTCGCGTCGCAATTGAAAGAACTTGCCCGGCTAAATCCTCCCTTGAATATGAGCCCAAATGGTAGATCACTTCAATCTGATCCTCTTTAGGATAATCTGTCCCCGCAACAGATTCAGCATGATCAAATCCCAGGTTATCACGCAGAAAAGTTGCAACTTTTATAATGTTTGATGGTTCTACTGCGACTTTGATGCGAAGGGGTTTGATGAAAATTATTTGAACCATCTGCCCAAAATTAGCTGATATTTCACCCGCAATTCCCTTCTCAAATACTGGGGGTTCTGGCTCTTTCGTACGCAAGGCTGTTGAAGACCCTGGGGGGCCGACTGTTCTGGCAGGAGGAGGAGAAGGAGGTCTAGAGGACGATGAAGAGTTTGATACTACAGCAAGATGTTGCCTTGAATTGGGAGGCGCGAACGTAGTAGCTGTATCTATAGTATTTTTATTGAACTCATTACTAATAATCATACAATTATTATTACGATTATTGTTTTGATCCGCCTCTGAGCTCATACTACCTGATCTTTGACACCTTGATTTTTTCTTGCAACAACATGGTTCCTTGTATCAAAGTTTCAGGTCGAGGGGGACATCCAGGCACATAAACATCAACAGGTATAATCCCGTCCACTCCTGGAAGGACATTATACGAGTCAACGTACAGGCCACCTGTAATTGCGCATGCACCCATTGCAATTACGTATTTGGGATCAGGCATTTGATCGTATACCATTCTTAATCTGGGAGCCATTTTTCTCGTAACCGTTCCCTGCACAACAATCAGGTCGCACTGCCTCAATGAACCAAAGGCCTCGATAATTCCAAACCTCTCAACGTCATATCTTGGACCTGACGCTGCTCCAAATTCTACACTACAACAGGCAGTTTCAAGATGCACAGGCCATAAGGACCAAATCCTTCCCCAATTGATGGCAAAACCCAATGGCTTGTCCAGCGCCTTAACTAATGTGTCGCCGAGCTTGCTCACCAATATGTTGAAGTGAGTGGGGTTTATCAAGTCCTTGATCATTGTAATCCCTCACTTACTTGTTCGGTTATTAGATATTTAATACTTGTTAGTGATATAATTGCGCTTACCATATGCCTTTTTTCCCAGATAAATACAATGCATAACCCATCGCAGAGAACATGACTCCCAAGAATGCCATAATAGGAAGAGTCGCAACCCTGGGAATCGAAAACAATGAAACACCCCACAGGTAAAGGAAAATTGCCATTACATCAAATACGACAAACATTAGTATATAGGCATAGTATTGCATCATAAAGTGAGATCGACCCTCACCGACTGGTACCTGACCACACTCAACCGGTAAAAACTTGACCGGATTGTACCTTCTACGAGGAGAAATCAATCGTGACAAAATTAACGAAATAGCTCCAGCCAATATACCCCAACCAAGCATATACAGGATAGGTGTAAACTGTGTGACGGTCTCACCAGGCAAAACATGAGCTGCTGCTTGGTGAAAGATATAAAAGTTTTGCCTTATGATTTCATGACTAGACCCAGTAGCTGTCGAGTGGCGAGTTTAGGATGGTTTAGCCCAAACTTCAGAAGCTTGCCAACGGTAAACTCTGCTTTGATAAAGTCGACAAATTCTTCGACAGACATTTCTCTAAGAATATCAATCTCTCTATTCCATTCTTCATCCGAAAGGGAAATCCATCTTTTTTGAACTCGTAGAGCGGACTTTATCATGGCTTGGCTCTTGTCTCTCCAGATCTTTTCGTATTCCTCAAGGCCTTCTTTGTTGCACTCTTGTGACACGCATTTCATTGCAATATTGCCGGCTAACCTACCGTATTCTATTGCATACCGAATACCTTCCAACACTAAAGGGTTGGACTGACCCGCACTATCCCCAACAAGTATCAATCTATCATAAACGATGGGTGTTCTTGGACCTTCGTTTGGGATAAATCCATAATGAAGCTCCATTGGCTGGATTTTTCGTATTTCGTCTAATGGTCGTAGCTTTTTGTCGATTATATCGTTTAATTTCTGTAAAGGATCTGAATATGTTTCTGGTCTGCCAACTCCAACTCCGATGCGTGCTTTATTTTTTGAAACCGGAAAAATCCAAGCGTAGCCTGCGTCTGAGTATTTTGTACCAACCATTAGCACCCACGTTTCGTGGTCTAGATTTTCACAATAGCATTCATATTCGGCCCCGATTCCGTATCTTCTCCATTCTTTGACTATTCCCAAGGACCGGCCAATAGAAGAACTAAAACCACTGGCATCGATTACTACCTTGCAATTTATTACAGTTTCGCCTTTTGGAGTTTTGGCCTTTAATCCACAAATCCGCCGGTCTTCTGGAGTGGTAACAACATTGGTCACTCTGCTCCTCACCATAATTTCTGCACCCGCCTCCGCAGCCAACATCGCTAAATGCTGATATGTACTGCGCACATTCAAGACGCAGGCTTTGGGCGTATTCCCTCTTATAGTAACCTCGTTGGAACTCGATATGAATGAATAATTTTTTATGGGATTATAGTGCTCGCTCTTGATGCCTAACTTTTCAATCTCATCTATCCATGTGACGCCACTCGTTCGGATGTTATGAGCAATAGACTCGTCTTTCTCCAACAAAATTACCTTTCCCCCGGCTTTTGCAGCTGCATATGCAGCAGAGAGACCAGCCGGACCTCCACCTACAACAGCTATATCATAGGTTACCATTCTAGTCGATTGTCAATTTAAATCTGATATATCCCGGCTATATAACGCCGCTGATCCCCTACTTTGCTAGTCGCCTGTAGAATAGATTCTTCATTCATGCTGTGTGTATTAATAAGCTATGTTCCAACCAGTATGTAACGCCAACATGATTTATTCAAATACATGAATCTGAAATTACCTTTTGGTCGCGGTGAAAGATATATTGCTGAATCGGGTGTGCGGTAGGATTGAGTCTGGTAAAGACTTTGTTTCTTTGGAGACGCCTGTAAGATTTTTCAAAGCGTCGAATATATTGCCAGCGATCATCAATTCTTTGATAGGACAAATGATATTTCCGTTCTTAACGTAATAGCCTCCTTTTACAACACCTGAGAAATCGCCATCTACCGGATTCACCGTTCCAGAAAAGCGATTTAATATGATTCCCTTTTGAATTTCAGATACTAAGGTTTCCAATTTGGAGCTGCCCGCACTGACAATCATGTTCGTAGTAGATACTATAGGCGGATACTTAGGAGATCCTCCTGCATTTCCTGTGCTTTTCATGCCATCCTTATTTGACGTGTACGTATCATAAATAAATCCCTTCAATATTCCCTTCTGGATGATTAGAGTTAATCGAATGTGCAATCGCTTCCTGGACTAATTCCGTAAAAGCAGAAGGACTTAGGAGCAGTTCGCCCCTGAAACTATCGACATTTCGAGGTCCAAGATAATTTATAACTGCATTGGCAAATTGCTTGGCCGTTGAGATCACGTCAATATCCTTGACATAATGAGTGCTACCAATTTGAAAATCAAAATTGGATACTTCATCGCTGGTTACCGCCATTCCCATAAGAGACCAGGAGAATAAGCTGATATTTTCCGTTAGGTTTACTCCGCAGGAATTCAACACGGTATGTGTTAGAAGGGCACTAGTAAAGTTACCACTATCTATACTTACTCTGTTGTCATATGATCTTGCTGTTAACAACATTTCCTTGGCCATTCTAACATTATCAGCTGGTTCGAAACCCACGGCATCTTTGTCATAGATTTTCTTCAGAAGGCCGATTTTCGCAGTCTTATGCGGGATTGAATTAAAGTTATCCGGCGGACTCACTTTAGCAAGTTTAATTGCCAGTACGACTGACCGAATAATCCGCTCCTTCTCTAGAATATTTACTGACGAAAAACCCTGTGATCTTCCTACAAGTACTCTGATTCCCAAACTGCTAATTTTGTGTGACTTTGATTGTTTCAGATCATTGTTTTCGATGATAACTTCAGATTCCTTGCTATTAACCCCATATGCCTCCGCATCATTTGCTCCATTTTTCACAGCCTCCTTTACAGCTGTTCTACATGCGTCAAACAAAGATAGCAAGGTCTCATTGCAAACCTCCGACGGTCGCAGTACATCTAATGTGTGGTCCTCCTCCATCAACTTTCATCGGTTGAATCTTGCCACAATATCCAGTTCCCATATCATACGCGAAATCCTTGCCCACCATATCCACAGATCTTAATACATCAAAGGCTCCTCCAGAAACACTTGCCCCCTTCAGGATCTCTTTTATTTCTCCTTTTTCAATCAGGTATGCCTCTTGAAAAGCAAACATGAATTCCCCATTTGCATCCGCCTGTCCGTTTCTAGCTCCCTTTAGCAAATATCCGTGTTTTGTTTCCCTGAGCATGTCGTCAATCGTGTCACGTTTGGGCTCAAGGAATGTATTCCTCATCCTAATAAGCGGATCGTCGTCATACTCATATGCACGCGCATTTCCAGCTGGTCTTGTGTCAAATACAAACGCGCTCTCACGGTTATGCAAGAAAGACTTTAGATATCCGTTCTCTATGATCACAACGGGTTCTACCCCCACTCCTTCATCATCTACCGCAATAGTGCCTGCTCCATTTGGTGAGGTCTTCGATTCTCCACTATCTGTTAGAGTGACCAATTCACTTGCAACTTGTTGTCCTAACTTATCCTTTGCAACTGAACCCGAGAGGACGAAGTCTGCTTCTACCATATGACCGATAGCTTCATGGGCAATCAAACCTACCATTCCAGGATCTAAAATAATAGTTGTGCTCTCGCCAGATACATGATTTGCTTCAAGTAAATTTACCGCTTTTTCAGATGCTAAAATGGCATAATCTAGAGGAGCGTGCTTGGCGAATAGATCATTCCACCCCCCTGTTACCCCGATACCTTCGGAGATAGTTGCTGTTTCATTTCCTTCTGCTGCGATCGCTGTTACAACAAACTCTGGCTTAGAATCGTATAGCTGTACTTCAGCACCGTCTGTATTGACTATGATTTTATGATCCAAAATCTCTCGATAAACACAAGAGGCCGATTTTATTTTTTCGGAATAATTTCGTGCGGCCCGTTCCGTATCTTTCGTAACTTTTACTTTTTGTTCAATATCGATGTTCTCGAGATTTCCTTTTACCTTCGCTTGCATCAGACCCCTAGCCATTTGGTTCACTTCAGCCAGTCCCTCGACCTTTTTTTTCTTGTTTCCAGATAACAATTTTGCAATAGATATAGCCTCGTTAAGAGAATTTTTCAATGCATCCGTCGAAATGTTGCTTGTGCTAGTAAAGCCCCAACAACCGTCTACCAAAACTCGAATCCCGCAACCTGAATTTGAAACATTACGCATAAGTTCAATCTCTCCATTGCTGAAATTCACTTCGTTGATTATCCGGCAATGATAGCGGGTTTCTGCGTAACTTGCCCCACTGCTCTTTGAAACTAAAGAATATAATCGGTCAATTATCGGCTTTTCGTCTCGTGGTTTCAAACTACATATTTTGGGCTGCTGTTATATCTTAACTGTGGGATAATACTTGTACTTCGGCACGGGCTTTGATAAGTGAGACCAGTTTGTTGAAGACCCGTACTCGAGCAGGCAGTAGCAAAGGGGAGCACACAGCACAATATATGGAGGCGCCTAAACGAAGGCAATAATACTTCATCTCTCCTTCGACCCTTAACGGTTCTATCGCGATAACAAGGCTAAAAATACCTTCTGGCAGCGGTCACGCGAAAGCCTTTTTCCGCTTTTTTATTTGGCATATCAAGGTGTCTGCGACAGAATCTCGAACAAAGAAATTGTTTTTTTGTGGCATGGATATCAGTAAATCCCCTATATTCGATAAAAACTGGCCTTCGACTCGAATGAAATTCGGAGTTCTTGTTGACCCCTTTTTGGTATTAGAAACGAAACAGGGTTTTGAAAGCATTCAAATCAAGAGCAGTTAGACCATTTAATTTTTCATACATTCGTCTTTGGTTAATAGTACCATAGGAGGTACAAGGTTTTTTATCATCATTTGCTTGTAATAATGTAATGGATACCAAAGTAGATGAAGAAATGATGACGACACCGCAGCAAGGAGACTGGGCGCCAGCTTTTAGTTTAACAGATTTAGAAGGCA
>WNGG01001402.1_pt1 | contig 27257 bp, 24 predicted proteins | sample 5400661 | NCBI WGS metagenome assembly WNGG01 (sample SAMN13153372, study PRJNA577476) | soil metagenome | isolation source: 100 cm soil or saprolite under Garry oak tree replicate 1 | place: USA:California | collected 2016-06-15
GTCTCTACTGCGACCTCTTCACCTACCGCCCGACCCCCTGCCCGCCTGACCGCCGTTGCGGTTTTCCGGTGCTCGATGCGGAACAGCTCACCCACCGGCGCCGGGCCCTCGGGCCGCGCCGCGTGCGCGCCCGGCACCCAATCCTCGAAAGTGCGCACCGGCTGATACAGGGGATCCCGCTCCACCGGTGTCTTCCCCGCCCCGCGCACCAGTCCGATGATCTCGTCGTAGGACAGCCACATCTGGGTGGCGGCGCCCGCTTCGTGATAGACACGCTCGAAGACGACAGTCCCCTCGAGGTCGTCGCAACCGAACGAGAGCGCGACCTGTGAGATGAACGGCGTCACCATCGGCCAGTGCGTCTTGACGTGAGGGATGTTGTCGAGCAGGAGGCGGCCGACGGCGATGTTCTTCAAGTCGTCGAACCCGGTTGTGGCCGTGCCCTGACGGCCGAGCCGCTCCCCCAGCTCGTTGTGGTCGGGATGATAGGCGAGCGGGATGTAGCACAGGAACCCGTGCGTCTCGTCCTGGAGCGCGCGCAGCGCCAGCAGGTGATCGACGCGGTCCTCGAGCGTCTCCACGTGGCCGTACAGCATCGTGCAGTTCGAGGGGATGCCGAGGGCGTGGGCTTCGCGATGCACGGCGAGCCATTCGTCGCCCGTCAACTTGCGATCGGCGATGGTGGCGCGTGCGGCGGGGCTGAACACCTCGGCGCCGCCGCCCGGCAGGCTCGTGACGCCCGCGTCCCGCATCGCGGCCAGCACGTCGCGCACCGAGCGCCGCTCGATCCGCGCCAGGTGCGCGACCTCGACCGCCGTGAGCGCTTTGATCATCACGTCCGGGTGCCGCGCCTTGAGGCCGCGGAACATGTCGAGGTAGTACGCGAGCGTCAGCTTGGGGTGCAGGCCCCCCACGATGTGGAACTCGCGCGTCGCGTTGCCGTTCGCCGCGTCCGCTTCGGCGAACACCTCGTCGAGGGAGCGCGTGTACGCGCCCTCCTCCTGCGGCATGCGCGCGAACGAGCAGAACACGCACGTGTTGCGCAGCACGCACACGTTGGTGGGGTTGATGTGCTGGTTGGCGGCGAAGAAGACGCGGTCGCCGTTGGCGCGGCGGTTGGCGAGGTCGGCGAGGGCGCCGATGGTCAGGAGGTCGGGCGTCTGGAAGAGCGCGAGGCCGTCGTCGCGCGACAACCGCTCACCGCGCGCGACCTTCTCGGCGATGCGTCCGAGGTCCGTGTTCCCCGGGCTGTCGCCCGGGGTCAGAGCGAGGTCACGACTGACCCCGGGCGCGCGCCCGGGGGTCACGCGACTCTCCGCAGCGCGAGCGTGACGTTATGCCCTCCGAATCCGAAGCTGTTCGACAGCGCGACCTCGACCTGGCGCTTCACGGCTTTGTTGGGCGCGGCGTCGAGGTCGCACGCGGGGTCGGGGGTGAACTGATTGATGGTCGGCGGGATGACGCCGTCGCGAATCGCGAGCGCGCAGACGGCGAACTCCAACGCCCCCGCCGCGCCCAGGAGGTGGCCGGTCATCGATTTCGTGGAGCCGAACACCAGTTTCCTGGCGTGCGGGCCGAACACCGCCTTCACCGCCGCCGTCTCGGCGGCGTCCCCGTACGGCGTCGAGGTGCCGTGCGCGTTGACGTAGCCCACCTGCTCGGGGCGGATGTCGCCGTCCTTCATGGCGAGCCGCATCGCGTCCTGCGCCCCCGCCCCGTCCGGCGCGGGCGCGGTGATGTGGTAGGCGTCGGCCGTCATGCCATAGCCGGCCGCTTCGGCGTAGATCTTGGCGCCGCGGCGCTGGGCGTGCTCCCACTCCTCGAGGATCACCGCGCCGGCGCCGTCGCCCATCACGAAGCCGTCGCGGTCCTTGTCGAACGGGCGGCTCGCGGTCGCCGGGTCGTCGTTGCGCTCGGAGAGTGCCTTCATGTTGGCGAAGCTGGCAAGCGCGAGCGGCGTGATTGCCGCCTCGGCGCCGCCGGCGATCATCACGTCAGCCTCGTCGTGCTGGATCAGGCGTAACGCGTCACCGATCGCGTGGCCGCTCGTCGCACACGCCGACACCGTACAGTAGTTCGGGCCCTTGGCGCCGTAGCGCATCGACACCAGCGCCGAGGCGACGTTGGCCATGAACATGGGGACGAAGAACGGGGAGACACGGTCAGGGCCCTTCTCGAGGTATATCTGGAACTGCTCCTCGAAGGTCGCGAGCCCGCCCGTGCCGCTGCCGATGATGACGCCGACGCGCTTGAGGTTCACCTGGTCCCACGACTTTTCGAGGCAGGCGTCGTTGACCGCCTGGGCGGCCGCCGCGACGGCGAACTGGGCGAACAGGTCGTAGCGCCGGATCTCCTTCTTCTCCAGGTACAACGCGGGCTCGAACCCCTTGACCTCGCACGCGAACCGCACCGACAGCTTTGCCGGGTCGAAGCGCGTAATCGGCCCGGCGCCGGAGCGCCCCGCCACGAGCGCGGCCCAGCTGTCGGCCACGGTGTTCCCCACCGGCGTCACGAGCCCGAGGCCCGTGACGGCCACCCGGCGCGTCACGCCCTATTTCCCCATCTTGTCGTGGAGGTACTTCATGGCGTCCCCGACGGTGCGCAGCTTCTCCGCCTCCTCGTCCGGGATGTCGATGTCGAACTCCTTTTCGAACGCCATCACGAGCTCGACGGTGTCGAGGCTGTCGGCGCCGAGGTCCTCCATGAAGCTCGCGTCGGAGGTGAGCTTGTCCCGCTCGACCCCCAGCTCCTCGACGATGATGTCTTTGACCTTCTCCTCGAGCTGCTTCATGTCCATGGCCATGATCAACCCTCAGCGGAGGTAAGGGGTCGGACTCCGGTTCACATCACCATCCCACCGTCGACGACCAGCACCTGACCCGTAATGTAGCTCGCCAGGTCGGAGGCGAGAAAGAGCACGGCGGCGGCGACATCCGCGCCCTGGCCGAGTCGGCCCAGCGGAATCGCGGCCTGGAGCGTCTGCTTGACGTCCTCGGCCAGGCCTTCGGTCAGCTCGGTAGCGATGTAGCCCGGCGCCACGGCGTTGACCAGCACGTTGCGCGAGGCCAACTCCTTCGCCACCGCCTTCGTGAACCCGAGCAGGCCGGCCTTGGAGGCTGCGTAGTTGGCCTGCCCCTTGTTGCCGATCAGCCCCACGACGCTGGAGATGTTGATGACGCGGCCCCAGCGGCGCTTGATCATGCCCCGCGCCGCGAGCTTGGTGAGCAGGAACGCGGCCTTGAGGTTCGTATCCAACACCTGGTCCCAGTCCTGCTCGCCGATCCGGAACAGCAGGTTGTCCTTGGTGACGCCGGCGTTGTTGACGAGCACGTCGATGGGCCCCATGTCCGTTTCGACCGCCGCGACGAGGCGCTCACAGTCGCCCGCCTGGGCGACGTCGCAGGCGTAGCCCCGGGCCCCGCTCCCCACGGCGGCCGCGGCCGCCTGCGCCTTGGCGCCGTCGCGCCCGCACAGGGCCACCTTCGCCCCCGCCCCTGCGAGCGCCGTCACGATGTCCTTGCCGATGCCCCGCGACCCCCCCGTAACGAGGGCCACCTTTCCGGCGAGGTCGACGTTCACGCCGCTTCCATGAACTTCGTCACCTCCTCGGCCGTTCCCAGGCTCACTACGTTCGCCCCGCCCACGATGCGCTTGAGCAGTCCGGCCAGCACGTTCCCCGGCCCGATCTCGACGAACCATGCGCCGTCGCCCGCGAGCTTGGCGGCGGCCTGCATGCACTCCACCCAGCGCACCGGCGACGTGAGCTGGTCGGCGAGCAGGCGTCGCGCCCGGGTCGCGTCCTTGACGGCCTCGACGCTCGCGTTCGCGATCACGGGGAAGGCGGGATCGGTGAACGGCGCGCGCTCCAGCGCGAGGCGCAAGTGATTGGCCGCCGGCTCCATGAGCGGCGAATGAAACGCGCCGCTCACCTTGAGCGCCACGACGCGCTTCGCCCCTTTCGCCTTGCACAGCTCGCCCGCCTTGCGCACCGCGTCGGGGTCACCCGAGATCACCGTCTGGTCCGGGGCGTTGAGGTTCGCAGGCACGGCGGCCCGTCCGGAGCCCGACGCCTCGTGGCAAGCCGCCTCGACCTGCGCGGTCGGGAGCCCGAGGATCGCGGCCATGGTGCCAGGGCGCTCCGTCCCCGCCTTGTGCATCAGCTCGCCGCGGCGGCGCACCAGCTTCGCCGCCTCGGGCGCGGGGAGCGCGCCGGCGGTGATATACGCCGAGTATTCGCCGAGTGAATGGCCGGCCGCGGCAACAGGGGTGGCGACCTTGTCCCGCACGACCGCGAACACTGCCGCGCTGTGCGCGAGGATCGCCGGCTGGGCGTTGTGCGTCAGGGTGAGCTCGTCTTCAGGGCCCGCGAACATCAGCGTCGAGAGGGCGGTGCCGAGGGCGTCATCGATCGTCTGGAAGGTCTCGCGCGCCGCGGGAAACCGCTCCGCCAGATCCTTGCCCATCCCGACTTTTTGTGCGCCCTGTCCCGGGCACAGCCACACCGTCGCTACCACCGCACGACCATACTCGCCCAGGTGAATCCCGCGCCGAAGGCGACGAACATCACCGTCATCCCCGCCTTCAGACGCCCGGTCTTTACAGCTTCGTCGAGCGCGATGGCGATCGAGGCGGCCGAGGTGTTCCCGAAGCGGTCCACGTTCACGTACACCTTGTCCATGGGTACGTCGGCGTGCTTCGCCGTCGCTTCGATGATGCGGATGTTCGCCTGATGCGGGATGAGCAGGTCGATGTCCGCCGCGGTGAGCCCCGCGCGCTGGAGCGCCTGGTCGCACGCGTCGGCCATCGACAGCACGGCGGCCTTGAAGACCTCGCGGCCCGCCATCTTGATGTAGTAGCTGTGGTCCTGCAGCAGCTCGGGGCTGGGTGGATGCGCGGCGCCGCCGCCCGGCCGGTAGAGCAGCTCGGCGAGCGTCCCATCGGACTTCATGTAGCTCGAGAGGATGCCTCGGCCCGTGGTGCTCGTGACCGGTCGCACGAGCGTGGCCCCGGCGCCGTCGCCGAAGAGCACCGCGGTGGTGCGGTCGCTCCAGTCCATGATCGACGTGAGCTTCTCCGCCGCGATGACGAGCACTTTCTCCGCCTGCTCGCTCGCCACCAGGCCTTCCGCGACGTTGAGCGCGAACACGAACCCCGAGCACGCGGCGCCGACGTCGAAGGCGGCGGCGTTCTTGGCGCCGAGGATCGCCTGGAGGTCGCACGCCTGGGAGGGAAGCAGCCGGTCGGGGGACGCGGTGGCATACACGATGGCGTCCAGATCGAGCGGGGTGAGGCCGTTCTGCTCGAGCACCTGCAGCGCCGCGGCCTTCCCCATGCAGGCGTTGCTCTCTTCCTTGGTCGACACGCGCCGCTCGCGAATGCCGGTGCGCTCGCGGATCCACTGGTCGGAGGTATCGAGGATCTTGCCGAACTCGTCGTTGGTCATCACGCGCGGCGGCGCGTAGCTGCCGGTCCCCGACAGCTCGGCGAACGGGCGCTGTTTCATGCGACCGCGCCCCCCTGCGCGAACTCGGCGCCGATGTCCTGGGCCACGTGGCTTTCCACCGCCTTCAGCGCCACGCCGATCGCGTTCTTGATCGCGCGCGCGGGCGAGGAGCCGTGACAGATGATCGACACGCCCTGCACGCCCAGGAGCGGCGCGCCCCCGTAGGTCGCGTAGTCGAGCACCTTGAGCACGCCCGCCATCTCGGGGCGCTGGATCAGGCCCGGGCTCTCGCGGTTCAGCAGCCCGATGAACACGCGCGCCGCCGCCTCGTAGAACTTGAGCACCACGTTGCCGACGAACCCGTCGCACACCACCACGTCGATCGGCTGGCCGCGCACCTCGCCCGCCGGAATGTCCCGGCCCTCCACGTTGCCCACGAAGCGGATCCCCGCGCCCTGCCGCAGCAACTGGTACGCCTCCTTCACCACGGCGCTGCCCTTCTCTTCTTCTTCGCCGATGTTGAGGAGGCCCACGTTCGGTTGCGGCCGCCCCATCACGTCGCGGGCATACACGGTGCCCAAGTGCGCGAACCCCACCAGCTCGCGGGCGTCGCAGTCCACGTTGGCCCCGGCGTCGAGCACCAGCACGGGATCCTTGCCGCTCGGGAACATGGTGCCGATGGCCGCCCGCTCCACGCCCGGCGTGAGCCGGAGCAGCAGCGTGCTCGCCGCCATCACCGCGCCGGTGTTGCCGGCGGAAATGAACGCGTCGGACTCGCCCTTTTTCTGGAGCGTGAGTCCGACGACGATGGACGACTTGGGCTTGCCGCGGATCGCGGCGAGGGGCTTATCGCCCATGCCGACGACCTCGGGCGCTTCGACGATGTCGAGCCGCTTCCGGTCGACGTCGGCATGGGCGCGCAGCGCCGCCTCGATGTCGGCCGTGCGCCCCACCAGCTGGATGCGGAAAGTCGGCGGCAGCTCGCGCAGCGCCTGCGCCGCCCCTTCCACCTCCACCTGCGGGGCGTGGTCGCCGCCCATCGCGTCGAGCGCGACGCGGATCACGTCAAACGTCCTCGACCTCGATGACTTGCCTGTCCCCGTAGTAGCCGCACGTCGGGCAGACGTGGTGCGGCCGCTTGAGGTCGCCGCACCGCGGGCACGGCTGCAGCGTCGGCCGCGCGGCCTTGTAGTGGGTGCGGCGCGCCCGCTTCTTGCGCTTGGATGTCCGTCGCTTGGGTACCGCCATGACTCCTCGTCAGCCGCGGAGTTTGTCCTTCAGGGCCGCCAGTGCCGACCACCGGGGATCCGGCGTCGGCCCGCAGCCGCAGGGGCCCGCGTTCAGGTCTTGTCCGCACCGCGGGCACAGCCCGCGGCAGTCTTCACGGCATAACACGTACCGCGGCGCGACCAGGAACAGCTCCTCCCGGACGGCCGGGGTGACGTCCACCAGTGTGGCAGCCTCGCCCAGGGCGAAGGCGTCCGGATCCTCCGCGGCGTCCGCTCCGCGCACGAACAGGGCGCCCACGTCCGCGTGCACCGCCTGGGACACCGCCGTCAAGCAGCGCCGGCACTCCCCTGCGACGCGGGTATCCAGCGTACCGTGCCAGTAGAACCGCTCCTCGCCCGTCGCCTGCAGGCGGCCACCGACCCGCACAGGCTCCGCCAGCGCCACCTCGAGCCCCGCCAGGAGCGGGTCGTCCTGCGCCAGCTCTCCTGTGGTCTCGACGGGCCCCAGGGCCAGCTCGCGGAGGTCGACTTGCAGCATGAGCAGCGAAGCTAAACCCTTGTGGGACTTGCGTCAACCGAGCTCGGTGAGCTCCCGCTCGGGGAAGAAAAACGCCACTTCGCGGGCCGCGTTCTCGGGGGAGTCCGACGCGTGGATCGCGTTCCGCTCCTTGGACTGCGCGTACAGCTTGCGCACCGTCCCCGGCTTCGCTTCGGCGGGATCGGTCGCGCCGATTACCTCGCGCAGGTGGGTGACGGCGTTGTCGCGCGCCAACGCCAGGGCCAGCGCCGGCCCCGACGTCATGAACGCCACCAGCGGCGCGAAAAACGGCCGCTCGCGGTGCACGGCGTAGAACGCCTGCGCCTGCGCGGTGCTCAGGCGCACGAGCCGGGCAGCGCGGATCTGGAACCCGGCGGCCTCGAGGTGGGCGAGGATCTTGCCGGTGTGGTGGGCCTGCACGGCGTCGGGTTTGATGATGGCGAGGGTCAGCATCGGGTGCCGGGTTCCGGGGGTCGGGGGGATCAGGGGGCGATGATCAGGCGACGAATCAAGTCGGCGCGCGTCAGGAAGCCGACGACGAGCCCCTCGCGAACCACGGGGAAGCGGTCCACGTCCTTGGCGCTGATCAGGTTGGCGACGTCGGTCAGGGTCTGGTCCTCGGAGAGGCACAGCACCGCGCGGGCCATCGCCTCCTTCACCAGGATCTGCTTGGGGTCGCCGCCACGCTGGACCTGGGTCTTGGTCGGCGCGCGGAACTCCCCGCTCTTCGTGCGCTGCAGGTAATCGGGGATGAGGAAGCGCAGCAGCTCGCGATGCGTGATCATCCCCATCAGACCGCCCGAGGCGTCCACGACGGGGAGCGCGCGCACGTCGTGCTCGACCATGAAGCGGGCGGCCTCGCCCAGCGTCTCCTCGGGACCGATCGTGCGGATCTGCGTGGTCATCACGTCGCGGACGGTCAAGTGACTGGGTAGCTCGATCGCCGCCAGCGCCGGGAGCTGCACCACCTGCTCGGCCGACTTGGCGGCGAGGAGCGCGAGCACGTTGTCGGGGCTGCTCAACGTGCGCGCGAACGCGCCGACGACCTGGAGGTACGTCGGCGTCTCCTTGGGCGGCGCCACGATGAGCACCACGATCCGGGCGGTGCGGTGCGGGTCCTTTTCCCAGCGGATCGGCGTCGGCGCGACGCCGACGGCCGCGATCAGCCCGCGCACCGCCTCGGTGCGGAAGTGCGGCAGGAAGGCGTGCTCGCCGACGCTCACCATGTCCTCGGGCCAAGCGTGCTTGATGACCGCGAGCAGGCGCTGCGGCTCGGCCACCGCCCCTGCGGCCACGAGCCGGTCGGCGAGCTGCTCGGTCGCTTCCTTGACCGTCGCCGCCCTGAGCGGCAGCAGCACGTGGTCGGTCTTGAGAACGTCCGTCAGCTTCACAACTGCTCCTTGAGCAGCGGCACGACGTCGGCCGGCCGCTTCATCACGGCGATGCCCGCGCGCGCCAGGGCGTCCATCTTGTCCTTGGCCGTGCCGGAGGCACCCGAGATGATCGCGCCCGCGTGGCCCATGCGGCGGCCCGGCGGGGCCGTCTGGCCCGCGATGAACCCGACGACCGGCTTGGACATCTGTTTGGCGTACTCGGCGGCCTGCTGCTCGTCGGTGCCGCCGATCTCGCCGATCATCACCACCGCCTCGGTGTCGCCGTCGGCCTCGAAGGCGGAGAGACAGTGGATGAAGGTGGTGCCGATGATCGGATCGCCGCCGATGCCGACGCACGTGGACTGGCCGAACCCCTGGGTCGTGAGCTGGTGGATGATCTCGTAGGTCAGGGTGCCGCTGCGCGACACCACGCCGATCTTGCCCGGCGCGCAGATGTTGCCGGGGATGATCCCCACCTTGCTGCGCGCCGGCGAGATCAGCCCGGGACAGTTGGGGCCGATAAGCCGCGCGCCGCGCTCCTTGAGGAACGGGATCACCCGTGTCATGTCGAGGACCGGGATGCCTTCCGTGATGCACACGATGAGCGGGATGCCGCCCTCGGCGGCCTCGAAGATCGCCGACGCCGCCACGGCGGCCGGGACGTAGATCACCGCCACGTTGGGTTTGGTCTCGCCTACCGCATCGGCCACGGTGTTGAAGACCGGGACGACGCCCTCGAACAGCTGCCCGCCCTTCCCCGGCGTGACGCCCGCCACGACGCGCGTGCCGTAGGCGATCATCTGCTTGGTGTGAAACGAGCCGTCGCGGCCGGTGACGCCCTGCACCAGCAGGCGCGTGTCCTGGTCGATGAAGATGCTCACGCGGCCTTGCCCTTGCCGCGCACGAGGGCGACCGCCTGCTGCACCGCTTCGTCCATGTCGGTGAGGGCCGAGTAGCCGGCCTTGGTGAGGATCTGCACCGCTTCCTTCTCGTTGGTGCCCGTCAGCCGGATAACGATCGGCACCCGGAGCGGGACCTGGCGTGTCGCCTCGACGATGCCGTTGGCGACGTCGTCGCCGCGGGTGATGCCGCCGAAGATATTGAAGAGGATCGCCTTGACGTTGGGATCGGCGGTGATGATGCGCAGCGCGCTCATGACTTTCTGCGGATTCGAGCTGCCCCCGATGTCGAGGAAGTTCGCCGGTTCGCCGCCGTAGTACTTCACCAGGTCCATGGTAGCCATCGCGAGGCCCGCGCCGTTCACGCAACACCCCACGTTGCCCTCGAGCTTGATGAAGGTGAGCCCCGCCTCACGGGCTTGTACCTCGGACGGCGCCTCGGCCGACGCGTCGCGCAGCGCGGCGATCTCGGGCCGGCGGTCCAGCTCGTTGTCGTCGACGACGATCTTGGCATCGAGCGCGACGACCGCGCCGGCGGGCGTCGTGACGAGCGGGTTGATCTCGGCGAGCGAAGCGCCCACGGCGTAGACGGCGGTCGCCAGCTTTTGCATGATGTCGGCGGCGGCGCGCGCCTGCGCCAGGTCGCGATACAGCTTGAAGGCGAGCCCCAGCGCCTGGTGGGGGAGCAGCCCGTAGCGCGGGTCGATCGCCAGGCGGTGAATTTTCTCGGGGGTCTTCGCGGCCACCTCCTCGATGTCGATGCCGCCGGCCGCGCTCACCATCAGCACCGGCCGCTGCGATGCCCGGTCCACGACGATGCCCACGTAGCTCTCGGAGGCGATCTCGGCCGCCGGTGCGACCAGCACCTTGTGTACGGTCAGCCCCTTGATCGTCATGCCGAGGATGGCGGACGCCGCCGCCTTGGCGGCGTCGGCGCCGTCCGCCAGCTTCACGCCCCCCGCCTTGCCGCGGCCGCCCGCGTGCACCTGCGCCTTGACGACCACCTTGCCCCCCCCCAGCCGCGCGGCGATAGCGCGCACCTCGTCGGGGCTCGCCGCCACCTCGGCCTCGGGCATGGGGACGCCGAACCGCTTCAGGATGTCCCGCGCCTGGTACTCGTGCAGGTTCACGTCGCGTCCTTGGTGATAGTCGTGCCCGCCTCGCCCTGGAGGGCGGCGAGGCCCTGCGACAGCTCGGCGATAATCGCCCGGCCGCCGCCCTGGCGTACGAACGCGGCCGCGGCCTCCACTTTGGGGCGCATCGAGCCGGTGCCCAGCTGCTTGCCGACCAGGAGGTGCTCGGCCTCCGCCAGCGACAGGCGCCGGATCCGCTCCTGGTGCGGCGTGCCCCAGCCGCGGTACACCGCGTCCACGTTGGTGAGGATCAGCAGCACGTCCGCGTCGATGGCGCGCCCCAGGATCGCCGCCACGCGGTCCTTGTCCGCTACCGCGTCGATGCCCTCGAGCCCCAACCGCGCGTCCCGATACACCGGCGGTCCCCCGCCGCCGCTGGCGATGACGATGTGGCCCGCGGCGACGAGGTGGCGGATCATCGCGTGCTCGATGACGCTGATCGGAACCGGGCTCGCCGCGAGCCGCCGCCAGCGCCCGGGCGCTTCCTCGACCACCGGCACGCCTCGCGCTTTGAGGCCTGCCACCTGCGCGCGGTTCAGGGCGTGGCCCACCGGCTTGGTGGGCGCGCGCAGGTTGGGGTCGTCGGCCCGGCACTCGGTCTGGGTGATGAGCGTGACGACCGTGCGCTCCACGCCCGCGCGCGCCAGCGCGTTCTGGAGCGACTGCTGGATCATGTAGCCCATCCAGCCCGCCGTCGCCGCGACCAGCACGCCGAGCGGCAGAGGCTCGACCTGGCCGGCGGCGATCTCATTGCGCGCCAGCTCGTCCCCCACCTGCGGGCCGTTGCCGTGCACCAGCGTGAGGTGCCACCCCGCGCGCGCCAGCTCGACGATGGGGGCCAGGCTCTCGCGCGTATGCCGGAACTGGTTGGTGATCGTCGGGCGCTCGCCCTGCGGGGCGACGGCATTGCCGCCCAGCGCGACGACGATCGAATCCTCCCCCGGATGCACGGCGGCGCAACCTAGTCGGGTCCGGGACGCGGAGCAAGCGTGGAGTGCGGCACGCCGAGCGCCTCGAGCAGCCGGCGATAGAGACGCCCGAACTCCTCGAGGTTGTGCCGCGTCAACGCGGCGTCCATCTCGGCCGCGATGCCCCGGGCCGCGCGCCACCGCCCCGCGAGACTGGTGTCGGCCGCGGCGCCGAGCGGCCCGGAGGCGAGCAGATCGCGGACCGCCGCGACGACCGACGCCCCCTCGCCATTGCGGTCTCCCCAGGAGATGAAGACGCTCTCGATGCGCGGGACGGCCTGCGGCTGGCCGGCGCCGGTCTCCGGCTCCGCGAACCGCGCTTGCACGATCAACACGCGTCCATTGGCGAGCCAGGCTCGCGCTACCCCCGGCACGGTTTCGGCCGAGCCCACGAGCAGGGGCGGTAGCCGGTCCGGCAACGCCTGGCGCCACGCGAACAGCCTGGGCCCAGAGTCCCCCATCGCGCCGGCGACGATCGCCTGGAGCCGGGCGGGCGAGCCCTGACTGAACGCGGTGGCCAGCCAGACCGCATCGTCTCCCGCCCCTCCGGCGAGGAGGGCGTACGGCGCGCGCGTGAGGGGTTGCCACTCCAGCGTATCCTGCTCGCGCGCGAACATCGCGGCCGCCAGGCGCAGCCCGTCAACGGGATACGTGAGCTCGTGCCGCAACCCCGAGGGGATGCTTTCGGCTGGCGCGACGAGACCACGGAACGCCCGGCCCCACGCCGCGGCGAGTGAATCGTGGCCCGGAGCAAGCCACAGCCGCGTATCGCCGGTGACGGCGTTCACCGCGCCCAGGAAGCCGGCGCGGCGGTAGCGGATGAGGCGATCGCCGACGCGCAGCGGCTCGGCGAGGGGGAAGTACTCGGTGTCGAGGTATCCGTACGCCATCCACCACAGCGCGCCACCGCTGAGGACGGGAGCGGCCTCCTCGAACGCCGCGAACGGCGCCAGGCGAGCGAGCCGCTCCGTCGCGCCGCGCCGCCACAGCAGCACGCCGCCGCGCGACTCGCGGCGCAACAGCTCGGGGCTCTGCAACGCCCAGGCCAGCGCGACGCGCTGCCAAGCGCCGTCGATGGGAATCCCGCGCGGACCACCCGAGTCTGTGCCCGGCAATACGGCATATTGATTGAACCCGGGGCCGAACCACGTCCCCCCCCCGCTCGTGTCGATGGCGACGTCGCGCAGCGCGAGCCCCGAATCCGTCTCGACCGCGGCGAGCGGCGGGCCAGCGCGGGCCCACGCCCCGCGATGCACGGCCGTCCAATCCGGCGGCGGGTCGGCGCGCGCGAGCGCGGTGTCGTCCGGCGCCGCGGCGACGAGCCACGCGGGCCCACCGGCTCCCAGCTCCGGGGCCAGCGCGACGCCGGCCACCGTCGTACCGCGCGCCACCCGCCCGCTCCGCGCGGCGACCTTCGCGACCCGTGTCGGGTCCCAGACGGGAAAACTGGCGGGACCCCGCGCGAGTGGCGGTGCGGAGTCGGTGGGCCGCACCGCGAGCCCTTCGGCGCCGAACGCCAGGCGCTCGAGCGCGTGACGGTCAGTCGCGAACGTGGTGTCCGCCGCGCGACCGGATCGCGGGGCACCGCGGGCGAGGCCGGGCACGAGGCCGTACACGGTGACGAGCCCCGCGAGCAGCACCGCCCACGCCGCCGACACGGCTTCAGGCCGGTCCCACCACGCCCACGCCACACTGACCACCGCCGTCGCGATCGCCAACACCGCCAGCACGCCGGCACCGGGAATCCGGACGTCGATCACGGGGTGCACGACCGGACCGTGGTGTCCTGCCACCAGCTCGGCGGGGTCGAGCAGCGCCCCCCATGCCAGCACCAGCGCGAGACACCCGAGCAGCAGGGCGAGGTGCCCGCGCGCGTGCGGGCTCGCCTGGGGCCGGAGGCCGCGGAAGCGCAGCGAGCCGATCCCGAGGTAGAGCAGCCCCACGACCACCACCGCGGTGAGCGTCGCGAGGAGGGCGTACGCGTACCGCGTTTCCGCCCACGGCAGCTCCGCCACGTAGTAGCCCACGTCGCGCCGGAGGATCGGGTCCACCACGCCGTACTGGGGCGCGCCGCTGGCGATCAACGCCTGCATCCACCAGTCCCCGCTACCCCACGCGAGCCCGATGCCGAAGGCCAGCCCCGCCAGCAGCGTGCCCCCGAGCAGGATGCGCTGCGGCACCGCTTCCACGATCTCCAGGTTGCCGATGCGGCGCGGCATCTGCACGGATCCGATGGAGCGGTAGATGAACCACAGATGCAGCGTGCCCCACCCCACGGAAATGACCAGCACGACGACGCGCATCAGGCGGGCGAGATTATGTCCGGCGAGGTACGCGTCGCCGCCGGTAATGGTGGCGGCCCACGCGTGCTCGGCGGTCTCGAGCGCCAGCCAGCGCCCCCCGATCAGCAGCGCGACGACCGCACTGGCGAGCACCAGCCAGCGGCGCCGCCGGACGCGTGGGGCTGCCGGGGTGAGTTCGCGCGTCACGGCCGCACACCGTTGGAGGCGAGCCACGCCTCGACCGCGCGGCGGTTCGCCTGGAGCGCGGCGTCGGACGTGGCCTCGAAGCGCATGACGAGGACGGGCTGCGTGTTGGAGGCGCGGAGCAGACCCCAACCGTCGGCGAACCGGATACGCACCCCGTCGAGGGTCGAGACCGTATGGGTGGCGGCGAAGTGCTTCGCGGCGCGGGCCACGACGTCGAACTTCACGTCGTCGGGGCAGTCGACGCGGAGCTCCGGCGTCGCGACCGTCCGCGGCAGGTCGGCGAGCAGACGCGACAGCGGCCCGCCCTCGCGCGCGACGTAGGCGAGGAGCCGCGCGGCGGCGAACAGCGCGTCGTCGAAGCCGAACCAGTCGCCGCCGAAGAACATGTGGCCGCTCATCTCGCCGGCGAGCGGCGCGCCCGTTTCCTTCATCTTCTGCTTGATGAGCGAGTGCCCCGTCTTCCACATCACCGGGGTGAGCCCGGCGCGCTCCAGCATCTGCGGCAGCACGTCGGAGCATTTGACGTCGAAGATCACGGAGAGGCGCTTCCCCTGGCGCCGCGCCAGGTCGCGCCCGAACAGCACCAGCAGCTGGTCGCCGAACACCACCCGACCCTGCTCGTCCACCGCGCCGATGCGGTCGCCGTCGCCGTCGAAGGCGATCCCCAGGTCGCAGTGCTCCCGCACGACGGCGGCCTGGAGGTCCCGGAGCGTCTCGATCACCGTGGGGTCCGGGTGATGATGGGGAAACGTCCCATCCGAGTCGGCGTGCAAGGGCACCACCTCGGCACCGAGCCGGCGGAGCGTGTCGATCGCGACGAGGCTCGTCACGCCGTTGCCGCAGTCCACGGCGACCTTCACCCGGCGGGCGAGCGGGGCGTTGCGTTGCACGATCGCGTCGCGGTATGCGGCGAGGATTCCCGCCTCCCGCTCTTCGCCGCCGCGGGCCCGGGTTTCGACGAGGTTGTCCTCGAGCATCTCGCGCAGCCCCTGGAGGTCGTCGCCGAACACGGCCTCGCCGCCCAGCACGATCTTGAAGCCGTTGAACTCGGGGGGATTGTGGGAGCCGGTGACCTGAATGCCGCCGTCTACGGTCAGCGTGTGGGTGGCGAAGTACAGAGCGGGCGTGGGCAGCTCGCCGACATCGACCGCGGTGCCTCCCGCGGCGACGATGCCGCGGCGCACGGCGGCCGCGAGCGCCGCCCCCGACGGGCGGTTGTCGCGCCCCACAGCGAGTCGTGGCGCGCGGTCCCCCCCCAGTCGGGTGCGGCTCAGGGTGGCGACGGCCTGCCCGATGGCGTGCGCCAGCTCGTCGGTGAGCTGGTCACCCACGGTGCCGCGGATGTCGTACTGTCGGAAAATGGCGGCGGGGACCCGCATGGCGGCCGCCCGGCGGTCAGCGGCCCGGCGGCGCCAGCGCGGCGGCGGTCGGGGTGCGCAGCGAGCCGGCGCCGTCCGCCGAGAGATCGAGGAGGCGGTTGGGCCGGACGCCGAAGAAGAGCAGCCCCACGACGGCGAGCGTCACCGCCGCGCCCGCGAGCCGCCCCAGCCGGGCGTCGGCGTGCGCCGCGTCGGAGGGCGCGGGCTTCATGTACATCACCATGATCACCGGCAGATAATAGCCCGCCGACACGACGCTGGTGAGGACGAGCAGCGCCGCGAGCCACCACTGCGCGCTCTGCGCCGCCGCGACCAGGATGTACCACTTTCCCATGAACCCGGCGGTGCCGGGGAAGCCCAGCAGCGACAGCATGCACACCGCGAGGGCGAACGCCAGCCACGGCCGCTGGGCGGCGAGGCCGGACAGGTCGTCGATCAGCACGTCGCTCTCGCCTCCCCGCCCCTTCACGGCGAGCAGCGCGAACGCGGCGAGCGTCGTGAGGGTGTAGGCGACGAGATAAAAGAGGAAAGCGGCGGAGCCGGCCGCGTTGCCGGCGGCGACCGCCACCAGCACGTAGCCTGCGTGCGCGATCGAGGAGTAGGCGAGCATGCGCTTCAGCGACCGCTGCGCCAGCGCGATGAGATTGCCGCCCACCATCGTGGCGACGGCGAGGCCCTTCACGATCTCGGGCCACGCGGCGGCCGTCGCGAACGCCTGGCCCAGCACGCGGAACAGCGCGGCGAAGGCCGCCGCCTTCACCGCCGTGGCCATGAACCCGGTGACCGGCGTCGGCGCCCCGTCATACACGTCCGGCGCCCACATGTGGAAGGGGACGGCGGCGACCTTGAACCCGAAGCCGACGAGCAGCAGTGCCACGCCGACGAGCAGCATCGGGCCGTGCTCGAGCTGCAGCGAGGTGACCTGGACGCCGATGAGCGCCAGGTTCGTCGTCCCGGTGGCGCCATACACCAGCGCGATGCCGTACAGCAGAAACGCCGAGGCGAACGCACCCAGCAGGAAGTACTTGAGCGCCGCCTCCGCTGCCTTGGGGCTCTTGCGGTTGATCCCCGCCAGCACATACACGGCGACCGACATCAGCTCCAGCCCCAGGAACACGACCATCAGGTCGGACCCGCCGCCCATCAGCATCATCCCCAGGACCGCGAACAGCAGCAGCACGTAGTACTCGGGGGCCAGCAGCGCTTCGCGCTCGAGGTAGCGCATCGACAACATCACGGTGATCGCGCCGGCGCCGAGGAACAGCCAGTCGCTGACGAAGCGGAAGTCGTCCACCGCGATCATCGGCGCGAAGCCGGCGACCGTGGCGGAGCGCCACCACAACCACCACACCGTGGCGGCCGTCGTCGCGAGCGCCGCGAGCGCCAGCCCGCCCGCGACGCGCAGGTCCGCGGTCGTCCGGTGGCGCCACGCCACGATGGCGAGCAGCACGAGCGCCCACCCCGTGAGCACCAGCTCGGGGAGCAGGGCCGTGAGCAGATCGCCGGTCACGGAGAGGTCGAGGCTCATCGGTTGGCCGTCGCCGTAGGCGCCGTGGGCTTCACCTGCTCGATGAACCGCCGCGCCGACGGCTCCATGCGCTCCAGGAACGGCTTCGGGTAGAGCCCGATCCACAGGATCCCCGCGAGCAGCGGCACCAGCACGGCGAGCTCCCGCGGTGTCAAGTCGAGCAGCTTCTCATTTTCCTTCTTGTCGAGCGGATTGTAGATCACCCGCTGCAGGGCGGGCAGCAGATACATCGCCGCGACGATGACCCCGATCGCCGCCGCGCCGGCCGCCAGGGGATACGTGCGGAACGCGCCCAGCAGCACCAGGAACTCGCCGACGAACCCGTTGGTGCCCGGCAGTCCGATGGAGGAGAGGGAGACCACGGTCAGCACGGCGGCGAGCATCGGGACCACCCGCGCGATGCCGCCGTACGCCTCGATGAGACGGCTGTGGCGCCGCTCGTACAGCATGCCGACGAGGAAGAACAGGGCGCCCGTCGAAATGCCGTGGTTGATCATCACCAGCAGGGCGCCCTGCACGCTCTGCACGGTGAGCGCCCAGATGCCGAGCATCACGAAGCCCAGGTGCGCCACCGACGAGTAGGCAATGAGCTTCTTGAAGTCCGGTTGCACCATCGCGACCAGCCCGCCGTAGAGAATGCCGATCAGTGCCAGCGCGACGATCACCGCCTGCACCGTGGGGTGCAGCGCCACACCCGGGAAGAACGGCACGGCGAACCGGAGAAAGCCGTAGGTGCCCATCTTGAGGAGAATGCCGGCGAGCAGTACGGAGCCCGCCGTGGGGGCCTCGACGTGGGCGTCGGGGAGCCAGGTGTGGAACGGGAACATCGGCACCTTGATGGCGAACGCCAGGAAGAAGGCGCCGAAGAACCACCAGGCGGCGCGCCCCAGATCGCCGAGATGGCCCAGCAGGAACGCGTACTCGAACGAGGTGACCCCCGTCTTCGCCGCCACCGCGAACACCAGCCCCAGGATCGCGACCAGCATGAGCAGCGACCCGAACATGGTGTAGATGAAAAACTTGATCGCGGCATACAGGCGGTTTTCCCCGCCCCACACCCCGATGAGGAAGTACATCGGGATCAGCATCACTTCCCACATCACGTAGAAGAGGAAGAGATCGAGCGAGACGAACACCCCGATCATCCCCGTCGTGAGCGCCAGGAGCAGCGCATAGAACGCGCGCTCGCGCTTCGTGATGTACTGGTAGCTCCCCAGGACCGAGAGCGGCGTCAGAAACGTGGTGAGCAGCACCATGAACAGCGAAATGCCGTCCACGCCCACGCGATAGTGGATGCCCCACGCCGGGATCCAGGCGAACACCTGGGTGAACTGCATGCCGTTCGCCGGCACGAACCGCCACCACAGCGGTACCGAGAGCGCGAACTCGAACAACGTTGCCACCAGGGCGAGGTGCTTGGCCCAGCGCTCCGGCGCCACCAGCACCACCGCGGCCGCGACGAGCGGCCAGGCGAGCAGGACGGTGAGGACCGAGGTGTCGTACATCGGTCAGCGCAGCGCCGCCCGCAGCACCAGCACCACCCCCACGACAAACAGCACGACGTAGAAGCCCAGCTCGCCGGTCTGCAGCCGGCTGCCCAGCCATCCCAGCGCTCGCGACACCGCCGCCGAGCCGTTCACGCCCGCCCCGTCCACGAGCTTTACGTCGACGACCTTCCACAGCACCTCGCGCGACAGCCACATCACCGGCCGCACGATCAGCCGGTCGTAGATCTCGTCCACGTACCACTTCTTCCACAGCAGTTTGCCGAGCCCCCTCTCCGGCGGCGCCTGCTTCGCCGGCATGAGGGCTTCGGGCCTGAGCAACCGCAGCGCTCCGACGATGCCGGTGAGCGCCACGACAACGGCGAAGGCGATAAGCGTCCACTCGGTCGCGGCGCCCACGTGCGCCTCGGGCCACAGCGCGGCGCTGGCCCGGGTCACCGGCTCCAGCCAGTGTGCCAACCGCTGCCCGCCCCCGATCAGCTCCGGGAGGTTCAGGACGCCGCCCGCGGCGCTGAGGACGCCCAGCACCACCAGCGGACCGGTCATGAGCCAGGGAGCTTCGTGGAGGTGCGGCCGCGCGGCCTCACCGGTGCGGTTGGGACCGTGGAAGGTGTACAGCATCAGCCGCGTCATATAGAACGCGGTAAGCAGCGCGGCGGCGAGGCCCATCCCCCAGAACACGTACCAACCCGGTGCCGAGGCCCCGCGTGCGAACGCCGCCCCCAGGATCTCGTCCTTGGAGAAAAACCCTGACAAGGGCGGCACGCCGGCGATCGCCAGGGTGGCGATCCACATCAGCGCCCACGTCCACGGCAGGTGGTGGCGCAGGCCACCCATGTTGCGCATGTCCTGCGCGTCGTCGTGACTGTGAGTGGCGTGATAGGCGTGGTGCATCGCGTAGATCACGCTGCCCGAGCCCAGGAACAGCAATGCCTTGAAGAACGCGTGGGTCGCGAGGTGGAAGATCCCCGCAGCGGTCGCCCCGGTGCCGACGCCGAGGAACATGTAGCCGAGCTGGGACACCGTGGAGTAGGCGAGCACGCGTTTGATGTCCCACTGCTTCAGCGCGATCGTCGCCGAGAACAGCGCGGTCAGGGCACCGACGCCCGCCACCGCCGCGCTCGCCAGGGGCGACATCGCGAACAGCACGCTGCAGCGGGCCACGAGATATACGCCCGCCGTCACCATCGTCGCCGCGTGGATCAGTGCCGAGACGGGGGTCGGGCCCTGCATCGCGTCGGGGAGCCATGTGTACAGGGGGATCTGCGCCGATTTTCCGGTGCAGCCCAGGAACAGGAACAGGGCGATCGCCGTGGCGGCGGAACCGGTGAGGGCGGTGGGCGCCTTGGCGAACACCTCGCCGAAGCCAAGCGCCCCGATGTGCTGGAAGATCAGGAGCATCGCGATCAGGAACCCGACGTCCCCGATGCGGTTCACGATGAACGCCTTCTTCCCCGCGTCGGCGTTGATGCGCTCGTTGAACCAGAAGCCGATCAAGAGATACGAGCACAGCCCCACCCCTTCCCAGCCGACGAACATCACCGGGAAGCTCGCGCCCAGCACCAACGTCAGCATGAAGAACACGAACAGGTTCAGGTACGCGAAGTAGCGCGCGTAGCCGGGGTCGTCGCCCATGTAGCCGACGCTGAACACGTGAATCAGCGACCCCACCCCCGTCACCACCAGCAGCATCACCGCCGACAGCTGGTCGAGCTGCAGGGCGGCGGGCACGTGCAGCGTGCCGACGGGGATCCAGTCCCAGTACGTGAACACGACGGGCGCATCGAGGTGCGCGGCGGCGAGCGCGCGCACGACGACCACCGCGACGACGAACGCCGCCGCGACCGAGCCCACGCCGATGACCGTGACCGCGAGCTTCGCCTTGGGGCGCGCCAGCGCCAGGGCGCCGTTCAAGACGAAGCCCGCGAGCGGGAGCACGGGCACCAGCCAGAGCAGGGTCATCCCTTGAGCAGGTTGATCTTGCCGAGGTCCACCGTTTCGCGGTGGCGGTAGATCGCGAGGATGATGGCGAGGCCCACGGCCGCTTCGGCGGCGGCGACGGCCATGACGAAGAACACGAAGATCTGGCCGCTCACACCCAGGCGCTGGGCGAGCGCCACGAACGTGAGGTTCACGGCGTTGAGCATCAGCTCGACGCACATGAAGATCACGATGGCGTTGCGGCGGATCAGCACGCCGGCGACGCCGATCGTGAACAGCACGGCGGAGACGGCGAGCGCGGGGCCGAGGAGCATCTACAGTTTCCGCTTCGCCAGCACCACCGCGCCGACGATGGCAGCAAGGAGCAGCAGGCTGGTGATCTCGAAGGGCACGAGGTACGTCTCGAACAACGGGCGCGCGACCGCGCCCACCATCCCCTGCTGCTGCTGCAGCGCAGCCATTGTCCCCTCGGGGAGCTGGATCGCCGCGGGCGGGCCCGCGCGCGCGAGGCCGGCGAGCGGGACGAGCAGCCCGGCGCCGAGCGCCGCCGCCACCACCCAGGCGAGCGCGCCCTTCCGGTCCGACGGGCCGGCTCGGCCCAGGTTGAGGAGCATGATCACGAACAGGAACAGCACCATGATCGCGCCGGCGTACACCAGCACCTGCAGCACCGCGATGAACTGCGCGTCGAGGAGGACGAACAGCGCGGCGAGGGCGAACAGCGTCAGCACCAGCCACAGCGCGCTGGCGATGGGGCTGCGCCGGGTGACGCACAACAGGGCGCTCCCCACGGCGATCGCGGCGAACGCCCAGAAGATGGTGGTGGTCATTCGCCCTTGGGGTCGGCGGGGTCCCAGAGCGTCGAGACCGGGTGGGTCTGCGCGCACAGGCGCTCGAGGTCGTACACGAACCGGTCGCGGGCGTACTCCGAGTTCTCGTAGTGCACGCCGACGTGGATCGCCTCCTCGGGGCAGACCTCCTGGCAGTAGCCGCAGAACACGCAGCGGAACTCGTCGATCTCGTAGATCAGCGGGTAGCGGTGGCCCTCTTCGTCCTCGCCGGGCACGAGTTTGATGCAGTTGGCCGGGCAGATCTGCGGGCACAGGCCGCACGCCACGCACTTGGCGCGCCCCTGCTCGTCGGTGAGCATGCGGTGGGTGCCGCGCCAGCGCGAGGACAGCGTCCAGTCGTCGGTCGCCTTCTGCTCCGGGTACTGCATCGTAACCTTGGGCCGGAACAGATGGCTGAAGGTCAGCGCCATCCCCTTGAGCGTCGCCCGCAGGTAGGACGTCTCTTTCACGGGCCGCCTCATCACCTTCACGAGGACCGCCATCAGGCGCGCTCCCGCGCGACCGAGCCGCTCACCAGGCGGCCGCGATCGAGCACGAAGAACAGCGGCACGGCGAGGGCCAGGTTCACCGCCCCCAGCGCCAGCGCGAAACGCGCGTCGTACGCCCAGCCGAGCTGCGCGTGCAGATACCAGATTGCCGAAGCGATCACGGACAGGTACACGAGCGCCAGGGGCAGCATGACCTTCCATCCCAGGGCCATGAGCTGGTCGTAGCGGAACCGCGGCAGGGTCCAACGCACCCAGATGTAGAGGAAGAGGAAAAAGCCGACCTTGGCGCCGAACATCGTCACCGTCGCCAGCGTCTTGAGCAGCGTCCACGGCGCCGTGTTGTCCCAGGTCGTGAAGGGGATATCCCAGCCGCCGAAGAACAGCGTGGTCATCAGGGCGGAGGCGGTCACCATGTTCGAGTATTCGGCGATGTAGAACATCGAGAACTTCATGGCGCTGTACTCGGTGTGGTATCCGGCGATCAGCTCGGCCTCGGCCTCGGGGAGGTCGAACGGCAGCCGGTTGGTCTCGGCGAACGCGGCGACGAGAAAGATGAAGAAGCCGAGTGCCAGCGGCACCACATTCCAGGTGAGCGGGGTCCCGGTCGCCTGGCGCGCCACCACATCCGAGAGCGTCACGTTACCGGCGATGAGCAGCACCGCCACCGCGCTCATCCCCATCGCGATCTCGTAGGAGATCATCTGCGCCGCGGCCCGCAGGCCGCCGAGCAGCGAGTACTTGTTGTTCGACGACCAGCCGGCGAGGGTGATCCCGTACACCCCGAGCGAGCTGATCGCGAGGATATAGAGGAAGCCGACCGGCAGATCGGCGACGATCAGGGGGATGTCTCCCCACTTGGTGTGCAGCGGCGCGCCGAACGGAATCACCGCGAAGGTGAGCAGCGCCGGGATGAACGAGATCGCCGGCGCGAGCAGAAACAGTAGGCGGTCGGCCTGCGCCGGCAGCGTCTCTTCCTTGAGGATGTTCTTCAGGCCGTCGGCCGCCGGCTGCAGCAGTCCTTGCGGTCCCACCCGGTTGGGCCCCAGCCGGTCCTGCATCCACGCGCAGATACGGCGTTCGGCGAGCGTGAGGAGCGCCACCCCCACCATGATCACCGTGAACACCACGATGATCTTGACGACGGTGACGATCAGGAACGCGAGATCGCTCACGCGGGCACGCCCGCCCCGCGCGTGATGCGCGCGCCGGCGAACCCGAGCTGGGCGTGCGACAGCCCAGCGAACGTGGCCTCGGCCGCGGCGAGCTGGGCGAAGGCGTCGGCGGCGCTCGCGGGACGCTCCGCCTCGGGGAGCAGCTCTCCCAGCGCCCACCACGCCGGCCGGGCCATCCCCGGCGCGGGCTTGGCCTGGAAGTAGCGCTGCACGCACCCGTCGCGGTTGACGAACGTCCCCTCTTCCTCGGCGACGTTGGCGATGGGGAGCACGACGGCGGCCTCCCGCGCGGCGGGCGGCAGCACCGTGCCGAGGTAAATCAGCGCACCGTCGGTCTTCACCACCGCGTCGGGGTCGTCCAGCACCAGCACCACCGCGGCGGATTGGGCAGCCTGGAGCGCGGCGGCGTAGCCCCGGGCGTACCCCAACAGCTCGGCGCCTTTGCCGTTCGGGGCCCGCTCGGCGCGCAACGCGAGATTGGGGACGCCGGCGAGCGGCGCCTCGTCACCCATGACGACCTGGAAGGCGCCGGTCCAGTCGAACGCCGCCAGCGCCCGCCGGGCGAGGAACAGCGCCTCCGTCGAGGCGCGCGGCGAGACGAGCGCGACCGCGGCGCCGCGCGCGCCCTTCAGGATCTCGCGCGCCCGGTCCAGCGCCTCGTCCCAGTCGGTGGCGCGCAGCTCGCCGCCATGCCGGACCAGCGGCGCCTCGATGCGGTCGCCGCGGTTCATCCAGCGGTAGTGCGCGCGCCCGTGATCGCACATGAAGTAGCGGTTCACGTCGAGGTTGGGGCGCGGCCGCACCCGCACCACCACGTCCTCGCGCGTGTCGAGGGTGACGTTGCACCCTTGCGAGCAGCCGGTGCAGATCGACGCCGTCTTGTCCAGCTCCCACGCCCTCGCCTTGTGCAGGAAGTCCTTGGAGAGCAACGATCCCACCGGGCACAGGTCCACGACATTGCCGGCCCAGGGATGGTCGAGGCGCGCCTCCGGATGAATGCCGATGAACGCGCGGTCGCCACGCTCGGACACGTTGAGCACCGGCTCTTTGGCGACGTCTTCCATGAAGCGCACGCAGCGCGTGCACAGGATGCAGCGGTTCGGCACGTACAGGACGTCGGGGCCGAAGTCCTCGACGGGGTTGAAGCGCTTGGCGTACTCCGTGTAGCGTGTCCCCGCGCGGCCTTCCTGGAACACGAAGTCCTGCAGCTCGCACTCGCCCGCCTGGTCGCAGATCGGGCAGTCGAGGGGGTGGTTGATGAGCAGGAATTCCAGCACGCTCTGGCGGGCCTTCTTGGCCTGGTCCGATTGCGTGTGCACGACCATCCCCTCGGCGACCTGCGTCGCGCACGCGATCGAGAGCTTGGGCTGCTTCTCCACGTCCACGAGGCACATCCGGCACAACCCGGCGACGGGCAGCCCCGGGTGATAGCAATAGTGCGGCACGAGGACGCCGGTCTGCTTGGCGGCTTCGATGAGCAGCGTGCCTTTGGGCACGCTGACGGGCGTGCCGTCGATCGTGAGATTGACCAGCTCGTCAGCCATTCACGCCACCATCACCGGCGTGCGCCGTCCGGCCAGGTATTCCTCGAACTCCCCTCGGAACTTCTTGATTCCCGAGACGACCGGCGCGGCGCACGAATCACTGAGGACGCAGATCGTCTTGCCGGTCATGTTCTCGGAAAGGTCGAGGAGGAGATCGAGGTCGGTCGATTTCCCTTGGCCCGCGAGGATGCGCTGCAGAATCTTGGTGGTCCACGCGGTGCCCTCGCGACACTGCGTGCACTGCGCGCACGATTCGTGGGCGTAGAACCGCGCCAGCCGCATGATCTGATAGACCATGTCGGCCGAGTCGTCGAAGACGATGACACCGCCGGAGCCGAGCATCGTGCCCTGCTCAACGCAGCCCTCGTAGTCGAGCAAGCACGACTCGGTCTCTTCGCGGGTGAGGATCGGCACCGAGGAGCCGCCGGGGATGCATGCCTTGAGGGTCCGGCCCTCGGGCACGCCGCCGCACATGTCGTAGACGAGGTCCTTGAGCGGGAACCCCATCGTCAGCTCGTAGTTGCCGGGTTTCTGCACCTGCCCGCAGACCGAGAACAGCTTCGTGCCCGTGCTCTTGGGGTTCGACAGACACATCGCCTTGTACCACGCGGCCCCGTTCTTGAGGATGTGCGGCACGGCGGCGAGCGTCTCGACGTTGTTGATCGTCGTCGGCAAGCCGAAGACGCCGGCGGCGGCCGGGAAGGGCGGTTTGATGCGGGGGTTGCCGCGCTTGCCCTCGATCGAGTTCATGAGGGCGGTCTCTTCACCGCAGATGTATGCGCCGGCGCCGCGCACCAGATAGATCTTGAGGTCGCCGAGGATACCGGCCTTGCTCGCCTCGTCCAGCGCCTGGGCCATGATCGCGAACGGCTCGGTGAACTCCCCCCGCACGTAGATGTAGCCGACCTCGGCCTGGATCGCGCGCATCGCGATCGCCGTCCCCTCGAGCAGCTGGTGCGGGGTCCAGCGTATGATCTCGCGGTCTTTGAACGTGCCGGGCTCGGACTCGTCGGCGTTCACGCAGAGGTAGTGAGGCTTCTTCTTCTCCTTCGGCATGAACGACCACTTGAGGCCCGTCGGGAACCCGGCGCCGCCGCGGCCGCGCAGCCCGGAGTTCTTCAGCTCCTCGATGATCGCTACCGGCGTCATCGCCTGCGCCTGCTTCCACGCCTCGTAGCCGCCGCGCTTCACCCACCCCTTGAGCGAGCGCGCCTCGGCGTCGCCGAAGTGCTTGGAGAGGACCGGAGTCTCCTTGGGGTGAGGCTTGTGCGGGTAGCCCATTTCCTATCTCAACCCGGAAGGCGACGGAATGACGGAATGACGGAAGGGGGACGAAGGCTGGGTCGCCATCCCCATTCCGGCTTTCCGTCCTTCCATCGTAGTTTCGTTGGCTATCATCTGTACTTTTTCACGAGATCCGCCACCTTGTCCGCGCTGACGGACTCGATGAACGCATCGTTGATCAGCACCGGCGTGGCGAAGCCGCAGGCGCCGAGGCACTCGACTTCGATGACCGTCCAGGTGCCGTCGGGACTGGTCGCCCCCAGATCACGCGCGGCAGTGTGCTCGAGAAACGCCTTGACCACGCCCTCGGCCCCACAGAGGTTGCACGGCGACGTCGTGCACACTTGCACGAAGTTCTTTCCCACCGGATGCTGGTGGTACATCGTATAGAAGGTCACCACGCCCTTCACGTACGCGGGCGTGAGCTCGAGCACTTCCGCGACCTCGGTCATGTTGCGGTCCGAGATCCAACCGCGCGCTTCCTGCACCAGCCACAGCGCGGGCAGCAGCGCCGCCTGCTTGTTCGGGTAGCGCTTGAGGATCGTGTCCAGCTGCTCGCGCGTCTTGCCGAGGAAGACGGGTTGGTACTCCCCGGCGGGCGCCGTGTGGGCCGCGCTCACCGGTCCACCTCCCCCATCACGATGTCCACCGAAGCGTTGATCGCGATCAGGTCCGACAGCAGGTGCCCCTCGGCCATCTTTGGGAGCGCGGCGAGGTTGATGAACGAGGGCGGCCGGATGCGCCAGCGCACCGGCTTCGCGGTGCCGTCGGAGACGAGGTAGTTGCCCAGCTCGCCCTTGGGGTTCTCGATGCCGACGTACGCCTCGCCCACCGGGGCCTTCACGCCTTCCATCACCTGCTTGAAGTGGAAGATCATCGCTTCCATGTCGCTCATCGCGCGCGACTTGGACGGCAGGATCACGCGCGGGTCCGCCACGTTGATCGGGCCGTCGGGGAGACGCTCGAGCGCCTGGCGGAGGATGCGGTTGGACTGGTGGCATTCCTCCAGGCGCACGAGGTAGCGGTCGTAGACGTCCCCGTGCTCCCCGACCGGGACCTCGAAGTCGTAACTGTCGTAGCCGAGGTAGGGTTTGTCCTTGCGGACGTCGTAGGGGACGCCGCTGGCGCGCAGCATCGGGCCGGAGAGCGAGTAGTTGATCGCCTCCGCCTTGGTCAACACCCCGATGCCCTGCGTGCGGCCCGCCCACACCGCGTTGCGGGTGAGCACGCGGTCGATCTCGGCGAGCGTCTTGGGGAACGTCTCCGTGAAGTGTCTGAGCCCCGGGACGAAGGTGTCGGGGACGTCGGCCATGAGGCCACCCACCCGGGTCACGCTGGTCGTGAGCCGTGCCCCGGTCCACATCTCCTGGAGATCGTAGATGCGCTCGCGCTCCTGGAACGCCCACAGGAACGGCGTGAACGCGCCGAGGTCGATCGACGTCGTGCCGAGCCAGACCATGTGCGAGATGATGCGGCTCATCTCGCAGGCGATG